>Ga0310786_10003970_pt1 | contig 20888 bp, 17 predicted proteins | sample AusTroGonzalo_MG_FD_203881 | JGI IMG/M metagenome (GOLD analysis project Ga0310786, IMG submission 203881) | Bovine rumen microbial communities from tropical cattle in Woodstock, Queensland, Australia - Gonzalo_03 (v2) (version 2) | ecosystem: Host-associated > Mammals > Digestive system >... | reverse complement strand
AATGCCATCAGCCCCATCGCCGAAATCATCTAACCCTTTTGTCAATAACTCATAATCCTTAACCCTTGATCAAAGATCAGATACTCTACGAAGACAACCACCTGCTGGCCATCAATAAGCTCCCTGGACAAATCACTCAGGGCGACAAGACCGGCGACCCCTGTCTTGCCGACTTGGTGAAGGATTTTATCAAGGAGCGCGACAATAAACCCGGTCAGGTCTACTGCGGTGTCATCCACCGCCTCGACCGCCCTGTGTCGGGAGTCGTCTTGCTGGCAAAGACCTCCAAGGCCCTCAGCCGTATGGTCGAGAAGGTACGCACCCGCGAGTTCGAGAAGCACTACTGGGCGGTCGTCAAAAACGCACCTCCTCAGCCCGTCGGCGCCCTCGAGAACTGGCTCGTCAAAAACGAGGAACGCAACAAAAGCTATGTCTTTTCCTCAGCCCGTCCCAACGCCAAGCTGGCACGCCTCGAATACCGCGTGGTGGCCGTCTCCGATGGCGGCTATCACCTCCTCGATATCAACCTCCACACCGGCCGTCACCACCAGATTCGTTGCCAACTGGCCAACATCGGTTGCCCCATCAAAGGCGACCTCAAATATGGTGCTCCCCGCAGCAACGACGACGGCTCCATCTCCCTCCACGCTCGCCTCATCTCCTTCGAACACCCTGTCACCCACCTCCCCGTCACCATCGAGGCCCCCTGCCCCTCCATCGAAAAAATGTTCAATATATAATAATGTAATAGTATAATAACGTTATAACGTTATGTTGAAATAACCCAAGGTTGTCCCGAATAACAATAAAAAACACCAATATGAAAAAGACCTTTTTGGCGATTGCCCTTTTTCAATTTTTAATCTTGAATTCCCCATTGACCCATGCCCAGCAGGTCGTTGACGACTCGTTCACCCGTCTGCAGGTCCGTTACTCTGTGCCGACACCGGAACTCCATTCGGTTACGCTCGTTACCCAAAAATATGATATCCTCGACCTCCCCGGCTACCAGCAGGGGGGGGTCTTGGGAGCTCCCTCGCTGCCCATCCGTTGCGATATCATCGAAGTGCCCTTCTGCGACGATATGGTAGTCTCTGTCGCCAACGCTGTCTATGACACCTTGCAACTCTCCACCAACGGCATCCTCCCCCTGCAACCCTCGCGTTCCAAGTCCGACACCCTCCCGGCTCGTCCCCTACTGGACACCGAACGCTATGCCACCAACGCCTTCTGGGGCATCCCGTTGGCAGAGGTGGAATACATGGGTGTCGCCCGCGACCGCCGTCTGGCACTCTTGCGCTTCAGCCCCCTGCAGGTCAACCCCGTCACCGGCCAGGTGGTCGTCTGCCGCTCCGCCGATGTCACCATTTCCTATGTGGCTTCCGATGTCGACCGCACACAGGAACACTATCGTCGCTACCACACTCCCGCCTTCTCCGTCGGCACCACCCTCAACAGCCTCTACTCAAACAATCAAACAATCAAACAATCAAACAATCTGCCCATCCGCATGGTAATCGCCGTCCCCAACGTACTCAGCTGCAACGCCATCGAACGCTTCGCCAACTGGAAACGCTCACAGGGACTCCTCGTCGACCTCCTCAACTATCAGGACATGGGCATCACCACCAATACCGACCTCGCCTCCTACCTCACCATGCTCTACGACAGCGCCTCTGACGACTCTCCCGCCCCCACCTTCCTCCTTCTCGTGGGCGACAACAACCAGCTTAACGCTTTCGACTCCGAACTCCCCTATGCCGGCTATTGGTCCGGCGACCCCTCCAACGACCATATCACCGACCTCTACTTCGCCACTTGGACCTCCTCCGACGACCTCCCCGACTGCTACCAAGGGCGCTTCTCCGCCACCGATACCGCCACCCTCGCCTCCATCGTCGACAAGACCATCCTCTATGAGCAGTACGCCTTTGCCGACGACTCCTACCTCGCCCGCGCCGCCCTCATCGCTGGCGAAGACGACGCCACACACAACTACAGCGACTATGCTTGGGTCTATGCCGACCCCAATATGGACTATATCGCCTACAACTACATCAATGCCGACCACGGCTATGACCAAGTCACCTACTACAAGAACGACACCTCCTATGCCCCCTCCGGTGTCACCATCACCGGCTACTGCAGCGCCAATGCCACCGCAACGGCACTCCGCAACCTCTACAGTACCGGCATCGGCTGGATAAACTACTCCGCCCACGGCGACTGGGACAAATGGCATAAGCCTTCTTTCACTGTCAGCCATGTCAATGCAATGACAAACAACAACAAACCCTCCTTCATGATTGGCAACTGCTGCCTCTCCAGCAAGTTCAACAAGCCTACCTGCTTCGCCGAAGCCCTCCTCCGTAAAGCTAAAAACGCTGGCGCGGTAGCCTATATCGGCGGCACCAACTCCACCTACTGGGAACAGGACTTCGATTGGTCTGTCGGCCTCCGCTCCAATATCAGCCATGCAATGACCCCCAACTATATCGCCAGCAAACTGGGCATCTACGACCGCCTCTTCCACACCCACGACGAGGCCCTCTCCTCCATCATCACCACCGCCGGCGCTATTGTCTATTTCGGCAACCTCGCCGTCAACTCCTCCACCTCCTCCAGCAAGATGAAGAAATACTACTGGGAAATCTACGAGCTCATGGGCGACCCCTCGCTCATGCCTTGGTTGGGACGCGCCGCCGACCTCGACGCTGTCGTCAACCGCACCTCCTCCGACCTCACCGTCACCACTGTCCCCAATGCCTATGTCGCCTTCGTCAATGAGGACGACCACCAGCTCATCGCCGCCGCCTATGCCAATGCCAGCGGTGTCGCTACCTTCGACATCCCCGCCTCCGTCGACCTCTCGGGCTCCCGACTCTCGGTGACCTCCCAGAACCACAAACCCTACTCCCGCCTCTTCCCACAGGTCTCCATCGACAACCCCGATGCCCTCGCCGCACTCCGCCTCTATCCCAACCCCGCCACCGACCGCGTCACCATCGACGGCCTCCCGCAGGGTAGCACCGTCGCCCTCTTCGACGCCCATGGCCGCAACATTCAAACAATCAAACAATCAAGCATCGATGTCAGCTCACTGACCCCCGGCCTCTACATCCTCCGCATCCAAACCCCCGACGGCATCACCGTCCGCAAAATCGTCAAACAATAATCACTTAGAACTTAAAACTTAGAAATTAGAATTTAGAAATTAGAAATTAGAAATTATGAAACGTCATTTGTCTTTTCACTCCCTTTCACTCCCTATCACTCCTCTTCACTCCCTGCTCCTCGCAGCTCTCCTCTTCGCCTCCTGCGGCAACAACAATTCCTCCGTCGCCGTCCATGTCGACACCGCCCAAGCCCCCGCCACCGAGATCCGCTCCATCAAGGACTCCCTCTCCTGGGCCTACGGCCAGTACCTCGCCCTCGCCCTGCAGGGCGAATACTTCGACACCGTCTTCGATCACGACCTCGTCCTCGAAGCCTTCGCCTACACCCTCAAGGGCGGCACCCAGAACCCCCTCACCGACGAGATGGCTCGCGACATCGCACAGTATGCCAACATGCAGTATGCCGCCATCATGCAGCACAAAGCCAAAAACATGGCCGAGACTGTCGACAGCCTCCAGCGCGTCTACTTCGCCAATCTCAAGAAAACCAATCCCGCCATCAAACAGAAACAGGTGGGCGACTACCTCTTCTACTACGAGGTCCTCAAGCCCGGCCACGGACCCAAGGCCGAATTCGCGCAGCGCATCCGCTTCGACTATAAGAGCTTCAACCTCCTCAGCGGACAGCCCATCGACCAAACCTATGGCAACCGCGAGCCCATCATCCATGTCGTCGGTTCTCCCATGTTCCCCGGCCTCATCGAAGCCTTCCAGCTCATGAATGTCGGCAGCATCTACCGCTTCTACTTCCCCTACCAGCTCGCTTTCGGCGCCGAAGGCACCGAAGGACTCATCCCCCCCTTCACCCCCGTCATCTACGAAATCGAACTCCACGAACTCTACGAATATTAATCCCCATGCTCCCTATCTGCCTTGGGCAGAAAAGGACAGGATCTCATAAACAGAGGATGCCAAATTTTTGGCATCCTCTTCTTTGTCGCTATAAATAGTGACCCTACAAAATCATCTTGTGGCAGGGGCCGGCCCTGTCTTGCTCATTTTTTGATTCTTTTGTATCTCGTTTTTCTTTATGGCGTTTTTCAAATTTCTTTTGTCACACTGTCACGGTGTCACGCTTTACGGTGCTTCGTCGTCGTCGCTTTGGCGGTGGAGGGCCTGGCGACGCTTCTTATTCACATTTATCGGGGTACTATGGGGGAAGGCAACGCTATAGGCTCTGTCGAGGGCTTTCAAATCCACTTTCCTCATCCCAATTCCCAACTTCACCGCCACCAAAGCCCGTAAAAACTCACGGCTCGGGCGCGGATGTAAGGCGGGCGCAGGCAATTCGTCAAGCCCGTAGAACTGCCTGTCGTCGACAACAGTGTTGAAGCACACCTCCCAGATGAAGTCGTCGGTGGCCTCGCTGCCCAGCCACGACTGTAACACTCGGCGAATACAAAACCTCTTGTACTGCATCCCGAAGAGCTGCCTCGTGCGCTCCAGCCGCTGCCAGAGCTGCACGAAGCATTCCTCATTGTTCTCTATAACCAATAACCTATAACCCATAACCCTTAATTTTTTTCAGATATTCTTCCGTCTTCACATACCTCCCGCTCGCAGCATCCATCGCTATGTACCCTCTGCTCGTCCATTTGCGCAAGGCGGCACCTCCGTCGTTGCTGCGTCCCTGACTCTGCCGCATCAGCTGGTACTGCTCGCGGGTGAACTCGTCGGGCAGCAACTCGAGCAAGTTCTTCGGCCCCGATTGTCGCTGTATCTCCACCTCCTCGCGCAGCTCCTTCTCCAGCTGCTGGCCGAAGTAGAGCATCTTGCACCAGAGGTTGTACTGCTGGCTCCAGCGCACGAAGTCGGCAATCTCCTTGCTCCACTTATACCCGTGCGCCACATAGAGCACCATCCCCTTGAGCCAAGCGATGACGTTGGCGCGATAGCTCAGCACCCTGTAGGCCTCCGAGTCGTAGAGCTTTGCCACATCGCTATTCTTCTTTTTCATCTCCAGTGCCAGCTTCTTCGCCTGCGGGCTTTCTATCAGCCCGTTGCAGGCCTCCAGTCGGTCGAGGTAGGGCTTCAGCTCGGCGGCGAACTGATGGTCGTAGATGCCCAGTATTGGCGCCTCGTCGTCATCGTCGTTGCGGATAATGGTGGCTACATCCAGGCGGCTCACCGTGCCGTCGTTCACCATCTTGCCGAAGAACCTCTTGGCATTCGGGGGAGTCGTCGAGGCGTTGAAGTTCCACCGCAGGGGCGCGATGCCGCTCACCGAGTCGGCTCCCACGCGCTCCTGTCCCGCCATCGAGTTGTCGAAGGCCTTCCTGATCAGCAATCCCACCTCGTCAACCGTCCCTTTCGAGGTCACCTTCTTCAGCGCGTCAATCTCGTCCACGATGGTGTAGATGAAGCGCTCGCCGTTGTTGTTGGCATCCACGATGCGCTGGTTGAAGACGGCATCCGTCAGGTTGTCGATGAGCATCTGGATGCAGATGTCTGTGGGTCTCGGGTCTTTCTTCTGCTTCGCCCCGGGGTTCTTCTGCTTCCATTCAGCCTCGCGCTGCCGGTTGGGGATGTCCCTCTGTCGGATGTCCTCCATGATGTACTCGATGGGCTTCTTGATGGTGCCCTTGCCGATGCTCTGGCGGCCGATGAGGACATTCATGAAGGTGGCCTCGTGGTCGACGTTGTCCCAGTAGCGGAACTTCACACCGTGCATGTGTGCCGCCAGCGCAGGAAAGATGGCGCTGGCAACGGCGGGCTTGTAGAAACAGGGCACGTTGCTCGTCAGCAGCCTTACCAGCGGCGGCAGCTTCTTGGGCATCGGTGGCGGCGTGGTCGTGGTGCCACCGCAGGCCTTGATGGCCGACTGCGACTTCAATGCCGTCAGCACCTGCTTCAGGCGGTAGGGCATCCCCTCGCTCTTGGCCGTGAGGGCGCTCTCAATCTTGCGGCGCTTCTCCTCCAGCGGGAAGCCGTCGTAGCACGGTATCACCTGGTCGAGCCATTGGGCGTTGCGGCCGCAGATGTGCCGCAGGTCGCACGCCAGCTGGTACGTCAGCGTATCCCTATCCCCCTCCTGCGGCTCCTTGCCGTCGTTGAACAACTCCCAGTACTTGGCGATGATATCCGTGAACGGGATGCCGTGATAATCGTTCGAAAAAGAGGAAGGTTTTGCAGGATTTTCTTTCAGATTTTCCTCGGATTTCTCGCGCAGCGATCCCTCCTCAGCCGAAGGCAAATTATTCGTGTCATTCGTGCGATTCGTGTTCAAAAGGTTCTCCGTGTTCGCCTTGGCCTCAGCCACCTCGAAGATTTCGTCGTCGAGATAAAGTAGGTCCTCCTCGCTCCCCGTCGTGGTGAAGAACACCCTCGTCACATCCTTCGCCCCTTTGTCGAACTCCACCCCCAGCAGCTCGCTCGCCCACCGCAGGTTCTCCTCCTGCGTCATCTCCTCGCGGCGGCGGAACACCAGATGGAACCCCGCACCCCGTGCGCTCTTCTCCAGCATCAGCAGCCCCAGCTCCTCGCGTTTCTCAAGGATGCGTTCCTTCACGCTCTCCATCTCTTCGGCATTGATGTGGTCGACGTCCATCCCCACCGTGGTGCTCATCCGTGTGGCACCTTTCAGTTTCCCGTCTTCGCCCGGCAGGCACGAATAGTTCATCTGCGCCAGCCGCATCTTCAGCTTCTCGTCGCCCCCGCGCACGGCCTTCACGATGGCCTTCTGCTTCTCGCTGTCGCGCAGGGCGATGTACTCCTCTCTGTTGAGGATGGGACGCATCACTTTCGCCCCATCCTTATAGTATATCAGGTGTGTACTCATGTCTTTAAACTTTAAACGTTAAACTTTATAAAGACCAATTCGTTTCCGTGGTGCGAGTCTTGATAAAGGCTGCCACCTCCTCTGTCTCGTCCTTGAACATCGCCTCGATGAGCGCCTTGCCCAGACGCTTGGGGAAGCGTAGCTGAACGATGATGTCGTTCATCGTCTCCTTCACCGTGCCGTGAGCCGTCTGGAAGAGCTTGTTGTAGCGGCTGCCGCTGTTCGTGGCGTAGGGTCGGAAGCACGACGTGCCGTCATCCTCGGTCACCATGCGCCCCTTCTGGCTCACGCGGTCGCCGTGCAGCACCAGGTGCGGGTTGTCCTCGTAGGGACAGCGGTTGATGTTGATTTTACCGTTCTCAGAATACGTTGTCTGAGTGTCAAAGTTGATAGTGTCAACAAATACATTGATACGATTCATTTGTTTTTGAGTGTTGTGAGAAGAAGGTCGGAATCTTTGGCCATTTACTCGAGAACATCCTCCTCACTTCCACTCGGGTTAATAAATCAATTGTCTCTTGGTTTCCTTGGAAATCCGATGCAAAAGTACCATGCGATTATGCGACTGAACCCTTCCGCCAAACCAGAAATTTCAGTCGCACGCCCAAACGCTCCTAACCCCTTGTCCTGTCGGGAGAAAAAAATTTCAAAAAAAATTTTGCGACTGAACCGAAAAATTCCAGTCGCACGATTCAGTCGCAAAACAAGTACAAAACAGAGAAAATGGTTGCCGATTATTGGAAATTACAGCGTTGGAACTGAGTGTTATTAACGAGGTAAACAAACAAAACACTCTAATATAGAAACTTTTAGCGAATAATCATCAAATTACTTTTTGCCAATTAGGAAATTATTCGTACTTTTGCAAAAACATACTTACCTCGCTTCCCGTCAGATCAGCGCGCTCAAGGTAAGTCTTTGTTATATATGATTATGAACAAAGAGGAAAGAATTGACTATTGGCTCAGTGTTGCTGAATACGACCTCGAAACGGCGGAGGCAATGTACTCCACGGGACGGTGGCTGTATGTGGCATTTATGTGTCACCAAGTCATTGAAAAGACATTGAAAGCCTATTGGTGCGCCACTCAGGAGGAAGAGCCGCCGTATGTCCATAACCACAAGCGGCTTGCTGCCGGTTGCAACTTATACGACACCATGAGCGAACAGCAGAAGGATTTCCTCAACACCGTCACCACATACAACATCGAGGCCCGTTATCCGGAATCGAAAGATGCGCTTGCGCGCAAACTCGACAAGGATGCCTGCCGCTACATCATCGACCAAACCAAAGCATTACAGTCATGGATAAAGCAGCAATTGGACGCGACGAAGCAATAGACCTTGTGCGACAGTACAAGCTCGTCATCTCAAAGCATTTCGCTGTTGAGCCTCAGGTGATGCTCTTTGGCTCCTATTCCAAGGGGACGGCGAACCGTGACAGCGACATTGATGTCGCCGTCATTGTGCCTTCGTATGGCGACCGCAAGCTGGAAATCTCAAAAGCCCTTTGGCGCGATGTCGACGATGTGAGTTTGTTGATTGAACCCGTGCTGATATCCCGCGAACATCCTTCACCGCTATATGACGATGTGATGCGTACTGGCATCGCCGTGTAATAGGTTCCACCTGTCAGATTCCTTCCCCCTTCACATACCCCTTCACCCACTGGGCATAGGGCTGCTTCTTGCCGTTGGCCATATAGCGCGAAAAGGAACGCGGGTTGTCCATCAGATTCGCTTTCTCTGCAATGGCATCATAGCTGCCTTTCAGTACACTGGCATCCTTCAACAAGCCCAAAAGATACCCCTTTATTTGGGTGCATCGGTCGAGTCTTCCGCCGTTGTTCCAATCGCGGGCAATTCCCTCGCCGTATTCCGACCCCATCAGTGCCTCCACAAAGGCATCCGTCCACTTTGAGTCATATTTCTCCTCGCTGCGTGCCTCGGCGAACCAAGGTTGCTTCAGCAACTGTTGCAGGTTGATTTTCGGTGCCTCGTAATTCAGTTCTTCCCCCTCATTCAACTCTTCCTCACCATTTGTAGCCCAATTAGAATCCATTGGCTCCTCAATGATTGCCGCATCAGTTGTTTCGGTATCGTTTCTCTCCGGATAAACATTAACCTCTTTATGCTGCACCACATCGCCGAACACATTGACGATGGGTTTATCTGTTATTTGCACCTTAGCTCCGGATTCTATCTTGATGTTCATAATGCCTATTTGTTTGGTAATTGCGGATAATGGTTGATAATACCTTGTTCCGAAATCTGGGCTTGAGCTCCGGATTTTACGTTAATTTGCACAGTAGGGCGCGCTGCAATTTCCTTTAATATCGCTGTCTGTTCATGAATGGCTTCAATAATAGTTGACTCATGTTTCTCATCTTTAGCATCATTCTTGGTGTCATACTCCTTTAAAACATTCAGCAGACGTTTTATCTCAGGGATTACTTCTGCATATATGTAAAAAGAGGCAATTGTTTCACGGCTCATCGTCTTTCTGTGCTCATAGATATGCTTGGCAATTCTCTTTCTATCCAGCTGCATATCGTCTGTAAGCAAGTCTTCCAAAACTAAGCGTTCCAAAACGATGTCATCAGAAAGTTCATGGCAGTTGTTATCATCACGATAGTCCTCAACGTCGTAATGGGTATATGCCTTCTTTAAATCATTCAGGAAATCAGATTCACGTAGAGCGTCAACAATGCCATCGAACATTCCCTTGAGCCTATTTATTTTACGCTTCTCGGTGATTGACTCTCGCATGATATCCTTTGTCTTCTGCAAGGCAAGGTTTATCTCGTCAGAGAACCGATCTTTCTGCTGTTCATAGTAACTCTGGAATAATTCCTCGGGAGGATTGTTGAGAAAATCCTGTATCTTGCCTAAAACAGAATGAAGTGAATGAGTGGCACTAAAGACCATGTTTCCGAATGTCATCATACCGGAATTGTTCTCACCTAACAGCTTGGCAAATTCAACGACATTGGCAGAATCTGCATATCTAGCAGATTTTAATGCAGTTTTTAAATTCTTGGCATAGGTCTTTCTACGCTTTCCACGGAGATCTTCAGAAGAAAGGCCATTGCCCATATCTAATGGATAGTTGTCGATACAAACATTTTGCTGAGCATTGCTCTGCAACTCGCTCCATATTGACATATCCTTCCAATAATCGAAGTCAACGTCTGCATCAGGCCCTTCGCCAAAAGGCAAACGTTGTTTCCATGATTCCAAAAGTTGCTCAAAGAGACAAGTGGTATCAAGTATCTCGGATACTATTGCAAGACGGAACAATTTGTTTGAAACGCCAAATGACATATCAAACGACGAAAGAGCCGTCTTGAGTTTTTCGAGTGTAACAAGATGTACCGACTTATCCATATTAAAGATTACTCAGCCTTTAAGTCCCTCAATATTTCAACAAACACCGTAGGAGATGAAAACATAACACGTTCCTTCTCCCATTTCTCTGCTAAGTACTCGAATCCACGATTAGCATAACCCTCAATTTCTTTTTCAAATGCCCTGAGAAACTTTGTTATGGTTTCCTCATTTGCATTCTCCAAGTCAATCCAATTGTAGCCAAATTTTTCTGAACGATTTAGTATCATCATAATGATATAATCGCGGATAGGCGTAGGCTTCCATTTAAACATAGGAGCAAACTCCGATGTCTTTTCCTGAGGTTCAAAATACTTGGGTTCCCCTAAGCGCAAACCAATGATACAGGCATACATAAATGTCTGATAATACGCACCAAACTGAGCAATATTACCTTTGCCAAGCTTTTCTTGCTTATTGGAAATCGTATCAATCATTGAGCGATACTTGTCACTATAATTAGGACGCAAATCGTCAATCCTATTTTTAAATTGTGCACTATTCATACTGACAGTGATTTATTCTGAATAACACTTTTTCTTCGTAACGAGATTTGAGGCATCCGCCTTCGCCTCTGGATAATTCACGTAGAATGTACCTTTAATTTCACCATCTCTCATCTTTTTTGCAATGTCTTCCCCATGCTCATTGATAAGAAGCTGGGAGTTTGGTTCGCATAAGTCCTTAATCATAATGATGCTTTGACGGAACACATCCGGTGCAATATCAAAGAAATTGCGAATGAAGTTCCAACTGAATTCCGAGAATGGCGCATCGGAAATAAAGGGATAATCAAATCTCTTATTGCCGACTCTCGATGAAATAATTGACATCACAATAGACAATTGTTTCATTCGCTGGAATCCGGTACCATTACCAAACAGTTCTTCGCCGTATGAGTTTGTCACGGAAACTTTTACCGTACCATCTTCCTGACGATCAAAATTTAGCGTACCACCTAAAGTTTGATTACCCTTTGTCAGCGCACCATACATTTCATTGGCAGATACCTGAAGGTTTGAGACGATACCTTGGAAAATATGCTCTTTAGTAGAATTAAAGATAGATTCCACAATCTGCATATCTTCATAAAGCTGTTTGGCTTTTCTTATAGGGGTACTTTCTTGACGCTTATCAAGCTCTCGATTTGTTTTTTCCAAGCCCTTCTGCCAAAGGTCTATCTTACCAGTATAACGCTGAATTTCTTCTTCTTTTTCCTGTAATAATCTTTTTGCCTGATTGTATCCTGAGAGAACACGGCGGTCATCATCTTCGGAGGTGTCTTCAGAGCCAACAAGTGTCAATTCGTTTTCTTTTGCTTCAACAACTTTCTCCTGCTGTGTAATCTGGTCCTCTAAGTCCCAGATCTCTTCCATATAGTGATTGTAGTCGTCCGTAATATTTGGAATCGTTGTTTCGTATCGACCCGTAATCTTTTGAATATCACCATAGAACTGCATAAAAGAATCTGAAACACGCATAGGCTCTTTAGGACGTTCCATAACTTTCTTGATATGTAGCCAAGGGTCAGTTCCCTTCTTGGCTTCTCTGTTACAAACCTCACACCATTCGTGTTCAAGCATACGTTTTAAGGATGGCGCATCAGGTGAACCTTCTGGCAACATAATTTCTGGATTATGTTGTATTTCTATGGCAGCCAATTGCTTTGACAGAGCGATACGATAATCATCAAAATCTCCTGTCTCTCCTTCCAAACCAAAGAGTAACCAAGGACAGTTCTCATCAAATAATCTACTCGTGATAGAGAGTTCCTGTCGCTCTTTCTTACTCTTCAACCCGTCTAACTTTTTATATTCATCCTCGTACTCCTTCCTAAGCTGAATACGTTTTTTGCTGGAGAAGAATTCAGATTCATATTGTTGCTCCTTCTCTTTTGCCTGAACCGATTCCTTTCGAGCCAGGTCAATCTTTTCTGTTGCCTCTTGAATCCATTTCTCATAATTATCACGAGTTTGGCGCAGATTAATAATATCTGCGTCTGCATCCTTATTGCGTTTCTCTTCCTCCTGATAACTCTTCTTTGCCTGCTTAACAAGTTCGGCAGCAAGGTCACACATCTTTATCAGATTATTGATGTCGGCCAGAACATTAATGGTTTTTTCAAGTCCGTCAAGTGTTGACAAGTCAACGAGACGCTCCATGGATTCACCCTGAAGTAGAGAGTACTTCTCCATATCAGCAGGTATCAGGCAACGTATGGCTTCCTGCTTCTCCTCCTTATCCAGCAAGGGGAGGTCGCTATTTCCGACAGTCTTCATAACATCGGTCTTTGCCTGAAAATCCCAATCTTCATCTTGTTTTGAACAGTGTACACTCTTGGTGACTTTATAAGTTATCCCTTCGTTTTCAAAAACGATGCGAACTCCCATTTCCAAATCACTCTTTTCATAGCGTGCCTTGGCAGACATCATCTTGAAATACGATTCTGAAACGGGATATATCTTTTTGACATCAGAGTCATAGACCTCATCACGCAGAATCCACAGGAAGCCATTATAGAACTTTGACTTACCCATGTTATTATCCGCATTGATAATGTTCAAACCTTCGGTGAAGGTGTAAGTATTATCCTCGTAACTTCCATAATAGTTATAGAAGTTATTGAAGCTAATTGATTTAATAAGCGTTCCCATAACCTTATTGATTTTACTCTGACACTTTCTTTAGAATGCCTTGAAATACAGTATTTGTCGCTTTATGGTTAGCGACACCATTAATCACATCCTTGATGACTTCTATCATAGGATTATCAGAAACCTCCATATAGCTGGCTTTAGCAACATCTTCCTTGCTTATGCCCAAATGCGTCTGAAGTTCATCAGCCTTCATCAGCTCTTCAAATATCTTTTTTGGTTCCATAATTATGTATTTTGTTTTTCTTCGTTCAATACCATTCCATCCAGATCTATTTCATAGAATCTTACTACTTCATCAAGCATACTCAATGCACCTGTATAGTAATTGCTGGCAAGATAGCCAAAGTTTGCGACTCTGAGCATTTCATTTTCTACTAGGTGTTTTTCCATCGTCCAGAAACGACGGTCATAATGTGGTGAATGGAAATCAGGCACCACTACCATATCATAGATGTATGCAAATCTCTTATCATCGTGTCTGCGTAACAGCCTTCCCCGTCGCTGAATAAATTGCCGTGGATTGCCAGAACTTGAAGTGAATATGCCGTATTCTGCACGGGGAACATCCACTCCTTCATCAAGACAGTTTTTTGCAAATAATACATTTAGCTGTCCATCTGCAAATGCGGTGAGTTTCTGACGGCGCATTTCTTTTGAGTCTTCTCCTGTATATGAATTACAAGTTACATTGGGGAAAGTTTGTTTCAGAACAGATTGCATTTCCTTCAAAATATATTCATCAAGCTGCTCATCATCATTTTCGTCTAACCTTGTTCGCTTACCTGCTGCGGAGTACACAAAACAATACTTCAAATTCTCCTCACCGATAGTTCTTAGTATCTGACGGAAGACATACATCTTATTGCGGGCTTTATGTAGCAGGTTCTTTCTGAGTAATAGCAACCTTCGTGCCCTCTCCGGATCAGAGAAGGTTGCTTTGGCATCGTTGTACATCTGAACCAACTGCCTTGTGATTCGTGCGTACTCTATCATTTCGCCATCTTCGAGTTTAGCAAGATAGGGGAAATAGTAATAAGGCATCAAACGCTCTTCCTTGATAGCTCTGCTCATGGAGAAACTGTAGGTATAAGGATGAGTGTCGTTGAAGAAGCTTTCTATCTCTCTTGTTCCCTCTTCATCGTATATTCTATTCGGGGTTGCAGAAAGGGCAATGCGTCTTTCTATCGTTAGAGCATGAAAAGCGTTCCTTACAGACGCTGAGCCAATATTATGAGCCTCATCAGCAATAAGAATAGCTCCTTGTGAGAGTCTTGGTAGTAGAATCTGGAAATCTTTCATGACAAAGGATGCATAAGTAGAAATGATGACATAGTTCACATTCCTGCCTAAACTCATCTTCATTGTCATTCTTGCCAGTTCAACTTTCCACTGGGAATTCTCGGAAGAAGCCTTTATGACGTTCCTGAAATTGAAATTTCTTACTTCATCTCCCCATTGTTCTACAAGGGCAAGCGAGGGTACTAATATTAAAAGTCTATAGAAATCATCATCGCGATACTCTTCAAGTGCACAGTTAAGTGAGGTAATAGTTTTACCAGTACCAGTTGCCATAGCGAAGACTCCACGTTTTCCTCGACTCTTCCATGCCTGATATGCATCTATCTGATATTGGCGAGGACCATCTTTGAATTTAGAGGGGAAATGGGGTTCGTCTGAGGCGAGTGTGTTTTCTTGCTCAATTTCTTTCATTACCACATTTTCCAACTTCACCAAATCATCAATGTCTGTTGTTGGATAAGTAACAAGTATCCGATTGCAGAATTCGTCAGCAGGGAATACCCTGATGTCTGGATTCTGGTTTCCCCATATGCTTTCAAAATCATCGTGATATCCTTTGATGCGTTCTCTGTCATCACTGGTGCGCCAAGAACATATTGTATCTATTGCCTCTATATTCTTAGTAAGACCTGAAGCTGTAAGATTCATAGAACCATTAAAAGCCACTTCGTTCCCTTCAGTATCAGCAAAGATTCCAAACTTCTCATGGGCAATGCCATCTTCTTTCAGCATAACAATCTTTACCTCAATTCTATGTTGGCTTATCAGGTACGACAAGCAGCGGAAGAATAGTTCATCACGTCGGGAGAATATCTCCAGAAGCCTGTCATACGACTGTATCATATATTGCTCGAAGCCCTCATAATCACAATCTTTCAACAATTTGTAATCATCCTCCGTTACGCTGGGATTGATATACATACGCATATTGCCGCCATTCCTAACGAAATGTGCAAAACCACAGGCAAGGACATTGAAGCAAGCACTACTAAAGTACCCCAAACCCAAATCCAATTGAGAGCTGTTTATCAGAGCCTTTGTAAAGAACTCTGTAGGTTTATGTTCTCGTTTGGAGGAATAGCGTAATTCAAAACTAAGATGAGATAAGTCTGTATGTATTGTTTCCTCTTCACATACACACCAAACAGTTTCATTGGGTTCAGCATAGGGTACAACCTCATGTTCATCCCATGGGGAGTGATCGGAGTATGGTTTACTGCATAATCCCCAAGTATCCTCATCTGTAAAATGAACAAATGCTTTTTTTTCCTGAATCAAAGATGACTGTAGGTTGCGACGGGTAGTTTGATTTTTACGATGACTATTAACATAATCAAGTATTGTGTGTAAACGCTGTGGCTTGGCTTTACTTTCAAGAAACTCCTTTGCTAATTCTCTAATAGTAGGTTCCGCTGACCTCTTTTCCTTCCTTTTAGCAGCCTTTGGCAGAGTAATCATGTCATTAGGATCAGGAAAGATTTCATACATATCAGCCACCTCTATAGTGAGAACTTCGACAATCTTTGATACTTTTGGAAGGCTGTAATCATGCCATACTTCATGATGGTCTTCAATAAAAGTTGCAAGAGATATGCACTCATCACCCTTGGCAACAGCTAACTGCTGCCTAAACACCTCGTGGAACTTATCAAAGTCGAACACATCAGCGTAATGCACTCTGGAAGTGATGTCATTCATAATTCCTTCAATCCTTCTTCTATCTTATCAAATAAATAGTCGAATCCTACCAAATTGGGGTTGTCTTTTACATCTTTATCTATCAGCTCCAGCCCGTCATCCAAGTGCATCTTGAAATAGCGAGCCAAGTCTTTATCTGTACTTTTAATGCCATAGTGTGAGCATATCATGGCGAGGTAAAGTGGATACAGGTTGCCGAAAAGCACACTTCTACTATACTCTTTTCCGCCAGCATCCTTCACTTCTGTTGGCGAAAACCTCTGCCCACTTTTCAGGGAGTATGCAATGGCGATACGTGCTATCACGTTTTCTGCACCAAGACCAAACTTTCGTGTCAGTCTTTGCACTCGCTCCCTGTTTTCAGAGCTGGTCTTTATTTGTGCTATCATTATGCTCATACGTCAATTCATTAATTTGTCAGTGTTTACCTTCTTGAATGTAGAACGTACCGTGTCGTTAGAAATGACAACGGCATTCTCAACATAGGGTTTCAGCATTTCATACTCTGTAGCAGTCAACTCCTTGTGAAGCAATGGGAACAGGATGACCTGCTTAGAAATAGAAGGATAGAACTCTGTGATTATCTTCGAGGCATGGCTCTTGTCGAACTTCTGCAAAGGACTATCGATGAATACGGGGAACTGGATTCCACTTTCATCCACTAGTGCCTTTAGCACAGATGTTGCATACAGCTGCTTCTCGCCCTTAGAAAGGAGCATTTTGTCTATTTCAAATCCATCTGGCGAGTACAGCTTAATATCCATTGAGTCATCTTCCAACTCAACCTCCACACGTCCTATGAAATCTTCCTTATGCATCAAGGTATTGAGGGCATTTCTGATTCTCAGCTCCAACGATGACTTCTTGGTTTCCTTCAACGAGAATAGGAAGGTGTCAAGTTCGCCGATTAGCTCACTGGCAACTTTGTCTTTCTCTTCGTCTGCATCATCGACACTAACCTTACGACTCAGTTCCTTGATCTGCTTATTCAAAGATTCCAATGTCAGTTTCAGCTCACCAGTCTTAACGTGGTTCTGGCGAAGTTGCTCATCTGTATCTTTAATCTTCTGTTCGATTTCGTTTTTCTTATCGCGAAGAGCCTTTACCACCTCATCGCTTTCCTTGCTCTGAATATTTGCCAAACGTCTGGCATTTCGTTCCAGAGTAATCCTGTTTTTGCGATATGCCTCAGCAAGAGTGGAGAATTCCAACTTGTAGGTTGTTGTCAGACTATTGTAAACAGCTTCGATTTCAGCAAAGTCCTCGTCAGAGATATTCAGACGTATCTCTCTGTTTGAGGTGCCGCCACGATATTTGGCGATGATGCTTTCCAGTTTCTTCTGAGCCTCTTCTGTTTCTTTCTTCTTCAGAGGCATCGAGCTTAGAAGTTGCACTATGTCGCTGCTTAGAGCATCAAGCACACTATTCTGAGCTACCGCTGCATTGTTAATTGCAGTGGTGTTATGATCTGCCTTTGCAAGTTGATAGGCTTGGGTGAACACATTGCCGGCAACGGCAAACGGAGCATAGTCGATGAACTGCTTGATGGCGTTCTTCATTCTGGCATCTTCCTGTTTACAATGCTCTATCACTGCCTTCACTCTTTGCAGTTCTTCTGTCTTCACGCTGCTTCCTTCACGAGAAAGCTTTGTTTGAAGTTGCTCGTTTTCTTCTCGCAAAGCATCCATAGAGGCCTGCATCTGTTCAATGGTAGATTCCAAATCCAGGGCTTCTTGCCGCTTTGCATCTCTTTCTGCTTCCAGCGATTCAAGTTTGTCTCTTAGAGTCAAATCTTTCGACTTCTTGCGATAACGCAATCTCAGGCTCTCAAGGTTGGTTTTCAGTTCCTCGTATTTCCTGATACCAAGCACCTCTTCGTATGCCTGACTCAACTTGCGGCGTTCTGCAATAGTGCTGGTTTCTGCCAGTGATACAATTTCCTCTGAGTCAAAGAAGAAAAGACTGGCTATGTCTTTATTCAGAATGAAGTCATTGATGAATACATCTGGTCCTATTTCTTCCGTCAGCTCATTGCGATTGCCGTCAATCAGAATCTCAACATCCTCTTTCTGGAGTAGCGCATCATAGCTACGTTTCACACAAATATTGCGGCAAGGGATTGAAGGGATGCCAACTTCTGTGAAGCAGATCGTGACACTACAGATACTGTCTTTCTGTATCTGCTCATAGCCAGCGTAGCCGTTTTTCTTGATTGCAGCAATGGCATCTGGAGTTGCCAGCTCTTCGTAACGTCTGGCGGCACTCAGGTTCAGATTGCCCTTTTGAGTAGCAGTATAGTTGCTTGAGTCTTGCCCTGAAACAGGAATATCGCCAACGAAACGTCCATACAGGCACCACAACAAAGAATGGAGGAATGTGGTTTTGCCAAATCCATTCTCACCACATACCAGATAGATGTTCTTGCTTTCGTCAAAATTGAAACTTATGGCGTTTTCGCCTTCGTAAAGGCGATAGTTATTCAGGATGATTTTATTTATCAGCATGCTTCACCTCCTTTCTTCACATAGCGGTCAAGTTGCTCATCCAAATCATTCTGCAAACCATACTTCCTCATCAGCAGAACCTTGCTCTTTTGCAGGGCCAAGAGTTCCTGAATTAATTGGAAGTGGCTTGGGTCTTTGCAAGAACGCTCCAGTATAAGTCTTTCCTGCAAACCTATCTCCAAATTGGGGATGCTGTAGCCGTATGTCTCGTTATAAATATCGTTTACTGTCGTTGAGAAGTTGCCATCACGGAACCAGATAACCTGAATAGCTATCAGCTCCTGGCTTGTAATAAGGCGCACACTTGAATGTTCCTCCTGAACTTTCTTCTGAACTTTCAACAGGTCTCTTAGCATTTTTATTCGATATTCCATCGTGTAGTTACCCAGGTTGTGACCTGTGCTGTCAACGGCAGCTTGTCCGTTGCGTCGAGTAGCGCAGCGAAGTTCTGAAACATTTCTGTTCTCTACCAGTTTGTTGCGGAAGTCCAAGAGGGGCTGCATCCATGAAACACCATTCTGAATCAATGATGACATCGACTTGTCTTCTTTTACCACCGTACAAATCCAACAGCCAAAGCGACTTTGACCACAAGAACGATGACCATCATCTGTTACCACGGTTGGGCATTCATAGTCGTCAGCAGAAGCATCCATATATATCTTGTACAGGATTTCGTTGTCGAATCCCCATGGTGAGGGGATGGCATTGATAACCCACCATACCTCTTCCAACATTAGTTCCTTGATGGGTGCATAGGTGAAGGTATTAGGGTTCAGGGGATGCTTTGAAAGACGATGCCCCTTAATCTCATGTCGCTTAATAGAGCGTTCGCGCTGCTGACTCTCATTCAAACGAGTACCTACTAGAACAATGGCTTCACCGTCCGCCACCACCTGATCTGTGATGAACTTCGAGGTGGGCTTAATCTTCATCTTCTCTGTGCAGAAGCGGAAGGCATTGTTGGGTACAGGGTAGCCCTTACCAATGACGCAACTCCAGAAGGTATCTTCCAGTTGTGGGGTGGTAGTCACCACCTGCACAGGAAGGTGCTGCTCCTGAGCAGCCTTACCGATCTCGAACAAAACAGTTGTGACATATTCCTCGATAACAGGATTCTCCACCATTGTATCATTGCACACCACATAAACACGGCGACGAAGTTCATTCCCATCGTCACGCAGTTCCTGCATGGCAATCCAAGTGAGCATAAGAAGCACTGTTGAATCTTTTCCACCGGAGAAACCAATTATCCATGGGCGACAATTTCTGTCATCCTCCATGTATTGGTCCTTCAGTTCGTCAACTACGGCTCGTACTCTCTTAGACTTTATATCCATCATTCTTTTAACAACTTCGTATTCAGTAAATGTTTCTCTAAATAATCGTACCTTAATGTGGGTACTTTTGCGTTGCAAAAGTACGAATTTTATTTAAATCAGCAAAAAAAATAACTTCCGTGACAGCGTGACAGTGTGACAGTTCGTTTTTCGGCTACGAAAAGTCGAAACTAAACTTTTATATTTATATATAAATATAAATGTTAAATTTGGGAGTTTGATACCCCTATTTTGAACTGTCACGCTGTCACGGTGTCACACCATTCGATATCATTTTATTCTATTTGGTTGATTAAAATTAATTTGTTGGATTTGATTTTACATCTACGTTGCTCCATCTCGGCAGAGTTCAAGCATGCTTGGCTTTGCACTCGACTTCCGCAACTCCCTCGCCGTAGGCGATCCCCTTTTCAATTCTTCGCGCTATGCACGATGAAAAAAGATGCAGATTCTCTCATCTCTTTGTTACCAATTACATTCTTATGGCACTGCTATACAGCTATTTACAAATTATTTTTTTCACGTTATTCGTAGACCGCAATGCCACCGTTGTACTTTTGCATCGTGTTTCGGAACCACAAGCGCTCTTTGACATCCTGCCCCCCATTCAAATAACCACCAACTATCCACCAACTACCCACCTCCTAAGCGTATGCTGCGGCACCGCCGCAGCCCCCATCTCGCCGCCACCGCCCCCCCCCTTTAAACTTTAAACCTTAAACTTTAAACTTTACTCCCTCTCACTCCCCCCAAAAACACTCGCCGGCACCGCCCCAACCCCAACAAATTCATTCGTCCTTTCACTCCCTCTCACTCCCTTTCACTCCCCCCAAAAACACCCGCCGGCACCGCCCTCTTTAACCTATAACCTATAACCTTTAACCCTTAACCCATAACCTCTTACAACTATGTCCAAAAACTCCCAGGGCTACATGGGCCCTCAAATCGGAAAACTCGGTCCCGCCATCGGCTACCTCTGGAAAGGCCGTCAGGTCTTTCGCGGACACAACCCCTTCGTCAAGGACCGCAACTCGGAAAAGCAGCAGCTCG
>Ga0310786_10003969_pt1 | contig 20890 bp, 16 predicted proteins | sample AusTroGonzalo_MG_FD_203881 | JGI IMG/M metagenome (GOLD analysis project Ga0310786, IMG submission 203881) | Bovine rumen microbial communities from tropical cattle in Woodstock, Queensland, Australia - Gonzalo_03 (v2) (version 2) | ecosystem: Host-associated > Mammals > Digestive system >... | reverse complement strand
GCAAGCGCCGCGGATTCATTTTCCCGGGCTCCGAAATTTACGATGGCCTCGCCAACACTTGGGACTACGGTCCGTATGGCGTGGAACTCAAGCGCAACATTAAGAACCTCTGGTGGAAGAAGTTCGTGACCAGCCGTCAGGATGTGCTCGGTCTCGACAGCTCCATTCTTTTGAACCCCCGCGTTTGGAAGGCTTCTGGCCACGTGGGTAACTTCTCTGACCCGCTGGTGGACTGCCTTGCCTGCCACGAACGTTTCCGCGCTGACCAGCTCCTCGAAGACAAGCTCGGCGAAGGCTGCTGCGCCGGCAAGAATTTTGACGAAGTCCACCAGATGATGATGGACAACAAGATCGAATGCCCGACTTGCGGCAAGACCGAATGGACCAAGCCCCGCGCTTTCAACCTGATGTTCCAGACTGAAATCGGCGTGATCGAAGGCGAAGGCAACAAGGTGTACCTCCGTCCGGAAACGGCCCAGGGTATCTTCGTCGACTTCAAGAACATCGTCGACAACGTCCGCCCGCGCATCCCGTTCGGTGTCGGCCAGATCGGTAAGTCTTTCCGTAACGAAATCACTCCGGGTAACTTCATCTTCCGTACTCGCGAATTCGAACAGATGGAACTGGAATTCTTCTGCGAACCGGGTACCGAACTTGACTGGTACAACTTCTGGCGTAAGTACTGCTTCGACTGGCTCGTGAACGACCTGGGCGTGAACAAGGAAAAGCTCCGCCTCCGCGAACATGCCAAGGAAGAACTTTCTCACTACTCCAATGGTACCACCGACGTCGAATACGAATTCCCGTTCGGTTGGGGTGAACTCTGGGGTATCGCCAGCCGTACGAACTACGACTTGACGCAGCACCAGAACGAATCCAAGGTCAAGCAGGAATACATTGACCCGGTCCAGAATAAGCGCTACATCCCGTACGTTGTGGAACCGTCTCTCGGTGTGGAACGTCTTCTCCTCGTGCTTCTCTGCGACGCCTATGACGTTGAAAAGCTCGAAAACGATGAACGTACCGTTCTCCATTTCGACCCGAAGATTGCTCCGGTGAAGGTTGCCGTTCTTCCGCTCGTGAAGAAGGGCCAGGTGAAGGCCAAGGCCGAAGAACTCTACCAGAAGCTCCTCAACCGTTGGAACGTGGAATACGACGAAACCCAGTCCATCGGTAAGCGCTACCGCCGTCAGGACGAACTCGGCACGCCGTTCTGCGTGACCGTCGACTTCGACACGGTGGGCGAGGGTGAATCCGATCCGGCCAAGCTCGGCTACGTGACTGTTCGCGAACGCGACTCCATGAAGCAGGAACTGGTGAAGATCGACGAACTCGAAGCTTACCTGTCCGCAAAGCTCGGCTGCTAGGTTAGGTATTAGGTAACAGGGGTTAGGTATTAGGCAAAGAATCGCGGCAAAGCCGCCCTTTACAGATGTGCGAAGCACATGAAACTAAACCTAAAACCTGAAACCTGTCTCCTGTAACCTTAAAAAATGAACCCGGAAACGGGTTCTTTTTTTTGCTATATATTCATCCATGTTATGTGTAAAAATGGCTGTTGCCTTGATTATAAATATGTTATATTGAAACTAGTATGCTAAAAAGCTTTTTAAAAGTTGCTGCATTGTCTGTCGTTGCTTGCGTCTTCTTTGCTTGTGGCGATAAATCTGATTCAGTTCCGGTTGTGGAAGCTTGCCCTGAAGGCTTTGTTTGCGATACGACTTATGTTAATGCGAAGGCTTATAGCTTTGTCTATTATTCGGGCAAAAATAAGCTCGATACTATAACAGAAACTACGGATAAAATTTCTTGCGATATCTGGAACGGGTATTTCGAATGTACTTTGAGAAAATCTTATAGCTGCCAAAAAGCTATGGTTACTAAAATGTCGGTTCAATTTTCGAACGATAAAAAAAGAGCCAAACATAAAACTATCGAAATTAAAGTGGGCGATACGACATATATCAATTACGGTAAACATCGCTTGACCAATTTTATTCCGCCGTATCATGAAATCCCTCCGTTCAATGCTGAAAAAATGAAAGAAGCTTTCGATACGGTGATTGTTGAAAAACCTGTTTATTCGGATACAAAATTAACTGGAGATTCTAGGAAATTCCTTGATTATTATCGGATTGAAGGATCGGAATTGCCTTCCTGGGTTCATATTTCGCGTACTTCTGGCAAAATGGTTGTCTTTGATGGGAATGATGGAACTCCGTCGGTTGATACGACGATTGTGTCTTTGGATGGTTATGAACAAGTTCTTGCGATGGATTGCTTTAGAGTTTCCTATGTCAAGTATCCGAAAGATTTGGTAATGTATAGATCTAAAATCCATGTTTATGGTGATACCGCCGAAATTCTGCAAAAGGATACTACCATCAAGTGGATGGCTCATTACACCGATATGTACGGCATCGAAGACTCGCTGCAAATCGAAACGCTATTTAGGATAAATAGAAAGAAGTAAAATAGGAAACAGGTAACCTTTGGCTCGTGGGTGGGGACTACTACGGGCGCTGTAAATAAATATCTTGACGTGAAGATGGGGTGCAAATTTCTTCAATAATGGTCTTGATGATTCGCAAACGGGCTCCCTTTGAAAAAAAAATAAAAATGTCACTAGAGCATAAACTCTAGTGGCATTTTTTTTAACTATAGTCCGAAAGCTATTTCTTCGAACAGCCTTTACGTCCGTATGTCGAGAAACAAGTTCCATTGTCACTCAGGTAGGCGGTATTCCACGCACCATCTTTCGGAAGAAGAAATACTTCAACAGAATATCCTGGGCTTTCTGGATCAGACCAACGAACGTTCACCGTATAACGGGTGTTGTCATTCTCCTTACCTAAGTTAAGAGCTCGGCTTTGGAACAACTGTTTTTTCGGTGCAGTACGGTAGTCTGTACCTCCACTTGAGTTTTTGTATTCTTTTGAGGTGAATGTTTCACCATCTTTCTTATAGTTGTTGCCGCCTTTAAGTCTTGCTGCGATAATGTCAGCAACTCCTTCAAAGTTTGCATCTTTGAGTGCTGTATAGAGAGTGCCGCTGCTGCCGACCATTTCACAAACATTGTATGAGCTATTAAGTGTCCTATGAGTACCTTGCACATTCAAAGTAAGCTTGTTATGCAATTCTATAACAAATATTGAAGCTCCTGAATTTGACATAAGCGCTTTGGACAGATTATTCTGGTTAGTTTTTTTTCGATCAGCGTCTCCTTTAACTGGTGTATAGTTGTTTAAAGCATCCGTGTCTTCGATGAGTGCTAAGTTAATAGCGTTACGAAGATCGTAAAGCTTCATCAAATCAATTTTTTCACGAGCTTTTTCGCCAGCACCGAAGAACTTCGGTACGGCAATGGTGGAGAGTACGCCCATAATAGCGATAACCACCATAAGTTCCATAAGGGTGATACCCCTCTTTGAATTTATAGTTTTCATAATATCGCTCCATATTTTTTGGACCCTTAGTCCTTTTTTTGGTAAAAATACATTTGTTTTTTATAAGCGTGACATAAAATTGCAATAAAAATGTAATTTTCGTGAGTAAACTCACAAATTTTCAGCTTTAAAATGTTCTATTCCAAAGTAGATTAATTTTTTCTACCTTTGAAAACATGAAAAATCTTGATACTACGCTCTATTTCATTACTGATAGTACAAGCGTGACTGCCGAACGCTTTTTGCCTACTGTAGAAGCCGCTTGCAAGGGCGGAGCCACACTCATCCAGCTTCGCGAAAAGAACCGCTCGACGCGCGAATACATGGAGCTTGCGGCCGCAACACATGAAATTACGAAGCGTTACAACATTCCGTTGATTATTGATGATCGTGTCGATGTTGCGCTTGCGGTTGGCGCTGAAGGCGTGCATGTTGGGCAAACTGATATGCCTGTGAAATTGGCGCGACAGCTGATGGGGGCAGATAAAATAATTGGAGCGACGACAAAGACCGTTCCGCAAGCACTTGAGGCTTACGAGCAGGGTGCAGATTATTTAGGCGTTGGCGCAATCTACCCGACAACGACAAAAGTGGTTACCATCCTTACCAGCGTAGATACGCTCAAGGCCATTGTGAAAGCCGTCCCGATAAAGGTAAATGCGATTGGCGGGCTCAACAAGGATAACATTGATGTTCTCAAGGGCTCGGGAATTTCGGGCATTTGTGCGGTTTCTGCCATCATGAAGGCTTCCGATCCAGAAAAAGCAACACGTGAACTGAAAGCTGCGTTTTTAGGTCTTAGATAGTAGGAGTTAGGTATTAAGTTCATATTCGTGGCTCTGCCACCTTATACAGATGCACGAAGTGCATGATTCTTTTGCTAAAACCTAAACCCTAAGACCTGTAACCTATTAATTACTATCTTTCGGTACAATGAAAAAGAATTTAAAGAATACTTTGTCGTTCGTTGTTGATGTGGGAAACTCTCACACGGTTCTCGGGATATACAAGGGCGATAAAGTTGTCGATCATTGGAGACTCACGACGCGCAAGCAGACGACTTCTGACGAAGTGATGAATCGTGTTGGTGGTCTTATTCATCTTTCTAAAATTAAGCTTGAATCGGTAACTCACGTTGGTCTTTCGACGGTGGTGCCATCGCTTGAACGCCCGTGGGTCAAAGCTTTGCAGACACTCCTAAAACGCCCCGTTCAAGTGGTCAGCTCTTCGAATTGTTTGAATTGCCCTATTGCATACCCGAACCCGAGCACGCTTGGTGCAGACCGTCTTTGTAATATTATTGCGCTCAAGGATCGTGGCTATTCTGATGCAATCGTTATTGATATGGGAACCGCTACAACTTTTGACGTGATGAAAGACGGCGGTTTTGCGGGTGGTATCATTATTCCGGGCATTAGCGCAAGTCTCGATGTGCTTACAGAAAAAGCGGCACGTCTCTTGCCGGTAAGCATTGAATGGCCGAAAAATCTCATTGCAAATAACACAGATGACGCCATTCGCGCAGGTCTCTTGTTCGGTTTCATGGCAGAACTTGAAACTTTAGTTGCTAAAATCAAGCAAGAGATGGGGAAGAAGGACGTTCCTGTTTTTGCAACGGGTGGCTGGGGCCGTACCATTGTCGGCCATACCAAAATCATTGATACTTACGATCCGTATTTAACTCTCGATGGCGTCCGCTTGGTTGCTCTCCATGGGGATTCTGCCGCCGAAGTCATCGATAAGGATGCCGAAGAGTAATATCCAGGAGGGGCAAATGAAAGCTGTTTTAGCTAGTCTAATTTTAGCAACGATGGTTTTTGCAGAAACTGGTCGTTCAACGGTTATCGGTTCAGAACGCACTCGCAACTTGCGCGGTCTTGAATACGCCCCGATGCTCTTTGAATACCATCGCCAGACTGTAGATGACGGGCGTCATTTCTTTACGTATCCGCGCCGCGATACGACGTTCCAGAAGGATTTTTACAAGAATCACAAGAACGCGATGGCATTCTTTGAAAGCGATAGCAATTCATCTCATCGATTTGCAATTGCTGTAAGTCCGATTCTTGGAATTGATTACAAGTCTTCTTCAGCGCTTGGTGACACGATTTGGCCTGCAATAGACGGTGGGCTTTTCATTCGTGGTTTTGCTGATTCTCTTGATTTCGATCTCGATGCACGAATTTATTCTGAAGGCCATGCCGCCAAGAAACCCAAGAGCTACGATTACGAAGTTTTTGATGTACAGTCCAAGGACAATGGCGATGGCGGCATTGACTATGTGAGTTTCGCCCGCTACCGTGCGCACTTGGCCCTGAACTACGCTTGGGCGCGTCTCCAACTTGCCCGAGACGTTTTGCACTGGGGCCCTGGGTACTACAACAACCTTTCGTTGAACCAATTTGCGCTGCCGTACAACATGCTTTCGCTCGACCTTACTTTTGGTCCGTTACGCATTTACAGTGTTTACGCCGATCTTCGCGTGAACTCTTGGAGCTATAGCAAGGAGAACTTGAACGACCGCAACCTTTACGCTCACCGCTATGAACTTGCTCTTAAGAATTTCACTTTTGGCATTTCTGAGTTGCAGGTCCTCTATAACGAAAACAAGCCTTGGCTTTTTGTGCCGATTGCACCGCTTTTTATTGAAAAGGGTAATTATTCGGAACGCGTAAACAATGGTGCTCTCGCCATCGACATGAACATCCAACTGTTCAAGATGGCTCGTATCTACGGTGAATTTTTCCTGGATGACATGGAATCGCCCTATGCTGTTTACCAGAACCGTTACAGCAATAACCGTTGGGCCGCAATGCTTGGTTTCCAGGTGGCTCATGATATGGATGTCAAAGGAAAACTCTTGCAGTTCGGTACAATTGCCGAAATTGCTCGTGTAGAACCGTTTACCTATGGCCATTACGATACGGCTCAAGCTCAAATAGCACACCTCGGACTCCCGCTAGGAAACCCGAACGGCCCGAATTCGCTTGCTATCGATTGGACTCTTTACAGCCGTTTATTCTGGAATGCATCGTCAAGTTTCTTTTTCAGTCTTCACAACAAGTGGCTCTGGAAAGGAATCGATTACGGAAGCAATATAGATGACCCCTATGTTACGAAACGCAAAAAATTTATAAACGGAGCTCCGCTCCAATATACCATCGCCCCAGCCCTCAACTACAACGGAAAGTACACGTCCTACGAGTTGGAGCTCACTTTGGGTGATATTCGTGCAATTTTCTTAAGGATGACCTTGCACTGGTAATATATTGTAACTATTTTATAATATTGGGACCATTTTGAATTAAGTGGATCATAAAAGGGTTTGGCAATGTCCAAAATATCGGGAATTTTTTCGAATTTTAGAGTTCGCAAGCGTGTTTTAGCAATTGCGGATGCTTTTATAATTGTTGTTGCTGGCTTGTTTGCAAACTTTCCGTTACCATTATACGCAGACGCCATCGAACGAGCGAATCTTTTTTCGATACTCTCTTTAAGTGTTGTTATGTGTTTTAGCGCCCTTTTGTTCTTTGGGGCCTACAACAAACTTTGGCGTTACCTGAATCGTCAGGATTTTTACAGTTGCATCAAAGGTGTTTTTGCTGGCCATATTGCGACATACTTCTTTATTTACTTGATGTGGGGACGCCTCTATTGGGAGTTCGCCCTCACACAGGCTATTATCGCCAGCTTAGGTGTGTGTCTTTTCCGTTATATGTTCCGAATGACATTCATTTCTCTTGTAAATACGGGACACCAGGAGGCGATGAAAAAACGCACCATGATTATCGGTGCTGGCAACGCCACAAAGCTTTTGCTCGATGAAATCAGGAATAGCGTAAAGGATGCTGCTAAAGGAATCTCTACATCGAACGCTGCAGAAATTAATCCGGTTTGCCTTATCGACGACGACCGTTATAAAATTGGCAAACCCTTCGAAGGAATTCTTGTTGCGGGAAGTTCTAGCGATATTCCCAAAATTGCAAAAAAAGAAAAAATCGAATTGATCCTTTTTGCAATCCCGAGCTGCCCTCCCAAAGACCGTCAAGTCATTATGGATTTGTGCGGTAAGACCGGGCTCCCGGTAAAGGTTCTCCCGTTTGTCGGTACCTTGCTGGATTCATCCAATGTCGGAGATGGTTCCACTAATTTTGCAACCCAGATTCGTGATATTAAAGTTGAAGACCTGCTCGGTCGCGAACCCATCAAATTCGATAACAAGGATATCCGCGCTTATATCGAAAACAAAGTTTGCATGGTGACTGGCGGAGGTGGAAGCATTGGTAGTGAACTTGTTCGTCAAATTGCAAAGTACCATCCCAAGCAGATTATCATTCTTGATATTTACGAAAACAATGCTTACGATATTCAACAAGAATTGTTGATGGAATATGGGAAGTCTTTGAATCTTGTCACGCTTATCGCAAGCGTCCGAGACTACTTCCGCATGAACCAGATTTTCAAGACGTACCATCCGGAAGTCATTTTCCATGCGGCGGCTCACAAGCATGTTCCGTTGATGGAAAACAATCCGATGGAAGCGATTAAGAATAATGTTATCGGAACATTCAACGTGGCAACTCTTGCCATGTTCAACAATGTCCAAAAATTCGTGATGATCAGTACCGACAAGGCGGTGAACCCGACTAATGTCATGGGAGCATCCAAGCGTTGCTGCGAAATGATTGTACGTTTTATGTCCATGCAAAAGAACAGCAACACCGAATTCGTCGTCACTCGTTTTGGTAACGTTCTCGGGAGTAACGGCAGTGTGATTCCGCTGTTCAAGCGCCAAATTGAACAAGGCAAACCCGTAACGGTGACGCATCCAGAAATTATCCGCTACTTCATGACGATTCCAGAAGCAGTAAGCCTTGTTCTCGAAGCCGCAAGCATTGCTCATGGTGGCGAAATCTTCGTGCTCGACATGGGCATGCCGGTAAAGATTGTAACACTCGCCGAAAACTTAATCCGTATGTACGGTAAAGTTCCGTATAAGGATGTACCCATCAAGTTTACGGGACTTCGCCCGGGTGAAAAGATTAAGGAAGAGCTTTTAATGAACGAAGAGGGCTTGAAAAAGACAAAGAACAAGCTTATCTTTATCGGAAAGCAGATTGACATTAATACTTCCAAGTTTGTCAACCAACTCTGGCAACTCAAGAGTGCCGCATCAGAAAACAATGACGAAAAAGCCATTAGCGCTCTGCACGAAATTGTTCCGACATTCACGACTCCAGAAAAATTCAACAGAACAGTTTTGAAAGAATCCGCATTGAATATTGAAGGAGAAAATGCGGTGGAGCAGAAACTGAACTAAATATCAACCTGACAATCTCGCAGGAGGGAAGAATATGAAAAAAGTCATTTCGCTGGCTTTGTTCAGCACTACATTGACGTTTGCGCAAGCGGGCATCATGGGGGGCTCTGAGGGTTTGCATCAAATCAATGCAAAAACTCTAGGGCAATGGCAGGTCAATATTGGTACTGGCGGAAATATTTCAATCGGTTCCTGGGGATTGGCTCGTGGTGGCGTATTTGAAATGAGATCGCGTGGTGGCTCCTATAAAAAATACTATCTCAATGGAGCCGATTGCTCTTTGGCTGGCAGCATCTTTGTTAGCGTGGGTGTTTTGGACTTTATCGACATTGGTGCGTCGCTCCCGCTTTACTATGAACATGCCAATTCCGACGGTCCTAGCGGTGCTGCCAACATGTGGACCACTAGCCGTGGTGACTTGGACCTCTTCGCCAAGGTCGGTCTCCCGTTTGCATCGTCTAATTCTGGATTTTTCCAGTCGGCCCTTATGTTTGATCTCTATATTCCGACCGGCGAAATCGGGGCCGGTGTTCGTCCCCGCCACGCCTGGTACTTGAACGGAAGAGACTATACACATCCGTTTACGGCCGACGAATTTGTTTTCGGAGCAGGAGTTGCGCTTTCGTTTGATTTCACCAAGAAGGGTGTTCCTATCACATGGAATGCAGCGGCAAGCTATGTCTACCCCCTCAATACGGACGAGACCAATACGCTTGTCTATAGCACGGGTGTAAACTGGTTATTCCGTCCGTGGATGACTCCGTTCCTCGAATTCTCTGGTGAAATGCGCCTCCAGAGCAAGGGGCGTTACGCCTTCGATCCGCTTGTAGATCCGATGCTCTTCACTCCGGGTTTCCGTTTCCATCTCCCTTACAATGTCGAATTTGCTGTTGGTCTTGATGTTGCTGTTCGTGCATTTAGAGAATTCTCCTTCAAGTCAGGAATTACTCCTAAAAGAGATGTTAAGGGAGGCAAGGACTACCAGATCTATTACATCGGCGAAAACGGTTATAATGGCAAATACGGTTATGCCAGCGTACCGCTTCTTTCTGGCTCAGCACTCTTGAGCATTGCTTTGGATGCAACAGGCAAGTCTAAGGATTCCGACGGTGACGGCATTATCGATACCAAAGATAAGTGTGCTCGCACGCCGAAGGGTGTAAAGGTTGGCGAAGACGGTTGCCCAACCGAAGATCTCGAAAAGCTGGCTCGTGAAAAGGCTTACAACGATTCTCTCGCCAAATTAGACTCGGACAACGACGGTATTCCAGACGGCAAAGACAAGTGCTCGAACACCATCCCGGGTGTTGCTGTCGACTCCGTCGGGTGCATGCTGGATTTCGATAAAGATGGAATCAGCGATAATCTAGACCGATGCCCGAACACCGAAGCTGGAGTTCCTGTCAATGCTTCGGGTTGTCCGCTTGACTTTGATAATGATGGTATTCCTGACTTCCTCGACAAGTGCCCGAATACACCGAAGGGTGTTGAAGTTGATTCCAAGGGGTGCATCCCCGACTCGGACAACGATGGCATTCCTGATTTCAAGGATAAATGTCCGGGAACTCCGTCTGGCAATGCGGTAGACTCGCTCGGTTGCTTGCCTGATGCAGACAAGGATGGCGTTGCAGACGTATTTGACAAGTGCCCGAATACACTTTCAGGTATTCAAGTTGATGAAAAAGGTTGCCCGCTCAATAAGAAAGAAGATCTCAATCAACTCAAGAAAGGAATTCAGTTCAAGACTGGTTCTACCAAACTTACCAAGAGCAGCTACAGCTCTCTTAATGACGTTGCCAAATTGATGATCAAGGCCCTCGATGTGAATCTCGAAGTTCAAGGCCATACCGACAACAAGGGTTCAGAAAAGAAGAACAAAAAGCTTTCTGAAACTCGTGCAAATGCGGTGGTCAAGTATCTCGTCAAGAAAGGCGTTGCAAAGAACCGCTTACGCGCTGTTGGTTTCGGTAGTGAAAAGCCGATTGCCGACAACAATAGTGCAGAAGGCAGAGCCGAAAACCGCCGCGTAGAGCTCGTTCCGTTCACGAAATAACGCTAAAATTCAATAGCAAATAAATTAAAGCTTATCTCAAATCGAATTTGGGATAAGTTTTTTTATTTATCCATACCAAAACCGGAAAAAGCAGTTGAATGGCAGAGAAAAATAAGCTATAATATGGCCTAAATTAGGCAAATGATGGAATCCATGATGCCCCGTTGGAACGACAAGGCGAAACAACAAAACATAGCAACACATGGTGATAAAACCGAAGCTCGTGTTGTAGTTAAGGCTCGTTTGTACGGCATACTGGGCAAGGTGGATGGACTTCTCATAAGTTGTTTAGATTGCCTAAATTGCATAAATTTAACAGCCGATATTATAAACAAAATAAGCGGTGAAAACAAGTATGATAAGTTCCGCGATTGTTTTGCATAATTATCAGGATACGTTATGATTGAGAAAGAAGAAAACAAAGTTATTAGCCAAGCTATAATTCAAAACTCCCAGAATGCAAATACCATTACATTACTCGAAGCTCTCGAAATTCTTTGGAGCCGAAAGTTCTTGTTGCTGTTGTTCCTGATTTTTGGTGCGGCAATTGGTTTTGGCATTTCAAACTGGCTTCGTCCGCAATACACAAGCGATATTTTGCTTCAAATAGATGTTAAAGGAGGCAAGACGGGTAAGGCGATGGGCGAGATGGGCGCACTACTTGACGTTGCAAGCCCTGCCGATGCCGAAATCGAACTTATCAAGAGCCGCATGGTGTTAAGCTACGTGGTCGATGCAGAACGTATGTGCTTTAGCGCCACTCCGATTGGAGCTGCTGACCGCTTTACGCATAAAGAAGGGCGCATGGACCTCGACTCTCTCTACATTCCTGAGCTGGTCCGCGAAGAATCATGGAGAGCTCGGGTTATTTCCATCGATTCCTTCGAGGTTTTGACAGAAGATGACCAAGTCCTTTTGAAAGGCAAGGTTGGTGAAATGGAGCGCGCAAGCTATGCGGGCGATACCCTCAACATCCATGTATCCAAGATTCTTGCTATGCCAGGCCAGATGTTCTCTTTGGCTCAAGCAACGGATCTGGCAACAATTGCTGATTTGAAAAAGAACTTGAAGGTCGGTGAAAAAGGTAAACAGACTGGCATTATCGAAGCTAGCTTCAACCACCGTTACCCGGATAGAGCTGCTTCTATTTTGAATACCATCGCTAAGACGTATCTGCGCCAGAACGTTGAAATGAGAAGCGCTGAAGCAGAAAAAACTCTTGAATTCCTCGAAAAGCAGTTGCCGGGCGTAAAAAGCAAGCTCGATAGCGCCGAAAAGATTTTGGCCGATTATCGTTACAGCATTGGTTCTGTGGACATGACGGGTGAAACACAAGCCCATTTGCAAAAAGAAGCTGACATTCAAAAACAGTTGTTGGAACTTGAACAGCAGCGTCAAGCAGCTACGCGCCTATTCAAGGAAGAACATCCCAGCATCCAGACCATCGTCAAGCAACAAAATCGTTTAAAATCGGAACTCAGCAAGCTCAAAAAGAATGCTGAAAAGATGCCGTTGACTCAGCAAGAAGTGGCTCGTTTGAAAGAAGACGTCGCCGTCAACAACGAAGTCTATACGGAAATGTTGAACAAGATTCAGCAACTTCGCGTGGTTCGCGCTGGCGAAGTAGGTAACGTTCGCATTGTTGACTTTGCCCGTGCTAATACACTTCCGAGCAAGCCGAAGAAATTAAAAATCATTATTTGCTCCGTGGTCGCATCCTTCATGGTCGGTGTTCTTTTTGTATTCTTCTTGCGCATGATGCAAAACGGAGTCCGCAGTTCTTCTGAAATTGAACGCGAAACCAACACCAGCGTTTTGGCTAAAATTCCGCAGAACCATGACTCTAAAGGCTCTAGCAAATCCCACCGCAGATTCATTGTTCAAGATGACCCGAATAACACGGTCAGTGAATCAATACGTTCTGTGTTAACGGCAATTGATTTTTCTTATACCGAAAATAGTGAGCACCAGGTCATTATGATTACTGGTATTGTTCCGGGCGTGGGTAAGAGCTTTGTTTCGACAAACCTCGCCGCTGCTTACGGACTTGTAGGCAAGAAAGTCCTTTACATTGACGCAGACATGCGTAAGGCGACCTGCCGCTTTACAAATGTTGGTCTTACGGATGTGCTCTTGGGTAAGAAGACTTTTGAAGAAGCTGTATTCAAGACATGCGGCATCGAAAGCCTTGATCTTTTGGAATCCGGCAAATTCAAGTCCGTTGCTTTTGAAATTTTGCGTGGTGACCGCTTCAAGAACCTTATCGAAGAACTCCGCCCGCATTACGACAAGATTATCATTGACACTCCGCCGTTCAGCCTTGTCGCGGATACTTACATGATTTGCCCGTTGGCTGATGTCACCCTCATTGTTTTGCATTACGGTCGCCATTCCATGGAAGCTATCCAGGAAGCTTTGCAGAACTTGAACCGTTATAGCAATAAGCCGAAAGCGTTCATCATGAACCACTGCGAACATAGATCCGGATATGGGTATGGTTACGGATACTATGGGCAATACGGGTACTATGGCAAATCCAAGAAAGACAAGTCGTAAAAACGAACGTATTTATTCCGAATTTTGTAGGGATAACGACGAATAAAAAATTTGATGCTCGACTTCGGTCGGGCATCTTTTGTGTTGATGGACAATTATTCCATATCTTTTGATTATTCTGTATCCGCTTTTCGAAAAAAAAATTGATTTTTAGAGAGTCATAAAAACGCACTTGACATCTTCGAAAGAGCTGTATCCAGTGCTTTTGTGTTACTTTTTATGGGGTTGAGATTGTGAAAAGAAAAATGATTTTGATGGCAGCACTTTTAGCTTGTGGTGCTGCCAATGCACAGACGAAAGTCGTTGTGGATCCTGGCAAAAAATACCAGCTTTTCGAAGGCTGGGGCACAAGCCTTTGTTGGTGGGCCGAGCTTGTTGGCGCTTGGAACGAAACCAATCGCGACCAGTTCCTGGGGGCGCTTGCCGACCCTGATACGGGCCTTGGCTACAATATATTCCGTTACAACATTGGCGGCGGAGACCAGCCAGGTCACAATCACCTTACGAAAGGTGACGGCGGCGGCAAGGTGCCGGGTTACAAGCCCACGGAAAAAGGCAATTTTGACTGGACCGCAGATCCTGCTCAACGTGGCGTGGCCCTTCGGCTCAATAAGGTCGTCAAGGACCCAATCTTTGAGGCTTTCAGCAATTCCCCTCCGTGGTGGATGACCAAGAGCGGTTGCGTCTCGGGCAGTAACGACGGTTCCGACAACTTGAAAGAAGATTACTTCGACGACTTTGCGGATTATCTTTCCGAGGTCGCACTCCATTTCAAGACGGAATGGGGGCTCACGTTCCGCACGGTCGAGCCGTTCAACGAACCCAGCGCCGGCTGGTGGAAATCCAATGGTGGCCAGGAGGGTTGCGGCTTCAAGAACAACCAGTCCAAGATGATTGTGGAACTGGGCAAGGCTCTCAAGAAGAAGGGGCTCTTCCCGGAAACGTCCGTGAGTGCTGCCGATGAGACTTCTATCAAGCAGGCGCACGACCAGCTGGGCAACTACACCTCCGAGGCGCTTTCGTACTTGGGCCAGGTGAATACGCACAGCTATTCTGACGGAAGCTACCGCAAGCAACTTTACAACAGGGCTTTTGGCTTGAACAAGCGTCTTTGGCAGTCCGAAACAGGTCCGTTAAGCAAGAGCGGTGACGAACATATTGCTTTGTGGATGGCAAATGTGATTATTCAGGACTTGCGCGACATGAAGGCCGAGGCTTGGGTGGATTGGCAGATTGCGGACCCCGCCGAGAATTGGCGTTCTATCAAAGCGGACCATAAAAAGCAGACCTTCTCCTATATGCCGCGCTACTACATGCATGCAGCGTTCAGCCGTTACATCCGTCCGGGTTCGCGCATCATTGACAGCGACAATGGCAACACCGTTGCCGCCCTGCGTCCTGACGGAGCGCTGGTCATTGTGGTGCGTAACAGCGGTTCCAGTGATGTGAAGTATAATTTTGATTTGACGAAGTTCGACAAAATCGGGACTAGCGCAAAGGTTGTGCGTTTTGAACTTCCCGGCAGTCTTAAGCCACAATCCGATATCGCGGTTGCGAACAAATCGCTATCCATGACCGCTAAATCCAACACAGTAACAACGATGGTCATCGACGGTGCTGAAGGCGGTGCTTGCACTCCGAGTACGGTTATTCCTTACGTCAAGGTTCACAATGGCGGCTGGAACGAAACGACCGAAGTCAAGGTGAATCCCGGCGATTCGCTCGTAATCGGCCCGCACCCCTACGATGGTGGACGTTGGACGTGGAAAGGCCCGAACGACTTCTATTACTTGGGTCGCGAAGTCCGCTTCAAGAATTTGCAGTGGCAGAGCAGTGGCGTTTATACGGGAACTTACGTGAATCCTGTCGGCTGTGAAAGCACTATTGACGTGAAGGTTATCGTTGATGATCCGCAACACCCGTACGTGGAACCGGATACGGGGAAGGTTGCGCTAAATCCACAAATTGCAGCGGGGAAGGTGACGGTCTCGAAAAACGGGGGTGACTTGCTGATTTCTGCTCCGCATGGTTTTGTGCAGCTGTCAATTTACGACATGCAAGGAACGCTTCTAATGCGCCGGCGAATTGATGGAACGGCTACGATTCCTGTCGAGCAGTTCTCGCAAAAGCCCTATGTTGTGAAAATCAACAGCGCCGGAAAAAATCTTTATCAGAAAATTTTCAGATAAATGCTATAAGACCCTCGCTTACGCGAGGGTGACGATGTGCAGACTCATTGTCATGCTCGCGAAGGCGAGCAACTTTTGACGTATTGAATGCGCAGGCAATTAAGTCGCGCAATGCAATTTGTTCGCTATTTTTCGGCATTTTGCGCTTTCTCGTGAAGAGAGGCTTTCGCCATTAAGCGTGCCGCTTTTTTGAATCACGCCACTGATTTTAAAACCGCTCCAGCAAAGGACTTCCTTGAGTGCACGCACAGTCCCAAGCGATTGCTTGAAAAGCAAGTTGAATGGCCATCGCGTTGAGCATGTCGTGACGAGAACGGCTTTTTTGCCGCTCAAAAGCGCGCGAGGAACACCTTGGTCGCTGTGGTCCATAAAACCATAAACCCATCGATCGAATAACGTTTTCAGTTGCCCAGTCATGTTTCCCCAATAGCATGGCGACCCGACGATGAGCCCATCGCATTGCTGAACGAGTCGCAAAATCGTTTTGGCATCGTCTTCGGGCATCACACAGTCGTGTGCTTTGCGGCATTTCATGCATCCTACGCAGGGGCGGAACTGCAATTTGCAGACATCCACGTAATTTACTATGTCGCCATTTGCTAGTAATTCATTGCGCATGATATTCAACATTTGGTTAATATTGCTGTTGGGGCGAGGACTTGCGTTCAAAATGACAAACTTTTTCATGGAATCTCCAGGTCCATTACGTTCTTTTACTTATTGAACACCTGAAGACGCTGAAAGTGTTACCCCCTCAAAAAATATTAGAAACTCATATAACCGGCTTGCACAAACCATTTCTTTTCGAGGTCGCGGCTAAAGTTTTTCTCGAAACGTATCCCGCCTTCCACAGTAATTCGGGTAATTTTGCCCGTATAAATGTTTCCCCTAAGCCCCACATCATCTTGGAAGGTAAAACTTTCCATGTGAAATCCTTTAGTAATGACTTCTGTTACAAATCGATGTTTGTTGATGATGCCGAACCAGTCGTTAGATAAAACAGGGAAATAGAGTGAGCCATGCATTAGGAAAAATATGCTTGGAATGAAGTAATAAAAATACCATTCATTTAATTTAATCGAATTACCATCCTTCGAATAAGACAAGGAAAGAGGAAAAGTAAATAATATCGCTGAAAATTGCAGCAATGATTCGTCGGATACAGTCTGGAAGCGATCCGTAGGAGCAATTTGAAAATGGAGAAAGTCAATCCCCAGTTGCAACCAACAATTGTCAAAAGGAAAGAAGGACATTCCAACGCTCAAATCGCCGACAGGAGTTGTCCCATTCAATGTTTGGGAATATCCCCCTGAAAGATAAACCAATTCGCCCAAGTCCGAATCGTATCGTTTACCTCGCAAATCGCAAAAAGCCGATGTCGTCAAAATGAGTAAGAAAAACACAAAAATTTTTTTCATACACAAACCTTTAAAAATAAAATACAAACATATAACTCAAAAAAATCCTCGAAATTTGCGAAAAATCGCAAAATCGAGTATATATTATTCAAAAAGCTTCCGATTAAAAGGGTATGGAATTAGGGGTAAAACAGGAGGGAAACTTTGATAAATTTCAAGACGCCGGAACTTTCGGATATGTTTGCCGCTATGCGTGCGGTCGCCGATTCAGGATATATCGGGAGCGATGCCGGTTTTGCGAACATTTACCTTTTACGAAAGAAGTACGGCACGTTGATCGCGATGCAAGAAGGATTTCTTTTTCGCTATTATAACGGACAGGGGAGCCGCCGGGGCTATGCGTTTCCGCTTGGGGCGGATGACCCGCGAAATGCGCTAGACTTGATTGTCGATGATGCGCGGGATTCAGGACGCCCGTTGGAATTCTGCTTGGTTGATGAACCTCGTGCGCAGATTCTTACAGAATATTTCGGTGTGGCAGGTGCAAAGCCTGTTGACTCGTCGAACCTGCATTTTGAAAATAATCGTGGCGATAGTGACTACATTTACTCTGCCGAAAGTCTTGCGAATATTCCTGGAAATACCTACCGCAAAAAGCGCAACCATATTTCAAAGTTTAGCCGCACTTATGCCCATTATGAACTGCGCGAAATCACTCGCGAAAACGTTGCCGAAGCGCTAGAAATCGAGAATGTGTGGCTGAACAAAAGCACGGCGAGCGAACCTCGCACCCCCACATGCGAATGCGAGCAAGACGCTTGGGCGGAACGCTCCGAAGATGAAAAATCCCGCTTGATGGAATTCTGCGCTATTGAAGATGCTCTGCAAAATTTCGAAGAGCTCGGTATGAAAGGCGGTTTGCTTTATGTGGAAGACAAACCGGTCGGAATGACGTTGGCCTCTGAAATTGCGCCCGGCGTGTGGGATATCCATTTTGAAAAAGTTATTGATGAATATGCTATCAACGGCGGGTATGCGGTCATTAACAAGATGTTTGCCGAAACGCTCACGGAAGCGAGACTCCTCAATCGCGAAGAAGATGTGAATATCGAAGGGCTCCGCAAAGCGAAACTTTCGTATTACCCGCTGATAATTTTAGATAAATGTCACGTAACGGTTAAGAACAATGCTTTCTAAAATCTTATCCAAAACCTCCTGTGCTGCATGCAAATTCTGCTGTTCGTTCCGTCGTCAGAGCCTTTGGGAAACTCCGCTTTTCCCGCCCGAAATTGCCGAAAAATTGAGCCGCGAGAACGAATACGGCGTGGTGGGGGAGTTTTCGCCCATACAAGATGCTTGTGGAATTCTAGATGCGCGCGAGGCGCAAAATGCGTACCGATTAGTTCTCGAGAACAACTACCGCACCGATGACCCCGAGGAAGAAGTCCCATGCACGTTCTTGGACCCGCAAAAAGGCTGCATCTTGAAAGGTGAAGACAAGCCTTTTGATTGCAGTATTTGGCCGCTTCGAATCATGAATAAAGACGGAAAACTCGTCATTGCGCTCACGCCGACATGTTCAGCTATTGGTGCTGTTCCAAGCCAAGCGCTTGTGGAACTAGTGCAGGGCGGCCTCGGCGAAAAGATTTTCGAGTACGCTAAAACACACCCGTACATTGTCAAAGAATACAAGGAAGGGTTTCCGGTGATTCAAGAATAGATTTGATAATTCTCTAAAATTTTTTTATATAAAAAACAAATATTAACGTTTGTCGAGATCTCTTTTGCCAAACCTTTCAAAAAATATGGGAAGAACTTTTATTTGGAAGAAAAAGCCCATGTTTCGTCGTCTATTCGTTACCTCGAACTGCACGCCGCCACCGACAAACATTAAAAATACATTAGCCTGCAGGCCGACGCTTTCCATAAATCCAACTTCTCTCATATCCCAATCGTCTTGGTCTATCCACCATTCAAATAGATGATTTTCGAATATGGATAGGCCAATCATGTTGTTTCCCAAAAGAGCATAATAGGATGTACCTGAAGAAAGCCATAACGCCCCAAAAATAATTTTCTCTGCAACGGATAATTCTCCGTTTTTTCCTTTGTCGTTTTCATTGGCTTGCAATATTAAATTTGCCGTACCAGCAATCGCAAAGACGCTTAAACTGCCATAGGAACCCACATCGGTGTCTAATCTTCTGTCAAACCGAGGATTGTATTCTAGATACAGGCTAATGTCTTTAAACGGCTGGAAACCATTAAAAATACATGCTTCGATTGCAATCCTGTCTAAAGAGGAATATTCGAAACCACCTAAAATTATAGCGGGGTCAATTTGTCTTTTTCTATCTACTTCAGGTGTTGCGCCATCTTCGCTGGAAAAGGCGATACTACAAACCAAAAGAACGATGGCGACGAATTTGTTCATGAATGTAATTATACAAAAAATCCCGGGCATCGCTGTCCGGGAGTTCTTTAAAAAGGAGATTCCCGCTCAAAGGCGGGAATGACACGCTGTAGGCGCTCCGCTCATTATATTACAAAGCAATCCTGAAAGAGCGCAATCTCATACCTCAAAGGCACGAAGTGCTGCGCTCATACCTCACGCCTATTTAAAAAGATTCTTCATCTTTTCGAGGAAACTTTCTTCTTGTGCGGTTTCCTTGTCATGACGGAGATCGGCAAGCTTCTGGTAGAGTTCCTTTTCTTCGCGAGAAAGGTCCTTCGGAATGTCGACGCCAATCTGCACAAAGAGACTTCCGCGGTCGCCTTGTTTCTTGAGCGGCCACAAGCCTTGATCACGCAGGCGCAAAATGCTACCGGCTTGAGTTCCAGCTGCAATCTTGATTTGGATTTCATCGCCGCTGATGGTCGGGATGCGCTGTGTACCGCCAAGCACAAGCTTGTGTACCGGCACCTTGACTTCGCAGTGCAAATCGTCGCCTTCGCGGCTGAAGAAATCGTCCGGCTTTTCGGCAATCACGACGAGCAAGTCACCGCAAGCGCCGCCACGCGGGCCGCAGTTGCCTTCGCCACGGAGGTTCAGGTACTGGCCTTCGCTTACGCCTGCCGGAATCTTGATTGAAATTTCTTCGCTTTCCTGGATACGGCCTTCGCCGTGGCAATGAGAGCACGGATTTGCGATTACTTCGCCCATGCCGCCGCAAGTGGGGCAGACGCTTTCGGAAACCATCTGGAAGAATCCGCCAGACACACGACGCACGCGACCCGTGCCATGGCAGGTATCGCATGTCTTGACGTTCGTGCCGCCCTTGCCGTTACATTCCGTACACGGAGTATAGCGTTTTAAGCGAACCTTCTTGGTGCAACCTTCGAAGATTTCCTTGTAGCTGAGCGCCACCTTGATCTGCAAATCGTTACCGCGCGGAGGTCCTGCCTTGCGAGAACTTCTGCGGCCACCGCCGCCAAAGCCAAAACCGCCACCGAAAATATCGCCAAACTGGCTGAAGATATCGTTGAGGTCGAAACCTGCGCCACCAAATCCGCCACCGCCAAAACCACCGCCCGGGGCATTGAAGCCGAACTGGTCGTAGTTCTTGCGCTTTTCAGGATTCGAGAGAACGTCGTAAGCTTCTGCTGCTTCCTTGAACTTTTCTTCAGCTTCCTTATCGCCCGGATTCTTGTCCGGATGGTACTTGATGGCAAGCTTCTTGTACGCATGCTTGATTTCATCAGCACTTGCGTCTTTGCCAACACCTAGAACTTCGTAATAATCTCTTTTTTCAGCCATTTTGTGCTCGCTTTGCTCGCAGGTCGGTCGCCTTGCGGCTCCCTTTGAGCTATGAGGTCGTGCCTAAAGGCACTTTGGGCTCGGGCTTATGCCCTTTCTGTTAATAAATCCTTATAGCAAAAAGGTGTTCCCAGTCTAAAAAACGGGGAAACACCATTTGCGAGGCCACTTTCAAAACTCACAGCTCAGAGCGTAGCGCCCTCATAGCGAG
>Ga0310786_10003968_pt1 | contig 20894 bp, 17 predicted proteins | sample AusTroGonzalo_MG_FD_203881 | JGI IMG/M metagenome (GOLD analysis project Ga0310786, IMG submission 203881) | Bovine rumen microbial communities from tropical cattle in Woodstock, Queensland, Australia - Gonzalo_03 (v2) (version 2) | ecosystem: Host-associated > Mammals > Digestive system >... | reverse complement strand
TGTCCATCAGGCAGACATCAGTACGGAATCTCTCAGAGATATCACTCCGCTTAAAGTTCATAAACGCAATCATATAGACCGCCTTCAGGTCGCTGTAGTGCCACTCCTTACCTGGTTCGCCTTGACGCGAGATGGCTCGCGACATATAGTAGACACAGCGCTCCTTGAACCAGGGCTGGCTCTTGTTCTGCATCTCGACAATAATGTGCTCACCGCCCTCCACCTCGCAGTAAACGTCATAGATGAGCGACTTGTCGTCGGTGGACTCACCAGGCTGTTCCTTGTCAAGATATTTTAGATTCACAATCCTTTGCTCACCTTCAAGCAGTGCGTTCAGAAAGGTGATGAGCACCGGCTTCGACACTTCCTGTCCGAAGATACGCTTGAAGCCCATGTCGGTGAACGGGTTGATGAATTTTCCCATGTATATGTTCTCCTTGTTTAAACTTCTCTGGCTGCAAAGATAAACAAAAATCTGAGAACCGCCAAAGGATTCGGAGAAAATATTGCGAAAAAGAAGCTTTTTAGGGAGGACGTTCAATCATTGTACCATGAATGGCAAATGGACAGGTTCCTGTCATACCAATGTTATCGACGATAGAGGGGAAGTACACTACACGCTAACTACCGAAGGAACATCACCCACACCTCTTACACCCGACACTTAACTCACTGATACTCAATAGGCATTTGAGGTGTCACCACCCCCGATATTACCCGCACCCAAGGTCGCACCTCCTTTTTTTACGAATTTACACGAATTTACACGAATTTTTTTCTGTTTCACAAATTTGTGCAATCACAATTAATTTGAGAAATTCGTGTAATTCGTAAAATTCGTGGTTTTTATTAACATACGAAAGTTGGGTTAGTTAATCAGAGGCTTCGCCACGCCGATGGGAGGCCTCGCCGTCCGGATGGGAAGCCCTCCCGTCCAGATGGGAAGCCTCGCCATGCCGATGGGAGGCCTCGCCAGAAATGTCCCAGGCCGTGGGACAATTTTTTTTGCGTCGGACTACAGGACTTCAAGACTTTTCTGTTCGGCTGGATTTCTTGCTAAAGAAGGGACGCAAGAAATCCGACCGAACGGGTGAGACCTTGGGTGAGACCTTGGGTGAGGGTAATATCGGGGGTGGTGACACCCCAAATGGCTTTTGAGTATCAGCGAGTTAAGTGTCGGGTGTCACTAACTTTACAAGGTTCGCTAGTAAAGCGCACGCGCGCGTCGTACATACCGCCTAATGGCGGTGCGGGCTGGCACGGGGCCGGCCCCAACATCCGGAAATTCGGTTGAACGGAGAGGGGGAGCTGAGTATCAGACTGTTGTGACTTTAGGATTTGACCAGCCCCCGCCCGAGCCTTGCACAGTTCGCAGGAATGTCGTACCTTTGCAGCCGCAATCCTGGGGAGAGCTGAGCCGTTCGCTTACCGAGAAATCAAATAGCGCGCCCTCTGTTCCCAGCTTGCCTGACCGCATAGCGAATAGCAGTCAGCAGCACAGCCAACAACTGCCGACTCGACTGCCTCGTACCTTAATCTAGGCGCAGCGACAGATGGCTATGCAAATGAATAAGTCCCATTTGACTGGCTCAAGGTAAACCGACTGCTTTTCTCAGACGTAGGTTTCGAGGAACTTGATGGTTCCCTCGACCTTGACATTACGGGTGAGGGCGGACAGGAGGACTGTCTCGCCCTCGCTGAGTGTGGCGGTGCTGCCGCTGTCATCGGTTAGCTCACAGAAGCCTTGCAGGCCGATGAACAGGACGAAGGAGTCGAGTTCGGAGTAGTCGATGGTCATCGGATCGTTCAGGTCGTAGACAGCCGTAGTGAGATAAGGCGTGATGTTGCCCGCTTCCTCGACATGGCGGATTTCTGCCATGAGAAAGCCGGAACCTAAGACGGGACGGTGGATGTAACACAGGGAGCCTCCGCCCGGTTTGAGACTCTGGGGCACAGCATCGCGGAAGAATTTCACATGGAGCGGGAAACGGTTACCGAAACGCCGGTAGTTTTCCGTTCCGAGCAGTTTCTCCTTCTGCTGGACTATCAGCTGATGGAGCTTCTGATGGGTTAAGTCGGACAGTTTATACATCTTGGTTCAGTTCTCTTTCCAGAAGGCGCGGGTGAACAGCACGATGACAGTTATGATTTCGAGTCGGCCCATGAGCATGAGCAGTGAAAGGAGCCACTTGACAGGTTCAGAGAGCTCGGCCCATGACATGTTGGAGCCGATGTCGTTGGCTAACGACGGACCGACGTTGCTCATGCAGCTGAGCGCAATCACCGCGGAATTGGTATGGTCGATGCCGGCGATAATCATAATCGCGGCGGTAACTATGAGCATGATGATGAAGAGTGCGAGGAACGCAAACAGCGACACGAGCTTGCCTTGCGGCACGCTTTGTCCGCTGACACGGACGGGCAGCACGGCGTTGGGATGCAGGATATGGCGGAATTCGTTGTTGAGCACCTTGAACAGCATGACGGCGCGGATGCTCTTGATGCCGCCGGTCGTGGAGCCTGCACAGGCGCCGATAATCATCAGCATACCGAGGATGACCCACGTGATATGCGGCCACTGTGCCACATTGTCACTGTAAATACCGGTGGTGGTCATGAACGACACGACCTGGAACAGGGCTGAGCGCAGGGCGTGCTCCGTGTCGTAGTCAAGCTGGTTGATGAGCATTAACATGATAACGGCGGTGGCGATGACAACGGTGAAGAAATAGAACCTGAACTCGGAGTTGCCAATCACGCTGCCGAACTTCATCTTGAAGAGAGATAAATATAATAAGGTGAAGTTGATGCCCGAGAGGAACTGGAAAAGTATGGAGGTGTAGTCGATGGCGGGCGACTGGAAGAAGGCGCACATGTCGTTATGGGTGGAGAAACCGCCGGTGGCCGTGGTGGTCATCGAGTGGTTGGTGGCGTCGAACCAGTCCATGCCTGCACCCCAGAAAGCGATTCCGCAACACACGGTGAGCAGGATGTAGATGCTCCAAATCCATTTCGCATTGGTCGAAAGCTTGGGGTGGAACTTCGAGCGCAACGGGCCCGTAGCCTCGGCAGCAAACACCTTGACCGTTCCGCCGACGAGCGACGGCAGGATGGCGATGGTGAAAAAGACGATACCGAGGCCGCCTATCCACTGTGTCAGCGACCGCCAGAAGAGCATGCCATGGGGCAGCCGCTCGACATCGGACAGGATGCTGCAGCCGGTCGTGGTAAAGCCCGACATCGACTCGAAGAAGGCGTCGGCCAGATTGCTGATGGTGCCATGTATGAGATAGGGCAGGGTGCCGAAAGCCGAGAAGATGACCCATGTGGCGGTGACCACGACGTAGGCATCGCGCCGGCTAAGCGAGTTTTCGGCTGAGCGTCCAAAGTAGAGAAACAGACAGCCGCCGCTGAAGGTGAACAGCGTGGACATGAGGAAGGCCATGACGTCATCCTCATGGTATCCGAAGGCCATAATCAGGCAGGCCGCCATGAACATGGCTTCGATGAACAGCAGCGAACCTATGATTTTGCAGACAAGCCGGATATTAACCACAACTCTATTTACTTTTTACGGATTTACGGATTTAGAAGAGGGTATTCTTCTTGAAATACTTCTCGACGGAGCCGAGCTTGTGCTCGTGGCAGAACACCATGACGGAGTCGCCAGCCTCTATCTGCGTGTTACCGTTGACCAGTATACCGTGCTCGCCGCGCACCAGTCCGCCAATGGCTACGCCAAAAGGCAGTCCGAGGTTTTTCACAGGACGCTTGGTTACCCTCGAACCCTCGGCGGCCACGAACTCGGCCACGTCGGCATCGACGAGCATCAGCGAGCGCAGGTTACGCACATCGGCCCGCAGCATCATCTGGAAAATGTGGCTGGCGGCAACGGTCTTCTTGTTGATGATGGTGCCGATGTCAAGGCTCTCGGCCATGCCCACGTAGTCGAGGTTCTCGACCATGGCTACCGTCTTGCGCACGCCGAGCTTCTTGGCCGACAGACAGGCCAGGATGTTGGTCTCGGCATTACCTGTCAGTGCCACGAAGGCCTGTGTCTTCTTGATGCCTTCCTCAACGAGCAGGCCAAGGTCGCGCCCATCGCCGTGAATGACCATAGTCGAATTGTCTATCAGCAGCTGGTTGAGCTTCTCGCAGCGGGCAGCGTCCTGCTCTATAATCTTCACGTTCATGTAGTCGGGCGTGGTCAGGGCGGCCCGCACGGCAGTCTTGCCGCCTCCCATGATGATGACATTCTCCACGTCGGCGTAATGCTCCTTGCCCACAATCTTCCGGATGTAGGGAATATAGTCCTTGGTGGTCATGAAGTAGGCCAGGTCGTTCAGCTGCAGCACGTCGAGACCACCGGGAATGATGGTCTCATCGCCGCGCTTGATAGCCACGACATGGTAGGGGTCGTCAGGGCCGCAGAGATCCTTGAGCGGCTGGTTCAGTATTTCGGCGGTCTCACGCAGTTTGATGCCGAGCAGCACAAGGGCACCTTCGTGGACGTCCCAGCGCTGGCGCACCCACGACATCTTCAGGCCATTGATCAGGTCGATGGCGGCGAGCATCTCAGGGTAGACCATGGAGTCGATGCCCATCTGCTGGAAATACGCCTTGTTCTGCGGCGCCAAGTATTCGTAGTTGTCGATACGTGCCACCGTCTGCTTAGCACCGAGGGCATGGGCCAGCGAGCAGCAGGTGATGTTTGTCGACTCTTCGGGTGTGACGCCGACGAAGAGGTCGGCACCCTGCACTCCCGCGTCTTTCAGGGCGCGGATGCTGGTCGGCGACTCGCAAAGCGTCATAATGTCATAGTCGCCCAGTCCGGCGAGACGTTCCTCATTGTCATCGATGAGCACGCAGTCCTGCTTTTCCTTAGACAGCAGCTTTGACAGGTGAGTTCCTACGGCGCCTGCACCGGCAATGACAATCTTCATTTTTGAACTTTGAAGTTTGAAATTTGAAGTTTATGATTACTACTGCGCGCAGCAGCTTTATCATTTATCATTTGTCATTTATCATTTAGGGCGAAGCCCGCCTGTTATCGCCTTGACGATACTATCCTTGTCGATGCCGACGATGTGGCGGAGCTGGTCCACCGTGCCGTGCTCAACAAAGTTGTCTGGCAGTCCGAGGCGCACCACTTGCGGGTGATAGCCGTGGTCGTTCATCCATTCGAGCACCGCTGAGCCGAGGCCTCCGTTACGAACACCGTTCTCTACGGTGACAATGCGACGGAACTTACGTCCCACCTCGTGCAGGATATCCTCGTCGAGCGGCTTCAGGAAACGCATATCGTAATGCGCTACGCTAAGTGAAGAGTGAAGAGTGAAGAGTGAAGAATTTGTTGGTTCTGCGGAAGGGACGGCGGTAGCAAACTCTACGCCCTCCACTCTACACTCTAAACTGTCGATGGCATCAGCCACGACATTGCCGATGGCACCGATACTGAGTACAGCCACGTCGTCGCCGTCACGCAGCTTACGGCCCGTGCCTACCTTGATTTCCTCGAAGGGACAGCGCCAGTCCTGCAGCACGCCGCCACCACGCGGATAGCGGATGACAAACGGCCCCTGGCCAGGCAGCTGGGCGGTGTACATGAGCCGCCGCAGTTCGTGCTCGTCCATAGGCGAGCAGATGGTCAGGTTGGGGATGGGGCGCAGGGCGGCCAGGTCGAAGGCACCGTGGTGCGTGGGGCCGTCTTCGCCCACCAGTCCGGCACGGTCGAAGCAGAACACGACATGCAGTCGCAACAGCGCGACGTCGTGGATAATATTGTCGTAGGCCCGTTGGGCGAAGGCCGAGTAGATGTTACAGAACGGCAGCAACCCGTCCTTCGCCATGCCGCCCGAGAAGGTGACAGCATGTCCCTCGGCAATGCCGACATCGAAGGTGCGGTTAGGCATGGCCTTCATCATTATGTTCATTGAACAGCCCGTGGGCATGGCCGGCGTGACACCGACAATCTTCGGGTTCTGCTCAGCCAGTTCCAGCAGGGTATGTCCGAAGACATCCTGGAACTTCTGCGGCTTGCTCGGGTCGTTGTCCACGATACGTTCGCCCGTCTCGGGGTCGAATTTCCCTGGTGCGTGCCATGTGGTGACATCCTTCTCGGCAGGTGCGTAGCCGTGACCCTTCTGCGTGTGCAGGTGCAGCAGCTTCGGCCCCTTCATGTTCTTCATCTGGCGGAGGATGCGCACCAGCTCCACCACATTATGGCCGTCAAAGGGGCCGAAGTAGCGGATGTTCATGCCGTCGAAGATGTTCTGCTGGTGGGAGAGGGCACTCTTCACGGCGTTCGACAGGCGGATAATGCCCTTGCGGCGGTCTTCGCTCAACATGCCCTTGCCGTGCAGCCAACGCGAAGCCTTGAAACGGATGGCGTTGTAGGTCTCGTTGGTGCTCAGGTTCAGCAGGTACTGCTTCATGCCGCCCACCGAACGGTCTATCGACATATTGTTATCGTTCAGGATGATGAGCAGGTCGTTGGGCGACGACGAGACATTGTTCAGTCCTTCGAAGGCGAGGCCTCCGGAGAGGGCACCGTCGCCGATGACGGCCACCACCTTGCGCCCACTGCCGTTGGCAGCTACCGCCATGCCAAGTGCCGCCGAGATAGAGTTCGAGGCGTGGCCGCAGGCAAAGGTGTCGTACTCGCTCTCCTCGGGCGAGGGGAAAGGCCTGATGCCGCCTAACTTACGGTTGGTCTTGAACTGCTCGCGCCGCCCCGTCAGTATCTTGTGGCCGTAGGCCTGATGGCCCACGTCCCAGACGATGCGATCCTCGGGCGTATTAAAAACATAGTGCAGCGCAACGGTAATTTCCGCCACGCCAAGACTGGAAGCCAGATGGCCGGGATTGACGGACAGCTCCTGTACGATGGTCTGTCGGAGCTCGTCACAAACCTGCGGTAGTTGTTCGGTTTTCAGCTTGCGCAGATCTGCTGGAAAGTTGATGCTACTGAGTAGCGGAATGTTATTTTGTTCCACGCAATATTGTCTTTTGGGGGCAAAGGTACACAATTATTTTGAAATAGCGAGATTTTTTTGCCGAATTATTTGGAACTTCCATGAAATCTTCATAAATTTGCAACGGAAAGACCCAAAAGCTATGAAGTACATCGCCCTGCCGGCACGCTTTTCAACTGTCTCTCCCGGCTCCGAGACACCCGTTCGCCAGTTATCGTTTTATCTGGCGATGGAGGAATACGTGGCCCGACAGCTCCTCCCCTCACCCGTCACCCCTCACCCCTCAACCCTCACCCCTCAACCTTCACCCGTCACCGATGCATTCTTTCTCTGGCAGGTGGCACCGAGCGTCATCTTTGGGCGCAATCAAGTCATGGAAAACGAGGTGAACACGGACTATTGCCGCGAACATGGCATCAGCATGTTCCGGCGGAAGAGCGGCGGCGGCTGCGTCTATGCCGACATGGGCAACGTCATGCTGTCGTACATCACGACGACGGAGAACGTCGGCTTCGCCTTCAACCGCTTCGTCAACATGGTTTTGCTGATGTTGCGGAAGATGGGCATCGAGGCTGCGGGCACGAGCCACAACGATATATTGGTCGATGACAAGAAGGTTTGCGGCACTGCCTGCTACTATATGGCGGGCAGGAGCATCGTCCACAGCACCATGCTCTACGACACCAACATGCAGCACATGCTCAACGCCATCACGCCGAGCCGCGAGAAGCTGCAGAAGAAGGGCATTGAGAGTGTGCGGCAGCGCATCACGCTACTGAAGGACTATACGACGCTGACACTCGATGAGCTAAAGTCGCTCATTCGTGAGACACTCTGCGACGGAGAGGTGGTGCTGACGGCGGACGACGTGGCGGCTATCGAACGAATAGAGCTGTCGTATCAGAAAGAAGAATTTATCAAACTACTATAATATATGGCAATCAAGCAAATTTTAGAAAAGAGAGTGAAACGCACCTGCCTGTACGACAGACACCTGTCGATGGGGGCAATGATGGTTGAGTTCGGAGGCTTTGACATGCCCCTTCTCTATCAGAGTAGTATAAACCAGGAGCACCATGCCGTTCGCGAACATGTCGGACTCTTCGACGTCTCGCACATGGGCGAGGTGACCGTGCGGGGCCGGGATGCGGAGCGCTACGTGAACCACATTTTTACAAACGATGTCAGCAACATGCCCGCGGGGAAAATCCTGTACGGCATGATGTGCTATGAGAACGGCGGAACGGTAGACGACCTGCTGGTCTACAAGCTGGGCGATAACGACTTCTTCCTTGTCATCAACGCCGCCAACATCGACAAGGACTGGGCGTGGATGCAGGAGCAGGCCGCCGGCTTCGACATCGAGCTGAAGAACGAGTCGGACGTCTACGGACAGTTAGCCATCCAAGGCCCGGAGTCGGAGCACATCGTCGAGACAGTGTTAGATATTCCGTGCTCTGACTTGGTGTTCTACACCTGTAAAGTAATACCCACCCCCAACCCCTCCCATATGGGAGGGGAGGATAATTACCTTCAAGGGTTGCTTATCTCCCGCACGGGCTACACCGGCGAGGACGGTTTTGAAATCTACGCCTCGCACGACTGTATTCGCGAGTGCTGGGACAAGCTTATCGATGCTGGCGTGCAACCCTGCGGACTGGGCTGTCGCGACACGCTGCGCTTCGAGGTGGGATTGCCGCTTTACGGCGATGAACTGTCGGAGAACATCTCGCCGGTGATGGCAGGCCTGACGATGTTCATCAAGTTCGACAAGCCGGAATTCATCGGCCGCGAGGCCCTGCTGAAGCAGAAAACGGAGGGCACGGCTCGCAAACTCGTTGGCATTGAACTGCATGACAAAGCCATTCCCCGCCATGGCTACACCGTGCTCAATATGGATGGTGAGCCCATTGGCGAGGTGACCACAGGCTACCATACGCTGTCTACAGACAAGAGCGTCTGCATGGCACTTGTCGACACGGCCTACGCCGCCCTCGGCACCGACGTGCAGATACAAATCCGCAAGAAGGTGTTCCCCGGAACGGTAGTAAAAAAGCAGTTCTACAATAAGAGCTATAAGAAGAATTGAAGAATTGAAAATTGAAAAAGAACAATAAAGTAAAACATTATGGCAAAAGTAATTGAAGGACTCTACTACTCGGAGTCGCACGAATATGTAAGAGTAGAAGGTGAGTATGGTTTCATCGGCATTACCGACTATGCGCAGAACGCCCTCGGTGCCGTAGTGTATGTGGACATGCCCGAAGTAGACGATGAAGTCGAGGCCGGCGAGGAGTTTGGAGCCGTGGAGAGCACAAAGGCCGCTTCCGACCTGATGGCTCCCGTCAGCGGAACAGTGGTCGAAGTTAACGAGGCTCTTGACGACCAGCCTGAGCTCATCAACCAGGATGCCTACGAGAACTGGATTATCAAAGTAGAGATGAGCGACAAGTCCGAGCTCGACAACCTCATGGACGCCGTCGCCTACGAAGCCTTCTGTGCAAAATAAAGTTTAAAGATCAAAGCTCAAAGTTCAAAGTTCAATGTACAAATACTTCCCCCATACTCAGGATGACCTGAAGGCGATGCTCGAAAGAGTGGGCATCGATTCTCTCGATGCCTTATACGCCCAGATTCCTGAGAGCATCCGTTTCCGTGGTGACTACAAGCTGCCGTCGGAGATGAGCGAGATGGAGGTGCGCCAATTGTTCGAGAAACTTGGCTCACAGAATCGTCAGCTCACCTGTTTTGCGGGCTATGGCGTGTACGACCATTATACACCATCTGTGATTCCGAGTCTGCTGCAGCGCTCGGAGTTCCTTACCTCCTATACCCCTTATCAGGCTGAGATCTCACAGGGCACACTCCACTATATCTTCGAATACCAGAGCATGATGGCCGAGCTGACGGGCATGGACGTGTCGAATGCGTCGATGTACGACGGGACGACGGCCACTGCCGAGGCGATGATGATGGCTGTCGCTGCCAGCAAGAAGGTAAATAAGATCTTGGTGTCGGAGACCGTGAATGGTGATACCAGAAAGGTGCTTGACACCTACGCCCTGCATCAAGGCATCGAGTTAGTGACCATTGCGGAAGAGGGCGGCGTGACTTCGAGGCAAAACCTCGAAGCGCTGTTGGCTGAAGGCGGTGTGGCCGGCGTCATTGTGCAGCAGCCGAATGTCTACGGTATCGTTGAGGATTTCACGGGCTTTGCCGATGCGTGTCACGACAACAAGGCTCTTTTGATTATCAACAGTGTCGCTGCCGACTTGGCCGTACTCAAGACCCCGGGCGAGTGGGGTGCCGACATTGCCGTCGGCGACGGTCAGTCGTTAGGCATCCCCATGCTGTTCGGCGGACCATACGTCGGCTATATGTGCTGTACGGAGAAACTCATCCGCAAGATGCCGGGCCGTATCGTCGGCATGACGAAGGATAATCGCGACCAGCGGGCTTTTGTCCTGACGCTTCAAGCCCGCGAACAGCATATCCGCCGCCAGAAGGCTACGTCGAACATCTGTTCGAACCAGTCGCTAATGGCCCTTTTCGTCACCGTCTATCTCTCGCTGATGGGCCGCCAAGGACTGAAGGAGGCCGCCGAACTGAGCTATGCGGGAGCACACTACCTGTGCGACAAGCTCTTGGCAACCGGCCACTTCTCTCTTGTTTACGACCAGCCTTTCTTCAATGAATTCCTTGTTCGCTATGATGGGGATATGGACGAGTTGTTCTCGTTCTATCTGACGAATGGCATCCTTCCTGGTGTCCGGATGAATGACGGCAGTTTGCTCATTGCTGTCACTGAGAAGCGTACAAAGGAAGAAATCGACCGTTTCGTCGAGGCTCTTCCATTGATAAAAGGTGTACATTAACTATCCAAAAAACGCAAGATTATGAATAATCGTTTATACGGCCGTCTGATTTTTGAGCTTTCGACACCCGGACGCAAGGGATACAGTCTCCCGAAGAACAATTTCGGCGATTACGAAATACCTGCTTCCATGCAGCGGGCGGAAGAAGCTGCGCTCCCCGAGTGTGACGAGCTGACGGTGGTACGCCACTATACGAACCTGTCGAACAATAACTTCGGAGTCGATACGGGTTTCTATCCATTGGGCTCCTGTACCATGAAGTACAACCCGAAGATCAACGAGGAGATAGCCGCCCTGCCACAGTTCCAGAACCTGCATCCGAAACAGCCAGCCAAGACCGCTCAGGGAGCATTGGCCATGGTGTCGCTCTTAGAGCAATCGCTCTGCAAGCTGACGGGACTGGACTACTTCACCTTCAAGCCCTACGCTGGTGCCCACGGCGAGCTGACGGGCCTGATGACCATCGACAACTATCACCGCTCCCGTGGCGACCTGCAGCGTAAGAAGGTCATTGTGCCCGACTCGGCCCACGGCACGAACCCCGCCTCGGCCGCCGTTTGCGGACTGGAGATTGTTGAGGTGAAGTCTCAGGCAGACGGCATCGTCGATCTTGAAGACCTTCGCCGCCTCTGTTCGCTGTGCGGCGACGCCGTCGCCGCCATGATGATGACCAACCCCAACACCCTCGGACTCTTCGAGACGCACATTCCGGAAATCGCCGCGCTCATCCACGGCTGCGGCGGACTGATGTACTACGACGGTGCCAACCTGAACCCGATGCTTGGTGCCTGCCGACCAGGCGACATGGGCTTCGATGTCATGCACATCAACCTGCACAAGACGTTTTCTACGCCTCACGGCGGTGGCGGCCCCGGTGCCGGCCCCGTCGGTGTGCGCGAGGGCTTGCAGGAGTTCTTCCCCTTCGTGTCGCCCTATCACGGCAACTTCGGCGTGATGATGCGGGCCTACGCCTATATCCTCTCGTTGGGTCGCGAGCATATCAAGGAGGTCGGCCCATTAGCCACGCTCAATGCCAACTACATCAAGGAGTCGCTGAAGGATGTCTACGAGCTGCCCATTGACACGACGTGCTGTCACGAGTTCGTCTTCGACGGACTAAAGGACAAATCGACGGGTATCACGACGATGGACGTGGCGAAGCGCCTGCTCGACTACGGCTACCACGCACCAACCATCTACTTCCCCCTGCTCTTCCACGAGTCGCTGATGATTGAGCCGACGGAGAACGAGTCGAAGGAAACGCTCGACGGCTTCATCGCCGTCATGCAACAGATTGCCGAGGAGGCCAAGACCGACCCCGAACAGGTGAAGTCAGCGCCGCATACGACGCCAATAGGCCGTGTCGATGATGTCTTGGCCGCTAAACATCCTATCACCACTTATAAACAAATGGTCAATGACAACAACTGATCTTATCATCATCGGCGCGGGGCCAGGAGGTTACCGCGCCGCTGAATATGCAGCCAAGCAAGGCTTGAAGGTCGTCATCTTCGAGGGCGACAACGTCGGCGGCACCTGTCTGAATGTCGGTTGCATACCTACGAAGACCTACGTCCACGCCACCACCTTCGACGAAGCCCGTGAACGAATGGCGCAGGTTATCCCCCAGCTCCGCCAAGGGGTCGAGGCCATCCTCTCCCACCCTAACATCACCCTCATTCGCAGCCGCGCCCATCTCGTCGATGCCAACACCGTATGTTCGCTGTGCGGCGACGTTGTCGCCGCCAAAAACATCATCATCGCCACCGGCTCTGATACAAAGCTAATACCTGTGCAGGGCCTTGACGACCCTCGTGTTGTTGATTCCACTGGTCTTTTGAATCTCGACACTCTGCCTAAACGTCTGACTATCATTGGTGCCGGTGTCATCGGCATGGAGTTCGCTTCCGTCTTCCACCGTTTCGGCTCCGAGGTGACGGTTATCGAGTACCTAAAGGAATGTCTGCCCGCCCTCGACGCCGACATCGCCAAACGCCTGCGCAAATCGTTAGAGAAGAGAGGCATCACCTTCAAGATGAAGACTGCCGTACAGAACCTCGCCGACATCGATGCCGATGTCATCCTTATGGCGACTGGCCGCAAGCCTAACACCGACGGCCTGGACCTCGTTGCTGCTGGCATCACTCCTGCTCCCAATGGCGCCATCCCCGTGGATGAGAACTTTGAAGTAATCACAAACTTCAAACTTCAAACTTCAAACTTCAAACTTTTCGCCATCGGCGACGTAAACGGCCGTCAGATGCTGGCGCACGCCGCTGAGATGCAGGCCGTCCATGCTGTCAACCACATTCTCGACAAACAGGACGGCATCCGCTTCGACATCATGCCCGCCGCCATCTTTACCACACCCGAGGCTGCCTGCGTAGGCCCGACAGAAGACCAACTCAAAGAGAAAGGCATCCCCTACGAGTGCAAAAAGTCCTTCTGGCGCGCCAACGGGAAAGCTCTCGCGATGAACGAGACCGAGGGCATGCTCAAGCTCTTCACCACTCCTGACGAAGGTTCCATCCTCGGCTGTCATGCCTACGGTGCCCACGCCGCTGACATCGTCCAAGAGGTCTCAGCCCTGATGTGCCGCAACACTACCATCCAACTGCTCCGCGACATCATCCACATCCATCCCACGCTCTCAGAAATCCTGATGTCGGCGATAGCGTAGCGAATGGTATTTTATTACCCCTTTGCTGCATAGACCTCCTCAATGGTCATGGGCTTCTTGATAGTTCCGAGGAGGCGGGCGCCTGTAGGTGTCATAACATAGTTCAGCTCGTTGCGCAGGCCGGTGAAGTCGCGCCACGGGCTGAGCTTGTCATAGCAGATAAAGTCGCGGAACTGTCCCTCGGCCTGCCACTTGTCCATCAGCTCAGGAATGAAGTAGATGCCTGGTTCGACGGTGAAGACGAAGCCTGGCTCCAACGGACGGGCCAGACGCAGAGACTTGAAGCCGAACTGCGCACTTTTCGACGTACCCTCAGCATAGCCCACATATTGCTCACCCAGGTTTTCCATGTCGTGGACGTCGAGGCCAACCATGTGACCCAGTCCACAGGGGAAGAACAGGGCATAGGCCCCTATCTCAGCAGCCTCGGCGGGATCGCCCTTCATCAGTCCCAGCTCTTTCATGCCACGGGCAATTTCCGTAGCGGCGGCAATATGGGCTTCACGGAACGGCACACCTACTTGTAGTTTGTCGACAGCTGCCCAGAAACTACGCAGGTGAATGTTGTAGACCTCGGCCTGACGGTCGGTAAACCGTTCGCCCACGGGCATCGACGACGACAAATCGCCAGCATAGTGCGAGCGTGTCTCGGCTCCAGCGTCAAGCAGGAAGATGTCGCCATCTTTCAGGTCGTGAATAAAGCCGTGGTTGTGGAGCACTTGGCCCTGTACGGTAGCGATAGTGGGAAATGCCAATGCACCCCCGGGGCGGCAGGCAACTTCTTCGACAGCTGCGGCCACCTCACTCTCATGAATGCCCGGACGGACGGTGCGGTAAGCGGCGAGGTGCATCTTCGTGCTCAAGTCCACACTTTCCTCTATGAGCCGCAGTTCCTCCTCGTCCTTATGGTTGCGTTGGCTGACAATGGCCTTGATAAAAGGCACGCTGGCCTTCGTCGGCTGAGCGGCAGGCTCCACGCTCGTCAGCTCCCACAGCCAAACGCGGTGGTCGCCACGGTAGGGTGGCAGGAAGTGCAGCGTCTGCCCTTTTACACGGGCCTTGTCGATGTAGTTTTTCAGCTCGCCCATAGGCAGCGTCTTCTCGATGCCCACCACGGCGGCCTTCTCGCGGAGCGACGGCTGAGTGCCTGTCCACACGATGTCATCGATGGTCAGTTCGTTGCCAAAGACAATCTCCGTATCGTTGTCAACATCGATGACGGCGGCCAGACCAGCGTAGTCGAGGCCGAAGAAATACAGGAACGACGAATCTTGACGGAAATGATAGGTATTGTCGGCATAGTTCATGCCTACCTCGTCGTTACCAAGGAACAGCAGCAGGCCGCTGCCCATGTCGCGCTTTAGCTGGACGCGACGACGTACATAAGTTTCTTTTCTGATTTGCATAATCTATGGTGTTTTGATGTCTTCTGAACTTTGTCGGGCCATACTTTCGGCCAGGGCATTCAGCGCGGAACATTCGTCGCGAGTGATGCGATGTGCATGAGGGGTTCCAGTGGAAAGAGTAAGCAACAACAGACGACCGTCGGCGCAGTACTCAGTCAGCTCCCCAGGAGGTTTGTGATAGTCCGAGAATGGTTCTATGCACAACTGGATGCAGAAGAGTCCCTCGCGGAAAGCTTCATCGCGTACACGCTTCTCGTATTCGCTGATGAAAGGACTAACAAGGACGGCTCCGCGGCGGGCAGCAAGGATACAGCCGTTCATGTAGTCGCGGCGTTGCCCATCGTTAAAATACCGACGCACATGCACTGCCACAAGCGGCATATCCAACAGTCGCACCTGACCGATGGCAGAGAAGTTCCAATACCCAAAGCACACATTCCGCTGAACGATGAAGAGGTCGCGATGCTGGCGGCGAAGCATCAGGCGGCGCGGGTTATCGCGGACATAGTCAATCATGTTCTGCAGCTGCCCCTCGTGCATCAACAGGCGGTCGTGATAGCCCTTCTCCCAAAGGGGCTGCAGGGAGGCACGTTGGCCAGACCCGCGCGAATACGCGCTACACTCGACCGCCCCCTGGTCCGGTGCCCCGCATACTTGCGGGGAAACCAGCGAAGAACCGCCGTTATAAGCCTTGGTACAGCCAACCATGAACCCTCTAATAACATCACCCAGCGCAACATCCATCTCTTTCCTGACAAAAAGAATGCCATGAAAATGATCTGGCATCAATTGTCTGCCTAATAAAGAAATGTCGCGCTCGCAGGACTGCCCCGTCTTCGCGGCCTTCTGTTCAGCCAATTGCCGCTGAATAATCGGAATCTGTTCCCAGCAGCGCAGCACCTCGCAGCCCAGGGCTGTCGGCTCTATGGCCGCCTCGCTCAGGCTGCTCCCCGTCAGCTTTCCCAATAGCGGCTGGCGCCCCTCGGTACAGAGTGTGACGAGGTAAATTCCCCGACCGTGGTAGTCGTGGTGCAGGCTGCGTTGGTGCATCTGGGGGACGTCGCGACTGTCGCGGGGTTTCGGGGAGGTATCCATTTTTTGATGGGGCGAGTTGTAGTTTTGCTATTTAGAGTTTACAAAGGTACAAAGAACTTCTTAAAAACAAAGACCGTTAACTCCTTTTAACTCCTTTTGCTACTTAAACTCCCCAAAAAACACTATCTTTGCACCACGAATCTAATTAAACATCTACAAAACATGGCAACATTAACAAACGACAAACTGGTCATCGTCGGCGCAGCCGGCATGATTGGCTCGAACATGGCTCAGACCGCCCTGATGATGGGTCTGACAAGTGAAATCTGTCTGTACGACGTATTCTCTCCCGAAGGCGTGGCCGAGGAGATGCGCCAGAGCGGCTTCGACGACGTGAACATCGTCGCAACCACCGACGCCGAGGAAGCCTTCAAGAACGCAAAGTACATTATCTCTTCCGGCGGTGCTCCCCGTAAGGCCGGTATGACCCGCGAGGACCTGCTCGCCGGCAACTGTAAGATTGCCGAGGAACTGGGTCAGAACATCAAGAAGTTCTGCCCCGACGTGAAGCACGTCGTCATTATCTTCAACCCCGCCGACCTCACAGGTCTGGTGACGCTGCTGTACTCCGGCTTGAAGCCCGGACAGGTGACAACCCTCGCCGGCCTTGACACCACCCGTCTGCAGTCGGCCTTGGCCAAGAAGTTCGGTGTGATGCAGAACCAGATTACCGGTTGCGCTACCTACGGTGGCCATGGTGAGCAGATGGCCGTCTTCGGCAGCCATGTCGAAATTGCCGGCCGCAAGTTAACCGATATCATCGGTACCGCTGAGTTCCCCGCCGAGGAGTGGGAGCAGATGAAGGTCGACGTCACCAAGGGCGGTGCCAAGATCATCGAGCTCCGCGGACGCAGCTCGTTCCAGAGCCCGGCCTACCTCTCTGTTGAGATGATCCGTGCAGCCATGGGCGGCGAACCCTTCCGCTTCCCCGTTGGCACATACGTGAAGACCGACAAGTACGACCACATCATGATGGCCATGAAGACCACCATGACCGCCGAGGGTGCCAAGTTCGAGGTTCCGCAGGGTACGGCTGAGGAGAACGCCAAGCTCGACCAGAGCTACGAGCACCTCTGCAAGATGCGCGACGAGCTGGTCACGCTGAACATCGTGCCGCCCATCAGCGAGTGGAACAAGATTAATCCGAACCTGTGATTTTCGACCTAAGAGTTATTAGGCAAGGATTACAAATCCTTATATTCATAGCAGCCGGATTGCAAATCCGGCTGAACAACACAAAGAAAGCCCTCGGAATTTCGGGGGCTTTCTTTATGATACTTACAGAAGGAAGCGACTTCGTTTCCTCTGACAGGAGTACTACTTCTTAACCACCTTCTTGCCGTTCTCTATAAAGACGCCTTTCTGCGTAGACACGCTGCGGTGGCGGCCCTGCAGGTCGTAGGACTTGCCCTGCACCGACTGGCGGACAGTGGCAGTAGAAATGCCGACGGCCTGGTCGATGATGACGGTGAACGACACGCTGGTCGGGGCCTGACGGTAGTCGGTCTCGGCACCACTCACGGTGATGGTGGCCGTACCGGGGCCGATGACAGTCAGCTCGCCGGTGCTGGGATTGACCGTAACGACGCTCTCGTCGCTCGATGTCCATGTCAACTCGCCGTCGTAGTCCTCCGACCGTTGTACTGTGGGCGACTCAGGAGCTGGCTGTCCCTCCTTTCCATGCACGTCGTCGTTTGACGAGAGCCAGATGGTGGCCGGGTGCTTGGTCACACTCGTTATCTTCAGGTTCACTGGCAAGTTGTTGTCCTTCGAGTTGCCAGGCCAGTAATCGTATGGCCACTTGGTCTCGTACTCGTAGGAGGTCTTCTCGCCAATGAGGTTATCAGCGTTCGCACCTTCGTTGGAAAAGACGAAGTATTTCTTGCCGTCGATGGTTGACCAGGCGGGAGTGACACTCTTGCCGTTAGCCTTCAGGTTGAGCACGCGCTCCACCTCGAAGCGCTCATGCACCAGCAGTCCGACCTCCGTGGCGGAGAGTTTGTAGGCGACCTTGCTGGGATGCTGGTCGTCGACCTCCAAAGTGACATCTTCAATAGGACCGGCGACGGGGTCTTTCACCACGCTGCTCAGGTCGAGCCACGTCAGTTGGTTATTCTCAGCCTGAATCCACCAGAGGTTGGGGCTCTCATCGACGATCAGTTCCTGCAGTCTGTTGTTATTGGCGTGGATGCGTTGGAGTTTCTCACATTTCTTGACGTTCATGTAGGCGATGTCGTTGTCCTGGAAAGTGAGCGTACCGAGTTCGCCGCAGTTTTCGACCTTCAGCACCTTCATCGCGCAGTTGGTGATATTCACATCAATGATTGTCGGCAGGTTCTCAAGCGCCAGATTGTCAAGGTCCACCCAGTCGAGCGTGACATGATTCATTGCCGTGCAGCCCTTTAATATGAGTTGCTCCATCGGATAATGGTTGTCGGGGCCACCAAAGGCTTCAACGAAATCCAACTTCTTATAGTCCGTCAGGTCGAGTTGCTTCAGGCCTCCGTACCATCCATCTTCTTGCCCACCAGTCTCTAAAAACACTTGTTGCAACTTGCTCTTACAGGGCGAGAGATCGATGGCAGTAAGTTTGGGCAGAAACCTGAGAGAGATATGATCAAGGCTCATCGGCACCTTGACTTCGGTGAGACTCTTTAAACAGAGGATGTACAAATGCTTCAACTTGGTGTTCTGGCTGAAATCGAGTGAGGGAATGTATTGATAATAATTAAATTCAACCTCCTCCAGTTTCGTGAACTTGCTGAAGTCGAATGAGGTGACTTTTCCTCTTTCGTCCTCGTCGGAATTGCCACCGTCGATCATCAAAGTCCGGACGTGGTAGAAATACTCGATGCCCTTGAAGTTCACCACATCGTTGAGACGCAAAAGATCAACGTCGGCGAGTTCCTCGTCGCTAAGAACGCCGTCACCGTCCGCGTCAAGGCCTTCAATGCTCCACCTGAACCACTCATCGGGGAAGTTCGTTTCGTTAATTGCCACGCTGGCCTTTGCGCTGGTGAGCGTCAGTGCCAAAACTGCTAAAGTTAGAATTCGTTTCATAGTTTTATTCGTTTTTATTGAAAGTTTGCTGCAAAAGTAAGTAAAAAGATTGATATTGCCAAACGTTTCTGCTGAAAAGTTTGGCAGCATTACACTTTTTATATATCTTTTTCGTCGGAACGACCAAAACGGGCCTCACGCATGTATATAGGAAGGCGAAACAGGAAAAATGGTTGCACCCCTTGCACCCGTTGCACCCGGTTAGATGCAAGAGGTGCAAGGGGTGCAAGCTGTTTTCCGATTTCGGCTTCCTAATGTGCGCGCGCGTATAATGAGGAAGATGGTAGTGGGTGTAGCGTCCAAGCTTTGCAACAAGAGCACGGACGCAAAGCTTAAGAGCACGGACGCAAAGCTTAAGAGCACAGACGCAAAGCTTGGAAGCTTCACCCACTATGCTGCAAAGATGGCGAGGCTTCCCATCGGGACAAGAGGGCTTCCCATTCGGACGAGAGGGCTTCCCATCGGGACGAGAGGGCTTCCCATTCAGACGGGAGGGCTTCCCATTCGGACGAGAGGGCTTCCCATCCGGATGGGAGGGCTTCCCAGCCGAACGGCGAGGCCTCGCATCATCATGGCGAGGCTTCGGATGAAACGCACAACGTCTTACAACAAAAATAAATAAGCACAAATTTATCATAATTAGTGCCCATTTGTTTCCAAAAAATGTGTACCTTTGCAGGCGCAATGGCACTGATAAAGAGTTACCGCGGCCTCAGCCCCAAGTGGGGGCGGGACTGCTATTTCAGCGAGAACGCCACAATAGTTGGCGAAGTGACAATGGGCGATGAGTGCTCGGTGTGGTTCAACGCCGTGGTGCGCGGCGACGTGGCTCCCATCACCATCGGCGACCGGACGAACATTCAGGACGGTTCGTGCGTACACGTGACCCACGACACCGGCCCTACGCATATCGGCAGCGACGTGACCATCGGCCACAACGTCACCGTCCATGCCTGCACCATCCACGACGGCGCGCTCATAGGCATGGGCAGTACCCTGTTAGACAACTGTGAGGTGGGCGAAGGCTCCATCGTGGCTGCCGGCGCACTGGTGCTGCAGAACACGAAAATACCGCCCCGCGAGATTTGGGGCGGCGTTCCGGCGAAGTACTTGAAGCCCGTGCGTCCCGGTCAGACGGACAACGCCAAGCACTATGTGGCCTACTCAAAGTTTTACTTGGAAGAGCAGGCTGAGAACAATAAGTAGATACGCTGGCTACTTGTTCTTCTGATAGTAGTCCAAAGCCTTCTTGACGTTATCAATCATGGCTTTCGAGGTGAAGGTGGCACCGGTGACGGCGTCCACTTCCTTGGCCTTGGCCTCCTTGACGGTCAGTCCGTTCCAGGCCTCGAGCAGCTGCTTCTTGACGCGGCTCATGTACTTGGGTCCTTCCTGATTGGGCAGAACCTCGACTTTCTCAACCTTGTTTTTCTTGATGTAGAGCTTTACGGGCACTGGGCCAGCATATCCCTCGACATCCTGAGTCAGCGTGGTGGTGTTCACCACGTATGTACCGTTCTCCTTGGTCATGACGGTGTCGTCCTTCTTGCCGGCACTAACCAGCACCATGGCGACAGCTACTAATACTATTAATCTCTTCATATCTTCAAAATTCAAAATTCAAAGTTCAAAGTTCAAAGTTCAAAGTTGCCACGACATACTCCGACTGCGTACCGATGCGGAACTTGCCGCCCCAGATACCAAGGCCGGAGGTCACGTAATAGCGGGTGCGGCCACGCTGGTGGCTGCCCCATGAGCACTCATAGATGGCATCAGTAATCCACGAGATGGGCCAAACCTGCCC
>Ga0310786_10003967_pt1 | contig 20895 bp, 22 predicted proteins | sample AusTroGonzalo_MG_FD_203881 | JGI IMG/M metagenome (GOLD analysis project Ga0310786, IMG submission 203881) | Bovine rumen microbial communities from tropical cattle in Woodstock, Queensland, Australia - Gonzalo_03 (v2) (version 2) | ecosystem: Host-associated > Mammals > Digestive system >... | reverse complement strand
TATAAATAAAAAGACTGAACTAACTCGTTAGCAAGCTAGTCAAACCGTATATGACCAATATTTAACTGCCGCAATTAATGAAAAACAAGAAGTTGAATAGAGCATTATGAAACTCGCTGGTGTAGAAACTTGGGATGACGCTATAATTTATGCTGAAAGTCATTATAATGATATAAAAGTATAGAGTTTAATTAATGATAGAACTTAGTTAATTTCTACTATTTAGATGTATACCGGTTTAAAAACTAGTATGGATAGTAGTGTTGAAGCATTACAAGAATACGTAGATGAAAAACAAGCTATTCAAGATGGTATTATTGCTGATTTAAGAGCATTAAATAAAGCATTTTATTCTAAATATTCTCGTTATATTCAAGAAGGGACATGGAGTTCTGAAGACTATTGGAATGATGATTTGTATTATTTGGATGCTGTTGAAGTAGCTTATAAAGGCTCACGCCCACAAGTACAATATGATATTAATGTTTTAAGGCTAAGTGAATTAGAAGATTATAGTTCTAAAGTATTTAAATTAGGTGATATTAGTTATATTTAGGATGTTAAATATTTTGGTTATCAAAAAGATGGTATTACTCCTTATAAAGAAAAAGTAATGCTTTCTGAAATTACTTCATTCTTTGATACCCCTGATAAAGATACAATTAAAGTATAGAATTATAAAACCTAGTTTGATGATTTGTTCCAACGTATTACCGCGGCGACCCAAAATCTTGAATTTTCCGAAGGGAAGTATGCTAAGGCCGCCAATATAGTGCAATCAGATGGTACAATTAAATCTTCTGTAATTTAGAATACTTTTAATACAAATAAAGATTTAGTTTACGGTGCATAGAATGAATCTGTTAATATGGATAATACTGGTATTACTGTTACAGATAATGATAATGCAGCAAATCTTTTAAAAATTACATCTGGTGGTGTGTTTGTATCGGCTGATGCTGGTGCAACATGGCGTAATGCTATACGCGGCGATGGTATTAATACTGAATTATTAACCGCGGGCCGCGTCAATACGGAAGAAATTACAATTTATAATGGTGAATATCCAAGTTTTCGTTGGGACGCTATGGGTATTAACGCATATAAATTTAATGATAATGGTTCTGTAGACACAACATAGTTTGTGCGTTTTGATAGATTTGGTATTTATGGACTTCATGGTGTTGATCCTGTATTTATTCCAACTAGTGAACAATAGATTTATAATGCTGCTAAATTTGGTTTAACTTGGAATAAGTTCTTTATGAAGAGTACGGGTAATGATAAGTTTATTGAAATTTCAACTGAGCGCGATATAATTATTTCTGAAAAGAACGATTAGAATATATTTGTTGATCGTATTGTAATTGGTCGTGTTGATGGTACGGATACGGATAGTTATGGTATGCGTATTCGTAATAAAGATAATGAAACAATTTTTGAATGTGGCAATTTATGGGACGATGTTTCATAGACCTTTGTTGAAACAGCGATGATTGCTGGTTGGAAATTTAATACAGAATGTTTAGAAAGTGAAGCCACTACTGCTGATAATTAGACTATTAGAATTTATGCAGATGGTAATATTGGTTGTTATGGTAATGCTGCTACTACTTATCCTGAAAATGTTTATATTGTGGAACCAACTAATAATTTTGTTGGTACAGGATTGAATATTAATGACACACGCACTTTTACTTCTTCAGATGTAGTTTATGTTTTTGTAACTTCGGTTGGTAAAACTAAAACACAAAAATAGTTGAGTGGTGAATATGATAGTGATTAGCTTGATCCTGATAAACCAGCAAACTGGGTTACGCCCACAAATCCATCTTTAATTTAGATTGCTTATTAGAGTGGTAATACAACTTATAATTATAATGTAGATAATATTACATGGACATATAGTTTAAATACTGAAAATTCTAGTTATTAGGAAACTATTGTAGGTTCTGGAGAAGAGACTACTAAATATACTACTTATATTTATGCTTTTGATTTAACTGCAACAATTAATAATACAATTATATTTACTATTCCATATTAGATTACCTTTAGTACTTAGGAAAACAAATATACTAAAGCCTCAAATACGAAATGGAGTATTGATAATAATGGTGATGCGATTTTCCATGATATTTATGCAGATGGTGGAACTATTGCAGGATGGTTTATTGATAATGAAAAAATTTATTAGACTACCAATGGAAAGCGTGATGGCCCTATTAAAACACAATTAAATTCTGCTGGAACGGCGCAAAGTAGTGGTTTTGATTATAGTATTATTACAGATGCTGTTAATGCTGCAATGGCGACTTTGGGTGGAGTTTTAATACAGAATGGATTAATTAATGGTTATAATATTGCATAGGTTGCTAATACTGCTAATGCGGCTTATTCAATGGCTTAGAGTGCTTATAGTAAAGCGACGGCCTTAGATGGGCATAAACATAGTATTAGTACAACATCGGGTATGTGTAGTGAAATTAGTGGTAATTTCTATTATGATAAACCAAAGTCTGAAACGGGTGCATGGAATGCATAATAAAAAAACACCGGAATAATCCGGTGTTTTTTTATTAATTTTCAAAAATAGGAGGACCTGTTACAATTGGTTCATATAACATAGGCATTAATGCTTCTACTTGATCAACCCTTAATTCATATCCTTCTAAATCGCTTATACATAATAAATCTATTTGTATATTACTATCAATTTCCATTAACTCATTAATTTTACTATTAACAGCTTCGATATTTTCTTTTTGAACTATAATAGTTCCATCTTCATCTTTAGTACCATAATCCAAAAGAATTTGTTGCCGTGCATGATAAATTAACATGGCTTCAGGTCGAAGTTTTTCTTTGTTTTTAGCAAATATATAACTAACTTTTATATTAAATTTTTGAGTTGGGTCATCAGCAATATGTACCAATGTTTCATACATATTTAAAATTTCACCGTTCTTCATCATTTACCTCTACAACACACTTATCTTGATTATAAGTACATTTTAAATTAGTTAAATCAAACCAGGGGCAATGAAAGCAATGATTTTGTTTTACATATCTCATCCTTCCGCCTCCCAGTCTATTATTTCTACTTTTGGCGCTTGTATATCAGAAAAATATTTACCAATACCAATTGCATCAGCCTCATCATCTGTTGGCATTATACCAAACCATTTTTTGACAAGAAGCTAACAACTTCTCTTAACATCCGGCCGCGTTTTACCACGAACGCCGCAGTGTGCCCGCCATGTACTTACATGCGCGGCCTTGCATGGAATTTTCTCTTCATAGCAAGTAAGCATTAAAATACCTTGTAGATGCGCCAGCGCCTCAAATGTAGGTGCACTCTTCTACACATCCAACTATATCTATTCTATACCTACAAAATCAATTTCATATGTTTCAATCATGGATATCATCCACTACTTTACTTGAGCACATCTTTCAATTTCATTTGCACCTTTAGCTTCAAAGACGCCATAATCTATTAAATCTTTATTATTAAATACGGCATAACCCGTATGGTGAGTCGCCTAGTCAAGAGCCAATACTCTGTATTCACTTTTCTTCTTTTTGTGATTATTCTCCTTGACCTTAAGGCGCTCACGCATACAGGTTGGACAGATTCTGTCCTTTCTAATCTATTTCCAGGGCGCGCATACGACGTGCCCTTTTTCACATAAATACTCTAAGTTAGAGTCGAGATTTGTGTACTTTTCGCTTACGAGCGTCCACCCATCCGCTGATAAACTACTTCTTATCTCGTCAATACTTATGCGACCCATTGTTAGTTCGTTCCGGTTGAACCAAATCCGGCACCATGATCGTTTTCAAAAGTGCCAAGGGAATTAACCTGAAGCCAATTTATGAGTGGGACTTCAACAAGTCGCATCTGTGCAAAGCGCTCACCTTTACCGATGGTGAATGAGGAGCCATACAATGGACCCTGAAGAAGACCGCCCTCATCTTGTTGAATGGTATAATCTTTCAGCGGTGGGTCAATGTTTTCAATGATGACACCAATCTCTTCATGGTAATCAGAGTCAATAAGTCCAGGTGTGTTTGCAACTCTCAGCTTGGTTTTACGACTCAGGCCAGACCGCGGCTGTATGAGTAGAGCATAGCCGATGGGAATATTTACTTTAAGACCCGTTGGTATAATCTTACATTCGCCAGGTCCAATTGTTACTTCCTCTGGTGAATATATATCCATTGCGGCAGAGCCATCAGTTGCGTAAGTGGGAAGCTTTGCATCTTCACGGCAGACTTCAATAGGTATAGTTATTACACGATGTGACACAGCATTAGATGCTTCAAGAGTATTAGTAAAGGTTGTAAAGATAAACTTAAGAAAATCTTTTTTGCTTTCACTAAGTTCCATATCCTCACCATTCATCTCACTAATTGCTTCAACTATACCATCAATATTATCAGCAAAATCTTCAATACGAAGACCTTGCTGGTTGACCATCTGCGCAAAAGCTATACGGGCGTCGGGCGCATTAAAGGTTGCCGCAATGCTATCCATAAGCGTACCTTTAATAACTTCAAACGCCTCATCAGGCATTATGAGGATACGGCTTAAAATTTCAAGGCCGCTTTCGTTATTATCAAATACGTTATCAAGAGTGCCAAATATTTCATCAAATATGGCAATTTGTTTTTCATCCATTAAGTATCACCTTCATTCCAAACTTCATCATATATCTTTGTCATGGTGACGATCCAAGCTTCGGCAACAATCTCACCTTTGGCTTTCTTGGTTTTATATTTGTATCCATTCGCGCCAAGGGTATATCCACCCTCTTCCTGAAGCGCGCGGGCGCCATTAATTGCTTGGATAGCCTCTTCTTCGCTGTAAGCGCGATATTCTTCTGTTACTTTAAGTCTTTTCATTTTAATCTCCTATTGTATTATGTACTTCACCCATATTTATATTTGCTTTAGTAATAGAAATTTCATATGGTTCATATGTAGGTTCATATTTAATTTTAGGAACAGAATCCCCACATGTGATAGTATTAGGGAGTTTAGACGGAGGATTAAGGGTAGCATTAGTAGCTGTTGTTGTTGTATAGTATGGATATTCCCATTTATAAGGAGAAGTCCATGTCCAGTAATTGTTACTTCTCTTACCATCTTCATATCCGCTATCATAAACTTCATTTAAAAGTTTTTCTAACTCGTTTTTAGTGAATGAAATTTTTCCATTCTTTTCAACTTCAAAGACCTTTACTTTCATATTATTTCTCCTTTAAAATAAGGTTTAAAATTACACCAGCAACAAGTGCAAGTGCTGTACCGCTAAGGCTAAATGTATCTCCACCAAGTATAATTCCGCTTATACCAAGTGAAAGTACAACAGAACATATAATTAAATTCTTCTGACTATTAAGATCAACATCTTTCAACAGTTTAATACCACTTGAGCTGATAAATCCATAGAGGACACATGCTGTACCGCCGCCGATAACGCAAGATGGAATTGATGCAATAAACGCTTGCACCGGTGCAAGAAATCCAAGCAACACCATCATAATCGCGGCGATGGTCGTACTCCAAATAGAAGCGCATTTACTAAAACCAACTGTGGCAACGCCTTCACCATAAGAGCAGGCGCCCAGGCCGCCAAGGCATGAGGTTGCAATATTTGCAACACCTTCGCCAATGAAGATACGTCCAAGACCGGGTTCCTTGTACAGGTCGCGGCCGATGATGTTACCGAGCGCTGCATGGTCACTCAGGCATTCGCAGATAGCGCTGATTGTGAATGCGATATATACAACAATAATAGGTATCACTTTACTCCATTCTACTGTGCCCCATTGTGTGAAAGCAAGAGTTGGAATGGTAAAGAAACCAATGTTTTCAAATTTACTAAAATCTACCAGACCAAACGGCATAGATACAATATATCCAATAAGCGTACCAATTAGGAATGGAAACATAGAGAGCGCGCCCTTGAGATAATGGCTGGAGATTCCAATTGCCAGTACAGTAATCAGAGCAATAATAACGCCCAAATTGCCAGTTTCACCAATATATCCAGGAATAAATCCCATAAGATTAATACCAATAACGACTGTTACAGAACCAATCAGCACTTTCGGCATAAACTTATACAAATTATCAATTGAAATACGACTAAATATCACACCGAAGATACAATATACAACCGCGGCCACGAGACCACCAATTGCGACTGCTGTATATCCACCTGCGGCCAGTGCTGCAAGAACGGGAGCTACAAAAGCGCCACTGTTAGAGATAAACATCGGTGATTTGAAACGTGTGCATAGTGTATACACAATTGTTGCCATACCAGCACCAATAAATGCACCGGAAAGATTAACACCACAAATTTGTGCTATAAGTGCGGTCGCCGTAAAAACACTTAACAGAATTTGTAGACTAAAAAGAAGCAATTTGCCAAATGGCGGCCTTTCATTAACTTGATATATCATTTTTCTTCTCCTCTAAGGCTTTATCAACCATATTTTTTATTTCTAATAAATCGCTATATGAAGCATCTTGGACAAAGCGACAATCTTTGGGAATGATTAATAGCTATTTATCTTCATTATATATATTCTATAACTATTGAATCATTAATAATCGTTCTTCTAGATTGTGTTTATCTAGATCAATATATAGGATATCCATTTTTCCATGTTTGAATACATTGAATTACGTCTTCAATATTGGTATAAAGGTAACCAACATCATGAATTAATCCAGTAACATATATATTTTGATAACTATATTGCTGTGCTCCAATCATGCGGCCGCCCATATCTTTTGCTTCGCTGTAAGTTAGGCAGCATTGACGGTTGTCGGTCATGATACCCACAAGCAATTTTTCGTCGCCACGAGCAATCTTCTCATGGAACTTGCCGACCTCTGCGCATGTCCCTGCGGGGATGACATCACCATCCAAGCACGCGATCAAAACATCGGATTTATCAAGTCTATCATTGTCCGCTCGAGCAATCATGATTGGACTACCAAATTTCTTCTTTCCTTCTGTACCATTGATATCTGTATTCTCTATTGGTGAATACAAATCAATATCTGGTATTGCCGCACGTATCTTTGCGGCCCATTCGCGATTACGTAATTCATCGCCATAGTAAAAGATTGAACCTGCTAAATATGCTTTCATATATTTCTCCTTATAAAAAAATCTTCCTCTTACATTATTATTATAACATAAAAGGAAGAAAAAATCAAATTTTATTTTTCTAAATATTCAATTTTTTTACCAAGCTCTGCGGCCCAGTTAATTTCACTACGGGTGGACTTGCCAATATAACCATCAACGTTTATGACATAAATTACATCAGCATCCGCGATTTTTGCTTTATGCACTTCATCAAGATACTCTTTCTGTACTTCATTGATATCTTCATCGCCGCTATGTATAAATACCATGGGCATAGTAACTATACATCCTTTAAGCGTTAAGTCGCGGGCAACTTCAAAGAACTTATCTTTGAAACGAGTGCTGCCACATAAACAAACTTTGGGACTTTTTAAAATCTTGTAGTAACGGCCGCAATGACAAAAACCATTGTGATTTTGTTCTTTAAATGCTTTGCAAATACATAATGTATCTTCATTCTTTTCAAGTGCGCAGCAGCAATGCCCATCATTGTTCTTGATTGCTTCTTCTATCTTTTTGCGGTGGATGAAATCGGGATTAGGGATATAATCCCATTCCTTTGCAATTATTTCATTACCCATTTGTAGTTTCGCCACCATCCTTTGATAAACATTCATTCTTGTCGCCTCTACTTATTAATTTTGCATATTGGTTATTGGAAGCTAATTCCACACCCAATAGTGCATCAAATATATGTAGAGAATCCGGTATAAATCGTCCAAATTTTACAATGATATTTGGGAATTGTGATAAATAAACTATTTCTTTTTCAAGCTCTTGCTCAGTATAACCGGTATAGATTACAATAGGATCATCACACCACATGCGGAAACATGTGATGAGTTCATATAAATCTATCTTACTATCAAATGGTTCCATGCCGCCGCAGACAATTGCATGAACAAGTGGGTTGTCCATATAGTCATACATAATTTTCATTACACTGACTTCAATCTCCGGCTCGCGGGCGAGCGCCGAGTTCTGACAAACGGGGCGCCCGCATTCATGGTCACATTTGAAAGTACAATTTGGGAAGATGAGAAACATTGATGGAACTTTATAATTACATATATCATAGTCCACCAAACCTTTCAGTTTCATGCATCTGCTCCTTTCTCATCAAGCGGCATCCACTCTCTCATTTTGAATTCCGCTTTGCGTTCTTTTGAATATGTTTTTGTTGGTGTATAAAAACCAACGATTCGTGTATATTCAGTTTCAACCGGTTCTCCACATACGGGACAAACTTTCCCATAAAAACTGTGGTAATTTTTGCACTGTGATACTTTGCCATTAAAGGCGAAGTAGGTAACACCCTGTGCGGCCACCCAATTCAGCATCTCCCAGGCGGATTCAAAATCTGAGAACGGGCGATCGATGTTGATATGCTCAATAGAGCCGCCGTTACAGTAGGAGTCAAAGGCCGCGCAAATCTTAGTGCGCTCAAGGATTGTTGCTTTGATTCCCAGCGGTATCCATTGGTTGCCGTAAAGTGGAAGATCTTCTACTACTTGTTCGGGATAAAGATACTTATCCGCTGCTTGCATCTTCGCCGCGGCCTGTTCTGCCGGAACCTGCTCCACATTGAACTTGTAATCTTTATCAAGAGAGAAGTTATCAATGCAGTTTTTAATTACGTTGAAGATGCGGCGGCCTAACATGTAGGCTTCCTCGGTGTAGTAGGTATTACCAAATTCGTCTTTGCGTAAATAACCAAACGTCTTTATTGCTTCATAAATGCCATTAATTCCAACGGTGGAGTAGAGATGTTCAAAGTCTACTAGGCCAGATGAGAAGCTGGGAAGTAGACCCTTCTCCACGTTTCTCTTTATAATGCCGCGCTGTGCGTCAAGAATTTTGAGGTTAAGTTCGGTCAGGTCGCGCAGACGTACAAAGAAATCTTGCTCTGATTTGCTCTGATATGCAAGGCGCGCGATGTTAAGTGTTGATACTTTCACCGACCCAACCTTAAGCGCGGTGCCGCCAATGGAGTTGAAATAAAGATCTGTGACATCCGACTTAAGACGACAACAGTTGGAAAGACTGTTTACTGTGCTATCCGTAAAGAAGTTAAACAGATTCCATTTGCGGCTGGCTTCACATGACCAGCGCGCGAAATCTTCATCTACAAATTTACCATCTTGATAAAGAAGTGAAGATGTGAGTACAGGAAAGGTAAACACATTTTCTTCTCTTACTTTATTAACTACATCAATGAAGTCTTTCTGGAATTGGATTATTTCCTCTTCCTCGTCTATCATAAGCTCACCATCCGGAAAAATAGATGCTCCGAAGATGGCTTCAAAGTAAGGATGGTCAAATACACTTACATTAGTGAACGCGGCCTGGTCTGTGCGCACCCATGGCTGGTTCAGACGATAGATAAGTGCCTGAAGCTGTTGGACTTTATAGGTTTCGGGGTCTTTGGTGTAGTAACCATTGCGTACATCACGACTCCAGAAATAGTAGAGATAAGGAATAAGGTTTGGTAAACCTACGGCACCACTTTGACGGCGACTGAGCCATGCGATTGCTTCCATGAGGATTTGGATAAAGCTATCAAGATGCTTTGCAGGTTTAGCATTATATCCTTCTATAAAGAAAAGACCTTTCTCTACTATGTCTTTTATATCATAAGCAAAGCAATAATGATAGAAGGTTGTGGTGTTGAAATCATGCATATAAAGCGAATAATTCCACATCGCTTCCATTGCATCATTGGCAGTTTTATAGCCATATTGTTTATTAAGTTCATAATAAAGCTTGTTAAAAGCAAGAAGTTTTTGGTGTGACTTTGACATCTCTGAAAGAAGAGTAACAATGTCTTTTTGAGAGATATTAGCATTAGCATCAACCGATGCATTAGCTACATTATCAGAGTCAATGAAACCATCAATAAAGTCAGTCAGACTTAGTTTTTCATCGTCAAGGCCTTGAAGCTTGAGAAATTCCTCACCATACTTCTCTGCCATTTTGTTGAACTGGGTTTGAAAATTCTTTTTGGTGCGTATATTAATATTCATTTCTGAGCATTAACCCACTTAATGGCATCGGCGAAAGCAAAAATACCATCCTTAGTTTCAAGCATGGGCGCCGCCTTGAATCCCAGTTCGTTCATTATATCCACATCATCGCAGATTTCATATTCAAGACCGGCTTTAGTAAGTTTCATTTCAAGCACTTTACATTGCGGGCAGTGTGTACTATAGACTTTAATCATGTTTGCCCTCCGCAAATTGGATAGGCATATCACAGTATTTGCAGAACCCATCTTCAAATTCGTGTTTACAGATTTGACGTAAATCTTCATTATCTTGTAACAGTTCATTGATTTCATTTGTTAGGACAAAACGATTAAGTAGTTTTTGAATCTTTGCATCGTTCTTATCAATCTGTTCCCTTATTTGCTGTCCATTCATTGACAAGTTTTCCTCCTTGGGCAATTATATTTGGAATACTATAAAACATATCGAATACTTCATAATTATGTGTTCTCATATATTGAAACGCGGCCCGCATCTCTTCTTGTGTAACACTGAAGTGAATCCAAGGAAGCACTTCTAGATACGCGCGGCGATGCCATGCACAGTAACCATATAATGTTGTTTTATGCGGTCTTATCCATTGGTTGAGGGTCTTACCATAAAAACAATCGATCAGTTTCATCAAATCAAGAAGCTCTTTTGTTTTAAAGAAATCGGTATCAATGTTAAGTAAAATTTTTTTATCACAACTTCGTAAAAATAAAGCCTGTTTATAAATTTTCGGTAGCACCTGCAACGTGAAGTCGGTCTCACTGCGGCACCCATAAGTGAAATTGTATACAAGTTGTCGTAGACCAAGTGCCGGTTTTTCCACAAGATCTATGATTTCTTCATCTGTGAAGACGCCATTATATTGCAGATAAAAACATGGCCCCATTGGTGTGAGTTCAAGCCACGACCGCAAATCATCATAGTTGTAGACATTGATGGGGAACTTGTTACCAATACGATACTTCAAACCGCTAGGCCGCGAATCACATATTTCCTTTAATAAACCAAGTGCCCCATCAACGGCGGCGATGTCATAATCGTGAAAGATAAGTGACGGATGTGCCGGCCGCATGCGGTCGAATGGGAAGGGCTCAAGCGTCTTCCCATCCAGCGATAGCCGCACGTGTGTAGCATACATAATAGTTTTCAACTGTTGTTGTGCGCTCTTTTTCTCGCTATAGAATAAACGATATTTATCATATATGCTGAAGTCGGGTTCAATTTTCTCCATATCCATTTCAAATGGTTGATAAACATTAGAGAAGGCGCGCCCGCCATATTCAACATTAGGTTTGAGAATCCTTTTGTCAAATATCCCATCATCATATTCTTTACGATAGAAAACTTTGGTATACATATCCGGCTCAAAAGAGGGACTAGACACAACTATGTCTCTCTTCTTTTTGCGCCAGGCCGCATACTTAGCACATTCAAGATTGGGTATTACGTTTTCATATCGAAAGAAATCAGCATCATATATCAGTACTGTCCCCATTAAATTCCTCTATTATGGCTTCTCGCATCATTTCTTGAGTAAGCAGTGCACAATGTTGTGAAAGTTTCATAGTTTTGAATCTTGACTCTAAAGTTGGTGATGGTTCCAAAATTTCCAGTATTAAGGATATTATAGATACTTGATTAAGAAGTATTTGTTTTTCAATGTCTGTCATTCAACCACCTCATCTGCGCGTTCTGCCTTAATTATAAGGCGGCCGCCCTCAACATCTAAAATTTGCTCCACTCTATGCCATGGAGTTCTACTATATACCTTTGCGGTGAATCCATCTTCCTGTCGTACACCTGTAACAATAATCTTGTTTCCGCGCGTAAACATAGACTTTTCAATCACATGTTTCTTACCATCAGCACCGCGCATTGAAATTTGTTTATCATACTGTTCAAATGCACCATATATTCTTACTGTTACAACACCCGTTGTGGTGAGCAATGTTACTGTCTTTTTTGCTTTATCTCTATCAAGCACTGTTCCCGCAATTCTTGATAATTTAAATATTGGAACCTGTTTTCCTTTAATCGGAATCACTCGTTCAATCTCTGGTGACTCCGGAAGAGAGAAGAAATCATCTATCAAATACAAACTATTATCTACATTCGCTAATTCATGTTCATGATAATAGAATGATACTGCGTCCATCTCCCATTTACTTAAATTACCAAGACAATATTTATTCCACACATCAGATGTTAATCTACCATTCAACTTTTCCAACAATTCTGCTTGATTATCTTTTATAAATGGACGAATAATATCCATCTGCTTCTGATACATTCCATCCCATATTGTCTGTCTTATCTTAAACCCACTTTCTGTTGTGGAATCAGGAACTGCTTTATCTATATCAAAATATGTTGCAAGAAAGTTGAATGAAATCATATCTAAACCATAATAATTCAAATCCAACTTCTGCTTTTTCAAATATTTATTAAAGTTAAATACTCGCCGCTGCAAATCATATTCATCCGGAATCAATCCAAAATCAATTAACATTTTCAAATTCTGTAACGTGAGACGTTTCTTCGTATCGCTAATTGCATTTACATACTCATGCATTATCGCGGTTCTGTCACCAAAACTATCAAATGCACCAGACTTGATAAGATTAACCATCTGCAATTTATTAGTTTTTACACGATTCATAAAGTCAACAAATGATTTGTACGGACGATTTGCAATTATTGTTTTCACCATATCCTCTGTAATACGTGTGATACCACTTATACCATAACGGATAACATTTGAATCCATATCTGGCGAGAATGTGAAAGATGATTTATTAATATCAGGCGGTTCAACCACAATACCACTCATTCTCATCTTACCAATTGCTGTTGCAATCTTACCATAGTTTGTTGCGGCGACACGTTTCTTCTTCTTTACAACTTCAACTTCTTCATCATCATCTTCATCTTCTTCTTCTGCACTAAATTCTTCCATATCCGTTGTATACGTTTCTTCTACTACGGCGATCTCTTCATCTTCTTCATCTTCTTTTTCATCGCCGCCCGCATCATTTATCAGACATGCACAGTTCCAAAAGATGATAGGATAATGATATGCCAAATTCATTTCTTGAAGAGCAATCAAACTATATGCCAACGTGTGTGATTGATTAAATCCATAACCACGCGACATCGCAATCAATACATTCCAAACATATCTTGCAAACTTCTGGTCAATTCCTTTTTCTTCTGTTACTTTAAAAAATTCTTTCGTCAATGCATCATAATCTTTTGGATTCTTTTTGGCAATCGACTTACGCAACTTATCCGCCCATGTTAGAGAGAAACCACCAAGCTCTGGAAGTTGAACCAACTCCATGAACTGTTCCTGTGCAATACATAATCCATATGACATACCAAGCACAGGTTCAAGAACTTTATGTTCATCAGCGCCCAGGCCATATTTTTCCATCTCTCTCATCCATTCATTCGGATGTGCTTTAAATCTTGCAAGTTTATCAGTTGGCATCTCTCCACCTTTCTCTTGCGCCATAAGACGAATTGTAGAGTTGAGAATTGCCAAATCATCAACTGATGTTGGCTTCAATGTTGCAATACCACTGATACCCGCTTGTTTCTCCATCTGGAACAATGATTGAATCTCGTGATTCCAAACCATCTTCCACATATCTGGATTATCACGCTCTATCTTATATATACCTATTACATTCTCATAAGTTTCTCTCAAACTGTTTTCACGCTCAACGAGTCCCACGTCACACAACAGCTCCAAACAGTTATGAATCTTATCCATCGCTTCAACTGACAATGCATCATATTTAATTAATGAAACATCTTCACAATCATGCAATTCAAACTGTGTACAAATTGTACCATCGGGCGCCCGCATGAGAGCCGTTGATTCTGTAAACGGCTCATCAACGAAGATAACGCCGCCCGCATGAACACCGGAACCACATATCAAACCCTCAATCTTCTGCGCCACATTCCACAACTCTGAATAGTTGTTCATTTCAAACACAAACTGTTTAATAGGTGCAAAATCATTTTCCTCATCGCCATAAAAACACTGCGATAATGTTCTCAACATACCACGATCTGCCGGAATGAGAGATGAGATATATTGTGCTATATCAACATCTATTCCAAGACCACGCGCCGCAGTGAGGATAGCCGACTTTGACTTCTCTGTTCTAAATGTTGTAACGTTTGCAACTCTATCTTCACCATAATATTTTCTGAACGCATTCAACACCTGAGCACGGCGGCCGCCTTCAATGTCGAAGTCAACATCTAACACCGACACACGTTCCGGATTAAGAAATCTCCATCTAAAACATTTTGTCGTTTCTCTAAGAGGATTAATCTGTGTTATATCCAAACAATACAATAAGATAAAACCAACACCAGAACCACGTCCGCACCCAACAAGACTACCCGCGTCCCAACATATATCAATGATATTTTGAAGATTGAGATAGTATGCGCTCCATCTTGCTTTATTAACTTCCGATGATACCCATGTATCTTCAAGGCATGCATTAATTTCATCAAATGCATCTTGATTATCCAAATCTGGATGATGGTATATACCTTCAATTATTGCATTGACCAAATATCTATCTGCTTCATGCTCTGATTTGCTAAATGTTTCCAACATTGGAATACGTTCAAACCAACGAGGATACTCAATTAGATGCGACGGTGCATATTTCCATTTCAAATTTGGAATCTTCAATGGACGTAGCAGTTCATATTCTTCAATATTATCTTTAATTTTCAGAATGTTTTGATATGCTGTTTGCAACTGCTCTTCTGTCATATATTTTAAATATGACTCTAGTTCCGCCGTATCCATCATATAAGTTGTTGCATAGAAGTCATCAACTTCTCTATCACCATTCTGTGCGTTGAGATATGCTTTATGCACAACCCTATCTTCTTTTTTCAGATAGTGACTATCTGTTGTGATGATATATGGGATATTACAAAAATCAGATAATTCTAATAATTTCTTATTAACTATAATCTGTTCTTTATTTTTTGAAGGTTGTAATTCAAAATAAAAATTACCCTTTCCAAATAAACCATTTAACTGTTGAATCCATATATCAATTTTCGGCAAAAGACTGGGATTAGTCTGCGACCGCAAAATCTGCGTTGGGAGCGCGCCGCCTAAACATGCGGTCGATCCAATAACATGACCCGGTTCTGCACCAATTATATCAAACAAATCTTGATAATACGTTGGAACTCGCCGCATACCACGTGCCATATAGCTACGCATCCATGCGCGCGTTGATATCTCTCTTATTTGTCGAAGACCAATCGAATCTTTCGCCAAGAGAATAAAATGATAATATCTATCATTTTCTCTATTATAATTTTGAGCATTTAAACCATTACGACACAAATATATTTCATTACCCAATACTATTTTAATATCAGGATACTTTTTCTGCAATTTAAATGCCTTTAACCACCCTCCAGTGAAGTCATGTTCTGTGACTCCGATGACAGCGTGGTTAAGTTCTTTGGCATATTCTAATGCTTCATTTTCCTTTATAATACAATCTCGTAACCGGATATTGCTATATTGCGTGTGCCCATGCAAGCTCCCTGGATATGTCAGTTTCTCCATTCAGCCACACTCCTTTCATTGTACTATATATATTATATCATAAATTTTTTAAAAAGTCAAGTTATTAATGAACTTGTGTAAGCCACTTAATCCATATTATAACTATAATTAAAACTAAAAGCCAAAACATTTAATCAGCCCTTTCTATAATTTCAAATTTAGTGGTATAGTAAGTTCCACAATGTTCACATTGTCCTTCGCCATATCTTAATTGAAATGAAGCACCGCATCGTTTACAGACAATGGGATGTGCTTCAATTACTTCGCAAGATAAAATATATGTCTTCCCATTAACTTTAATTCGATTTATATAACCATCAATTTGCTCCATATCAAAACTCCAAAAGGTCGTCAATAACCTCATAGTTTTCAATGAATATCTGTGGTGATTCTTGTCCCATCCATTCATTGATATTTGCTCTACCAACAATATTGATTTTGATTTCATTACATTTATTAAGTTCTTCTATCATATCTTTTGCATGGAATTTAATAAATGCAATACCATTTTCTGTAATCTTTAATGTATCTTTATTTGCTCCCATAATAGAAATATCTTGAGATGACGCATGAATATCATGTATATAAATAAGAGGCTCAGAACAGTTCTGGCCCCAAATCTCAGGACATGAACCAAGTTCAAAGATTAAATCTTCCAAATCTTTATCATCAATAGTTCGAGAGAAGTTAACATCATATGCACCTTCAGAGAAGTCAATATCTTTTAGTGCATCATTTGCATATTCATGAAATGCACGCAGGTCTGAATCCTTGATTGAACATCCTGCCGCATTAGCATGACCCTGAACATACTCAAAGTAACCTGTGCTGTTAAGGAAAGCTTTAAGGTCGGTTAATTCACAATCAGCAACATTACGAATTGAACCGCGGTCATATCCTTCATCGTTTAAACGTGCTACAATCGTCGGTCGCTTAAATTTTGCAGCCAGCTTCATTGCACACAAACCGACCACTTCTGGAGGATAGTCGTTCTCATCTTCCAATCTCACAAATAGAATTTTGTTTTCAAGCAAATCATATTTATATATTTTTTGCTCCAAGTCCATGACCATTTGATCGGTAATACGATTTTGTTTTGCTTTAGCATTGGTGCATTCGCGCAGTGATTCGACTGCCAGCAACTCTAATGTTCCTTTTGCACCGCGTTTTTGACTTGGTACCATCTTTTGTCCATCAATAAGAGCCTCAAATAAACGCTGTTTCTCATCCATTGAACCAACACGAATCATCGCATTCATCATAGGAACGATATAGAAAGCTACTGTTGTTGGATTAACAGCTCCGCCCATGGAATAAGATTGTTTCTCTATTGCAGCTTCAAAGAAATAATTGGAGATATGAGAAAAACCATTTTGCATTATATAACGATTTTCTAAACTTAATACTGAACCCATATCGCCGCATATGCCAAGTGCGGCCAGATCTATGAGCGGCCCTGCGATACCACCTTGTGATCGCGTCTGTGCTTCATGATAGCGACAGAACTGCCATGCCACGCCCGCACCAGTAAGGTCTTTGTTAGCGTAGGTGGGTGACATTTGATTGTTAATAATACAAGCATACTGACTAAGTGGTTGGCCTTCATCTATTTCATGATGGTCAAGTACAAGACATTTTGTCTTTAACATCTCATGATATTCATAATCATTACTTGAACTATCAGGAAGTATAATTAAATCATATTTGATATTACCATCCAAGATTTTCTGTGCATGGTCTTGTAACCCATGCTGTTTATTATTGTGCAAAACATATGTGATATCCTGCTCTGGTGCGATAGCTTTAATATAATTCCACATTATCGCGCTTGATGTAAAACCATCCACATCACTATCAACAACCAAAAGGATTTTTGAATCTGGTTTATTAAGTGTTTCTGTTAACCATTTTGCGCCCTCTTCAATACCCCATAACCATTTTGGATCTTGTAGACATGAGGCGGGCGGGTGAAGAAACGTTTCTAAATCTGTTACCCCTCTTGTTGCTAATAGATTCTGCAAGTAATGGTCTTTAAAGTTTTCATTTACTAAATTTACTTTCATAATCTAACCCTTCTTGCTAATAATTGTTTAAATACTTCTTCTCCTCTATCGGATGGACTATCCTTTAGATTTAAAAGTTTTTCTTTATCATAAATGAAACTAAAATTACAGTAAGTTTCATATTTTTGACATAATTCATATAAATGATTGAAGTAATCACTACTGCCTGGCTCTTCCTCTTTATCAAAGCAAATAACCACTTCCTGCGGCCAGCACTCGCGAATAAGAATATCCAAAGCATATTTATTTAGCTTCGATCCGCACACAGCGGCCGCGCAGTTGGGAATGGAGAAAGAGTCACATTGTAATACACTCTTTTCAGCTTCAAAAAGATAGGCAATGCCTGTTTGTTTTATGTTCTCTTTAGTGATATTCAATCCATAAAGATTCAAACTTAATGGATGACTATACCATTTACCTTCTATCTGCACGGGCAGATATTTCCCCACGTTATCTATCTCCCATTGGTTCAGCGCACGACCGCGTATTCCAACGAGTCGGCCGCACACATCATAGTGAGGAATAATTATTTTATTTTGAGTGGGAGAGAAACGAATATTAAACTTATCCATCGCGGCCTTACTTATTCCATCATTTAACCACTCTATAGGATAATATTTAATAAACACATCCATTAAACTATCTGAATAAGCCGGTAGTTCTTGTCTTACTTTCTTTTGAGCGTAATTATCTGCAATACTGCGATATCCAGGTGCCGCATCTAACTGCCGCATGTGTGAGCAATCGAGTATAACATCAAGAATATCTGTCCGCCAATCATATTCAATATTTCTTGTTTCATAATAGTTTTTCAAGAAAGTAAAAATAGACATGGCGCCGCATTCTGTGTAGCATTGAAAAACATGAGTATTTTTATAATAATACAGCTTCCATGATGCTTCATCTGCATCTTCATTATGACATACTGTTGGCATAATGATTGCGGCGCCCTGATCTCGATACGGGACGTCCAGGCGATCCAATAATTCTTTTACTTTTTCATCATCTAATTCTTCAATTATTTCTTGATAATCTATACTCATTGAATTGCATTCACTTCTTTCAAATTGTTCATTAATTCATCATCAGTCCAATCAACTGCTTGTACAAAATGACGTTCTTCTATAAAGATGTCATTATAACTGGCGTCTGTCATTCTTAAATCTTCTTTACGAAGATTACCTAAATCTATATAACTCCAAATACGAACTTGCGTCCACATACCACTACGAACTTTATATATATCCGTAACCACATTCGGAATGGCCTGGCCGCCTCCTGCGTAGAAATCAATATCTTCCTTCGTCGGACGTGCCATAACCATACCTATATCTGCTTTATTTATAATTGCTCTCGATCCTGCAATCGCTGATTCATTTTTAATTCCACTGCTTGTATCTGCATTTGCATTAACCTGAGTTGATGTGAAGACACATATATTCAACTCTACTGCTAATTCCTTCAATGCTGTAGAGAACATTAATAATATTTCATCATTACGCAGCGCGATACCTTTAAATTCACTCAACAAACTTGGAGAGATAAAGATATAATCATAGAACACATATTCAATATCATGCAATAATACTTGCTCACGTACCAAGTTTTTCACCAGGTCAATGCGCGGCGATGGCATCTGGACAATGTAAAAATTATCTTGATACTTTTCCATTACCCATAATGCTTGCTTTATGATACGATTCTCATGTTCTGTAAAGTTGCCATATCTAAACTTAGATTCATTAAAACCTGTCAGATATGCCAAAATCATTTTCTGAATTTCGCTTATTGTCTGCTCTGTTGCAATGAACAGCACTTTCTTACCAGAACCAATCTGTACCCATTCACCAGTCATTGATTCATACCGCATTGGATATGCAATTAAACATGCATCACCAACCGCTTGTCTTGTCTTACCTGTCCCGCTGCCCGCGCTTCTAATCATTAACGTCCCAAGACGCGCGCCCGCGACAACCTCATTTAAAATATCTCCCTGAATAGGCACACCAATATCAATACCCTTTGCCGCGTCGTCAATGACTTCTTGAATATTGAATATTGCTTTCTCTGTTTGTGTAACATCATTTTGTATAAACTTGTGTTCAATATTCAACAACTTCTTCTTTACTGCTTCAAGAATATCATCAATACCAAGTTCATCAAAATGTTTATTAACATCAAGCGCATTAGGTTTAGTTAAATCTGCAATATAAAAATCACTTATATCAATTCCTTTATCTTGTAAAGTGCTTAACAGATTAACCTTCTTTAATCTTGTATAATAAAAGTCAAAGTTCTGAACTTCAGATAATGTATCAGCATCTTGTAGATATTCAATACCATTCTTCTGTTTGAATAAAGCGGCCGCAGCACCATCGAACTCCAAATAATTTTCGACATCAAGTGGCTGTATACGTTGGGCGCCGCCACGATAGAGATTATCAATAGCCATGAACACATACTTATCAAATCTCTCATAAAAATCATCTGGTGTTAGAGAATACTTATCACTTTCACTTAAAAACTGCGGATGTTTCATAAGTGAACCAAAGACTTGGAGTATAGAACGTTTATCTACCATTTTCCCACTCCTCTATCTTACTTAAATCATATTTAATTTTCGACTTTTTCTTTTCTTCTTGTTTAATAACAATTTTCTTTACTTCTTTTGGCTTTGCCGCCTTCAACATTTCTTGTCGGTCATGCAAATCTTTCCAGTATGCTTGTGCTTCTTTATAAGTATCTTCATTAATCAAACCAATACCACCAAGCGCCTTATCTGGATTGTTATGCTGTACAAAATATAAATATCGAATTGTAAAATACATACCCTTTGGTCTGAATCCCTTCTTCAAAAAATTCTTCCATTGACTACGCATTTTTTCATAATTAACAGGGAACTTTAAATCTCTTATCAAATAATCAGTTAACGCATAATACCAAAATTCATCAGGTCGCGTCACATTAATATTATTCTTATTCTCATTCCAATCTGTATAG
>Ga0310786_10003965_pt1 | contig 20897 bp, 18 predicted proteins | sample AusTroGonzalo_MG_FD_203881 | JGI IMG/M metagenome (GOLD analysis project Ga0310786, IMG submission 203881) | Bovine rumen microbial communities from tropical cattle in Woodstock, Queensland, Australia - Gonzalo_03 (v2) (version 2) | ecosystem: Host-associated > Mammals > Digestive system >... | reverse complement strand
ACGTTATGTGCAGCCGCGGTTCCGTGATTCCGCTGTGGATTGACCAGATCCGGAAGGGCAATCCCATTACGATCACCGAACCCACAATGACCCGTTTCATCATGAGCCTGGAAGAAGCGGTGGATCTGGTGCTCTTCGCCTTCGAGAACGGAAAGAACGGTGATATCCTGGTGCAGAAGGCCCCTGCCTGCACCATTCAGACCCAGGCCGAGGCCGTCGTCGAACTCTTCAAGCACCAAGCCCCTCATTGCGGGCTTGACCCGCAATCTCCCGAAATCCGCGTGATCGGCATCCGTCACGGCGAGAAAATGTACGAGACGTTGCTCACCAAGGAGGAGGCCGCCAAGGCTATTGACATGGGTAACTTCTACGCAGTGCCTGCTGATAACCGTGACCTGAACTACGACAAGTATTTCATTGAAGGGGACGTGAAAAGGGCGGCCATTGTGGAGTTCAATTCCGACAATACCCGCAGACTCAATCTGGAAGAGACCAAGGCAAAGATAGCCTCGCTGGAATACATTCAGAACGAACTGAACGGAATCCCCAACATCGTAAAGTAAGCATTATGGCAGAATTCAAGAATAACGGTAAGCTCAAACTGCTCATCATCGTGGGCACCCGTCCGGAGATTATCCGCCTGGCGGCTGTGATCAACAAGTGCCGCGAGTACTTTGACTGTTTGCTGGCGCATACCGGCCAGAACTATGACTACAACCTCAACGGCGTGTTCTTCCGCGACCTCAAACTGGCCGCCCCCGACGTGTACATGGATGCGGTGGGAAACGACCTTGGAGAGACCATGGGCAATATCATAGACAAGAGCTATAAGCTCATGGTCCAGACCAAGCCGGATGCCGTGCTGGTGCTGGGCGATACCAACTCCTGCCTGAGCGTGATTGGCGCCAAGCGCCTGCACATCCCCATCTTCCACATGGAAGCCGGCAACCGCTGCAAGGACGAGTGCCTGCCGGAGGAGACCAACCGCCGCATCGTGGATATCATCAGCGATGTGAACATGGCCTATTCCGAGCATGCCCGCAGGTATCTGGCCGATACAGGTTTGCCGAAGGAGCGGACTTATGTGACCGGCAGCCCCATGGCCGAGGTCCTGCACCAGAACCTGGCCGAGATTGAAGCCAGCGATATTCACAAACGCCTGGGACTGGAGAAAGGCAAGTATATCCTGCTCAGCGCCCACCGCGAGGAAAACATAGATACTGAGAAGAATTTCCTGAGCCTCTTCACAGCCATCAACAAGATGGCCGGGAAGTATGACATGCCCATCCTGTACAGCTGCCATCCCCGCAGCCGCAAGCGCCTGGAGGCTAGCGGCTTCCAGCTGGATCCCCGCGTCATCCAGCATGAGCCTCTGGGTTTCCACGACTACAATTGCCTGCAGATGAACGCCTTCGCTGTGGTCTCCGACTCCGGAACCCTGCCGGAGGAGAGCAGTTTCTTCACCAGCGTAGGCCACCCTTTCCCTGCTATCTGCATCCGCACCAGCACCGAGCGTCCCGAGGCCCTGGACAAGGGCTGCTTCTTCATAGCCGGCATCGACGAGGTCTCGTTGCTCCAGACGGTTGAAACGGCCGTGAGCATGAACCGCAACGGCGATCATGGCATCCCAGTACCAGACTACGTGGAGGAAAACGTCAGCACCAAGGTGGTGAAGATTATCCAGAGCTACGTGGGGATTGTGAACAAGATGGTCTGGAGGAAGAATTAGAAAGGATATGAAGATACTGGTAACCGGGGCGAAGGGATTCGTTGGAAAGAATTTGTGCGCCCAGTTGAAGAACATCAGGGATGGCAAGGCAAAGACCTACGGTCTGGGCCCTCATTCCGGCCCCGAGCCGGAATCCCGCAGGGTGGATGAAGTCTTTGAGTACGACCTGGACTCTAGCCTCGAACAACTTGACCAGTGGTGCCGGGAGGCCGATTTCGTATTCAACCTGGCCGGTGTGAACCGTCCGCAGAATGCGGAGGAGTTCATGGCCGGCAACTTCGGCTTTGCCAGCACCTTGCTGGATACCCTCAAGGCCCATGGCAACACCTGCCCCGTGATGCTTTCCAGTTCACAGCAGGCCAGCCTGACCGGCCGTTTCGGCAACAGCGAATACGGCCGCAGCAAGAAGGCCGGCGAGGACCTGTTCCTGGAGTATGGCCGGGAAACCGGTGCCAAAGTCCTGGTGTACCGTTTCCCCAATCTTTTCGGCAAGTGGTGCCGGCCCAATTACAACAGCGCCGTGGCCACCTTCTGCAACGCCTTTGCCAACGACCTGCCCTATACGGTCAATGATCCGTCGGTGGAGTTGGAATTGCTTTACATAGACGACCTGGTGGATGAGATGATAGCCTGCCTCCGGGGAGAGGAGCACCGTTGTGAGTTCGACGGCCTTACCGTCATCCCTACCCCCTCTGTCGGCCCTACCCCTCATGCCTCTCCTTCTCCTCATGCCGGGCTTGATCCGGCATCTCCCGGGCGCTACTGCTATGTCCCCGTAACCCACAGGGCCACCTTGGGTGAGATTGTCGATCTCCTGAAATCCTTCGCCGCCCAGCCTCAGACCCTGATGATTCCGGAGATTCCTGCAGGTTCTTTTGCGAAGAAGTTGTATAGCACGTACCTTTCATACTTGCCGTATGAGAAGACGGCGTTTGACCTGAAGATGAATGTGGATGAGCGCGGATCGTTTACGGAACTGGTGCATACGCTGAATGCCGGCCAGGTTTCCATCAACATCTCCAAGCCCGGTATCACCAAGGGCCAGCACTGGCACAATACCAAGTGGGAATTCTTCATGGTGGTGTCCGGTCACGGCCTCATCCAGCAGCGCAACCTCAACGACCCCGAAGGGAGAGTCTTTGAATGGGAAGTCGATGGCGACCACATCCAGGCCGTCCACATGCTTCCGGGCTACACCCACAATATCATCAACCTCTCCCAGACCGAGAACCTGGTGACCGTGATGTATTGCAATGAGATATTCAATCCGGACAAGCCGGATACTTACTTTGAGAAGGTTTAAATCCTCTTGTTATGATAAGTTATCAGATTTCAACCCATGGCGCGGAACTGCAGTCCCTGAAGGCGGACGGCAAGGAATTCCTGTGGCATGGAGACCCCGCTTACTGGGGCCGGCGTTCGCCCATTCTGTTCCCGATGGTGGGAAAGGTCTTCGGCGACAGATTCCGCGTGGACGGCAGGGAGTATGAGATGCATCAGCACGGTTTTGCAAGGGATGCGGAATTCCGGAAAGTAGGGGAGCGCTATGTGCTCGCCGATGGTCCGCGGGAAAATTATCCCTACCGTTTCGAACTGTCTGTACACTACCGTACGGAGGGGAATCGCTTCTATGCCGAATGGGAGGTGCTCAACCTGGATGAGCGCCCCATGCATTTCCAGATAGGGGCGCACCCGGCGCTGCTTCTGCCGGACTACCATGCTGAAGACCCGATTCATGGCTACCTCAAGTGCTTTGACGGAGAAGGGAAGCCGGTGGCACTGCCTATGCTTTCACACGGCTTGGACGGTGGTTTCCTTACTGAATTATCGGCCCCCGTTCCCATGCCTGTGGAAGACGGTCTGCTGCCCATTACGGGTGAAACCTTCGCCATCGACACCTTTATGCTGGAGCAAGGGCAGGTGAAGAGCGTGATGCTGCTGGACAAGGAAAAACGGCCTTACCTGACGGTCGGCAGCGATCAGACCGAGGCTTATGGCCTGTGGGCGCCTCATAAACCCGGCTGCCCCTTTGTGTGCCTGGAGCCTTGGTGCGGCATCACCGACATGGTCGGCTTCTCCGGAGATCTCTCCGAGCGCTACCTGAACCATAGCCTGGCACCCGGGGAGAAGTTTGCATTTACGTATTGGATTGAGATTAACCAAGAATAACTATGAAAGGAATTGTCTTGGCCGGCGGCAGCGGAACCCGCTTGTATCCCATCACCAAGGGAGTCAGTAAACAATTGCTTCCTATCTATGACAAGCCGATGGTGTACTATCCCATCAGCGCGTTGATGCTGGCCGGGATCAGGGATATCCTCATTATTTCCACCCCTTACGACCTTCCCGCTTTCAAACGCCTGCTGGGAGACGGTTCCGATTATGGCGTACGTTTCGAGTATGCCGAGCAGCCCAGCCCCGACGGACTTGCCCAGGCGTTCATCATCGGAGAGGAGTTTATCGGCCAAGATTCCGTTTGCCTCGTGCTAGGGGATAATATTTTTTACGGGAGCGGCTTCACGGGCTTGCTGAAAAGTGCCGTGAGGGATGCCGAAGAGAACGGGAAAGCGACGGTCTTCGGCTATTGGGTTTCCAATCCCGACCGGTATGGCGTGGCGGAGTTTGACAAGGACGGTAACTGCCTGAGCATCGAAGAGAAGCCTAAGGAGCCCAAGAGCAACTATGCCGTGGTCGGCCTTTATTTCTACCCCAACAAGGTGGTGGATGTGGCCAAGAAAGTCAAACCCAGCGCCCGCGGAGAACTGGAAATCACCAGCGTGAACCAGGCTTTCCTGGCCGATGGCGAGCTCAAGGTCCAGACCCTGGGCCGCGGTTTCGCATGGCTGGATACCGGCACCCATGACAGTCTGGCCGAGGCTTCCACCTTCGTGGAAGTCATCGAGAAGCGCCAGGGCCTGAAGATCGCCTGCCTGGAGGGCATCGCTTATCGCAACGGCTGGATCACCGAAGACCGTCTGCGGGAAATAGCCGGGCCGATGCTGAAGAACCAGTATGGGCAGTATCTGCTCAAGGTCATCGACGAGACGAAAGAAAACATAGGATAGATGATTAACGTTGGAATTATCGGATGCGGCTTCGTAGGAGGAGCCCTGAAGGATTGGTTGGAGAATAATAACCCTGAGTGCAAACTGTTCATCAGTGACCCTCCCAAGGGATATAATGATGATCTGAGCCAGATCGACATTGCTTTTTTGCAGATCCATGTCCCTACGGAAGATGACGGTACGCAGGATTTGACTCTTATGAAGGAGCTGATTAACAAGCTCCCCGATGTGCCGGTTTTCGTCCGCACGACCATCCTTCCGGGAAGTAGCGAAAAGCTTACGGAGGAGACGGGACATAAGGTTTACTACATGCCTGAGTTCCTTTCTCAGCGTACGTATATTGAGGATTTCAAGAAGCAGACTATCGTCTTCACCGGCGAGCATGAGTTGCTGGCCAGGATTTTTGTGGGCAAGAAGTTCACCATCATGTCTCCTCTGGAGGCCGAGTTGACCAAATACATGCATAACGTATTTGGTGCCTATAAGGTTACCTTCTTCAACGCTTGCCGCGAATACTGTGAGCAAATGGGGGCCGACTGGCGCAGGATCCATACGGGAATTCTTCTGTCAGGTTATATTAACGACACCCATACCTACGTTCCGGGTCCCGACGGAAAGTTCGGATATGGCGGCAAGTGCTTCCCCAAGGATGTGAATGCCTTCGCCAAAATGACCCAAGGCACTCCTCTCGGCACCCTCCTGGAGCACCTCCATGAGCTCAATGTCCATTTCAGGGGGGATGAGGAGCATATATAAGAAAATGATGCTTAATGGAGTAGATTTTTGAGCTGGAAGATAGCATCTCAAGAAGAGAATACATCAAACCATAGATTAAATTAGCCTACAAAACTAAGATGCGGAATAACGCATCGTAAGTGTTTACACATTTCACAATGAAGATATTAGCAGTGATTCCTGCCCGTGCCGGGTCAAAAGGTATTCCTAATAAGAATATTAGAATTATTAATGGACATCCTCTTATTTATTATTCTATCAGAAATGCCTTGAAGTCGGATTATGTAACAGATGTGATTATTAGTACAGACTCACCGGAAGTACGTATCATTGCAGAACAGATGGGCGCAAGGTGTAAATGGAGAGATGAGAGTCTTTGTGGAGATGCTGTAACATTAGATGCTGTTGTTTATGATGCAATCCCCAAGGAAGAACATTGGGATTACATAGTTACCATGCAGCCAACATCACCTACTCTGAAAGTTGAAACGCTTGACGCGGCTATTAAGTATGCGATCGATAATGATTTGGATACTTGTATTTCTGCTATAAATGCACCTCACCTTTCTTGGCGTGAAGAAAATGGAAAGAAAGTACCAAACTACGAGAAACGACTTAACAGGCAGTACCTCCCGGCTAATTATCTTGAAACGGGCGCCTTTGTGATTTCAAAATGCAGTGTTGTAACGGCTAATACTAGAATCGGTGCCAAAGTTGATGTGTTTGAATTGTCAGAGCAAGAGGCTGTTGATATTGATACATTTGCAGATCTGCGAGTGGCTACAATGTCACTAAACTCACAGAAAGTGGCTATTTATGTTAACGGTAACAATAAACGAGGCATAGGCCATATTTACAGGGCTCTGGAGATTGCTGACGAGTTTTATGTAAAACCAGACATATATTATGATTCCAATCAGACAGACCCTAAAGTGTTTGGCAAAACTACACATAAACTAAGGCCTATTGATGGAATTGCAGAGTTGTTTCAGATTTGTAAAGAACAACAGTATACTGTTTTCATTAATGATATTCTCACGACCAGCATTGACTATATGATTGGATTGAAATCTTGTATTCCTAATGCAAAGATTATCAATTTTGAGGATGACGGTGAAGGTATCATAAAGGCTGATTTGGTTTTTAATGCTTTGTTTGAGGATGAACAGTTCCCTCAGATACATGCCGGTGAGAAGTACTACATTTGTGGCAAAACGTTTATGTTTTATGAGCCTATTGCGATAAAGAAGAAGGTTACTAGGGTCTTTATCTCATTTGGTGGGGCTGATCCACAGAATTACTCGGATCGTTTACTCAATATGATAATTAAACCGGAGTATAGAGATTATCATTTTGTTGTTGTTTTGGGTCGCGCTAAGTACAATGTAGAGGCGTTGTTAGAATATAACAAGTATCCTAACGTGGAAGTCCTCTATGATGTTTCGAACATGCCCGAGTTAATGACTAGTTGTGATATCGGTATTACGTCTCGTGGACGTACTGGTTATGAACTTGCGACGCTTGGAATTCCTTCCATCGCAATGGCACAGAATCGTCGTGAAGAAAAGCATGGATTTGTGTGTAATGAAAATGGTTTCAGTTATATTGGTTTGAATCCTGCCGATGAAGTTATAGAGTGTACGATGAAGATGTATTTATCAATGACACAGAAAACGCGTCAGCATTATCAAGATATGCTTCTCAGCCATGATTTACGTGGTGGCAGGCGAAGAGTAATGAGTTTGATCAATAGTTTATAAAACTAATAGAATCATGAGAAAGAATCGCCCTTATCTTATTGCAGAGGTCGGTGTTAACTTCTATGACACCGCAAAGGCTTTAAACATTACCCCTTTGGCGGCTGCTAAGCTTTATATTGATGCTATTGCGGATGCTGGCGTTGATTGCGCAAAGTTTCAGTCATACAAGGCTGATACTATCGTATCAAAGAACTCTCCTGCCTATTGGGATCTAACTAAAGAGCCTACAAAAACACAGCACGCTTTATTCCAGAAACATGATGGCTTCAATGAGCGAGATTACCGCGAATTATGTTTTTACACTCATTCGAAGGGTATTGATTTTACATCTACTCCGTTTGATTATGCATCTGCTGATTATCTGGAGGATATGGTAGATTTCTATAAGATTTCTTCGTCCGATCTTTCAAACCTTCCTTTCATCCGTCACATTGCCAAGAAAGGCAAGGCTGTTTATATGTCAGTTGGCGCCTCTTATCTTTCTGAGGTTGATGAAGCCGTTCGTATTTTGAAAGAAGAGGGGTGCCCTGAGATTTGCATTTTCCATTGTGTCCTTTCTTATCCCACAGATCCAAAGGATGCCAATCTTCGTGTGATTGAAACGCTGAAGAATGTTTATCCGGATGTAAAGGTGGGGTTCAGTGACCATGTGGCTCCTGACGAGACTATGATGACGTTGGCAACGGCTTATCTGATGGGAGCAGATGTTATTGAAAAGCACTTTACACTAGATAAGACTCTGCAGGGGAATGACCATTATCATAGTGGGGACCCTGAAGATTTCAAGAAAGCCATCCGTAACTTTAAATGGATAGACACCGTTCTTGGATCTCCTGAAAAGACGGTCCTCGAATGTGAGAGAATTCCTCGTAGAGAAGCGCGTCGCTCTCTCGTCCTTACTCGTGATATGAAGGCTGGTGATGTTATTAAGAAAGATGATATTATGCCTAAACGTCCTGGTACTGGAATTCCTCCAGTATTTGCTGATGTTGTCATAGGAAGAACCGTTAAACAGGATCTGGCGGAGGATACAATTCTTACTTGGGAAATGGTGTAATATTTTTATTTGAAAGAATCATTAGTGCATGACAAACAATCAAGGTGTTTAGTGTTTAATTGTCATGAATACTGGCCCCTAATTTAATGTCGTATAAAGCGTCAATCAAGTCTATATAACTGTACGGAGTCTTTATTTGATTTCTAGAAGTAGAATATGCTAGATAGTATCAAGCAGATAATCGTTAGATTGTTGCATCGGCGTAAAGGCCTTGTCGTTGATAATAGATCCACAATCAATCGTCATATTATCTTTTCTGAAGGATTCAAGGAAGGTAAGGTAATTGATTCCAATATTCAGATTGATGTCATGGGTGATGGGTGTTTTATTGAACATGCCACGGCCTATGGCCATATTGAATTGGGCAACTTCGTATCTATTTCTGGTCCGGGTACAATATTACACTCTGTGAATGGGAGAATCAGAATAGGAAGTTTTACTAGTATTGCGCAAAATGTATCTATTCAGGAGTTCAATCATGATATAAGCAAGCCAACAACGGCAGCCGTACAGTCGTATTTCTTTTCCCATCGTTTCGAGGATGATGTTGTCTCAAAAGGTGATATTATTATTGGCGAAGATGTTTGGATTGGATCAAATGCGGTTATTCTTTCAGGCGTACATATTGGAAGGGGGGCTGTAATAGCTGCGGGGGCTGTCGTCACAAAAGACGTACCTGCTTATACCGTTGTAGGAGGTATTCCTGCAAGGGTAATAAAAAGAAGATTCTCAGATTCTGCTATAGAAAAACTTGAGGCTAGCCAATGGTGGAAATGGAATCGGAGGGAGATAATAGAAAACAAGGGATTCTTTACTGATGGAGTCGAATAATTCTACCCTGGCGTTAAAGGCGGGCGCGTGGTACACAATATCAAATATTGCTCTAAAGGCTATCAGTATTGTTACTGCACCAATTTTTACCCGGCTCCTTACTCCAGCAGATTACGGTAAGTTTAATAATTTCTTTTCATGGCAGACCATATTGGCTTGTGTGTTTGGTCTTTGCCTAAATTACTCAATTGGGCGAGCGAAAATTGATTTCAAGGAGGATTTTAACGGGTTCTTATCGTCAATACAGACCCTGTCAGCTTTGGCCGGTCTCTTTTTTTGTGTATTGGCCCTCCCTTTTTTAGAACACCTTTCGGCATTCATGGAGATAGACAAGGGCCTTTTGATTTCCTTGCTTGTCATGTTAATAGTATCCCCCTCGACTGACTATCTGCAATCGAAGTTTAGATTTGAATACCGATATAAAGAGAATGTACTCATTGCGTTCATCAACTCAGTTGGCATTGTTGTTATATCCATCGTTCTCATCCTGTTAAGTGATTTGGAGCACCGATATATAGGGAGAATACTAGGAAGCGTTATCCCGATTTATTGTACGGGTGTTTTTGCTGTTATTTACCTGTACCGCAAAGGAAGGACGTCATATAAGAAAGAGTATTGGACGTATGCCCTACGCATATCTCTTCCAATGATTCCTCATGGTCTGGCTATGGTTCTCCTGGCTCAAATAGATAGAATCATGCTGATAAAAATGGATGGAGATACGGCTGCTGGTCTTTATAGTTTTGGTTATTCTTATGCTTTAATTATATCCGTGGTAACAAATGCCATGATGAATGCATGGCAGCCGTGGTTGTACGATAATGTGTCCGCGGGTAATTATAGCAGTGTAAAATCATCAAATCATCTTATTAATTCTTTGGGTTTTTTGATGATGCTGGCATTTATTATTGTTGGCCCGGAGGTTATAATGATATTGGGAACGAAACCCTTCTATGATGCAAAATGGATGGTGCCACCAGTCCTTGTGGGCTGTTTTTTCCAATTTGTATATGGATATTTCTCCTTAATGGAAATATATTGTAAGAGGACTGAACTTATTGCATTTGGCTCAGTCGGTGCGGCAGTGGTGAAGATTGTTCTTAATATCATTTTTATTCCCAAATATGGTTTTGTCGGAGCAGCTTATACTACAATGATAAGCTATGCCCTTCTGATGGTGTACCACTGGATTGTGTTTAAAATTGTATTTAAAGACAGTATCTTCGACTTAAAACAGTTATCCATATTATGTTTACTTGCTACTGTCTCGTGTGTATTATTAGTTTCTGTTTATAACGAAGCGTTGATTCGATATATTCTTTTATTTGTACTGATGATTAGTTCATTTATAATCTATAGACGGAAGATAAGTGAATTGTATTACACAATATGTAAAAAATGAGTGCTGAACTGTTTACCGGGAAGCGTATATTGCTCGTATGCAAAGAAACATATAGTTATCCTTTGTACTTTCTGGCGAAGAAATGGCTGAAAAACAATCAGGTGGCTGCTTTCTTCTTTAATCCTTGCGAGACCAAATATGCGAAATGTATTCTTAATGAAATTACTTATTTCGCATATAAAGAGTTGGATGGTATGCGGCTATACACTTCAAACAGCATCGCTGATGAATTCACGGAAATGCTATATGGGGAGAGGGTTTGTGATGAGGAGTACTTAAATAAGATAGAAGATGATTATACACATTTCCAGAATGTGAATAATCAGATTATGGCGACTCAGTTCATGACGCGTCATTATCATTACAGGAACTATATGCATGTCTGTACATATAGCCAGCAGCTTAATTGGTTAATTCTAAATTATAAGAATGTTATTCGAATCATAGATGATTTTAAACCAGATGTTGTACTCGATACCGATAATGCTGAATTAGCTAGAACTGTTTTGAGAGAAGTCTGCTATAAAAACGATATTCCTTATATCACAATTGATCACCCAAGGTATGAGATGTATAAGCTTTATACATATAATCTTGGCATTCGTTATTCAGGTATGTTCCGCGAAGCGTATGGGACAAAGATTAATTGTTCAGATAATGAATTAAATGAAGCATATACATACATAGAAGAGTTCAATAATCGAGCGAACATAATGCATTCTATGTACAAGAATGATGTGACGGCTCAGTATAAACCAAAGCCACTTCTGGAATCTATTAAAAATGTTCTGAGAATGGTGAAGTATTTTGTAGGTCAAGATAGAGCAGGTGATAACAAAAGGATTAAGGATGCTAACCCTTTGTTATATCCTAACTCATGGGAATATATAAAGTTTTATTATTCTTACGAAATAACTAAACAGCGTCTTATGCGTAAGAATAAATACTTTAGAGTCCCTGAAGAAGTGAAATATGTTTACATGCCGTTGCACTTGATACCGGAATCTACAACCTTTTCCATATCTCCAATGTATGTAAATGAACTTGATATTATTTCCGCTGTGTCAAAATCGTTACCGGCGGGTTGGTGGCTCTATGTTAAGGAACATCAGGCGATGGTTGGTGAACGCGGAGTGGATTTCTATGAGAAGGCGAATAGATTACCCAATGTAAGAATGGTTCAGCTAAACTATTTTCAGGATCCAAAGCCATGGATAACTAATTCACAGGGAGTCGTGACCATCTCCGGTACTTCCGCATACGAAGCTGCCCTATTAGGGAAACATTCAATTGTCTTTTCAGATACTCCATTTAGTTTGATAGATGGAATTGAGCGAGTCCATTCCTTTGAAGATTTGCCAGCAGCGCTTTCTCGTTTCAAAGAGCCAATGGATAATAAAAAGAGTTGTGCTGCTTTTATTGAGACCGTGAAGCAAATGGGATATTCCATAAATTTGAAACAGCTTCTTAGTGATGGAGAACAGATTCTGCGAGGAAGAAAAACTATAGATGAGAGCTATCAAGAGAATCTAGACAATTTGGAGATGTTGTTCTACGATGGATATATTGGGTTTAAGCCTGAAAGAAAAGCATAATTTGTAGATTGTTTTTTTAAAAAGCTGTACAACAAACAAGTCTTTTATGCCCACAATCAGTGTAATCGTTCCTATTTATGGCGTAGAACAATATATCGGGCGCTGTGCAAGGAGTCTCTTTGCGCAAACGTTAGATGATATTGAATTCATTTTTATTGATGACTGTACGCCTGATAGGTCGGTGGAGCTGCTTGAAGCTGAGATTGAGAATAATCGTTCCCGTATCGCGGGGAAGAATTGGGTGGTAAGAATTGTGAGGATCCCTGTGAACAGCGGTCAGGCTGCTGTTCGTAAGTATGGAATACAGTTGGCAACAGGTGATTATATCATTCATTGCGATAGTGATGACTGGGTTGATGCTACGGCATATGAGAAAATGTATAAGATGGCTCAAAGAGACGGATGTGATATCGTTGTCTGCGATTATTCTTTAAGTGATGGCATTAGTTCCCAAAATATAAAATATCTTTCTGCCCCTTGTTATGAGGATAAGGCCTATTATTGGAGAAAACTTTTGAGAGGAGAGGCATCAACATCAGTATGGTCTAAGCTTGTAAAACGGGAGTTGTATCTTAATGAATCATTACAGTTTCCCCAGGGGAACATGTGGGAAGACTTCGTCCTGTCAACACAACTGGTTAGTTTAGCAAGAAAGATAGGCTATCTTGAGGAGTGTTTGTATTTTTACTACTATAACCCTCTTTCAATATGCAACACAAACATTGACAGGAATCAAAAGCAAATAATGGAGAATGCCGGGTTGATTCTTTCTTTTGTAAAGTCCCCAATTAACCGGCAAAGCTATTCGGAGGATGATATTATTTGTTTCAAGGTTTATGCAAGATATGAGCTTTCCAAGTATGTCAGTTCATATAAATACTGGCGTATGTGGCATGATACCTTCCCCGAAATCAAGCTTAAGTATTTGTTCCTAAAAGATGTAAGCGTTCGTCAGAAATTGAGATTCCTCTTACAATATATAGGTTTATATCCTATCGTTTCGAAAGCTTTGGCTGTTTTTAGAAAATGAAATAAACCTGCCGATGGTTAGAATTCGGAATATACGCGAAGCGATAACTGACAATTGTTTTATCATTTTTATGATATTAACTTTTGCCAGTTTCAAATATGACGTCCCGGGCTTCTTACGTGCAGCTCTATGGATTATTATTGTCTTCGCGAATTTGCGCTGTCTTAAGATAAAAAGCTCGATGGACCTCATGATCGTTACCTATTTCATTGGCGCATTTTTATCATTGTCAGGGATGCTCTTCAGGCCATACTCGTTAGCTTTTTTCCTTAAGGTTTTCGTTGATTCTTATATACCGGTATTCTTTTACTTTATTGGCAAATACTCCAGTAATCAGATAAACCCCAGGTTCTATAACAGAACATTAATAGCTATTTTATTCGTATATATAGTAGGCTTTTATTACAGTTTAACAATGCCGTCATGGTATGTTGACAAGACTCTTGAGATTACCAATCTTAGTGCGTCATATACTGAGGACACAATAATGTACGCTAGATTCAGTTCCTTTTTGGATTCATATCACATCGCTAATTATGGCGTATTTGCTTTGTGCTTTACTTTCGGTTTGATGAAGACGAATGAAAAAAGGATAATTAAGATTCTTGGATACGTTGGCCTCGCTATTATCGCCGTAGCTGTTTTGCTTAGCCGTCAAAGGGTTGCTATATTTATCGGCGGTCTGATATTATCATATTACTTGTTTAAAACTGTAAAAAGCAAGAACGATTTTATAGGTTTATTTTGTGTCCTTTGTATTCTTTTATTTGTAATTGTACAAACGTTTGATGAAACAACGTCATCGCTTGTTCTTAGTCGTTTTACGAAAGAGGAGAATTCATCATTAGTTTCTGCTAGAACTCACCAATGGGTAGAAGCAATAAAAGGTGTGATTGAACCTGTATTTGGTAATGGTATTGGAAGCGGTGGACATATAGCTATAGCGCATGGGATGCATCCCTCTATTGCTGATGGCAGTTACTTTAAAGTGTGGCTGGAAGGTGGTATTTATAGTACTGCCTTGTTATTGGCAATTTTGATTATTTCATTGTGGAAGGCTTTTTTAAATAGAAGCAAATACTTTGTGGAGTTTCCTCTGCTGTTCTTCTGCATGTTTTCATTATTAGGTGCGAATATTATCGATATGCCATATATCATTGCTCCCATGTGGTATGTAATCGGTAGGATAGATAAGAAAGTTGTTTTTAGGATGAACGGGGAACTTGCACACAAAAAGATTGCCCCAAAGGCTCTCCCTTTGAATATGACAGTAAAGCGTCGGAGAATCCGGGCAACGATGCCACGGCCGGGCAAGAATGATATAACACTATAAGTATGAAGAAAAAGTGTAGGGTTTTAGCTTTATATCTTCCACAGTTTTATCCGACACCAGAGAATAATAAATGGTGGGGGGATGGTTTTACAGAATGGATGAACGTTGTAAAGGCCAGACCTCTTTTTAAGGGACATCAGCAACCTAAGATGCCTGGCAAATTGGGATTCTATGATTTGCGCCTTTCAGAGTCAAGAGTTTCTCAAGCTGAACTTGCGGAAGAAGCAGGCATTGAAGCGTTCTGCTATTGGCACTACTGGTTTGGAAATGGGAAACAGCTTTTGGAGAGGCCCTTCAAGGAGGTATTAGAATCTGGCTCCCCCGATTTTCCTTTTTGTCTTGCCTGGGCGAATCATAGCTGGTATAAAAAGCTATGGGATCCGAATGCCCCCGGCAAGGATATTCTTTTAATTGAACAGACTTATCCGGGTGTCGAAGATTATGTTGCTCATTTCCATGCGGTCTTACCGGCTTTTAAAGACAAGCGTTATGTAAAAGTTGACGGGAAACCTTTCTTTATGGTGTTTAAACCTTTGGAAATAAAAGATGTAGAGCTTTTTATTAATACTTGGCAAAATCTTGCAAAGGCGAATGGACTGCCCGGTGTATATTTTGTTGGGCAATGTGACCGTTCCCAGATAAAAGATGTTCTTAAAGCAGGTTTCGACGCAGTAAATCATGAAGAAGTAAACCACATTCATGAAAAGGAACCTATTATAAAGAAAGTGGTCCAGCAACTGTTATTGAGATCAATAAAGCTTCCTAGAGTATATGACTATGCTGAAGCCATGAAATCGATGATTATACCCGAGGATAGAGATATTAATGTTATCCCCACGATATGCCCCAATTTTGATCATACCCCCCGTTCAGGTTCAAGGGGCTTAGTATATACAGGAGTATCAACAAAAGCTTTTTCTGATCATGTTAATGATACCATTGAGTTAGTAAGTGATAAACCGGATCAATATAAATTCATTATACTTAAATCATGGAATGAGTGGGGGGAAGGTAATTATCTTGAACCTGATGAGCAGAATGGTGACGCTTATATTAAAGCGTTAAAAGAGATTATCACAGAATAATCACTATCTATTGATTCATATGATTTCTGTTATAGTGCCAGTATATAATGCTGAAAAGTACTTGATTGAGTGCTTGACGTCAATTCAGAAACAATCATATGGCGATTTTGAGGTCATTTGTGTTAATGATGGTTCTACTGATAACAGTTCAGGCATTTGTCAACAATATGTAGATAGTGATAATCGTTTTTCTCTTATAAATCAAGATAATAAAGGTGTAAGTTCTGCTAGGAATACAGGGCTTGAGTTAGCTAAGGGTGATTATATTTGTTTTATAGATGCAGATGATATAATCGACATTGACTATTTGGAGAAGCTTTTCTCCTTATCTAAGCAAGGAACCCTCCCATTGTGTTCATATACTAGAAGTATTAAAAGTTTAGGTTTGCCAGAAACTAAACTTAAAGAATATATTAAGGATGATTATATTAATGGGATAATAAACGAGATTATAGAGCACCCTGGGTTATGGCTAATGCTTTTTTGTAGTAGCATTATTAAAAAACATCATTTGACTTTTTTTGAGGGATGCATTAGAAATGAAGATTATGAGTTTTTCTTAAAATACCTAATGTATGTTGATAATGTAATTGTATCAAACTATAGAGGATATTATTATCGTGTGAATACTGAATCGGTAATGCATGTTACCACAATGAAGTCGTTGACAAGTTTAGACGCGTCGAAGCGTATAGGCGCCCTATTATATGAGAATAATTACACCCTCAATATTAACATAGACTTATATCCTTCAATTCAATCTCTTTTATATCATTTAGGGAGAGAGAATAATAAGGTAATCTATGATTATATCCATAGTGAATACGATATTAAAGGAATCATGAAAGAGTTGCTGTGTTATAAAGCCGTAAGAAGAAAACTATTATCGGCTTTATATCTAATTTCTGGAAGGCACCTGTTTTTTGATTTCTTATCTTCCGGTTTGGCAAAATGGATGCCGTTATAATACCTTTCATAAATATCAAATGTTCAAGTGGACGCCGTTATTGGTGCGGGAGTTTCCGGAATGAGCGTCGCTCATATATTGTTATATACTTTGATGTATGATACAATCTGATTTTTCTGTCTTATTGTCCGTATATAGTAAAGAACGTCCTGATTACCTTCGTCAATCTCTGGAAAGTATTTTTTCGCAGAGCGTGAGTGCTGCGCAGGTCGTGCTGGTGGAAGACGGAACGTTGCCCACGGAACTTGAAGAGGTGGTCGTAACATTTGCAGAACGCTATCCCGAACTGCAGGTGCTCCGCTTCCCTGAGAATCGGGGACTGGGCGTTGCGCTGGCGGAAGGCCTCCTGCACTGTGATTATGAACTTGTTGCAAGAATGGACTCGGATGACATCGCCCGCCAGGACCGTTTTGCACTCCAGCTTCAGGCGTTCAAGGATCATCCCGGGCTTGATATATGCGGCTCGCATATCAAGGAGTTTGAAGGGACAGTGGATCATGTCGTTTCCCGGCGTAGGGTGCCGCTAACGGACCAAGAATGCAAGATATACCAAAAGCGGCGGGATGCTTTCAATCACACGACGGTGATGTATAAGAAATCTGCGGTTCTGGCTGCAGGGAACTATCAGCACTGTCCATTGATGGAAGATACCCTCCTGTGGGTAAATATGTTCAAAAATGGGGTGACGTCGATGAATCTTGACGACTACCTGGTTTATGCCCGTGTCGGGGAGGGGATGTACGAACGACGGGGTGGATGGGCATACTTTAAAAAATTCAAACAGGCCAGAAAACAGGTGTACAACACTGGCTACATCTCCTGGTGGGATTATCAAGTTACATTAATTGTCCAGTTTGTGGTGGCGCTGGCGCCAAACCGTTTGCGTGGGTGGGTTTTTAAGTATCTCCTACATAACTGATAATTAATAATCATCTATATCAATGAGTCTGAAATTGAGAAGTATTCCTTTTTCTCCGCCGGATATGTCCGAAGCGGAGATAGAGCAGGTCGCTGAGGCTTTGCGTTCCGGTTGGATTACCACAGGCCCTAAGACAAAGGAATTTGAGCGGCAGATCGCAACATATATCGGCGTGGACAAGGCTGTATGCCTCGCCTCGGCCACGGCGGCTATGGAGATGGCCCTTCGCTTGATAGGTGTCGGGCCGGAGGATGAAGTGATAGTTCCGGCATATACTTACACGGCGACGGCTTCTGTGACGCAACATGTCGGATGCAAACTCGTGATGGTAGATAGCCAGGAGGATAACGTAGAAATGGATTATGAGAAACTGGCCGATGCCATCACGGAACGCACGAAGGTAATCTGTCCGGTGGATCTGGGCGGCATTGTCTGCGATTATGATAAGGTGTTCGCCGTCGTTGAGGCGAAAAAGAGCCTGTTCCGACCCTCAAATGAGATCCAGAAGCGTATCGGCCGAGTAGTTGTAGCTGCCGACAGCGCCCATGCGTTTGGGTCGAGCCGACATGGAAAAATGGCGGGCGCCATTGCTGACTTCACCTCGTTCAGCTTCCATGCCGTCAAAAATCTGACAACGGCGGAGGGGGGCGCGCTGGCCTGGCATCTTCCGTTTGGTGCGGATCCGGTATCTTACGATGCGGGATCTACTGTCCCTCCCATTGAAGGAGAGACTTGGAATGCGTATTTGTATCGCGTGAGCCAGTTGTATTCACTGCATGGTCAGAATAAGGACGCATTGGCGAAATCGGGCATGGGCTCGTGGGAGTATGACATAATTGGACCGTGGTATAAGTGCAACATGACGGATATCATGGCGGGAATCGGCCTGGCGCAGCTGAAGCGCTACCCTGGACTGTTGCAGCGTCGCCGCGAGATTGTTGAGACTTACAATACGGCTCTGGCTGGATTGCCGGTTGCGGTGCTGAATCATTATGGGAAGGATCATTTCAGTAATGGGCATCTCTATATTACCCGCCTGCTGTGTCGTTCTGACCAGGAGCGACGGGAGGTCATTTTGAAAATGGCAGAGCGGAAGATAGCATGCAATGTGCACTTCAAACCGCTTCCTATGATGACTGCATACAAGGCACTTGGGTTTGATATTCAGGACTATCCGAATGCTTTCAAACTGTACGAGAATGAGGTGACACTGCCATTATATACGAGGTTGTCCGATGAGGATGCGGAGTATGTGATTTCGAATTATGTAGATATTGTATCGAAGTTGTGAAGCGATTGTTTGATATTGTAGCGAGTGGGCTGGGGATAATTGTTTTAAGTCCATTGTTTTTGATCCTTGCCTTTTGGATTGTGTTGGACAGCAAGGGCCCTGTGTTTTACCGTCAGAATCGAGTTGGCCGGTTTAATAAGGATTTCCGCATGTTGAAGTTCCGGTCTATGGCTGAGGGAAGCGACAAAGGCAGCCTTGTAACCATTGGTAAGCGTGATTCACGTATTACGCGTGCCGGATACTTCCTCCGTAAGTTTAAACTGGACGAACTCCCTCAGCTTTTCAATGTGTTCTCGGGAGATATGAGTCTGGTCGGCCCGCGTCCTGAGGTGAGGCATTATGTCAATTACTGGACCCCGGAACAGATGCATGTCCTGGATATAAGGCCCGGAATCACTGATCCTGCATCGATCAAGTTCAGGAATGAGAATGAGCTGCTGGAACAGGTGGAGGACCCCGAGAAGTATTATATCGAGGTGATCATGCAGGAGAAAATCAAGTTGTATCTTGAGTATGTGGAGAATCATTCTTTCTGGGGCGATTTGGGTATTGTTTTCAAGACCATCCAGGCCATTGTTTGTGAAAGATGACTCGAACTAATGACATAGACGCCTTTTTTATCTTGCTCAGGGCTGGACTCTGGGAGCAGAAATGTCTTCTTGCGTCATGCGAACCTGTTGATTTCAAGGAGGTATATAGGATTGCGGAAGAACAGTCCGTGAGGGGACTGATTGCGGCTGGCTTGGAGCATGTTCAAGATGTCCAGGTTCCTTATGATGATGCTAAGGCATTTATCAGGGCTGTTCTAAAACAGGAGAAGATCAATAATGCGATGAACCAGTTAGTCGTGAATCTGGTGACGAGGTTGAGGACGATGGGTGTCAATGCCCTGCTTCTCAAAGGACAGGGGATAGCCCAGTGTTATGAGCGTCCGTTATGGAGGACCTGTGGGGATATTGATTTGTTACTAGATGGAGAGGATTATGAGAAGGCGAAGGCGTTCATCATTCCTTATTCTACATCCGTAGAGGTTGAGGGGAAGTACAATAAGCATTTTGGAACGAATGTAGGGCCCTGGAAAGTGGAACTTCACGGGAATTTGCGTGGAGGACTTTCGCGCAGGATTGATAAGAAGCTGGATGTTTTTCTGCAAGATACCTTCCACGGGGGAGAAACCAATTGTGTCGAGCTGAAAGGTACAAAAGTAAATGTTCTAAGAGATGAGTATAATATCGTATATGTTTTCACTCACTACCTGGAACATTTTTACAAAGGAGGGATAGGTCTGCGGCAGATTTGTGACTGGTGCAGGTTGATTTGGATCAAGAAGGAAGTATTGAGAATAAGCGTCCTCGAGAATGCTCTCCTAAGTATGGGAATTATGGATGAGTGGAAGGCCTTTGCCGCGTTTGCCGTATCTTATCTGGGTATGCCCGAGGAGGCGATGCCTTTTTTTGAGAGCTCAAAAAAGTGGGCTAAGAAAGCATCGAGGATATGCGATTTCATTTTGAAAGTGGGGAATTTCGGGAAGAACAGGGATGTGGATCATTTCAAAACCAAACCTGTTCTTGTGAGAAAATCTATTTCTTTTGGGATTAGAGTTGGTGATTTATTCAGACATGCCAGGCTTTTCCCCTGGGAAACGATACGATTTATGCCGACTATTCTGTTCAATGGCTTTGTGTCAGCAATTCATGGAGAGTAGAGAATCGCTTTGTCGAGGTTAAGGATGAATGTAGGTTGATTAAATCATATTTATGAAAACAGTTTTGGTTACCGGCAGTGCCGGGTTTATAGGCTCCAATTTGGTGCTGCGCCTTTTCAAGGAGATGGGCGAAGGGACCATCGTGGGGCTGGACAATATGAACAGCTATTATGATCCTTCCCTGAAGGAGTATCGCTTGAGGGAGCTGGAGAAAGCCAAACCTGAGGGTTTAGATTACGTCTTCGTCCGCGGCTCCATTGCCGACAGGAATCTGGTGGAGAGCCTCTTCGAGAAGTACCGCTTTGACGTGGTGGTGAATCTGGCGGCCCAGGCGGGAGTGCGGTATTCTATCGAGAATCCCGATGTGTATATCGAAAGCAACGTCATCGGCTT
>Ga0310786_10003964_pt1 | contig 20901 bp, 16 predicted proteins | sample AusTroGonzalo_MG_FD_203881 | JGI IMG/M metagenome (GOLD analysis project Ga0310786, IMG submission 203881) | Bovine rumen microbial communities from tropical cattle in Woodstock, Queensland, Australia - Gonzalo_03 (v2) (version 2) | ecosystem: Host-associated > Mammals > Digestive system >... | reverse complement strand
CGCACCAGCGCCGGCACCCATGCCGCCGCCGAAACCGCCCATGCCTTGACCGGCAGGACGCTGACCGGCAGCACCGCCGCCGAAGCCGCCCATGCCGCCGGCAGGAGCCGCACCAGCGCCGGCACCCATGCCGCCGCCGAAACCGCCCATGCCTTGACCGGCAGGACGCTGACCGGCAGCACCGCCGCCGAAGCCGCCCATGCCGCCGGCAGGAGCCGCACCAGCGCCAGCCGCACCGGCAGGACGCTGACCGGCAGCACCGCCGCCCATGCGACCGCCGCCGAATCCGCCCATGCCGCCGCCGAATCCGCCCATGCCGCCGGCGGGTGCATTGCCTTCATCCTCGAGGCGTTTTACCTGCGCCATGCAGCGTTCGGCCAGCTCGTCGTTGTACCCTTTCAGCACGCGGGCTGCCGCAGCAAACAGGGTAACTTCATTGCGGCCTATGCCACGACCACTACCTCTGGTGAACGCCCACATATCGTCGGGGTTGCCGCTGCGCTTGCCGTCTTCGGAGATCTCGAACCGTTTCAGGCTGGGATCGTACTGCAGACCGTCCGTGATGGTGGCTGCGTCGCCCAGATGTTGGTAGTTGTCAAGGACCGAGTTGGAGAGCGTCATCGCGAAATGTCCGAGTTGTTCGGCCTGTGCGAGGAAGTTCAGCACGCTGTGCTCGATGTACTGCAGGATGTCGGGCTTGCCGTCCGGACGGTGCAGGTCGACATAACGCTGTTCCTCGCTCACGAACGTTTCATCGCGGTCGTCGTGGAAGAGTTCCCAGGCCATGATCAGACTGTTGAGCATATTCGAGGTGGCGCCGATTTCGATGTCGAAGTCGCCCGCGTCGAAGAAACCGCCGACGTTCAGGCCGGGGATGAGCTCGTAGGGCTTGTAGGGGGTGCCGTCTGGCTTGATCGCGGTTTCCTGCCCCTGGAAATGTCCGTCGAAGTGATCGCTCGGCGGAGCCTGCATGTAGCCTTCCTTGAAGGGCTCGCCGTGCCAGATGCGGTACGCTTCGTTGACCGTCATGTGGTTCATGTGGATGGGGAGCCACACGTCGCTGGTGGCGTCGGTGATCTGGTCGTAGACGGAATCGTTGATGATGAAGTTTCCGGCCTTGTGGTCGCCGTACTTGATGAAGTAGATGCCGGGCTCCTTCACCTTGCTGAAGTCGAATCTCACGTAGTTGTACTTGTAGAAATCGCCCCATTCCTTGACCTTGCCGGTGTATGCCAGCGTCTCGTTACCGTCTTCGTTGATCTTCCAGAGCTCGGCGGTCTCAAGAGGCTTGTCGTTCGGGTCAAGCTCGATCACTGCCACCTTCGGCTGGTCCGGGACATATCCCACCTGGGAGTAACCGATGTTCGGCTCGCGGATCCAGCCGGGAACGGCGTTCGGTTCGACGATCCAGGTCATCACTTTGCCGGTCTTGTTGGCGGGCAGCAAGGTGCGAAGGGTGTACCAGCCGTTCTGCGCGACGATACGGCCGTCGAACAGCTCCATGTCGAGATCGGACGTGATCTTGATCATGCGTTCGGGCTCGTCCGGCGCGATCACGAAAGTTTTGCCGGATTCGAGCGGCAGCGGATCGACGAACTTGCCGGTGTCGCGGTCGTCGTAGGTGCGGAACCCCTTGTACTGTCTGGCCTTCTGCTCGTTCGGCAGGACCTCGGTCTTGCTGACGGCATAACGCGGGAACCGGTTGATGCGACCGTCCGCGATGTAGGTCTTGCCCCAGTACTGGGACGGGATGAACTCCAGGTTGAAGCCGGCTTTGCCGACCACGGATTCGGGCAGCGGCTCGTCCAGATAGAGGGAGAGCTCTACGGCGTTACCCTTCGCCGTGGCCACGACGCGCGAGGCGAAATTGTAGTCGTTGAAGCGCATCTGGACCTCGATGGAGTTGTCCGCCTGGTTCACTCTGCGCGTCGACTGCGGGACCAGGTCCCACTGTTCCGGCGTTTTGGACAGTCTCACGGCGCCGCCCTGGACGGTTCTCACGCCGTGGTGGATGATCTCGATACCGGCGTTCTTTTCGTCATTGAATCCGCCCGTGAACGCGTTGCTGAACACCAGGAAGTTCACGCCCTGCCGTTCGAAATAGCCCTTGTCGTTCAGGATAAGGCCCTGCTGTTGAGTTTGAGTCTGCCGGGTCTGCTGGGCATGCAACGGGGCAAAGACTGGGGGCAGCGCGAGCAGCGCGGCCACGATGAGCGGATAATAGCGGGAATTCATGCTGAAGATCCTTATTCGGCGGGAGAAACCGCCTTTGTTTTGAGGTTGTTGAAACGAGTGTATGCTTATTGGTGCATAATATATATTGTGTTTGTGCAAAAATCAAATGAAAAACACTGAAAAGTATACGGGAGTGTTTTCAGAAAGCGGCATCCGGGAGTCCGGACGGCCGGAGAGGCCGCATGTTTTTTCCTTTTCCGGGTTGAATTGTCCTCGAACTGGTGCTATATTTTATTGATTATCTGTCATAAAGACGATGAACCGTTTCCCCTGCAAACAAGCAGAACGATCCGATCCGCCTGCATACATAGGATGCTTCTCCCAAAATGAACAACATTCCGTCCGCGGGACCGGAAACACCCCGGTCCAACCCTGTCGTCAGTTTCTTCCGCCACTATTTATTCGACGATGAAGACGATCACAGTCAGGACGGCGTGAATTTCACGCGCATCCTCCTCATCATCCTGTCCTGCTGGCTGGTCTTCTGGACCGTGCTGCCGTGTATTTCGCTGGCGAACGACTTCATCGACGTGCTGGAGAACATCGTATGGGGACGTCATTTCCAGTTCGGATTTGACAAGAACCCGTATGCCGGGCCATTTTTCGGCATCGCGATATGGCATCTCGGCGGCAAAGCTTTCTTTTCGAGTTTCCTCGCCAGTCAGATCTGCGTGTTCACCGGCATTTTCTGCGTATTTCAGGTGGCGAAACGCATCCTGCCGCTCCGCACGGCGTTCCTGGCCGCGGTCACGCTCATCCTCATCAACTTTTACGGCATCAAGGCGACGGAGCTCTGCGACGACGTGATGGAGCTCGCAGTGTGGCCGCTGACCATGCTGTTCGTCTACCTCGGCGTGAAGGGCGATCAAAAATACAGCTGGGCATACTGGCTGGGCGCCGGGTTCTTTGCCGGGCTCTCGCTGATGGTAAAGTATTTCGCGCCGGCGATGTACGTCTGTCTGATCATCCCGCTGCTTTTCACGAAGGAAGGCCGCGCCGTCTTCCGCAAACCGCAGTTCTACCTGGCGGCGATCCCGTTCATCCTGGTGGTCCTGCCGAACGTCCTCTGGCTGTTTTCCAATGATTTCAAGCCGTTCCACTATGCGGCGGGGCGCGCCGCGCTGGAAGGGCAGGGCCCTGTGGTGCAGCTGTCGGACCATTTTACGCGTCCGCTGAAGGCGCTTGACCGCGCGGCGGGCGTGTTCGGCGTGGCGGTCATCTTCTTTGCGCTGTTCTTCCCCTGGAGGCGGAAACGCGAGGACCGCCCGCAATACTCCGCGTTCGACAAGGTGTTCGTGTGGTCCTGCTGCTGGGGCTCCTTCGCCTCGGCGCTGCTCTTCTCTCTCGTGACTGGCGGCAAGATCAATTATTCGTGGGTTGTGCCGTGCTTCCCGTTCATGGGCGTTTGGCTCTTCATGGTCTGGTCGCCGCGAATCACGCGGATCAAGGCGCGCGCTTACTTGAGTGCCGTGCTGCTGATGGGATTCATCTTCGGCGTGATCTTCGTGATACGTTCGCTGGAGACCCAGGGATACCGGAAGCGCGGATGCGACTACGAGAATTATCCCGGACGCGCCGTGACCGCGGCGGCGACCGCGCTCTGGCACGAGGTCTCGCCGCAGCCGCTGCCTTATGTGGTTTCCGACCGGAAGGGCGCGTGCAACGTGGCCGTCTACTCGTCCGAAGAGCCGGAAGCCTTCTTCGACGCCGACGTCACGCAGAGCCAGTGGATCGACGCGGACGATATCCGGAAACGCGGCGGTATCGTGGTCTGGGACGAAAAGACCGACCGTACGCCGCTCAATAAATTCATGAAGACGATCCCCGAAGAACAGCTCGGCGAAATCCACGAGATGCAGCTTCCGCGCGCTGTCCCGGGATGGTATCGGAAGCTCCGCGGCACGCCGAAGCTCTTCAGCGTCTCCATGCGCGTAATCCTGCCGGAAGACGCTGTCGAAGCAAAAGCAGAATAATCCGTATCAGAAAATCATGATCGATCCGCCGCCTCCAACGGATGCGGATTGATATTTTTACGCCGACAAAAACGTCTTTTTCCCGCATTTTTTGTGTATTAGCACCTCGCCTCCCCGTGCCCGAGCGAAGCCGGGCACTGCCGCAGTCCAGGACTTCTCCTGGTTCGGCATTTTTTAAGCAAATTACATTTGAAAAAGACAAGAATCTATGATATATTAAAGTTTAAAATTTTTTCGGACGTGAAAATACACTATGATCAAAAACCCGCGCATTCTGTTCATGGGAGCCGGCGTTTTCGCCGTCCCAGTCCTGGAGGCCCTGGCAAACAGCCATGACCTCACGCTCGCCGTTGCCGTGACCCAGCCGGATCGCGCGGCGGGGCGCAAGCGCATCCTGACGCCGACTCCGCTCGGACGGTACGCGGATATGGCGGGGATCCCGTGCGAACGCGTGCAGTCCGTGAACACTCCGGAGTTCCTGGACCACGCGGCGGCGCTGGAGCCGGACATGATCGTGGTGGTGTCGTTCGGTCAGATCCTGCGGGAACCGATCCTGAATCTCCCGCCGCTGGGCTGCCTGAACGTCCATGCGTCCCTTCTCCCGAAATACCGCGGGGCATCGCCCATCACCACCTGCGTATTGAACGGAGACGACATCACCGGAGTAACGTTTATGCAGATGGAACGGGGGCTGGACTCGGGGCCGATCTACGAGATGCACCGCATGCCCGTCCCGCCCGGGATCACCGCGGAGGAGCTGGAACGCACGCTCTCCGCGATGGCCGGGAGCCGCATCTGCGACTGCGTAGGCCGCATCGCGCGGGGCGAGGCTATGCCGCGTCCTCAGCCCGCCGAGGGTGTCACGGTAGCGGTCAAGATCCGAAAATCGGACGGGTTCGTCGACTGGAACGAAGACGCCGCCGTCCTGGAACGAAAGGTGAGGGCTTATCATAACTGGCCGTCGATGTCCTTCCGCGTCAACGTGCGCGGTCGCGTCATGTCGGTCAAGATCACCAAAGCGTCGTATACGTCCTTCAAAGCGCCCGGTGCGGAACCAGGGAAGATCACTGCACTCGCCGACAACAGGATCATGGTATCCTGCGGCTCCGGTTCCCTGCTGCTTGACCGCATCGTGCCCGAAGGAAAAAAGGAAATGCCCGTCGCCGATTTCCTGAACGGCGCCCGCCTCGAAGTCGGCGACGTCCTGCTGAACGGCATGCCCGAACAGCAGCCAACCCCGTGAAAGATTTTCCCAACTCATGCCTCAAGAGAAAAAACAGATCATCCTGAACTGCGAGGAACTTGAGACCCGCTCGGCACTGCTCATCAACGGCCATCTGGAGGACTACCAGATCGAGCGCAAGGGCGACGGCATCGTCGCCGGGTCCATCTACCTCGGCAAGATCGTCCGCATCGAACCGGGCCTGGAAGCCTGCTTCGTCGACATCGGCGCGGAGAAGAACGCGTTCATGCACTTCCGCGACATGCTCCCAGCGTCCTACGACATCCTCGACAACATCAAAAAGATCGGCGAGGAGCGCGAACGCGTCAAGGAGACCGACGCCTCCCCGAAAAAGAAAAAACACATCATCTCCATCCTCAGCGAGAAATTCCGCAACCTCGTGACCGGCGGCGACCGCGCCAAGCGCCTGAAGGAGATGGAGGAGCGCATCCACACCGGCAAGATCACCATCGAGGACATCCCCCGCGTCTTCCCCGCCGGCTCCGAACTCCTCGTGCAGGTCACGAAAGGCCCCATCGGCACCAAGGGCGCGCGCGTCACCACCAACATCACCATCCCCGGCCGTTACCTGGTCCTGCTCCCCTACTCCAAGCACATCGGGCTGTCCTCGCGCATCGAGGACAGGAAGGAACGTGACCGCCTCCGCAAGATCCTGCTCGGGCTGAAGCTCCCGGACGGCATGGGGCTCATCTGCCGCACCGTCGGCGAACACCGCAAGGCCGTCTTCTTCCAGCGCGACCTGGAAATGCTGCTGGAACTCTGGGCGAAGGTCGACAACGCCCTGCTGAAGCCGAAAGCGCCCGCGCTGGTCTACGCCGAACCCGACCTGCTGGAACGCACCGTACGCGACCTGCTGACCGACGACATCGACGAGATCGTGGTCGACGACAAGGAGAAATACGATTTCCTGGTCGAAGCGCTCAAGAAATTCGTCGGGAACGACTTCAACACGCAGATCACGCGCCACAAGCGCGCCGAATCCGTGTTCGACCGCTACAAGGTCACGCCGCAGGTCGCCGAAATCTACAACCGCATCGTGAACCTCCCCGGCGGCGGCTACCTCTGCATCGACGAGACCGAAGCGCTCGTGGCGATCGACATCAACACCGGCAAGTCCAAGGCGGGCAAGGCGCAGCGCGAACTCATCCTGAACACCAACCTCGAGGCCGCGAAGGAGATCGCGCGCCAGATACGCCTCCGCAACATCGGCGGACAGATCGTCATCGACTTCATCGACATGGCAAACAGCGCCGACCGCGAACAGGTCAACCGCACGATGAACAAGCTCGCCGACCTCGACCGCGCCCGCACGAAGATCCTCCCGATCAGCAAGTTCGGACTCATGGAAATGACGCGCCAGCGTGAAAGCGAAAGCGTGCAGGATTCGCTGTTCGACCCGTGCCCGTACTGCGGCGGCTCCGGCCACGTGAAATCCGCCATCAGCATGAGCGTGGAGATCCAGCGCCGCCTGCTCGAAATCCTCAAGCAGCGCACGAAATCGAAGAAGTCCGCGACCGTGCGGGTCATCCTGAACCCGGCCGTGCTCGCGCGCCTCAAGAACGACGACGCGAAGATCCTCTACGAAATGGAAAGCAAGTACGGCCGCGACCTCGAATTCCGCGCGGACCCGGCGATCCACGTCGAGGAATTCCGTCTCATCGACCCGAAGACGGGCGAGCTTCTGTAAAACAGGTCACTTGCGTTTTTCGATAATCACGCGGACGGGCGGTTTCTCCGGCGGCTTGCCGGGATTTTCCGGCGGACCTGCGATCAGAGCCGTCGTCACGGCAGCCAGACGCCACGGGATGCCGAGCGCGCCATCCGGCGCGACGACCGGCGGGAAATAGACGCCCGTCCCGGTCAGGATGCCGCCGTTCGCGAGGTGCCAGCACTCCTCCTCGTACACATAGTGCGTCTTCATGTCCGCGCGCCAGTACACGCCGTCCTTGTGATAATACCCGCCGTCCGCGTAGTAGTAGCAATCCCCGATCCACCCCGGATCGGGTTCCGGCGCTTTCTCCGCCGCATCCGCTGCGCATGCAAACGGCGCGAGCAGTGCCGCCAGCGCCAGTGTTTTCAGCAGTTTCGAGGAGAGCGGGAGCGTTTTCATGATGACTCAGTTCGTTTTTTGATTCCGTGTCCACAATACCCGTTTGCTGAACTTCACGACATCGACATTTGGAGGAATCACGACCTCGTATTCGAACGCGCCTTGTCCTTCCGACACCAAAGTGCCGGACAGAACGATCATATTGCCGTTTGTTTCCTGTTCGATGCTCTTGATGCCCCAGGTGCTTTCCGCATAGTCTCCCTCTATTTTCAACGTCAGCATGCCGTAATCTTCTTCATTCGGGGTAACCGCCATACTGGAAACGACAAGATAGGTTTCATCGATGTCTTTCGTCGTTTCGCATCCGGTGAACAATGCGACAGTCAGGAAGACCGCGATGACGGCGAAGAAAATGGTTCGAGTGGTTTTTATGTTCGGCATGATTTCAGGTTCTTTCATGCTGTTGCGGATGGGGAGGTTTTTGATGTCCGTTTTCAGTACAGCAGGCCCTTGTTTTCCGCGTCCGTATAGGCCGCGTGGATGAAATATTTAAGTCCGCCGCCGAAAACCACGGTGCAGACGAAGATCAGGCGGAAAGTGAAGACGGTATATTCTTTAACATGAGGATCGCCGTCGGTAAACCAGATTATACCGGACGCACCGACTATGGCGTTGGCCAGCAGAACAGCCTGTCCCAGGATGATCAGGATCAGCATGACGATCATGCCTGCTCTCCGGCTGAACAGCCGTGCGACCGGAAAAACTGCCAGAGCGCACTCTCCCAGCAGAATCACGACGAAGGACAGAACGATCGGCCAGCCGAGCTCGCGAAAGGGCTTGCTCCCCATTTTAGAAGAAAAGTAACAAACGGCCAATCCGAGGACGATCAGAATCCCGGGGAGCAGCCCCAGAAGATAACGTCCCCACAGATACCGCAGGCTTTTCAGCGCGCCGGAAACGATCTCCTTTTCGCTGCAGACGCGCTTGCACGCCGGAATCACGTCGTTGACGAATTCCCTGCGGACGAGGCCGCCCGGGAAGAACGGAAGCGCGATCAGAACCAGAAGCGACGGCACGACGAAAACCACTCCGACGCAAAAGACGATCAGCATTATGACCGAAATCCAGATCTGTTTCGTCAGCGGGTGGTCGAAACGCCGGAAAACGTTGTATACATGATCCGCACCCGTCATGCCGCCGGCCGGCGATTCCGTGCAGGTTTCCTTCACATCATCTTTTTCGTTCATTTTCCAGGCCCTTCTATGGTATTCAGATAAGCGATACGGGAATGCAATCCACGTTTTTCCCCGGTAACGGTTCGATTTCCGGGCAGGTACATAACAGTGCGCCTTTTCCGGTTTTGAGATTCAGACGTTCCAAAACGCCGAAATGCCGGACATCGTCTTTTTTTGGCGTTGATGACTTTTTGAACTCAACGGGATAAAACTCGTCTCCACTTTCGATCAGGAGATCAATTTCCCTTTGGTCTTTATCCCGATAGAAATACAATGCCGGACGTTCCGTTCCGGCATTCCAGTAGCTCTTCAGGATTTCGGAAACACACCATGTCTCGAAGATAAAACCGTTCATCGCCCCTGATTCCAGCGTTTCCGGCGTCGGCCAGCGGGTCAGATAGGAGCACAGGCCGGTGTCAAGCAGATAGAGTTTCGGCGTTTTCACCAGCCTCGTGGTCAGGCTGCTCGCATACGGCAGCAGCAGATAAGCAATGCGTGACGACGTGAGAATGCTCAGCCAGCTCTCCGCCGTTTTGACGTCGATCCCCGCGTCCCGTGCAAGTTCGCTGTTGTTGAGCAGTTGTCCCGTTCTGGCCGCACAGGAACAAAGGAACTTGTAAAACTTGTCGAGATCGTGAACCTTCGTCAGATTCCGGATGTCCCGTTCTAGGTAGGTGTTGATATAGCTGGAATAGAAGAAATCACGTTCCTGCGGCGTGGCGTTCAGGACTTCGGGATAGCATCCCCGCCAAATCCGGCGGAACAGTTCCGCGGTATCGAACCGTCCGACCGATGTGCGGAAATGCTTGTCGGGGGTGAACGGGACATTCGGTTCTCCGGCAAGTTCGGACTGTGAAAGTCCTGAGAGCTCGAATACGCCGATTCGTCCGGCCAGAGATTCTGATACACCCTTCATGAGCGGGAACCGTTGCGATCCGGTAAGCCAGTACATGCCTTTTGCTTCATCCGGAGAACGGAAACGCTGTTCATCTATGACGATCTTGATAAAATTCAGAAGTTCGGGAACATACTGGATTTCATCGATCAGCACCGGAGGAGAAAACCGTTCGATGAAGGCGCGCGGGTCTTCCTTTGCCAGCAGGCGCAGGTTGGAATCATCCAGCGTCACATACTTTCTTCCGGGTTCCGCCAGTCGCCTGAGGAGTGTCGTTTTCCCGACCTGTCTGGGGCCTGTCAGCAGAATTGCCGGGAAAAACTTGCTCCCTGCTTGAATTGTCTCGGTCAAGTGTCGCGTTATATACATAGCTCGAATCTCGTCTAATTTGGATTTCAATTCCAATATATCCGACAATTCCGTTTTTTCAAGTCCGCTTTCTTTATAAAAACCAAAAAAAAATCATGGTGTTGCGGATGGATCGGATTCCTGTTCGGCAAGCTCCTGCCGGATGATCTCGCACATTTCGAGCGCGTCTTTTCCCCGGCCGTACTGATCCACGGGGTTTTCGGCGGCTTTCCGAAACCAGAAAAGAGCCATCCGTTTGTCCTGCGGCATGTGTTCCCCGGAGTACAGCATCATGGCGTAATCCCACTGGCACTCGATGTCTCCGAGCATCGCGCCCCGTTTGTAAAACCAGATACCGAGGTCGAAATCCGCCTGCTCCCCGACCCCGCACTCGCCCGTCACGTATCGAGCTCCGAGCTGGTGCATGCTGTACGTATCCTTCAGGACAAACGCCTTCAACGCCTCGTTCAGGACCGCGTTGTCCTGTTCCAGCCACTTGATCCGCTCCGCAAAGGCATTCAGACACTCCATCGTTTTCCTGTACGGGATCCGTTTCCGCCTGCACGGTTTCATGCATTCGAGTCCGGCAATACAGTCCTCAAGACGCTTGTTTGTCTTGGTCTTGTATGTCTTCTTCCGATGTGATCGGCTCATGGTTTCAGCTCCTTTTCTGCTGTCGCTGATGGACGGGGTTAAGGGATCACAACTTAATTATACCACGTCTTTTGAGAAAAAACAAGGGCAAAAACCATATGTTTCCGTCATGGCAGCTCAGTGGATGCCGGTCGAACCGAATCCGCCTGCACTCCGGTCGGTCTCGTTCAGCTCGACGGCGGGCGTCAGGATGACCTGCGGGAGCTCGGCGATCACCATCTGGGCGATGCGGTCGCCGCGGTGCACGGGGAACACATTCTTCCCGGCATTGAACAGGATCACGCAGACTTCGCCGCGGTATCCGGCGTCGATGGTGCCGGGCGTATTGAGCAGCGTCACGGCGTGTTTGAGCGCGAGGCCGCTGCGGGGGCGAATCTGCGCCTCGTATCCGGCTGGCAGCTCGAGGAAAAGCCCGGTCGGGATGAGCGTGACCTTGCCCGGCGCGGCCTCGACGTCCACGCGGCTTTTCAGGTCCCAGGCGGCGTCGTCCTCGTGGGCTTTCTTCGGGGCGAGGTCTTCCGCGCCCTCTTGCATTTTGAATCGGACTGTGATCGGCATAGGAAGCCTCCTTCCGGGTTATCGGTCAGCTCTTCAGGTCGATGGAACGGCGGATGCCGTCCGCGATGAAATTGAACGCGGTCACGCACAGGAAAATCGCGAGGCCGGGCCACAGCATCAGGTTCCAGTAGCTCAGCGGATCGGCGAACGCCTGTTTCAGCAGTTCGCCCCAGCTGGCGGACGGCGCCTGCACCCCGAATCCGAGGAAGCTCAGGCTGTTCTCCGCGAGGATGAATCCGGCGATGCTGAACGCGAACGAGACGAAGATCGGCCCGGAGACGTTCGGCAGCAGATGCCGGAACAGGATGCTGTGCAGGGGCACGCCGAGGCTTTCACAGCTCTGGATGTACGCCATCTGGCGCGCCTTCAGCACCTCACCGCGTACCAGGCGCGAGAGGCCGGGCCACCCGGTCATCCCCAGCACGAAGATCACCAGCAGGATCGACTGGCGCGCCCCGTAGTCCAGCATGATCGACATTAAAATGAGGAGCAGCAGGAACGTCGGGAAGCAGATCACGATCTCGACCAGACGCTGCACGGCGAGGTCGACGCGCCCGCCGCGGTACCCCGAAAAGAGCCCGATCATCGTGCCGAGCACAAGCTCGATCGCGGTCGCGAGGAATCCGACCGCCAGCGACACGCGCGCCCCGTACATCATGCGCGCGAAAACGTCGCGCCCGACGTTGTCCGTACCAAACGGATGCTTTTTCGAGGGCATCGCGTAGGTGTCGGGGGAAGTCTCGAACGGCCCGTACGGGACCGCCGCGAAGTAATATTTCGACGCCGTGTCCTCGGCGGCGACTTTCCGCCAGTCGACCTGCGTCATCTGCGCTTTCGAGAGGCAGAACGGCACGGTGAGCAGGAGCAGGACCACGGCAAGCACGGGCCAGAAGATGCGTTTGCATTTCCGGAAGCAGCCGTACAAAATGAGCGCCGCCGGGATCGCGAGGAACAGCCAGTTGAACATCTTTTCCACGAAGACTTCCTGCGCGTCCGGGGCGAAGAAATCGCGTAGCGCCGGACTGAAAAGGCCGCTTTCCGCCGGATGCGGAGCCCCGGGCACGGAAGTTCGGGAGATGATAAGGAGCGGTTTCCCGTTCACGAAGAGCGGCGCGGCGACGGCGGCCAGGATCAGCAGGATCACGAAGACGAGGCCGGCGACCGCGGTCTTCTCATGGAAGAACCTGCGGACCATGAGCTGGCCGGGCGTCAGGTACGCCGCGGAATCCGCCTCTTCAGCGGAAACTCGCGCCTGCTCCTGCGCCTGTTCATTCTGTTTTGTCGTGTCGAGCTGTTCCATCGTGGTTTTCACCTTGGATTATTCGTTTTCGGGGAAGAACGCCGGTTTGCCGTCCGCCATGGAGACGCGTATCTTCGGGCAGCCGTGGAACGTGCCGCGCAGGATCTCGTCGGCGAGCGGGTCTTCGATGTGTGTGCCGACAGCGCGGCGGATCGGCCGTGCGCCGTGTTCCGGGTTCGCGCCGTTCGCAACGAGATATTCGATGACGTCCTCGTCGATTTCGAGTTTGCGGCCCTGGTCGGCGAGTCTGGCGACAAGCTTGGAGAGTTCCAGCCGGACGATCTTGCGGAACTCTTCGGGACCGAGCTTGCGGAAGACGACCAGTTCGTCGAGACGGTTGATGAACTCGGGCTTGAAAGTCTTGCGTGCGGCTTCCAGCAGGCTGTCGCGGAGCTTGTCGTAATCGTCGTTTACGCCCGTGCCGGTCGCGAATCCGAGCGGTGCGCCGTTCGCGGCGCGTTCCGCGCCGACGTTCGCGGTCATGATGATGATCGTGTTGCGGAAGTCGATGTTGCGTCCGAGCGTGTCGGTGAGGCGGCCCTCCTCCATGATCTGGAGGAGCATGTGGGTCACGTCCGGGTGCGCCTTTTCGATCTCGTCGAACAGCACCACGCTGTACGGGTGGCGGCGGACGCGTTCGGTCAGCTCGCCGCCCTCGCCGTGCCCGACGTAGCCGGGCGGGGAACCGACGAGACGGCTCACGTTGAACTTCTCCATGAACTCGGACATGTCGATCTGGATCAGGGAATCCGCGTCGCCGAACATGAACTCGGCGAGCGATTTTGCCAGCAACGTCTTGCCGACGCCGGTCGGCCCGAGGAAGATGAACGAACCGATGGGGCGGTTCGGGTCTTTCAGGTCGGCGCGTGCGCGGCGCAGGGCGCGCGCCACGGCATGCACGGCGTCGCTCTGCCCGATCACGCTCTTTTCGAGTTCCTCCTCCATGTGGAGCAGGCGTTTGGACTCCGTGTCCTGGAGCTGTTCCAGCGGGATGCCGGAGAGTTTGGAAAGGACGCTGTGGATGTTTTCGCGGGTGACTTCCGGCGTGGTTTCGCTGCGGGCGTCCTCCCATGCCTTGTGCGTGGTTTCCATCTGTTCGCGGAGCTCGCGTTCGCGGTTGCGGAACTTCGCGGCGTCCTCGAACCTCTGGTCGGCGATGGCCTTCTCCTTTTCGCGGACCATCTGCTGGATGGCATCCTCGAACTCACGGAAGTCGGGATGTTTCGGGGCGTTGGCGATCCGGACACACGCGCCGGCCTCGTCCATGAGGTCGATCGCCTTGTCGGGGAGGAACCGTCCGTTGATGAACCGGTCTGAGAGCTTCACGGCGGCCTCGATGGCGTCGTCGGTGTAGTGTACCTTGTGATGCGCCTCGTAGGCCGGCTTCAGGCCGTACAGGATCTTGATCGCGTCGGCGATGCAAGGCGGTTCGACCATGACCGGCTGGAACCTGCGTTCCAGGGCGGCATCCTTTTCGATGCCCTTGCGGTATTCGTCGAGCGTGGTGGCGCCGATGCACTGGAGTTCCCCGCGGGAAAGCGCGGGTTTGATGATGTTGGCGGCGTCCATGGCGCCCTCGGCTCCGCCCGCGCCGACGAGCGTGTGGAGTTCGTCGATGAAGAGAATCGTCTTTTTGGACGCGCGCACCTCGTCGAGGACGGCCTTGATGCGTTCCTCGAACTGGCCGCGGTATTTCGTGCCGGCGACCATCAGGGCCAGGTCAAGCACGATAAGGCGCCTGCCGTGCAGAAGCTCCGGCACGTCGTCCATGGCGATCTTCCGAGCCAGGCCCTCGACGATCGCCGTCTTGCCGACGCCCGCCTCGCCGATGAGGACGGGGTTGTTCTTTGTGCGGCGGCAGAGGATCTGGATGACGCGCTCGATCTCGTTATGGCGCCCGATGACCGGGTCAAGTTTGTCTTTCCTGGCAAGCGCTGTCAGATCACGCCCGAACGCACTTAAAGCGGAGTGCTGTTCCCCCCTGTCGTCATCGTCGTCGCCGAAAAGCTTGTCGTCCGGATCATCAAAATCGTCGTCTTCCTCCTCATTTCGCCCATCGGATTTCTCGTCATCGGAATCCGGCTGATAGTCCGGGTCGAGAGCTGCGAGGATCCGATGGCGGGCTCTGCCGGGATCGACCTTGAACGAACGGAGCAGCCCGGCGGCTGCAGTGGAACCGTCGTTCAGAATGGCGAGGAGCAGATGTTCTGACCCGATATAGTTGCAGCGCATTGCCCGTGCCTCATCGCCGGACATGATGATAATCCTGCAGAGCCTGGCAGAAAAAGGCGGCGCGCCGATCTGGCGCATTTCGGAACCGGATTGCGGCAGTTTCCGCAGGATCTCCTGGATCAAATGATCAAGATTGACCTTCATGGCGCGCAGCACTTCGACCGCGATCCCCTCGTTCAGGCGGCAGATCCCGAACAGAAGATGTTCCACGGATATGCTGTCATGATTGTCCCGTTCCGCTTCTGCCTGCGCAAGACCGAGGGCCTTGTTCGCCCGCGGCGTAAACCGCTTCAGCGCGGCATTGACTTCTTCTTGTTCCGACATGATGTATCGTTCTCCATGCGATTGCCATTTTCCTCGTTTTTTCAAAAATACGGGACGCGTCACAGCGTCCCGGTCCGTCAAACACTCTGTGTCGGGACAGAGCTTCAGCCCGACGCACCCCGATATACAGGACACGCAGTACGGCAGCCCGGTTCCGTCCGATGTCACGTCGGGCATCCGCGCATGTCTGTCCGGCCGGTGCCGCTGCGGAAGGCGTCCCGGCTATGGGATCTTACTTCGAGATGAAGTAGTTCGGGTTGTCCGCAATATATTCTTCGAGCGTATCGGCGTTGATGAAGAAATAGAAAAGGTCGAACGCGTCGGAAAGATCCTTCGGGGCCCTGTTTTTCTGCATATCGAATTCGCTGCCGGCAGAACTGATGTAGTCGATGATGGCGCAAACGCGGCTCTTCTTCAGCATGTCCTGTTCGACATAGGGGAGCCCGGTGTCGCACATGAGGAGCATGTTGTTTTTGCCCGTGGCAGCGTTCTTTTTCGTCAGGAAGGTGATCTTCTTGAGGTCGGCGGTCGAATCGGGCAGTCCGACGAAGTTGACGACGATGTCGACTTTGTCGTAGACCTGGTCGAGTTTTTTCTTCATGATGGTGGCGTCCGTGGGGTCTTCGCGTCTTTCTTCGCCGGTCTTCTTGTCGACGCCCAGTTCACCGACGATCAGGATTTCGTCGCAGGTGACGCCCTTGTCGCTCAGACGGCTCTGAAGATCGTCAAGTACGAAACGGTTGTCCGAAGCGGAATCGTTGTAGGATTCATCGTCGATCAGGAACGCGACCGTGCCGCCATCCGGGAAACGGTCCGCGATATAGGTCGCGGCCTTCTCCGCCTTCGCGTTCAGGAAAACGTGCGCGTTTCTCTCAAGGCGGGCATCTTCGGATTTTTCGGCGGAAACGCAGAATCTGCCGCCCACGCCGCCGAGCACCATCACGGCACCCACGATCATGATGATGCGGGCATTGGATTTTTTGTTCAGGTTCTTGGCGCCCCAGATCATAACAATGAATCCAACCGCCATCACGATATAGACGGCCAGGATGGGAAGTTCGATGTTTGCCAAAATCATGTTGCTTGACTCCTTTACAGCTGGTTCGGGCGCACGGGCGAACGCGCGCCAATGGTTTTGTAAAAACAGACTATACAAGAGCAATATATCATACTTTTGGCCGCTTTCAAACTCTTTTTCCCTTTTTCTCTGTAAAAAAGCCGTTTATTCCGCCGGAAACAGGGCGAATTGACGCATCGGAACACCGAAGTACGCAAAAAAAAGGAGTCCGAAAAGTCAGCGGGCAAGCTTTTCGAGAGAACGGGCGAGCGCGATCTGGGTGCGGGCCCGGTCGAGGTTGTGGCCGGGACGCGCCGTCTTGAAATAGCGGTCGCCGTCGAGGTAGTCGGAGAGGAACCGTACGGCGAGCTCAAACGTGATGACGGCTCCGGCGATGGGCATGAGCCTGATCTCCGGTTCGGTCAGGTAGCCGTCGAACCCCGCCAGGAAACCTTCGGAGCAGGCTTCATACATGTCACGGCGTACCTCCAGGCCCGTGAGTCTGCCGGAGTCCTCGCGGGCCGGGTTCGCAGCCACGCGCACGAGGTCGCCGAAATCGTACAGCGCCAGCCCGGGCATCACGGTGTCGAGGTCCACCACGCAGATCGCCTCGCCGGTCGCGTCGTCAAGCATCACATTGTTGATCTTCGTGTCGTTGTGGGTGATGCGCTCCGGGATCAGCCCGGCGGCGAACGCATCCGTGACGAGCGGCGCGAGATGCCGCATGGAAGCGATCTCGGCGAGTTCCTGCGCGGCGGATGCGGCGCGCCCGAGGCGGTCCTCGCCTGCGATCGCGTCCAGTGCGCGCAGACGCGCCGGGGTGTCGTGGAATGCGGGGATGGTCTCCTGAAGGCGCGGCGGCGGCAGGTCGGAGAGGTCGCGCGCGAACCGGGCGAACGCGAACGACGCGGTCCGGGCCTGGGCGGGCTCGCGTACAGCATCGACCGTGCCCGCGCCTTCGATCATACGGTAGCAGCGCCAGCATGCGCCGGATTCGTCAAACCGGCACGGTTTGGCGTCCTTCGCGGGGACCACGGTCAGCACGCGGCGCCCGGCGTCCGGCAGGATCGCATATTTTTCCCTCAGGTGCCGTGTCACGCGCACGATATTGTCCATCACGGCCAGCGGGTTCGGGAAGACGTGCGGATTGATGCGCTGGAGGACGAACCGCACACAGGCGTCGGACGCGGGCTTCTCGACAGTCAGCGCGAAGGTGTCGTTGATGTGCCCGCTGCCGAACGCCGCCGCGGATACGGCCCTGCCGCCGAGCTCGAAAAAGTCTGCGGCTTCCAGTGCGGTGCGGTCGGAAACGGGCATGGGATTATCTCGGTTGGATTTGAACTTAGGCGAGCAGCGGCGAGGGATACACGCCGGATTTGACCAGCGTGGCGATGCCTGCCTGCACGCGCGGCTTGTCTTCGCGGTAGGTCACACCGAGCCAGGAATCCCGGCTTTCGAGGATGCCGACGGACGCCTGCCCCGCGCCGATCATGGATGCGACGGCGGCGGGGAGGTAGAACTCGGATTTGAGCTCGGTCCCATGTTCGTGCAGGAATACCTCGAAGAGCCCGCGTAGGCCGTCGAACAGCGACGGCATGAAGCCCCAGAAGTTCATGGAGACGATCTCGCCGCCGGTGAACGCGAGCTTCTCGCCGGATTCGTCCACGGCGACCGCGCCGTCAGCGCCATCCGGTTCGATCTTCGTGCGCTCGGTGACTTCCTTCAGCGTGCCGTCGGGATTGGCGGTGCAGACGCCGCGCGAGACGGAGCCGAACTTGGAAAGCGTATTGCGGAGCGGGTATCCGACCATGAAATGGCGGCCCGGATCGGCATTTTCCGCCAGAGCCCTGCCGAGCTGCACGAATCCGCTGCGCCCGTAGAAGTCGTCCGCGTTGATGGCGGCGAACGGCCCGGCGATCTTGTCCGCGGCGCAGAGTACGGCGTGGCCGGTGCCCCACGGTTTCTGACGGCCTTCCGGAACCCCGTACCCCGCCGGCAGAGCATTCAGCTCCTGAAACGCGTATTCCACGGCGACGCGTTTTTCCCATTTCGCACCGACGGCCTCACGGAACGCCTGTTCGATGTCGCGCCGGATCACGAAGACGACCTTGTTGAACCCGCCCTGCATGGCGTCGTGAATGGAATAGTCGAGGATGATCTCGCTGTTCGGACCGACCGGGTCGATCTGCTTGAGTCCGCCGTAGCGGCTTCCCATTCCGGCGGCGAGCACCATCAGCGTCATTTCTTTCATCGTTTTTTCTCCTGATTATGTGAGGTTAGTTGTTGTAGAATTAAGCACAAATTCAAATCTCCGGGAGCGTGGCGGCCGCGACGGCCTGTCCGTGCCGGCGCAGGGAATCGTCCGGTACCGACACGGTCGTTTTGAGTTCGGGGAAGACATCGGCGAGGACGCGGTTCGCCTCCTGGCAGATGAGGTCGCCGCCGACGCCGCTGGTCACGCGGCCCATGATGACGGCGGTTTCGATGACCGGGTAGAACTCGCAGAAGCCCGCGACGGTATACCCGAACGCCGTGCCGATGCTGCGGAAGACGTCCAGCGCGCGTTCGTCGCCTTCCTCCGCGTATGCCTGGATCCCCAGGAGCATCTGCGGAAGCGGTACGTTCGAGGAAAAAAGCAGCCCGCTATTTGCGGCCAGACGCGCCGCCCCCTGCTGGGAGAAATAACTCACGCCGCATCCGCAGTCGCCGCTCCATTCGTCGCGCGGCGCCGACGCGGAATAATCCACCGGCACGAACGCGAGCTCGTTGAGGCGGCCCGTGATGCATCCCGCGCCGTTCACATAACCGCCCGCCATGCTGCTGCCGAACGAAACGCCGAGGATGCCGTTGTGTTCGAGCTGGATCGAGGCGGCGAGCGCGGCGGCCTCCCCGTCGTTCACGACCGCGAACGGCACGCCCTGCCAGTCCTCGCGGACAAACTCGAAAATGGGCGCGGCTTCCTGTTCGAACCGGTCCGGCGGGACGCAGCGGAAGAGCGATGCCATCCGCACGCGGTTGTTGATGTACACGCCCGCGGCGCTTCCGCCGATCGCGTCGATGCGCGGCAAGTGGGCGGCGGCCCGTCGGATGGAGTCATTGATGCCCGCGCGGTGCCAGGCGGGATCGGCCTGTTTGGACGGGTCCCACACGACCTCCTCGGAAAAGACGAGCTTGCCGTCCTGCATGGCGGCGCATTTGCGGTCGCTCGCACCGAGGTCGAAGCCCACGCGGCAGCCTTCGAAATGCCGTCCCAGGCCCGCCTGCGGCTCGCAGTCAGCCGGAGCGTCCTCAAACGGTAAAGACTCCACGGCGAGCGGTGTTTCGTAGATCTTTGTCATGCTGGCATAGTCGAATGCGCGTTCGCCGTCCGGCGAATAGATTTTCGCGAGCGCCGCCGCGATCTCATTGGAGCCGGCGACGATGATCCGGCTGCCTCCGGCGATCCACAGCAGGCTTTTCACGAGGCGTTCCGCATGGCGCACGTTCGCCGCGGATTCATCCGTACTCGGAGAGCCGTACACGACGGTTTCGGCCGTCACGACCTGCCCGGACGGCGCCGCGACCGCGAGTTTCAGCGGCATCGCGTGTCCGGACTTCCCGACTATGGCGCGGAAGAGACGGTGTTCCAGCACGGCCGGACGGAATCCGTATTCGAGACACGGCATAGGGTATCCGCCTTTTTTGCCAATGTGCAGCGTTCGATAATGTGCCATGATGACCTCTTTCAACAGGAATCTGCGGACGCCGGATCGAATTGAAGCCGTTCCGCCTTCGTAACATTGATAAAAAATACAATACACGCGCGCCCTGATTTTTTCAAGCATCGTTTTGAATTTCTCCGGGAGAGATGCTATATTATTGACCTGAACAAATCGTAATCTCCGCTCAGCACCAACCCCAGGAGGCACCCATGAACTACTTTTTCGCCGATGACCATTACGGCGTGAACCCAGGCAAGCACATTTTCGAGCTTCTGCCGGAGGATTTCCGCAAAGAAACGGTATTCACGGAGAACTCTTGGTCCCTGCTCGAATCCGGCGACTGGGAGAAGGACTGCGGGCTGCTCGCGCTCCACATGATCGCGGGCACCTGCGGCCAGCCGATGCCGGGACCGGGCGCTGAAAATGCTGTCCGCGCCTACTGCGAACGCGGCGGCGACCTGCTGCTGCTCCACGGGTCCAGCGCGGCGTTCTGGGGATGGGACTGGTGGCGCGGCATGGTCGGGCTCCGGTGGGTCCGGCCGGCGGACCCGGACGGCATCGCGCCCTCCACGCATCCCGTCGTGCCCTGTATGGTCGAGGTCGCCAAAGTGCGCCATCCGCTTGCGAAGCGCCTCCGCCGCATCGAACTCCCGACCGACGAGGTATACATCGACCTGGAACAGGTCTCCCCTGTCACGGTCCTCATGGAGGCGACCATAAACGGACACACCTATCCGCAGGCGTACCTGGCATCCACGCCGTGGGGCGGCCGCATCGCCGCGTTCATCCCCGGCCACAAGCCCGAATGTACGCAGAATCCCGATCTTATCGCCGACATCACGGAGCTGATCCAATGGCTGAAGAGCAAGTGAAGCCCGAACCTCAGAAAAAGATCCGGCTGGCGTTCGCCCCATGTGCCGACTATACTAAGCCGGCCTTGCGTCCGGCGCTGGAACACGTTCTGCAACCTCAGATCGAGGCGGCGGGCGGCGTCTCCGGCAAATCCGTGATGCTGAAACCCAATCTGCTGGCCTGGCGCAAGGACAATGACCCGCAGGCCGTGAATCCGCGGTTCATCGTCGAAACGGCGAAAGTC
>Ga0310786_10003963_pt1 | contig 20905 bp, 17 predicted proteins | sample AusTroGonzalo_MG_FD_203881 | JGI IMG/M metagenome (GOLD analysis project Ga0310786, IMG submission 203881) | Bovine rumen microbial communities from tropical cattle in Woodstock, Queensland, Australia - Gonzalo_03 (v2) (version 2) | ecosystem: Host-associated > Mammals > Digestive system >... | reverse complement strand
CCCTTTATGGCGGCGATTTATGATACAGACGGGAATTTAATTGCAAAAACTGCAAACAATGTTATGCACAGTAAATGCAGTCATAATCATGCGGAAATGAACGCTATCAAAATGGCCGAGGAAAAATTAGGCACTCACGATTTATCAAAATATGATTTAAGTTTATATTCAACCGCTGAACCATGTATGATGTGTTTGGGCGGAATTATGTGGTCTGGGATAAAAAATGTTTATTTTGGTGTGCCATCGGATGTGGTTGAAAGCATCACTGGATTTGACGAAGGTTTCAAACAAAACTGGTTAAACGAATTTAAACAGCGCGGAATTACTGTATATGGAAATATCAATGTGGACGCGGGCGCAAAGGTTTTAGAATACTATATGAAACAAAGAAACATTGTGTATAATCCAACCAGAAAATAATAAAACATCTAAATTATTGACAACCGTGAATTTTGTAGTATTATCTGTGCACAATGATAATTGATACGCACGATTACAAGATTACACGAAATGATGTTCCTGTATTAACCAGAACTGACGATGGAAATTATGTTAACACAAATTGTTTGTTAAATAAATTTTATATCGAATCAGAAAATCTGAAAGATATATTATCTGGGTTTGGTTACAAAGAAAATATTTTAACCGCTATCAAACAATACGAGTGGTCGCCAGTATTTACACCTGTGTTGCGCATTTTAACAAATACAAATATACAAACACCAAATTTTGATACAACCCAAGATGCGTTGGCCGTCACCCTGTTTTTGGACAAAGGCAAAAACGAACCCACATGTTTAAGTTATTTTGAGGTTAATAGTAATTACAGACGGAATACTACAAAAAATCAGAAATATAAAAACGTTGGCCACAGTATGTTACAATCACTGCAACAACAATACATAAACCAGGGTATCGAAGGCAAATCTACCCTTGAAGCATTGAATTTCTATTATAAGCACGGATTTCAAAGAATAGATGACCGCGAGTTACATCTGCGGTGGCAACCACAAAGATAAATTTTATTCTTTTACATGGTTATTCAGTGCTGCGACAATGTTCGCAATTTTTGTTTTACGATTTGCAATTTGTTCGCGCCATGCGGCAATTGTTTTTTCATCAATACCGATAATATCGTCTAACTTTTTTTCCATATACATTGGGACAAATGATTTAGGTGTTAATTGCGTTCTGGATAAATATATTTGGCCACTGACAATGCGTGGAAAGCCGCGTAATGATTGCAGCGGATTACCACTGAATTTACAATGTCCATAAACGACCCCAGGCGCACCAACCGCATCGAACAAATTATTTGTTGGGCACCAAAAATCACCATAAATTGTTACAGTTGACATATCTGGCAATTTATTCAAATCCATACCACTTAAATTTATTGTATGATTTGCAACAAAGTTTTTAGGTAAATCAAAAACATCATACATTTTGCCGTCTTGCTTTATATATGCAATTAATTTATTCCAACCATTTACATCTGGGATTTCCAGGTTTTCCGCATACATAAATTTACGTACAGCCGCCCTTAACGCCGGATCATTTGGAACACGATTGCCATGACCTTGGGCCTGGACAATTATTCCGTTATTTACCTCTAGTGTCAGTTGTGGCAAACCCCTTTTATTACGCACAGAATAAATTTGAACATCTGCGCGATGAACCTGGTTATCATAATAACCATCGCCGGCACAATGGTTCATGCAATCGCTTTCAAAATCCAATGATTCAGGTGAAAATAATTGTGCGACATAATATCCGTTATCCAAATCCATAACTTTATAAGAGCCGCGTTCTGATTCACGATAGAATTTATCAGCGTTTTTAGAAATATTCGTCTCTGACTTTTGCCAATCGCGCGCACGTTTTACCACAGCATGAACATCTTTGTATTCATTACAACTTTTCAAGTAATCAAATCTGACAATTACATCATGATGCGTATTGGCCGCATTTAATATCTGAGTATTAATATATTTTTCAGTCATAGCATACAAATAATCACGAACCAAAATTATATTGCGTTTTAATTTATCATCCATTTTATTTGCATCAAATTTTTTAGGAAACATCCTGTTTTCCAAATAAGGACGAACGCGTTTGAAAAAATATTGATACATAATTCCACGAATGATTATGTCTTTGTTTTGTTCCAGTTCGGTAATATCAAAAAATTCTTTGCGCGTGGTGCGATATTGTGTGTCTTCGACTTTTCCATTGAATAGTATTTTATTAAAATAATCATCAATAGTTTGTGTTTGCGTTTTCTGCGCCGTTAATAATGCGTTTCTTAAATTTTGTATCGTGTCACAGAACAAAGAATTATCCAGACAATGCACAATCAATTGCATATCGTTTGACATACGATTTACATTAAACCCGCGTGCGGTTAATGTATCATAAAGTTTTGTTGTGGTATCTGCGTTATACAGTGTTATTGTATATTTTACAAATTTTTGGGTATTGTCATAATTCCATCCGCGACGAATAAAATTTGATAACATTTTATTGTCCGGTGCCGATAACGGTATAACATAATTAAATTCGTTATTATCAGAATCTGTGATTGCGTGAATATGAAAAGATTCCTGTAATTCCCGTTGAATCGCGGTGGCAAGTTTTGATGATTCACAAAACAGAACAAATCCACTATATTCCTGTGGATTTATGCTTTGAATATCCGGAATAAAATTAACTAATTCGTTTGTCATTATCCTATAATTTAATACTTAATTTTCGTTTTGTCAAATTTAAGAGTTAAAAAATTCAAATTTTGCCCAAAAACCGGCATTTTATTATTGACTAAGGCTTATTGTGTGATAGCATAACCTTTGCTTTATAAGTTATAATCAAAAGGAAAACGCATGAATAATCTTGGAACAAATTCTATACAGTATGGTATGCAAAACATGGCGTTGCCTGTGCGTTATATCAAAAAGACACAGGGCACAGCAAAAATTCAAAACAAAAAACCAATGGCGTGTCTGCATGTAACACAAAATCAACCACGCAAAATATTACCAACAACGCCAAAGGCCACATCAATGCCGGACATGGTGGTGGTTGCGGTTGAGGTTCCAATTATAAAAATTGCTTATACACAATATCGTCCAACACGCGCCCAAATTGCAATGGCACGCGCACGTAAACATGTTTTGCGCAATCCAAAATCATATTGCGCCTATTCAATCGACAGGGCTGCAAATTTGCAACAATTGGTTTCCGAATATGAAACAATTGATGAACCAATTATCGCAAAACAAAATATGGCGAAACATGCCAAAGAACGCGCAGATATCATCAGTGCATTAAAAACCGAAGGTATGATTAAATCATACGATTACGACATGGAACAGGCCTATGATATTTGGGAATGCAATCGCGACATGCTGCAATTATTCCGCACACTGGAACAATCATGGGCGGCGGCGGTCGAACAAAAAACAGCCGAATATAACGAAATGTTGGCTTTGGAATCATATCGTCCAGAACCAAAAAAGAAAAACCATATTTCACGCGCACAAATGCGTCGTATATCTATGCCTGATGCATGGAAAACACAGCACGATTTGAATATGGTTGTTCATTCTTGGAATAATATGCATAAAATGTAATTGTATTTTACATTAAAAAAACGCCGGTGTTACCGGCGTTTTTATTATCTTTTTTCAATCTTTCGTTTGCCACGAAATTCACCAATATCAAATCCACCCCCAGATTTTATAACATATTTATACAATTTATCCAGCGCAGCCAATTTGTCTTTCTGTTTTGCATGAAAGCAATCCATTAAAAGCGATGTAAATTTTTTGCCTGGCAATTTATCTGCATGATAATTTTTTGCATATACCGGGTCCAGTAACATTTTTTGCACCTTGGCCAATGGCATGTGTGGCAGGCAATTAAAATCGCAATATGCACCAATCAACCTTTCAACCAAAGACCAATACAACAAATCAATTGGATATCCATCAGATTTCAAAGACAACATATCATCATATCGGCACCACAAACGATATTTTGTAAAATCGCTGTTATATTTTGGCATAGGTTTAATTTTCTGTTTTAATTCACGAATTGATTGCTGGCGCAACTTTTTCACAATTCCGTTTTTATCATACAGAATTTTACCATACGCAAACATGTTTTGGTTTATCGGTGCATGACTTTCCAGACCAGATTTCATATATTCCTGGTATTTATATACCGGGTTAATAATGTATTCCATTAAAAATCCGTCAACATAGCAATTTGACTTTTCCTGCCAGCCGATATCATCGGTTGCGACAATAGTTACATCTATGTCTGATAATTTATTTTGATTTCCGGCCGCATACGACCCGCACAGAACAGCACCCAAAAACCAAGGTTTATTCACATACCGTTGCATAAATTTATCAAGTGCGATTTCCCATTTTTGCATTTGTTCCCCCGTATACACAAAAATATTATACCATACAGACCCAAAAAACACAAATTCACGCGTTGTGTAATTTTGGATTTTTGTGATAAAAAACCTTTTTTTTAGGGTCAATTTCTGATAAAATATCACTGTAAAAGAGTAATAAAGAAAGGAGAATTATATGAAAAAATATTTAGTGTTAACATCTGTATTGGCATTGGCCGCATGTGGCGGCGGTTCTGGCGGTGGCGGCAGTGCTGCGGTTACACCACCACGCGCGGCGGATTTGGTTGGCGCAAATGTTGTTGGCGCAACCAATGACAATGTCAAGATTACAACTATGGCGTCTGCGGTTGTTGTGAAAAACAATGGTGAATTGGTTGATTTGGCACGCACGGCAAGTGCACCCGATACATCATATGCTGGCTATACAATTTACAAATTGAACAATGTCGATTTCAAAATGATTGAGGATAGCACCGCATCATTTAACTTTGGTATTGATGCAAATGGTAAAATTGCAAGTGTGACCGGTGCGGTTGGCGGTGGCGAACTGTTTGCGGTTCGTGACGATACAGATCCAGATGCGCCCGTGTTCAATGCAACAATTTATCAATTCGTAAAGGCTGGTGAAGATCGCGAGGTTGTAACGGTTTCTGGCGATAGCAATGGTATTGTTCGTAAATCACAATTGGATGCGGCACTGGCGGCGGCGGTTACCCGTGGTGATTTGACTCAATCAGAGGCCGATGCGGGTTCATGGAACCGTTTAACCCAGACATGGGAATTCAAGAAAAACGGCGAATATAACGATGGTTTGACATATTCTGACTTTGGTTTTTTACAGGCAGATAATACTGAAAAATGGAAACATGTAACGGTTGATGAAAACGGTGGATTTACATGGGATAATTCTGACCCAGAAAACCACAAAACATACGCCGCAGGCGAACATCGTGCATTGTTGGCGTTTGCCGGTGGTTATGATATTCCACGCAGCAACCCAACAAACGGTATGACTTTCCATGGTAAAGCAATTGGTGTATTGAATACCAGTGTGGAATCCAGCGGAATTTCTACATATAAATCAGGTGCCAATCCATATGGTTATGATCACGGAATGACATTGGGAGAATATAACCATGATGAATCTGCAACTATGACAACAGATGGTGCAACATTGGTATTTAACCAAGGAAACGAAGTTTTGACAATGCCATTTGGAACTAATGGAACCGTAACAGATAATCGCACAGGTGCAACCGTCGATTGGTATGATGTCACGGCAACAAAGTCAGGCAATACCACAACGGTTACCTTTGCCGCACCCGGTGGTAGCGATATTCCAAGACGTTTCAAAACCGATATAAATTTAGAAGGTAATGATGTGGATCATTTGGTCTGGGATAATGATGGTGGTGCAACACAGGCGAATAATATTTATAATTCAACAACAGATCTTACAGGTAATGGAAACACAACTATTACTAAATCTGTATCTGATATGAAATATTATGGTGCAGGAACACCGACCGAGGCAACTGGTATGGTGGAATTTTTATCTGTAAAAGATTTGACACCTGCGAATGAGCACAAGGATGAACGTGAATTCCATTTCCAGGCTGGTTATGGTTTAACGATACAACAAGACTAATTTTATTGGTCATAAATTCAAAATTTCCCCGCGGTGTGCGGGGATTTTTTTATGGTAATAAATTTCGTTTTTTTTTATGATACAGTGGATGCGAAAGTTAACTTTTATTTTTGCTGTATTGTTTGCGTGCACATTGGGATTTAATTCCTGGGGCGCGACGGAGCCGTCACAGCCAGATACAACAACACAATCCGAACCTGAATCTGAGGGCGGCAAAACCGTTACTATGTCGGCGTTGGATGCTGTTAAAATGGCGGGGCGTATGGTTGATATTGGCGATTATGACCAGGCAACCCGTATTTTAACCATGATGCCCGAAACAAATAATTTGCCGGTGGAACTGGAACGGTGGTTTTTAATTGCCCAAATTGCTCAGCGTCAGGGGGATTTGGACACCGCTATTAAAATATATCGTAAAATATTGGATGACCAGCCTGATTTGGTAAAGGTGCGTTATGAATTGGCGCTATGCTATATGGCAAAACAACAATGGTATCGCGCAGATTATCATTTAAGACTTGCCATGGCGGGCGAAAATATTCCACCACAAATTCGTAACCAAATGATGTATTATCGCTGGATTGCGCGTCAAAATAAAAATTGGAATGTGTGGTTTAATTTTGGTGCAGCACCCGACAATAATGTGAACCAGGCGTCTGGGTATCAATTATGCGGTGTTTATGGTGGGTTTATTGGGTGTTCTGATGTTATAAAGCCGGTCAGTGCGGTTGGGTTTAATGTGTTGCTGGGTGGAAATTATGAATTCAAGTTATCTGACCATTGGCGTTGGAAAAATGATGCGAATATATATGCCAATGTCTATGATGTGCATGACTATGACGATTTATATTTGTCTGGGTCAACTGGGCCGCGTTATGTGTGGGATGACGGTGATATCTGGTTGGCGGGCGTGGCGGCACGGCGCTGGTATGGTGGCGAACGCTATTATTGGTCGGTTGGTGGAAAAATTGATACTAACTATGACTGGACACGGAAATTATCCACGGGGCTATCTTTACGCATAATGGATAATAAATACGACAATAACGATTATGCAAGAATTTTGAACGGTCAAACTTATTCGACGGCATTGCGACTGTCTTATTCACTGGACGCGACAAAGTATATTATATTGCGTGGCGGTGTGGACAGGGATACGGCACAGCGCGATTATTATGCAAATTGGCGATACAATGTCGGAATTGGATTTGGAACTGAATTGCCGTGGGGATTCAGTGCGTATATCGAACCCGCTTTTTCATGGACAAATTATGATGCGGCGCGTTGGGTCGCGGTTGTTGAAAATTCTGTATTGACCCAGGTTCAAAAGACAGAGCGCGATTTTACACAACGGTATGCGTTGTCTTTATCAAATCATAAATTTGATGTTTGGGGATTTGTTCCTACATTGACTTTCAGTTATACTCGGCGCGATTCTAATATAAAAATGCGCGAATATGATAAATGGACGATGGAATTTACTATGCAACAACGGTTTTAGTTTTTTTATTGACTGTTATTTATCCAGTGTTATAATACCCAATCCAATATTTCAAAGGCAAACAAAGTATGAAAAAACGAAAAATCGTAAAATCATTTATGCGTAAACGCCGCTTGCTGGCGGTGGGTTGCCTGTTGCCTTTCTTGATTGTTACATGTCGTAATGCAGAGCGCCAGGTTCAACGCGATAAATTGGATAATAAAATTGCGACACTGGATAAAGAAATATCTGAAACGCGCGATTTACACACTGCCCGCGTTCCAAAGCATTTACACAACACTCAAAAAAGATACAATGTTGCAACGGATTCTTTGGAAACAAAATACGATTCGTTGGATTTTTATATGAATCAGAACGACAGTTTGTTGGCACGCGCTTTTGATAACTATGCAACGCGTGTTGGGCGCGATTTTCAAATATCACACTTTTTGCCACAAAACGATATTGCGACATTTCAAAAGCAAATTGCAACATTGGATTCAATGGACTTTGTGACCGAAATGGCGCGTCGTCGTATTTTGCAGAACATCGGGTCTTTGCATGATTTATCGTACTTTTTTGAAATGATTGATTTTGATTCAGTAAATGCAGGTCTGCAAAATAAATTGGCGTGGAATTTTTATACTGATTCTGTGTCCGCGGATGGTGAAACGGTAGAGTTGGCTGTTTTGAATTTTGAAAATCCAGCATTAAATGACGCATTACAATCCGAGACAAATTTATTAAATAATGCGTGGCTACCAAATAAAAATAATTCTGTGTTATATACAGATAACATTAACATACCGGATTCTGGAACGCATGTGATGACCGACACAACAAATCATCAGCCAGAAAATGAAATAACAAAGTGCGATGTTCCAAATTTTGATATTCCTGAATTTGATTCTGTGCGTGCACCATACATGCGTAATGACAGCATGATAAATATTTATAACAAAGAAATTGCGGGTATATTTAATGCCCAAGATTCACTGGAACATTATCGTCAAGAAATGATTCGTACACGCGATTCTCTGATAGCACAACGCAAATCATTGGAAAAATAAATTCAGAAAAATTTATTGATTTATTAACAATTGTTTCGCGGTCTTTAATAAATCAATCGCCGTATCTATTTCATCATTTGTTGATGCACTTGTCTGCGCGTTCACACGCGGTGTTACATCATGGACAGCGGCCCCCGATACAGGTGTTGGTTGATATTCGCCCGCCGCACGCGGTAATTGACCGTTATGAATTAACTTTTTGACACCAGCGATAGTTAACCCATTTTTATACAACAAATCACGGATAATAATTAACCGTTCTATCGTTTCAGGACGATAATAACGACGCCCGCCTGCACCGGTTATTGGACGAATTGCAGTTGAAAATTGCTTTTCCCAATAACGCAAAGTATGTGCAGGCACAGATAACTGTTTTACAACATCATTTATTGAAACAAAGTATTCATTATCCATATTTTTATCCCAAGATAATTATTCTTGTTTAGAGTTTGACTTTCTGGCCAAATCTATTGTGTTCAAGTTGATTGGTGTAATCAAATCTTTGATTTCTTGCCAAACATTTTCAGGACAAGTGTACCTTTGACCATCAATCAAAATCAACCGACAATTCACCCTGCCTTGTCTATCAAATTGCGTTAATGCAGTCAATTCAACATTGCCATTTCTTTTTATTTCATATCCACCTTCGGCGGCATAACCAACATCAGCACCTTTGACCCATTGTGCTGTTAAACCTTTGGTATCGGCAAGTTTTAATTTTATCTTGGCCAAAACCATTGCTGGTAAAACAGTATCTGTCATTTTATTCTCCTTTAAATTCATCATTCAATGGCGTTTCTGATGTATCTGTATCATTATCATCAGAAACAATCGAAATTGCGGACACAACCTTTTCATTTTCGGCGGTACGGAACAAAGTCACACCCGCGGTCGAACGACCCGCAATACGAACATCTTTGATCGGCGTTCTGATAATTTTACCACCATCGGTTACCATGATAATATCTTGATCATCGGTTACAGGGAACGAACCCGCCACGGCCGTATTTTTACCACCCAATTTAATGTTGGTAAATCCGTTACCACCACGATGTGTTGTGCGGTATTCATACGAAGATGTGCGTTTACCAAATCCATTTTCAGAAATTGTTAAAATGAATTCTTCGGTCGCCGCCATAGACGCCATTTGTTCATCCGTTAATACCAAATCTGTTGTTTCTTCGTCGGTATCACCTGCTTCTTCTTCGATGCCGGTTGCAGCACGACGCGCCGCACGCGATTGTTTGATATATGCAGCACGCACAGTTGCATCAGATTCACCATGATTCAACATCGCCATTCCGATAATTTTATCATCTTTCTGTAATGACAATCCACGAACACCGGTTGAATTACGGCCGGCAAACACACGAATTTCGGTGACTGGGAATCGTATGCAACGACCACGATACGTTGTTAAAAACACATCTTGGGTTTCATTACATGGCAACACAGAAATCAAACTGTCGCCATCATCCAACTTCATAGCAATCTTACCATTTGCACGGATTGAATCAAAGTCAGACATACGATTACGACGAACGGTACCAGATGCAGTTGCGAACATCAAGAAATGTTCAACACCCGATTCTTGGACGCGTTTTACATCTTCATCAGACACCGGCAAAATTGCGGTGATAACTTCGTCTTTTTCCAAAGGCAATAAATTCACCAATGGACGACCCTTGCCGGCGGCAGTTGCCTCTGGCAATTTATATGTTTTTAATTTATAGCATAAACCCTTGGATGAAAAGAACAACAACGGCGTGTGAGTATTTGCAACGAACACCTGAACCACATAGTCGTCGTCCTTGGTTGTCATTGCGTTGCGTCCCTTGCCACCGCGTTTTTGTGCACGGTATGTATCCAATGCTACGCGTTTGATATAACCAGTATTCGATACAGTCACAACCATATCTTCGCGGGCAATTAAATCTTCGATATCGATGTCAACTGATGCCTCGGAAATTTCGGTTCTGCGTTTCGATGACCAATTATCACGCACTGCGGTTGTTTCGTCACGGATGATTTGAATAATGCGTTCGTGACTGCCCAAAATATCCAACAAATCTTTAATTGTTGCACCCAGTTCGACCAAATCCGCATGCAATTTATCGCGTTCCAACCCGGTCAATCTGTGCAGTTGCAATTCCAAGATTGCGCGCGCCTGATCTTCGGACATATAGAACATGCCGTCTTTGTATTCAGTATTTGGATCGTCAATCAATTCAATATAGTTTTGAATATCAGATGCCGGCCAACCGCGTGCAACCAATGCCGCACGGGCGTCATCAGGATTCGCACTGGTTTTAATTAATTGAATAACCTCGTCCAGATTACCAACCGCAACCGACAACCCAAGTAATGTGTGTGCACGATTACGCGCCTTGTTCAAATCGAATATTGTTCTGCGACGAATAACCTCTTCACGGAATTCGATAAACGCATCCAACACAGAACGAACCGTGAATAACATTGGACGGCCACGATTCAACGCCATCATATTCACAGGGAAATTAGTCTGCATTTCTGTATATTGGAATAAATGATTCAATACCACATCAGGTATCGCATCGCGTTTTAATTCGATAACAATACGCAAACCTTCCTTGGACGATTCATCACGAATTTCAGAAATCCCCTCAATCTTTTTATCCTTGGCCAGTTCTGCGATTTTCACAATCATTTGTGATTTATTAACCTGGTACGGAATTTCATCAACAACAATCGCCTCGTGATCATGAATATTTTCGTTATGTGTTTTTGCACGAACAATTATCGAACCACGACCAGTTGTGTGCGCTTTATATGCACCGGCACGACCCATGATTACCGCACCCGTTGGAAAGTCCGGTCCCGGAATAATATCAAATAATTCATCGTCAGAAATTTCACGATTATCCAATATAGCAAGTATTCCGTTGCAAACCTCGCCCAGATTATATGTTGGGACATTTGTTGCCATACCAACCGCAATACCCGAACCACCATTTACCAAAAAGTTTGGGAATTTTGTTGGCAAAACCACAGGTTCTTGTAATGTTCCGTCAAAGTTCGGCTGCCAATCAACGGTATCTTTGTCCATATCTTCCATCAATGACGCGCCCAGTTTTGAAAGGCGTGCCTCGGTATAACGCATAGCCGCCGGTTTATCACCGTCACGTGAACCAAAGTTACCCTGGCCCTGGACCAATGTTTCACCCATGGAAAAATCCTGGGCCATACGGGCCATAGCCTCGTATATAGAACTGTCCCCGTGGGGGTGATATTTACCCATAACATCACCGACAATACGCGCAGATTTCACAGTCGATTTTGTTGCAGGTGCAACATCATTCATAACATATAAAATGCGACGATGCACCGGCTTACAACCATCCCGAACATCAGGCAACGCACGGTCAACAATAACAGACATAGCATAATCTAAAAACGATGTCCGCATTTCATGTTCCAACGAAGATTGTGGAATTTTCATTTCTTTTATTTCATTTTCTGACATACTTTATTTTCCCCTATTTATTGTATATAAACAATAGCAAATTTTTGCCAAAAAGGTCAAGAAATAAAGCCAAAAAACACAAAAAAATATACCCGTTAAAAATCTTGACATAATTTTTTAGCGTGCTAAACTGATACAAACAATAACAGAGGTAGTAAAATGACTTTCTTTTTACCATTATGGAATTTGTTTATCGCACTGTTTATATGGTGCCTGGTCACAGAAATATTAAAGAGAACCGGCATAATTCCGGCAAAATCTAAATAATTAAATAAAAAGGTTGCGTTTTTATAAAAATATGATTAAATATAGGGGCAAAAGGATTTAACATGGCAACAAAAAGAACTTATCAACCATCGAAAACTCGTCGTGTAAAAACACATGGTTTTCGTGAAAAAATGGCAACAAAAAGCGGACGCGATGTTTTGAATCGTCGTCGTGCCAAGGGTCGTACCCGTTTGGCGGTTTCCGCAATCAATTAAAAAATCCGGCGATTGCCGGTTTTTTTATACGAATATTATTTACTAAAATCTTTTTTTATGGTACAAATTACTATCATAAATAAAGGCAACGAAATGAAATTTATAAAAAAACAAATCAATAATACTGTTAATAAAATAGAATTATTAAACACATTGGAAAAATTACTTTCTGATTTAGAAAAGATGGGGCCGGTTCCGAATAACATCGCTGTATATGACTATGCTGTCCGATTTTTTAATATAATATCGACTTTTCAAGATACACACTCAATCAATCCAAAGTTAATTAACGATACCCAGGTGGATGCACAAAGAATTATGAAATACATCAATGCCGCTGGTCGTTATTCGCAAAACAGTGTATGCACACGCACCAAGGCCGGCGATATTATCACACCAAACAATTTATATATCCGTGTAAAAGAAAATGCGATTGCATATAAATCTGTGGCATTTATCAAAGACCATGCAGATTCACGCACAAAATCAAACGCCAGCAAAACATTATTTACTTTTGTTAACACATATCATAAATCAATGATTGAATCATTAAGGCGCATTGTGCGATTTAATAAAAAGCCTGATAATTTTATTATTCGTCGTGCATACGAAAAACGCAGACAATTTGAGATGTAAAAAAACGCCAATCGGCGTTTTTTTATCTCTGAGGTTCTGTTCTTCGCGTCTTTTTTGCAGCGTTTTTATTTGCAACACGAACGGTTCCCTTTTGTAGTTCCGCTGTATTTTGCGCACGTATTTGTGATTTTAATTTTTTATTTTCTTTTTCAAGCGTTGCAATTCGCACACGCATTTCGAATGCTTGCGGACTATATTTTGATATCATTTCTGCAAGATCAGACAAATCTTCATCATCACTAAGATAATAACGGTTGCTCATATATTTTTCAGCAACTGAGTCGATAATACGGCTTAACCTAATAAAATTTGGTTTGTCTTGTTTGCATATTTGATTAAATTCTTTATCAAACAAATCCAAACCACGTTTTAATGTTTTTGAATAAAAAGAATCTTCATCATCAGACATATAACAATAACTCAACACATCGTCGGCAGTTGCATAAGGATTTTTTAGCAACAATTCTAAGGTAGCAAGCATCATTCTACCATCATCTATACCAAAATAACGATCATCAAAACACTTTATCATATTATATTGTAATTTTTTATCGTGTATTCTTTTTGACAATGTGTTCCAATTATCAATTTGAGTATCAAAATCAACAGAAGCATCAAAAGATTTTATAAAAAATTCTAATGATTTAATAAATTCTTTTGCTTCTGGGCTTTTATCACCCAAAGCCGCCCGCAATTGCGAAACCAGTTTTACAAAATTTGGATTTTTGCAATTCAATTTTTGTAATCTTTGTAATATATCGTTTATATCTTTGATTTTGTAAGTATTGCATTCTTGTATCAAGTTTTTCCAGTCATTTGGTTTCTTTTTCTGAATCAATACAGATGCAATTTGTTCTAATGTCATATATTTCATTATTAAACCTCCGTTCGTTAATATCATAGATAATTATATCATAAAAACACAAAAAAAACGACCAAAATTTGGTCGTTTTTTTAATTTGCTTTCCAATGACACACAACGGTTGCGTGTTGTGTATCGTCGGTCATAATTTTATGGTATGATACCGTTGGTTCCAGTTTTACATGAATAGAAACCTCTGGCGTTGTTGGACTGATTTCATGTTCAAAATAAATTTCAATGCCAGATAATTTATGAGTATTGCGGAATTCAAAACCAACACTTTCGGTTGCCCATACCGCGTACACAGCATTGTTAATATGCTGGTTCACATCAATATCATCGTAACGACATTTGAAAGTATGTGTTTTTTCAGCATCAAATTTTGGTGCCTTGTTAAATTCTTTATCCCATGCGCGTTCATCGATACTGCCCCAATCTTGCAGACTTTCGTTCAATCGTAACAAACGACGCGTGGCCAGGTTTATCAATACCCACTGGGATGTCGCACGAACAAGCAAACGATTATCAGCACCACGAATTTCAAAATCACGATATGCACGCAAACCATCGTGATATGAAGGCCATGTAACAAGTGTGATTTCTTCCTTGGAGCGCGGTAATTCGATTATATCGACCATATTGTGTGTCACAACCCATGCAAACCCCTTGCTTTCGCAATATGCACGACCCGCCCCCAATTCTTCGGCATGACTTTCGGCCGCCCCTTGCAAAAAGTTCATTAACATAATTGGGCGCAAAAAGCCATAACGGTCACATTGGTATGCCTGAATCACAATATGTTCAATATGTTTTTGTGGTGCCATTATTTGCTCTCTATATTTTCAGCGACAACAAAATCCACGCCATCGCCCAACACGATATTATTAGCACGCGCCGCAGATTTAATCAAGCCATGTAGTACAGGATTCGTATCCGATGGGATTGTTAATGTTTCAAGTTTTGCACCATTACCAACCTTTCTGTCTGTGCGAAGTCCGCGAACAGTTTTCAATATATCCAAAGCCGTCTGCATTTGTGATACATCGGTATCATATTCGGATTTAACCTCTGGATATTTGGTCAGGTGCAAGGTTTCTCCACCTTCGACATCTTTATAAATTTTCTGCCACAATTCTTCGGTGACAAATGGAATAAACGGCGCATACAAACCAATTATCGCACGCAATACTGTGTACAATGTCCATTGTGCAGACAATTTAGATTCAGGCGAATATTTTTCAGGTGACCAGAATCTGTCCTTGATAAATTCCAGATATTGATCACAGAATATTTCCCAGAAAAATGTATCAATCGCACTGCGCGCGTTCATTGTATCATATTTTTCTAAATTACGGCGCGTATCGGCAATCGCCTTGTTTAATTCAGCCAGCACCCAACGATCTTCGATAAACCTCTCGCTAACTGGGATTTCTTTTGCAGTTTTCGGTTCAAAATCAGTCAAATTCATCAAAACATATTTTGATGCATTCCATAATTTTGTCAGCAATTTAGAACCGCGTTTAACCTCATCTTCGTTATATGGCAAATTTGTTCCGATTGGCGCAGTCGCAATCCAATAGCGCACCGCATCAACACCAAATTTACCAATCGCATCCAATGGGTCGGTTCCATTACCTTTACTCTTGGACATTTTTTTACCGAATTTATCAACAACCATTCCGTGCATATAGACCTTTCTGAACGGAACATCGTTCATAACATACATGCCCATCATAATCATACGCGCAACCCAAAAGAATATTAAATCAGAACCAGTGCACAAATAATCTGTTGGATAATAACGTTTCAGTTCAGGTGTATTATCTGGCCAACCCAATGTTGAAAATGGCCAAAGACCCGATGAAAACCATGTATCCAATGTATCAGGGTCGCGTGTTAATTTTTTACCGCCGGATTGTTTTATGGCCTCTTCCTCGGTTTCTGCAACATAAACATTGCCCGCCTCATCGTACCATGCCGGTATATGATGTCCCCACCATAATTGACGCGAAATTGTCCAAGGACGGATGTTCGTCATCCATGCCATGAACAAATTATATCTGTGTTCCGGCAAGAATTTTATTCTGCCATCTTCCACAGCCTTGATTGCAGGCACCGCCAATTTTTTAGCATCAACAAACCATTGTGTTGTTAACATTGGTTCAACCGGCACACCACCGCGTTCAGAATATGGTGTTGGAATAACCTTGTCTTCGATTTTTGTCATAAGTCCTGCAGCTTCGATATCCTCGACAATTGCTTTACGCGCAACATATCTGTCCATGCCACGATATTTTTCAGGAATCTCGGCCACATCATTTAATTTTGCATCCAATGTCAAAATGCAAAGTGGTTCCAAGTTATGACGAAGTCCAACCTCGTAATCGTCAAAGTCATGTGCAGGTGTAATTTTCACCGCACCAGTACCCTTTTCAGGGTCCGCATGCACATCGGCGATAATTGGAATTTCAATATCTGTTAATGGAATAATTGCTTTTTTCCCAATCAAATGTTTTAACTTTTCATTTTCAGGATGAATCGCGATTGCTTTATCCCCAAACAAAGTTTCAGGACGCGTTGTCGCAATTTCCACAAAACCACCACCAACCAATGGATAGTTAAAATAATAAAACTTGCCATGTTCTTCGCGTGTATCAATTTCCAAATCAGACACAGATGTTTGTTGCTTTGGGCACCAATTAACCAAACGTTTATCACGATAGATTAAACCCTCGTTATACATTTTTACAAACAATTGTGTAACTGCGCGTGACAAACCGTCATCCATAGTAAATCTTTCACGACGCCAAGTTGGTGTCACACCCAAAATGTGCATTTGATTCAAGATTTGACCGCCCTTGTCCGCCTTCCATTCCCAGGCATAATTCAATTTTTCAGACAAAGACAAATTATTCGGATTTATCCCCTTTTTCGATAAATCGCGTTCAATTAACAACTGGGTCGCAATAGCCGCGTGGTCAGTGCCAGGTTGCCACAGCACATCTAAATCATTCATGCGTTTATAACGGCAAATGATATCCGTTAAAACATTATCCAATGCGTGTCCCATGTGCAAATTACCCGTAACATTTGGTGGGGGCATCATCACACAAAATGATTTCTTTGGTGAATTAACATCATTATCCCAGAAACTATTATTATCCCAAAATTCTTGGATTCTGGTTTCCAATTCACGCGTTGCGTTTTTACCAAGTTCTATATTCATTTTTTTACCTTATGATTTTCGAAAATTATTGCGAATTTGATTTTACACTAAATAAAAGCAAAATCAAGTATTTCCACAAATTTATACACCGCGGACAACCCTGCAAAAAGATACACCAGACACCGATGCCGCACCTGCACGCATCAACACCCGGTATAATTCCGCAAATGTGGCACCCGATGTCATAACATCATCAACCAATAATATATGTTTTCCGCGGATTTTATCGGGACGGATAACCTTAAACACACCGTGTATATTCTGGGCGCGTTGCGCAGATGTTTTATGTCCCATATCGGGCCTATATTTACGGCGAACAGAATCATAATCCAGTTTTACCCCCAACACCCGCGCAATCGGTCGTGCCAGCAGTGTTGCCTGGTTATATCCACGATGAAACAAACGACGCCAAGCCAATGGCACAGGCATTACAACATCTATATTTGATAAATCTGTATCACGCAAAGCCCAAATCATAGCATTTGACATAAATCGCGCATATTTTATTTTTCCACAATGCTTGAACGGTAACATTACCTGTTTTGACGCATCATCATAAACACACGCTGACCGTATCCAATCAAGTTCGTTTTTACCCGCCGCACATGTTGGACACAAAACATATGAATCAAAATCATAGCCAGCAATAAAAGGATAACCACAACGGGCACAACGCGGGCCATCTATCCAATTTATCGCCGTCCAACAATCGGCGCATAATTCACCGTGTTGGGATACATCTGCATTACATAATGGACAGATTGGCGGATAAATAAAATCCAATATTTTTTGGAAAATTTCGCGATAAATTACCACGTCATACTTTTATATTGTTTTTCAGTTGTTTTACCAAATTGATTTCTTTGCTGTTTTGTTAATGTTTCATATTGAGTGCTATCAATATTACGCAAAACCAAACCACCGTCATCATCACGATTTGATAATACCGGTAAAATGCGTTGTTCAGGAACACCTGTATCACGCAAAACCTGTTCAACAATTGCCAAACGACGCGCAGTTAATTTACGATCATCAGAATCGACCGTTGCATCTTTTGGAATCAAGACCTGAACCGCGCGTTTTGGATTATTTACAATAATGCCAGCAAATGTCGTCAACAAAGTATAATTTTCGCGCGACAATGCAGAATCAGAATTGCGGAAACTGACCTTTATTTCAAAAGGACGAATTTTCGAACCCATTTCTGATAAATTACTTTCCGCGGTAAAGCCCGCCATACCCGTTGTCACAGTTGAACCCATGTCATACGCATCAGAATCACGCATTGCCGACAAATGTTTATTTTCGGATAAAAATGTTTTACGAAAAGCCTTGCGCAATTCGGCGGGCGATAAATCAGCCAAACCGTCCCCACCGCGTTTTGCCGGTTTTGTGTTATTTACACTGTGTCTTTCAACACTGCGTATCAACATTTCTGGTTCATCCATTGGAACAACCGTGCGCGATATTTTTACATCGGTATTTTCCGCGGTATTTTCCACCTGTTTTGTTTCAGGTACATTTCTTGCAGCAAAACGCGTGCGCGGTGATTGTTTCACACTGTTATTCGCACGACGTTGCAATTCAGATAACTTTGCAATCTGGGCATCAATTTCCGCCATACGATTCATTGTGGATTCTAATTCCTTAGCCACCTGGGAACGCGTTACGGGTTTATCGTTATCGGCAATAAAATTCGAATCCAAATCTTCATCAGGCAACATAAAATCGTCATTTATTACCGCAAATTCGTCCATTCGTGGCATACGCAAAGGCGTGTCAACCTGGGGCGTTGATGTTGCCGTCCATAAATTCGAACTGGGTAAATTTGGTGATAAAATGTCCATCTCTGCATTTTTCACAATTTGCTTTGTATCTGACTTTTTATTTTGCACCTTGCGTGCGACAACATTACGCACAGGTCTGACCGTTACAGCATTATCCGATGTTTCACCAAATGCAGAACGCGCAGATACAGCCCCAGATGTTACATCAACAACCGGTAAATTTACCGCCGAATAAGCAGGCAAAACCGCCAAAAAACCGAGCATAAACACGAATTTTGAACGCATAATCCTTTCCTTCCTTAAATGTATCATAGAACAAATTGCAATTTTCACGCAAGCATAAAATTAACATAAAAATACCCGCGATAATCGCAGGTATTTTCAAGGTTCAAAGTCCAAAGTTCAGAGTTCAAATAATGCAAAAATTATTTATTTCTTTTTGCGTTTAATTATCTTTGGCATTTTAATCTGCAAATGCAATTTTTTACGCGTCGCATTACGCAGATTTTCCATCGCAAAGAATAATGCCGGGGTCAGTGTAAATGTTAATACCAAACTTGCAAACATACCACCAATCATAACCGCCGCCATACCTGATTTCATACCATCGGCAGACCATAACTGTGGCAACATACCCGCCATAATCGCAATAGATGTCATCAAAACCATATTGCGTTTAGACATCAATTCTGTCCATAATGCATCGTATGGTTTTTCGCCGGCACGAACGCGCTTTACCGTTGGTTCCAAAACCAAAATATTATTATTCACAACCAAACCAACCAACATAACGAACGCCAACATCGCACCAACATTCATAGATGCCCCAGACAAGAATAACAATATAAACACACCAATAAAACTTGTAATAATAGATGTCGCAATTGTTAATGGATGTGTCAGCGAATTCAAAATCGCCGCCAACAACATAAATGTCAAAACAGATGCCAAAATAAATGCCATACCAATTTCACTGGTTGATTCACTTTGAATTTCAGACATACCAGCAAACGCGGCACGATATCCAGGTCTAAATTCCATCTCTGCCATTTGTGCTTCTATTTTCTTTTGCACAGGTCCAACCGTAGATTTACCAATATTGATATCTATTTCGGTTACACGGGATTTATCCAAACGACTGATATTTGGTGTTGATGGAACATTTTGAATTTCACCCAATTCAGATAATGCGACCATACCACGCGGAGAATTTACAAATACACTGCTGAACATAAAGTTCGTTTTGAACGGGCGCGCAAATTCCAAAACAATTGGATATTCTTTGCCGTTTTCTTTGTATTTATAGGAATCATTTCCGTATATCGCCGTCCGCAACACAGACCCAGCATAAGAATTTTTAATTCCCCATGCACTCATTTGTTCTTGGTCTGGGACAAAACGAATTTCATTATTTGGTTTTTGTTGTGCCAAAACCGCACTTTGTACCTCTGGGATATTATTGATTCGTTTTATCAATTCATTTGCATAATTTTCACGCGTTGCATCATCGTCACCGTACACATTTAACACCATGTCAGATGATATACCGCCATTGGTTGTTTCGCCTGCGCGAATTTGAATTTCAGCATCGGCGACATCTGATAATTTTTGCAACATTTTTTGTGCCAATTTTTTATCAGAAATTCCACGCTTTGTTCTGTCAACCAAATTAGTGGTTATAGTGATATTTTGTAATCCGCGTTCACCAATTTTGATGACGGTCGATTCAACCTCTGGGAATTCATGCAGAACTTTATCTATATTTGCGGCAACATCAGACGATTTT
>Ga0310786_10003962_pt1 | contig 20908 bp, 13 predicted proteins | sample AusTroGonzalo_MG_FD_203881 | JGI IMG/M metagenome (GOLD analysis project Ga0310786, IMG submission 203881) | Bovine rumen microbial communities from tropical cattle in Woodstock, Queensland, Australia - Gonzalo_03 (v2) (version 2) | ecosystem: Host-associated > Mammals > Digestive system >... | reverse complement strand
GAAAGGTGGCGACATCTATGCCATCTCGTCGCTCACTGGTCGCTGTGTGCTCAGCATGGCCTCGTTCTGTCAGGAGCTCACCCAGTGTAACCCCAAGATTGAGATTCGCATGGAGTCGGCACGCAAAGTGCTCGACGGCGTGAAGCCCGATGACCGTCAGAACCCCAAGCGATTGAAGTTCCCCAAGTCGCATCCGCGTTTTGAGCAGAACCGCAAGCAGTTCCAGTATAACGACAACCTGCGCGAGACCATCGTGGCACGTGTGTTCACCAGCACGGAGGGACTGCCAGGCAACGTGCAGCACATTGGCAGCAACCTTATCAACCTCTATACCTCGCTGCCCAGCATCGGCCACGATGGCATGATGGGCAACATCATAAAGGACGAGGAGATGGCGGCACGCTGGGAGAACGAGAACCTGGGTGGCTATACGTGGGTGTTTGAGCCTCGCTATGATATGGCGCCAATCCTGCGCGACATCATCAACAAGGCCGAGAATAAAGTAAGCGGAAAGAGTAAGCTGCTGGCCGACCTGCGTTTTGGTCACGATACCTGTCTGGGACCACTCACCGTGCTGATGGGCATCAATGGTGCCGACAAGGACCCTGAGGATCCCTATGAGGTGAAGAACTGCTACCAGAACTGGCAGACGGGCAAGGCCTCGAACCTGCAACTCATCTTCTATCGCAGTAAGAAGCAGGGCGAGCCCATCCTCATCAAGTGCCTGCTCAATGGCAGGGAGTCAACGCTGCCTTTGCCCGCCGACCTCTATCCTTATTATAAATGGGAGGATTTTAAGACCTATTACCAGAAGGTGGTTGACAACGCTATATCGCTTTCAACACGTTAACCGCCTCGCCCACTGTGGGCACATCCGTGACCACCATCGAGCGCTTGCCGTTCTGCTCACGCAGGTTACAGCGACGCACGTTGGTGGTTGCGTATTCTATGATGCGACCAAAGGCTTCGCTCTGGTAGAACGGACTGCGGGCGTTGCTCACGAAATAGAGGAACATGCGACCTTGCTTCAGCATGATCTTCTCGCATCCCAGACTCTTGCCGTAGCGACGAAGGGCCACCACCTGTAGCAGTTCCTCGGCCTGTGGGGGCAACGGACCAAAGCGGTCGACGAGGCGCTGACGATAGGCTTCCAACTCCTGGTCATTGCGTGTGTTGTCAAGTTCGCGATAGAGCAGCATGCGCTCTGAATCGCTGGGCACATATTGGTCGGGGAAGTACATCTCGAGGTCGGACTCGAGGTTGCAGTCGGAGACAAAGACCTCTCCCGACCTCCCCAAAGGGGAGGAGATGCTAGCGCACTCTGAATCCGGTAGGCACTCCCCTCCCTGGGAGGGGTCGGGGGAGGTCTCGTTCCTCAACTCAGTCATGGCCTCATTCAGAATCTTCTGATAGGTCTCGTAACCCAGGTCTGAGATGAAGCCGCTCTGCTCGGCACCCAGCAGGTTGCCTGCACCACGGATGTCGAGGTCTTGCATGGCGATGTTGATGCCACTGCCCAGGTCGGAGAAGTTCTCGAGTGCCTCCAGTCGGCGACGACTGTCAACGGGCAGGGCCGAGAGTGGGGGTGCCAACAGATAACAGAAAGCCTTGCGGTTGCCTCGGCCCACACGGCCACGCATCTGGTGCAGGTCGCTAAGGCCAAAATACTGGGCGCTGTTAATAATAATGGTGTTGGCATTGGGGATGTCGATGCCGTTCTCCACGATGGTCGTCGAGAGCAGCACGTCGTAGTCGTAGTTCGAGAAGTCGAGGATAATCTTTTCCAGTTCCTCAGGCTTCATTTGTCCATGACCAATGGCGATGCGACAGTCAGGAATGTACTTCTTAATCATCTCGGCAATGTGGGTCAGGTCGCTGATGCGGTTGTTGACGAAATAAACCTGTCCGTTGCGACTCATCTCAAAGTTGATGGCATCGGTGACAATCTCTGCCGAGAAGGTATGTATCTCTGTCTGAATGGGATAGCGGTTAGGTGGCGGCGTCTGGATGACACTCAGGTCGCGTGCACCCACCAGCGAGAACTGCAGGGTGCGAGGGATTGGCGTGGCACTCATGGTGAGGGTGTCGACGTTGGTCTTCATCTGGCGCAGCTTTTCTTTTGTCGACACGCCGAACTTCTGCTCCTCGTCGATGATGAGGAGGCCTAAGTCCTTGAACTTCACGCTCTTGCTGATGAGCTTATGCGTGCCAATGAGGATGTCTACCTTACCCTCTGCCAGGTCCTTGAGAAGGGCGGTGGTCTGCTTGGTGGTGCGAGCACGTGTGAGGTAGTCCACTCGGACAGGCATATCCTTCAGTCGGCCCTGGAAGGTGCGATAGTGCTGATAGGCCAGCACGGTAGTGGGCACCATCACAGCCACCTGCTTGCCGTCGACAGCCGCCTTGAAGGCTGCACGCACGGCCACCTCGGTCTTGCCAAAGCCCACATCGCCGCAAACCAGTCGGTCCATGGGTTTCTGCATCTCCATGTCTGCCTTCACGTCTTGCGTGGCCTTTAACTGATCGGGGGTGTCCTCATAGAGGAACGATGCCTCGAGCTCGTGCTGCAGGTAGGTGTCGTGACTGAAGGCAAAACCCTTCTGATGCTTGCGTGCAGCATAGAGTTTGATGAGGTCGCGTGCAATGTCCTTGATGTGTTTCTTGGTGCGCTCTTTCAGTCGTTCCCACTGACCAGTGCCCAGTGTCGACATGCGAGGCTGCTGACCATCGTCTTGCGACTTGTATTTCGATACTTTATATAAAGAGTGGATGCTGACATAGATGGCGTCGCCACGCTGGTAGATGATCTTGATCATCTCCTGGAAACCACCGTCCTGCAAAGGCATCCTGACCAGTCCACCAAACTTACCGATGCCGTGGTCCACATGCACCACATAGTCGCCAACCTCAAACTGCTGAATTTCCTTCAGCGTCAGGGCCACCTTGCCGCTGCGGGCCTTGTCGCTCTTCAGATTATACTTATGGAAACGGTCGAATATCTGGTGATCGGTGAACAGACAGAGACGGGCGTCTTCGTCGATAAAACCCTCGTGCAGGGTCTTGTCAACGGGGATAAACTCGATGCCCTGCTTCATCTCGGCAAAGATGTCCTTCAGGCGCTCCTGCTGCTTGGCACTGTCGGCCAGGATATAGAGTTTGAAGCCTCGAAGCAGATAGTCCTCCAACGTCTGGGAGAGCAGTTCGAAGTTCTTATGGAAGAGGGGTTGCGGCTTGGTGTTGAAATGGATGACGGCAGCGCTCTTGTCTTCCTTCAGGAGAATAGTCCTGAAGGGCTCAGCATCGTTGGCAAACTGACTGCCAGTGATAATCTGACTGTCGCGCTGCATCTCCTTTTCAATCTGGCGTTGCTCCATCTCGGTGGCCTCGGCCATGCGCTCCTGCAAGGCCTGCTGAGAGAAACCCTCCTGATAGATGCGCTCGATGGACTCGCGAATAAACTGCTGGTCTCTCATCACCAGCAGGGTGTCTTGTGGCAAGAACTTCAGAATAGACTCTTTCTCTTCTACGGCCGTGAGCTCTGGCACGATGTCCACGCTGTCGCAGCGCTCCTTCGACAACTGGTTCTCTACCTCGAAAGTGCGAATGGAGTCGATGTCGTTGCCAAAGAAGTCGAGGCGGAAGGGGAACTCATGACTATAGGAATAGACGTCGAGGATGGAGCCACGCAGGGCAAACTGACCAGGTTCGTAGACATAGTCAACCTCGCGGAAACCAAACTCACGCAGTGTCTTGCAGATGCTGTCCACGCTGATGCTCTGGTCTTGTGTCAGTGTCAGGCGACGGGCATCCAACTGCTTGCGCGTCACCACCATCTCGGCCAATGCCTCAGGATAGGTGACAATATATAATAGGTTGTGATGGGTGGCATGCGAAAGAACCTCTGTGCGAAGAATCTCGCTGGCAGGGTCTTTCTGACCATATTTGATGGCACGTTTGTAACTGGATGGGAAGAAAAGTACCTGCTTGTCGCCCATCACCTGACAGAGGTCGTGGTAGAGATAGCCTGCCTCGTCGGCATCCTGCATCACAAACAGCAGTTTGCTGCTGACTTTCTGCGCCAGTGCGCTGAACGTCATGGGAACTGCTGAGGCCAGCAGACCGTCGAGGGAAATCGTTTTGACGGATGATTTCTCGATGGATTTTGCCAATGCTGCCACCTGGGGCTTCATGGCATAGAGTGTCTGTAGTTCTTGTATATTCATTTTCTTTGCGTTGCAAAGGTACGAATAAGCGAGGGGAAAACCAAATTTATTTGAGTTTTTCCGAGCGAGAGTACCTTGGACCGTAGGTCAAAGGTATGAATGAACGGAAAAGAAAACCAAATAAAAATGGGTTTTTCCGAGCGTGAGTACATTTAAGGAAGTCAAGGGTACTGAAAATACTTTAAAAATGACAAGAAAAAAGGATTTTTCCTTTGCGTTTTGCTTTGTTAGTCGTATCTTTGCAGTCTAAAACAGCAATAAACGAAATGAATACAAGCGACAGTATTGTCATTATTCCTACTTACAACGAGAAGGAAAATATTGAGAAGATTATCCGTGCCGTCTTTGGCCTGGAAAAGTGCTTCCATATTCTGATTATCGATGATGGCTCGCCCGATGGTACCGCTAATATCGTGAAAGGCTTGATAGCCAGCGAGTTTAGCGACCGTCTGTTTATCGTGGAGCGTCAGGGAAAACTGGGATTGGGCACGGCCTATATCGCAGGATTCAAGTGGGCCTTGGAGCACGACTATGAGTATGTCTTTGAGATGGATGCTGACTTCAGTCACGATCCTAACGACCTGCCTCGTCTCTATGCTGCCTGTCACGATGAGGGCAATGACGTGGCCATTGGTTCGCGTTATATCACTGGTGTGAACGTGGTGAACTGGCCTATGGGACGTGTGCTGATGAGCTATTTCGCCTCGAAGTATGTGCAGTTTGTGACGGGCTTCCCCATCCACGACACCACCGCAGGATTCAAGTGCTACAAGCGCCGTGTGCTGGAGACCATCGAGCTCGACAAGGTGCGCTTCAAGGGCTATGGCTTCCAGATTGAGATGAAGTTTACGGCTTGGCGCATTGGCTTTAAGATCAAGGAGGTGCCTGTCATCTTCGTGAACCGTCAGGAGGGCACCAGCAAGATGTCGGGTGGCATCTTTGGTGAGGCTTTCTTCGGCGTGATGCGTCTGCGCTGGGATGGCTGGACACGCAAGTATCCGCAGATAAAGAACTAATGATAACAATGATAAAAAACGAGCTAACTTGCATGGCAGGTTAGCTCGTTTTTTTTATTGGTCTGGATTCTCAACGTATCCTTGATATTCTGGTACGAGTGACGACATCACACTGTCGTAGGCTTGGTTCTTTGTGGCTTCTACGTTCTCGTTACCTTGTCCCACGGGATAGATGGGGTCGTGGATGGTCAGTGTGAGGCGATGCCAGTGAACAAACTTCATGTCGCGCATTCGAGGCATGATGTTGAACGAGCCGTTGATGGTCAGGGGCACCACAGGCAACTGCAACTCGTCGGCCAGCATGAAGGCGCCCTTTTTGAAGATGCCCATGTGACCAGTGAATGTGCGTGAACCCTCAGGAAACACGGTGAGACTGGTGCCGTCCTGCAGTGTCTGGCGTGCCTGGTCGTAGGTGGCCTTGATCTTCTTTGGACCACGCTTGTCTACAAAGATCTGATGGGTCTTGGCGCAGGCAAAGCCTACAAAGGGAATCTTGCGCAACTGGTGTTTCATCATCCACTTGAAGTGGCGGTTCAGATAACCGTAGATAAGGAAAATATCAAAAGCGCCTTGGTGGTTGGCCACGAAGACATACGACTCTTTTTTGTCCAATCGCTCGCGTCCTTCAACACGGACGGGAATCAGAAACAGCCACAGAATGATGCGCGCCCACCAGCGTGGAGGGTAGTTGCCCCAGAAATGGCCGAAGCCCAGGGCTGCGCCGATGATGATGGCGCTGGTGATGATGACTGTGACAACGACTGTCAGTGGGAATGCAATGAATAACTGATAGGTGTAATAAAGATATTTCATTGGTTACTGGGTTTACTTACTCTTTTTTCTTAGTGTGATGACGGCAATCTCTGCAGGAATGCCAAAACGGAAGGGAATGAGGCCCGACAGTCCGCTGGTGACATAGAGATAACGGCCGTCCATGTGGTAAAGGCCATACGACTCGCGATACTTGAGGGATGCTGGTGAAAGACCTAGGAACGAGAGTTGGCCGCCATGGGTATGGCCACTCAGAGTGAGCTGGGTGTGACTATGGCGCAGAATCTTTCTGCCCCATGAAGATGGGTCGTGCTCGAGCATCACAACAAAGTCGTTGCGACTCATGCCGTAGAGGGTTTCTTGCAGGTCGCCGTTCTGTGGGAAATGGTCGCCATCGCCATCGTTGTCCATACCTGCAATCAAGATTCTCTCCTTATCCCTGCGAATGGAACGGCGCTCGTTAACCAGCAGTTGCCAGCCCAACTCCTCTTCTAATGCCACACGCACATTCATGGAGTCGTACTTCTCAATCTCTGTACCTTTGAAATACATGGGGTAGTCGTGATTGCCGATGACAGAATAGACGCCATCCTTGGCCTTGATGCTTTTCAGGAGGTCCATGACGGGCAGAATCTCGCTGGGAATCTTGTTCTGCAGGTCGCCAGTGAATGCCACCAGGTCGGCATTCTGAGCATTGATGCTGTCCACTGCCTCTTTTAATAGGGGCTGGCGCCAGCCTGTCAGTGTGCCTACATGGGCATCGCTGAAATGCACAATCTTATAGCCGTCGAAGGCTTCCGGCAGGTCGTCGAAGGCCAGTTCTATGTGACGGACCTTGAACGTGTTGACACCAATATAGGTGCCATACAGAAAGAGCATCCACAGGAAGAGTAGGGGAGCAGCAGCTGCCCATTTTATCCAGCGGCGCTTACTGTGTCGCCATAGGTATCCTACCAGGACAGTGAGTATCAGGAATACTGCCCATGTTATATATATATAGGTGTCTGGATCTAGTCTGGTATAGGTGGTGGTAAATATACTACTCATGGTTATTTAACGGAATTGAAGTGGCTGACCCTTGTAATCGCGGTCTACCACGCCTTGATTATATACCAAATGGCCGTTGCAGAGGGTCTTTTCTACACGCCAGTTGAACGTGTGACCCTCCATGGGACTCCATTTGCATTTGCTTTGAATAACGTCCTGTGTCACTGTCCATGGGGTCTTAGGGCGCACAATGGTGAGATCGGCCTGATAGCCCTTGCGGATAAAGCCGCGCTCTTTTACCTCAAACAGCATGGCTGGGTTGTGGGACATCAACTGAACCATGCGTTCTATGGTCAGCACCTTCTGGTCGACAAGTTCGAGCATGGTGGGCAGTGAGAACTGCACCATGGGCATGCCACTGGCCGCCTTGGCACAACCGCCCTGCTTCTGCTCTAACAGATGGGGTGCGTGGTCGGTGGCTATGGTGGTGATACGTCCGTCGTTGAGCGACTGGCGCAGCATAAACTGGTCGACAGGACTCTTGATGGCTGGGTTCACCTTGATGCGGGCACCCAGACGCTCGTGGTCGAGCATCGAGAAATAGAGATGACCCACGGTGACCTCGGCGGTGATATTTGCCGTCTTGGTATTGTTTGTCGCGACAATGTCGCGACCTACGGGGATGAGTTCTAACTCGTCGGCAGTAGAGATGTGGGCCACATGCAGGCGTGCCTTGTGCTTCTTGGCCAGTTCCACGGCTTTGGTGGTGGACACCACGCAGGCTTCTTCACTGCGAATCAGGGCATGTAGTGATACCTGTGGGTCGTCGCCCCAGGCTTTCTTGGCCTCTTCCATGTTTCTGTTGATGATGGCAGTGTCCTCGCAGTGGGCCATGATGGGAAGTTTGGCCGTCTGGAAGATGCGGTTCAATGCCTCGTCACGGTCCACCAGCATGTTGCCAGTGCTACTTCCCATAAAGAGTTTGATGCCAGGAATGCGATGCATGTCGAGCTTGTCGAAGAGTGCCACGTTGTCGTTGGTGGCACCAAAGAAGAAGGTGTAGTTCACATGACTGCTCTTGGCTGCTCGTTGGAACTTATCCTCCAATGCTTCCAGCGTGGTGGTCTGCGGCACGGTGTTGGGCATCTCGAAATATGAGGTGACGCCACCAGCGGCGGCTGCGCAACTCTCACTCTCAATGTCGGCCTTCTCTGTCATTCCTGGCTCGCGGAAGTGTACATGGGTGTCGATGATGCCTGGTAAAACAAAACATCCTGTGGCATCTATCGTTTTGTCGATAGGCGCCTCAGGATGTTGTCCTTTCTTTAATATCTCGATAATCTTCTCGTCTTCGATGACTATTGAGCCCTCGAAGCACCTTCCTTCATTGACAATCTGTCCTCCCTCAATCAGCGTTCTCATCACCCGTGGCTATTTTATAGAATTCCTCTACGTCGGCACGTTGCTTAAACGTTTCGGGGGCTTTACTCATAATATGCTCAATCTGAGGAACTGACGAACTCATTTGTATGAAGACGAACGGACCCAGCACGTTCTCGAAGTTGTCTACTACGAAATTGGTTACCAGACTGTCCTCCTGCTGCACGATGATGGCACTCTCTGCTGTTAGTGTGCGGTTGATATCATCCTCGTCGATGCCGTCCAGCAGCATCTGACTGTAACGATGGTCTAATTCCCTCATCTGGTTGTTCAGACGGTCGTGCTTCTCAAGAAACTCATAGAGCTTCTCGTTCAGGGTGGTGCCACTCACCTTTTGTTGGGCGTTGTCGATATGGATGTTGATGTGTCCCTTTTCAACAACCAATGGCATGATGCTCTCGTCGTCCATAAAGAGCGATGCCATCTGGGTGGTGTCTATCGATCCGCTGAAACGGAATTTGCCGTGCACCACCTCGCACGAGTCTATGTTGGTCAGTTCTTTGTCTTTTACGACTTTCAGGTAGAGTTTGCTGCCATCCAACTGGGGCACCGATGACGAACCTTCAATGACGTACGAGTCGGCACACGAAGTGAGAATAGCTGCCAGAGCAGAAATGAGTATCAGTTTTTTCATATTAAACATTGTGTTACAATGTGCAAATGTACGATGATATCTTGAACTGAGAAAAAAAATTTGCGCAATTTAAAACAATTGCGCAATCTTTTATTATTTTTTTGCTTCTTTTTCCAATTCATTACCAATTCTATAGGTAGTATAGAGCTGTAAAATGGCTGCTACGAGCAACAATACCACCCAGTTGTTCTTAATATAATTCAGATAATAGATCCAGTCGAGTCCTAACGCATTACCCTGATTGGCAAACATCAGAACTGCGGTGAGCAGAAACAGTACATCACTTAATACCATGATGCGGCGCAAGCGACGAATGACGAAGTTGGTGCCTTCGTAACGCTGCAGCATCTGCATGCTGGCAAAGCCGATGGCTCCTAAGGCATAGACATAGGGGAACCATGTTAGCTTGAATAGTCCCATGACAGCGCCTGTCAGCATCAGCAGGGCGCCAATCACAAAGATGATGCTTTCTATTTTATTCAGTTGTTTCATTCTCGTTGTCGGTGTTAATGCTCTCCTCGTCCTCGCTTAATACGAAGATGTCTTCGTCGGCATGTTTCATGAAATAGCGCTCGCGGGCAATGCGTTCCATGGCCTTGGGGTTGCTTTGCAATTGGTGAATCTGTGTCTGGTCGCGCTGGTATTCTCCCTCATAGTGCTCTATCTCGTCCTTCAAATCACTAATCATTATCTTGTTCTTGAAGTGCGACCATACGCTGTTAGAGCCAATGAAGCCAATAACCACGATGCCAAACAGCAGTACCACTATATATTTCATATAGGGCACGGCAAAAATCGCCTTGATGGTATCTTTTATCTTCTTCATATGACGTGATATGGTATTATCAATATAATCTCTAACCTCTCGACTCTCTTACGCTAATTGCAGGTCGAACATCTTGCGCAGGCGCTCGATGGCAGGGTTCTTCTCGCTCATCAATTCGAACTGCTCTTTGCGGGTTAGTATCTTCTCGCGCTCTTTCTGCTCGGCTACGCGTAACGACATAGTGATGTCGTCGTTGTGCAGATACATCTTCAGCGTGCTCAGGATGTTTCCCTTGATGGTCTCCATCTCGTCCTTGGCAATCTCGTTGGGCACCACCACCTCGACCTGGGGCATCTCTAGGATCTTAGGACTCATATTCTTCATGCGGGCCGCTATGCCGCTATACTTCTGGGGCATGCGGTTGCACATGGACAACCACTGGAGTTCCAGCATGTCTTGCGTGAAGACCTCGTGCCTGCTTCCATTGTTATCGTCGATGCCTGAGGTGCCAGGCAGTATCTGCATCTTCTTGTTGTTCTGCTGACGCAGATTACTCCATGAGAGTCCCAGACTGGCTGCCTTGAGGGACGACTTTTTGATGGGACTGGCAGGGGCTGCTGAACTTGCTTGTCTCTTTGCCGTGGGTTGAGCAGTCGTACTGACAGGATTAGCGACACCAGGTTTGCTGGTTCTTTCAATCTTTGGCGCAGCCGCAGCCACCTGCTGGGCTGCTTGCTTGGACTGTGCCTGTTGAATCAGGTTCTTAAACAGGGATTTTAATCTTCTGGGCTTACGCCCACTGGCAGGCGCATCCTCCGCAGCCTGTGTGATCTGAGCCACTTCGATAAGTGTCAGTTCCACCAGCAGTCGCTTGTTGCTCGACTGGCGGTAGTTGATGTCACACTGGTTCATCAGTTTGAGCGCCTCATAGCAGAAACTTGTGTTCACTTTCTGTGCCTGCTCGGCATAGCGCTGCTTGGCCTGCTCGCTCACCTCCAGAAGGGGCAGCGTCTGTGGGTCTTTGGCCATCAGTACGTTTCTCACATGTTTGGCCAGTCCCTGTATCAGGAGTCCACCGTCAAAACCGTTGTTTAGTACGTTGTTCAGCAGTACCATGATGTCGCTCACCTTGTTCTGTGTGGCCAGGTCGACAATCTGGAAGTAGTTCTCTGTATCAAGCACGTTCAGGTCTTCTATCACTTTCTGATAGGTGATGTTGCCCTGACAGAACGATGCTGCCTGATCGAAGATAGAGAGTGCGTCGCGCATACCGCCGTCTGCCTTCTCGGCAATCACGGCCAGTGCTTCGTCTTCAAAGGTGATGCCCTCTTTCTGTGCCACGTGCTTCAGGTGGTCGATGGTGTTCTGCACCGTCATGCGCTCGAAGTCGTAAATCTGACAGCGACTCAGGATGGTGGGCAATATCTTGTGCTTCTCTGTAGTGGCCAGGATGAAGATGACATGTGCAGGTGGCTCCTCCAACGTCTTCAGGAATGCGTTGAAAGCAGCTGTTGATAGCATGTGCACCTCGTCGATGATGAAGACTTTGTATTTTCCTACCTGCGGTGGAATACGTGTCTGCTCCATCAGGGTCTTGATGTGCTCTACCGAGTTGTTCGAAGCCGCGTCGAGCTCAAAGATGTTCAGCGAGCGCTGCTCGTTAAAGCTCTGGCAACTCTCACACTCGTTGCAGGCCTCACCGTCGGCCGTAGGGTTCTGACAGTTGATGGCCTTGGCAAAGATGCGTGCACAGGTAGTCTTGCCCACGCCTCGCGGACCGCAAAACAGGTAGGCATGCGCCAGTTTGCCGCTCTTCACCGCGTTCTTCAGCGTGGTGGTGAGCGCCAACTGTCCCACAACCGTGTCGAACGACATCGGTCTGTATTTTCTTGCCGAAACAATATATTCCATTTTCTTGTTTTTGGTTTTGCTTGCAAAGGTACGAATAAGCGCGCAAAAAACCAAATTTAATTTATGTTTTTTCGAGTGAGAGTACCTTCGGGAATATGGTCCCAAAGGTGCATAAAAAATCCCGATAGCCACAATGGCTATCGGGATTTTTTAGTTTAATCTTTGTTATATTAGGGGCATACCCATTTTCTTGCATTCCTCACGCATGCTGTCGGGCCAGATGGAAGCCTGAATCTCGCCAATGTGGGCCTTGTGAAGCAACACCATGCACAAGCGACTCTGACCGATACCGCCACCAATACTCAGGGGCAGGCGGTCGTTGAGCAACTGCTGATGGAAATAGAGCTTCTCACGCTGCTGCTGACCCTCAATCTCGAGCTGGCGCAGCAAACTCTCCTTGTTGACACGGATACCCATTGACGAGAGTTCGAATGAGCGACCCAACACAGGATACCAGATGAGAATATCGCCGTTGAGACCCTTGCGTCCGTCTTCGGCCACAGTGCTCCAGTCATCGTAGTCGGGTGCGCGACCATCGTGCTTCTCGCCGTTGGCCAACTTGCCACCGATGCCAATCACGAAGACGGCACCGTATTTCTTACAGATGGCATCCTCGCGCTCTTTTGGCGTCTTGTCGGGATACATCTGCAGCAGCTCTTCTGCATGGATAAAGTGGATAGTCTCGGGTAGGAAGGGCTTGATCTGCGGATAGCTCTCGCATACCAGGTATTCTGTACGGCGGATGGCAGCATAGATGCGCTCTACGATGTTCTTCAGGAATGTCAGTGTGCGGTCTTCCTTGCGGATAACAGCCTCCCAGTCCCATTGGTCCACATAAAGTGAGTGGAGATTGTCCAACTCCTCATCGGCACGGATAGCGTTCATATCCGTATAAATGCCGTATCCTGGCTCTATCTCGTATTCAGCCAGTGTCAGTCGCTTCCATTTGGCCAGCGAGTGAACCACCTCGGCACGTGCATCGTTTAGGTCCTTGATGGGGAAAGTGACGGCACGCTCCACACCATTCAGGTCGTCGTTGATACCTAAGCCCTGCAGAACAAACAGTGGGGCGGTAACGCGGCGCAGGCGTAACTCAGTGGAGAGATTCTGCTGGAAAAACTCCTTAATCAGCTTGATGCCCTGCTCGGTCTGTCGCATGTCGAGCAGGCGCTGGTAGTCTATGGGTTCTATAACTTGACTCATATTTTTTGTTTTCTTGATTTCTTCAAATTTGCATGCAAAGGTACAATATTAATACTAATTTGCAAAACATTTATTTAAAATATTCTCAAATAGAAAGTAATTATTGTGTTTTTGTGACTATTTGTCATTCGCGCGCGTTATTATAAAGGAATACCCGAATCTTTGTCCTTTCAACTGCAAATTCTGACAAAAGGTCTACTTTTAATTCTCAATAGCAACCTAAGTCCAGCTTTTTTTGTAACTTTGCACGCAGAAAAAGAATACTAACTATTGACACAAAACAAATGAAAAAGCTATTTCTTTTCATTGCGGCTCTGATGCTGACGCTTGGCATGCAGGCCCAACGAATGACAGACAAATTGGATCGCGGACTGGTGGCCATGAAGGCAGGTACGGGTGTATACCTCAGCTGGCGTATTCAGGCCGACGAGTACTATGATGTGACCTATAACGTGTATCGCGACGGTGTGAAGGTGAACCAGGTGCCTCTGAGTACTTCGAACTTCACCGACCCCAGCGGCACCATTAATAGTCGTTATCAGGTGGCGGCTGTGGTACGTGGCGTTGAACAGCCGTTCAGTGCTGAACAAAAACCGTGGACATCAAGCTACAAGGAGATTCAGTTGAAACATGAGGGTATCAAGAGTAAACTGACGCCCAACGATGCCTGCTGTGCCGATGTTGACGGTGATGGTGAGTTGGAGATCTTGATGAAGTTTGACAACCAGAGCGAGATTGACCAGTCGTTTCCCAAGAACGGTCCTAAGATTAATGGTGTCGACACCAAGGAGTATAGTATCATGGAGGTACTGAAACTCGACGGCACCCGCTTGTGGTGGGTTAACTGCGGACCAAACATGGGCGACTTCCAGAATAACGAGCAGAATATCGTGGCCTACGACTGGGATCAGGATGGTTGCGCTGAGGTGATTATGCGTGCCTGCGATGGCACTACCATTCATATGGCTGATGGTACTACCTATACGGTGGGTAATGCCTCGGCAAATGTGCGTGGTGCCACTGGCGGTGGTGCCAACTGGTTTGTCATCACCACGGGCGAATATCTGCTCTATCTCGATGGAAAAACGGGACAGGTGCACCAATGTCTGCCTTATCCTCTCCGCTTGCTGGAGAGTGGCGAGAGTGATGTGAACAAGGCGTGGGGTGATGGCTATGGTCATCGTGCCTCGAAGCATTTCTTCGGAGCTCCCTATTTTGATGGTCGTAAGCCCAGCATCTTTATTGCCCGTGGCATCTACACCCGTCATAAGATGATTGCCTATGATGTGGATCCTGCTACCCACACCCTGACAGAGCGTTGGCGCTGGTTCAATAATACCAATGGTCCGTGGAAGGGTCAGGGTTATCATAACTATTGCGTGGCCGATGTCGACCTGGACGGTCGCGATGAGATTGTCTTTGGCTCGATGGTTATCGACGACAATGGTAAGGGCCTCTCAACCACAGGTTTTGGTCATGGCGATGCTGAGCAGGTGGGCGATCTGAACCCATATCATCACGGACAGGAGGTCTTCGCTTGTATGGAGGATAATCCAGGCACGAACTTCCGCGACGCTACCACGTCTAAGGTCTATTTCCGCTATGTGGCTGGTCGCGATGTGGGTCGTTGCATGGCTGGTAATTTCTCGAACACTTATCCTGGTGGCATCTGTACGCCCACGGGTGGAAAGCCTTTAAGCACGGTAACTGGTGCTATCAATAGTAATTTGGTGGAGGAGGGTATCAACCAGAACTTCCGCATCTATTGGGATGGTGACCTCTGCGAAGAGACTTTCAACTATCTGAATGGTAAGAATACTGAGGGCTGCATTGCCAAGTATGGCTCATGGAGTCCTATCTATACTTGCGCTGGCTCGCAGACCAATAATGATACCAAGGGTACTCCCTGCTATCAGGGCGATATCCTAGGCGACTGGCGCGAGGAGATTATCATGCGTACGAGCACAGGTAACATCCGAATCTATTCAACGCCCACCTCTACGGATTGGCGCATTCCTTCACTGTGGTACGACCATCAGTATCGCAATGCGATGGTGTGGCAGATGTGTGGCTATAACCAGCCCCCACGTCCCAGTTACTTCCTGGGTGAGATGGAGTGTATCACCATTGCACCGCCCCCATTGACCATGACGGGTCGTACCGAGGTTGCTGATGGCGGTACCATCGGCACCAGTCTCAACGGTCAGCATGTCATTGTGTGTGAAACTAAAAACAGTGCTGTTACCATCGCTGCCGGTGCTCAGCCAGAGGTGCTGACCTTCAATGTGCCCACATGGGTGCAGGGTACGGCTGCCAGCGAGAGCACTAATCAGAATGCCAAGATAAACTACACCACTTATACTTGTACGGTGAGTGGCGCAGGCATCAGTGGCACGGGTCGACTGGTGAAGCAAGGTGATGGTATCCTGGCATTGCCTAAGGCTGACTTCACTCATACGGGCGAGACCAATATCTGGGGTGGTACACTGAAGTTCGACGGCACCATGAAGCAGTCGCCGTTGTGGCTCAACCGTCATACGGAGCTTATCTCTGACGGTGGTGCGTTTAAGAGCGTTCGTGCCGACTATGGCTCAATCATCCGTCCTGGCGATGCCGATCATCAGGGCACCATTACCATCGACACCCTGTCGCTTGGCTTTGGCTCGCGCCTCTCTTTCGATCTCTATAGTGCTAATAACCAGGCCGATGTCGTTAAAACAAAGGTGCTGAAGATTGAGCAGAAGACTGGCTCTGTTTGGAAGCAGTTCGGTCCTGAATACTTGGCTCCTGTCGTTGAACTGAAAGGTCACCTGGCCGAAGGTGAGACAAAGATGGCTGCAGGTAAGTATGTCATCGCAGAGGTAGGCGAGATTGAGGGCGATGTGGCTAACCTTATCCTTGAAGGCTTGGCCACCCAGAAGTGTCAATTGCTGGTTGAGGACGGTAAGTTGATTCTTGAGATTGTGGGTATGCGCGATCCTGGTGCCATCAGTTGGACGGGTGCCGAGAGTAATAAGTGGGATGTGGGCGAGACCGCCAACTTCATCATCGGAGCCGAGGCTGAGGCTACCACCTTTGTCTCAGGGGATATCGTGACCTTCGACGATAATGCAACGACCAAGAGCGTCAGCGTGAGCACGGAGGTCTATCCGTCTACGGTACTTGTCAGCAATACGGGCAACTATGTATTCAGTGGTTCAGGTGCCATCAGTGGCACTGCTTCTCTTATCAAGGAAGGCACGGGTACGCTGACCATCAACAACGAAAACAGCTATACTGGCGGCACTAGTCTTCTTGCAGGAACAACAAAGGTGAAGAAGCTGGCCAACCAATATTCGGCCACGGGTAACCTGGGTGGTGTCACCACCAAGGCCTCGCAGTTCATCATTGGCGATGGCGCCACTTTGATGACCACCGCTGCCGTTGAGCAGGGCTCACCCATGCAGATGACTGGCGATGAAGGTGGTATCATCAACAACCAGGCCGACTTCATCGCTGCCAAGGCCATCACTGGTACGAAACTTACCAAGAAGGGTAGTGGCTGGCTGAAGCTGACTGCCAATAACAGTGGTCTTACGCGACTGGTCATCGTGGCTGGAACCGTACAGTGCCAGGGCATTACCACGCCTGCTAATACTGTGGAATTCCAGGGTGGTACACTCAACGAGGGTGCTGGCAGTGGTTATACTATTGATGTGCCTGAGGGCAAGACGGGCAACTGGTACATGGCCAATCGTTCTACTTATAGTAATAAGGTGACGGGCAAGGGAACGCTCAATGCCTATTGTGTCACTGAGAAGGGTACCAACTATTATGCCACACGTACACAGGTACAGTGTAACTTCAGTGCTTTCGAAGGTACGTTGAAACCCTTGTCAAGTCTTGATGGCGATGTGAAGCGCTTCACACTCAACACCTCTACGGGCATGCCTAAGGGCACCATGAGCATTGCTGCTGATGTTGAGGTGCAGAACAGCGGTAAGACCTTCCGTATTGGTAAGGTAACTGGCTCTGGTAAGTTGGGTGGCAGTTGTACCTTTAGTAATGGTGCCAGTGTAGGCGCCAATACCTGGCAGGTGGGCAACGACGACGACTGGACCACCAGTGTTAAGGTTACCTCGAATGCTAACTTTGCTAAGGTGGGTAAGGGACGCATCACCTGGAACAGCGTTAACGATAATACGGGTTCTACCACCATCAGTGAGGGTGAATTGAAGTTGGGCACTAACGCCCAGCTGGGTACTGGCAAGCTCACCGTCTCACAGAATGCTGTTCTCGTCTTCTCGAGTAAGCCTAAGGCGCTGAACAACTCAGCCTATGCCATCAATGGTAAGATTCTCATCGAACTCAATGCTGGTCATAACCTGCAGGTGGGCGACAGCATCCGCTTGTGGAATGCCAAGACCTTTACTGGTAATCCTACCGTCGAGGGCACCAACGGCATTGAATGGGATGCCAGTCGTTTGTCAGAGGGACTCCTCTTTGTCAAGAACATCGATACGGCCATCCGTCCTGCTGTTGACTTGAGCAAGAACCCGTCAGATATCTATGACCTCCGTGGTCAACTCGTTCGTCAGCAGGCCACCAGCTTCCGTGGACTTAAGCCTGGTGTCTATGTTATCGAGGGCCGCAAGGTCGTGGTAAGATAAATAGTTAGTAAAGTATCAACAGAAGAAAGCCGCAAGCGATGTCGCTTGCGGCTTTCTTATTATATTTGATGCATGTTATGCCTCTTTCTTGGGCTCTTCAGCCTTCTTCTTTGGGGTTGCTTTCTTTGTGGCAGCAGGTTTTTTTGCTGCTGGCTTCTTAGCTGCAGGTGCTTTCTTTGCAGCAGGCTTCTTAGCCTCTTCCTTAAGAGCCTCCGTTGGCTGCAACTTAGCCAACTTTGTTTTCAGACGCTCAATCTCAATGTCCTTCATCTCAATCTCGTCACCCTGGTTCTTGATAGTTGTGAGCAGGGCGTTGAGCTCGTCGTTCTCAATCTCTTGAGGATAGAGGGCGTTCACACGGTTGATGAAGTCGCCGAGAATGTTCATATAGTTGGTGAAAGCATCGAACGGTCCGCTATAGATACCACGGTCCAGACCAACGTTCGAGGGCTTGGTGGTCATGAAGCGGAAGTTGTTTGATGCCTGTAGGTAGTCCCAGTCCTGATTGATGCGAGGATCGTTGGCAATCAACAGACGGTCGGCCACAGAATACAGTTTCTGGAAAGCCTCGCGCTGCATGGCGTTGCCCAACCAGCATGAGCAGTCGCGCTCCTCGTCAACCCACGATAGGGTGTCGGGCACGTTGATGGCACCCACACTCTTGGTCTTCATGCATATTTCAGTAGGCGTAGAGAACGTGATGCCCTTCTGCTTAGCGCAAACAGGCAGTGCGTGCAAGAACTCAAGGATGTTTGAACTGAGTGGCTGAGCAATGCCCAGGGCCGACAGTTCCATGAAGATATTGATAATCTGCTCTTCCTCGGGCAGACGGGCAATGCGGTCGATATAAGCATCGGCAAACAATGGGTATCCCTCCCATTCGGCGTTGTTGAAGCGCAGAGAGATGTCGTCACTCAGTTCCACATCGCGCAGCAAGAGCTTCAGTGAGGGAGCCATGTTGCAGTTGTATACATAGTGTGGACTCTTCCAACCCAATACGTGCTTGGCACCCTCTGTCAGCATGCCCTTGAACCCCAAGGCAGCTATCTGTGCACCAATATCATCGCTGTAGATGAGCGACGAGTTGCGCGCCACAGTAGGCTTCTTGCCGAAGTACTCCTCCATCTTGGCACACTGCTTCTTCATGTCGCGTGCAAAGGCATCAGGGTTGGCCAGTGACGACAGGCCATGGCTGTAAGGCTCGGCGAGGAACTCCACGCATCCCGTCTCATTCAGTTCCTGAAGCTTCTCCAGCACCTGAGGTGCATGCATCTCCAACTGCTCGATACCTGTGCCCGAAAGCGAGAATGCCACTTTGAAGAACTTGCCGTTCTCCTTGATCATCTGCTGAAGCATGTTCAGTGCAGGCATGTAGCTGCGCTCGGCAATGTCGCTGATGCTACGCTCGTTCTCGTAGTCGTCATAATAATAATGGTCTGTACCGATATCGAAGAAACGGTAACGTTTCAGATGGATAATCTGATGTATCTCGAAATATAAACAAATCGTTTTCATAACCTTCAATTTTCAATTTTCAACTTTCAATTAATTACTATTCCCATCCTAAAGTTCTGCGGTAGAGTGTGCGAATCCAGCGGCCCACCTTCTCCCATGTAATCTGGTCAACCTCTTTCTTTCCCTCTTCCTTGAGGAAGTTGAAGAGTGAGTCGTTGACGCAGATAGAGTAGATGGCATCGGCCAGGGCGTGCACATCCCAATAGTCCACCTTGATACAGTTGTCCAGAATCTCGGCGCAGCCACTCTGTTTCGAGATAATCGAGGGGGTGCCGCATTGCATGGCCTCCAAGGGCGAGATTCCAAAAGGCTCTGATACGGATGGCATTACATAGACGTCTGAGTTCTTTAAACACTCGTACACCTGTTTGCCACGCATAAAGCCAGGGAAGTGGAAACGGTCGGCAATGCCACGTTCGGCAGCGAGATAAATCATCTGGTCCATCATGTCGCCTGAGCCTGCCATGCAGAAGCGCACGTTACGGGTACGGTGTAGCACCATGTTAGCAGCCTCGACGAAGTACTCAGGGCCTTTCTGCATGGTGATACGTCCCAGGAAGGTGACGATCTTCTCCTTGCCAGTGTGGTCAGGACGAGGAATGTCCTGATATTCCTGTGGCAGAGGATAGACGGCGTTATGAACAGTGAAGCACTTACGAGGGTCCTGATGATACTGGTTGATGACAGTCTGACGAGTCAGTTCCGACACGCACATGATACAGTCGGCGTTGTCCATACCGTTTTTCTCAATAGAATAGACGGTGGGGTTCACCTTGCCTCGACTGCGGTCGAAGTCGGTGGCATGCACATGGATACACAAAGGCTTTCCTGTCACCTGCTTGGCATGAATGCCGGCAGGGAAGGTCAGCCAGTCGTGTGCGTGGATAATATCAAATTCCTCGGTACGGGCCACCACACCAGCAATAATTGAGTAGTTGTTGATCTCTTCGTGCAGGTTGCCAGGATAACCGCCAGCAAACTCCATACATCCAAGATCGTTGACGTGCATATAGTTGAAGTCAGCATAGATATGCTCACGACACTTATAGTAGTATTCCGGATCCATGATGTTGCCCACGCGCTGTTTCACATAGTCGTAGTTCACATCGCGCCAGGCAATAGGTACAGCATTCATGGCCACGATACGGCATGCATGCTGACTCTCATCGCCAAAGGGGTGGGGCAGGCAGAGTACGGTTTCAATGTCGCCCTGTGCCTTCAGTCCCTCTGAAATACCATAGTTAGCGGTGGCAAGTCCACCGAATACATGAGGAGGATACTCCCATCCAAACATTAATACTTTCATCGTCGGTCCTCCTTATTTCTGATATGAATACTTTTCAAGCAACTTCATGGTGCGCAGAATCTCGGCCACGTTCATGGCAAACGACATGGCACCACGTCCGTGGAAGGGTGGGTTGCCGTCGAACAACTCAGAGATAGTGCCTAAGGCATGATAGTCCATCTCGTCCTCATAGCCCACCATCTGACGCTCAATGAAACTCAGTCGACTGCGCTTATACAGTTTCAGGCAGGCCTCCATATAGAAGCCGCCCAGCCAAGGCCATGCAGTGCCTTGGTGATAGGCATAGTCGCGCTGGGTCTGCGGACCCACATACATGGGGTTGTAGCCACCGCTCTTAGGCGACAGCGAGCGCAATCCCTTGGGCGTCAGCAGCTCGCGTGTGCAGATGTCCACTACGTTCTTCATTTGCTGCTGGTTCAGGGGCGAGTAGTCCAGTGCCACGGCAAAGATCTGGTTGGGGCGCACGCTCCAGTCCATCATGTTGCCG
>Ga0310786_10003961_pt1 | contig 20918 bp, 23 predicted proteins | sample AusTroGonzalo_MG_FD_203881 | JGI IMG/M metagenome (GOLD analysis project Ga0310786, IMG submission 203881) | Bovine rumen microbial communities from tropical cattle in Woodstock, Queensland, Australia - Gonzalo_03 (v2) (version 2) | ecosystem: Host-associated > Mammals > Digestive system >... | reverse complement strand
TTCCGGAAAAAAGAAAAAGCTCCAAGATCCTTAGATCTCGGAGCCAAAATACTCACACATATATACAAACTCAGAAAGCGCTGTCTATCGTGCTAAAGCCAATGCCAATAGCATCTGCAATATCATCATTAACATCAAAGCCAAAATGTTCAGTAACCCATTGAATATCTGCTGCCTTTAACTCATCTCTCTTATGCCCTCTACCTGTCTTAATACCAATCTTACTTCTCCAGCTATTAGGCATAACAAACTCAACTTCAATACCTCTATCCTTTAACATAACACCAACATATCCTTGCAACCAATTTAATGCTCTATAAGTTGCTTCATTTGTATTGAAACTTGTGCGGGGGAGGGGGTCTTCCACAATAGCCTTCTTAATCTCATATCTACTCAACACTCCCTCTAATCCTTCCCACATCTTATGTATCCTCTTATTGAGCGGTTGCCCTTTATCTGCCATAATACATCCATATTCCTTTATCTTATTACCTTCCCAAAGCGCCCATCCTGTACTAGTAGTACTCATATCCAAACTTAACCAGCGGGAACCTTGCTTGTTGGCGCCATCAACCTTATTTTCCATAATAAAAACTCCTTTCATTTTTCTAACTCTAGTATATCAAAAAATTTTTAATTTGTCAAGAAATTTTTGCTATGTGGCGCCACTAACCTCCATTCGCGCACAAAAAAAGTGGAGAGTTAAACTCTCCACTTAATTACTTCTTATACTTTTCAAAATCATTTATTTGAATATCTCCGGGATGTGTAGCATATTCATAATGAGTACATCCATCAAATCTTGAATAATAAGTTTTTATATATTCTCTTTCTGTTATTGAAATCTGTTCATCTATACCACTTATTCCTTTAGCTTCTAATTCTACTTTAATATTAGCAATGTTGTACTCATCACCATAAAAAATTACTTCATCTTTAAGCACTATCTTTGTTTGAACAAAGAAAATAACTAAGCATATACATCCTACAATAGCTAATGGTACTATCATATCACCATCTTCTATAAGCATAATAAAACTAAATAGTAAAGTTATTATTGCAAGTATTAAAACCATTACCATTATGTATCCAAATAACGTCATTTTTATTCTCCTTTAAAATTCTCCACTACTTCCAAATCCGCCTGTATTTCTGTCTGTTGTATCAAGTTCCTCAACTACCTCAAGCGGGAATCTCTCGTGATGCAAAATTACTAACTGCGCGATACGCTCGCCGGGCGCTACCTTCTGCGGATCCTTGTCATCACAAGTTAAATTAACTATAACCTCACCGCGGTAGTCGGAATCTATAACACCTACACAGTTACTTGGGCGCACGCCTTGTTTTGTTGCTTTTCCTGATCTAGCAAAAATATATCCTGAGTAATCATCAGGTATCTGCATAGCCCAACCTGTTGGGATTGCTATTCTCTCATTAGGATAAATTATAACTTCTTCTTGAATGTCTGCATATAAATCTAATCCTGCGGCGTTCCTTGATCCCCGTGTGGGGATCTGGGCTGTTTCTGATAATCTCTTAAGTTTAAGCATTAAAATGCGCTGCCTCCTGAAGTATCGTATTTAATCTTTGTGACACCAATAGGCTCTTTCTCGCTGTCGAAAATTTTTGTAATTGAAACATTATACCACTCGTCAACAATTTCGCCTTTTGATTTTGCTTCTTTCTTAGTTTTCATAGACTTTTTAATCTCATATGCGGAATCTGCGCGAGCCTCTTCAAGGATCTCATCAGCTTCGTCTTCGGAATCCGCACGATACTCTTCTGTTACTTTTAATAGATATTTACCCATTATTTTCTCTCCTTTAATCCGTTTATAATATTAATTTCTAAATCTTCATAATTACGTTTTCTTGAATTCTCTAATCGTTCTATATACTTTAAATTAAATTTCTGATTACCAATTACAATAATATCTTTTATGCTATACCTTTTGGCTAAAGCAAGAACAACTATTGGATCTATATTATTATAGACAATTCTTTCACGCCCATCCTCAAATTCAACAATAGTTTTGTTATTCAGTATAAACATATCATTCTTAATAACTATTACTGATTTATTCATATTATTTCTCCTATCTCTATTACTCCGTTATCGTAGGGAAATAAATAATATACATGAAAATCTTTATCATCATTGGTTTTTAACCAAATCTCATAAGCCATCTTATCTTCTGTTACATGAATATCATAGATTTCACCACGATTATGTAAACAGTCAATCAAAGCTTCTTTGTATTCAGGTCTACCGCTGTTTAAATCAAGATCGTTAATATGGAAAATAGTGTAATCTTTTCTCTCATTACATAATAGCATCACATATTTGCAATAAGTATTCCATGCCCAACTTGTTGTCCTTACCGCAATATCTTCAATAGCCTGACGAATCTTAAAACTTGACATTGATTTACCATTCTCGCGAAGCAATGTTTTATTCATCTCATACATATTAGTACCGATTTCAGACTCTTGTTCTTTTAACTGGTTTAACTCATCACTCATTAAAATTTTCTCCTTTTTTATTTTCTATATTTATTATATCAAAAATTTTTTCTTTTGTCAACACCTGTTGATTGCGGGAACCCATAAGCGCTAGGGTAGTATCCCTTTCCGCAAGTATAAACCGGCCTATAATCATTTTATCTACACAGCTATATATTCTCTGTGCGACCTTATCTTTTGGCAACTCATCTGCTTCATAACCAGTCCAAAGAAAAATTTTAATATCTGGATAAGTTAATCTTACCGCATAAATAATTGTCATTGTATAACCAATGTTCTCTGGCGCCAACGGCTCGCCGCCAAGTATACTGAAATTACGTTCTATTTTATTTCGTCCAAGAGCCTCTATAATATTTGCTAATAGAGTATCTATATCTATTTCTCTTCCTCCATTAAAATCCCAAGTTTCTGGATTGTGACATCCCGGACAATGAAAGTGACAACCTTGCATGAAGAGGGAAACACAAATTCCCTCTCCATTAACAAGATCTTCTGTTATTAAGTTAGCGTATCTCATATTCTATCCCCGTGTGTTTAACTCTTTGTTCAACCTCTTGTTGCTTACCCTTGTTAAATGCGGTAGTGTAGTTACCTGTCAAGTATCCAGTCACTCTTCTTAACCTCTGGATATTGCGGGAGCCGCACATCGGACAACAGTCATTGATTTCATCAGTGTAACCGCAGTCCATACAAGTGTCAGGACAAGTGTTAAGGGCAAAATAAGGAATGTCCTTATCCATTGCATAGTTGACTATTGTTTCAAGAGCGTCAATATTATTCTTAACATCACTATCTAATTCTACATAAGTGATACAACCTGCGCTACTATAAGGAGTTAACTGAGCTTCAATATCAATCTTATCAAATGCAGACATTTTCTCCCATACAGGTACATGCATAGAATTAGTAAAGTATTCCTTATCAGATACATTAGGAATTATACCATAAGTTTCTTTAAACTTCTTCATTGCAGTATAACATAAATTCTCTGCTGTTTATACCTTCGGTTTCCCGATATTTATTAGAGGACTAGACTATATCTTCATCTTATTATTCTATTACCAAATAATAAGAGCCTTGTATTTCGCCATGCCTGGCTACGCTACTCGCTTCTTCATATTAAAATTTCTTTTAATACTATGCTTTTGCTAGTCGTTAGAGAACGAAACCTTTTTCTTCATATTCAGACAAATATCTAAACCAATATCCACATCTAGGTTTAGTTTTTACTTTATGATTACATTGATTTAAAATTGTTGTTTTATTAATATTCAATTCTCTATATGCTTCTCCAACTGAACCATATTTTTTAATTAAATTACCTTGTAAATCAAAACAACAAACATGAATTGATTGTGGATCTTCCCATCCTTTTTTATTCTCAATAAATAAATGGTCAAATGCATCTTTTGTATTTTCAGAAATTGTACCCCATTTTAAATTGGAATAATGTTTATTTTTTTTATTCCCATCAATATGCATTACAATAGTATTAACTTCTGGGTTTGGATTAGGAACATATAATTCAGCAACTAATATATGAACTCTTCTTTGACGCTGACCTTGTGGATAAGTAATTCCACAATACCAGTATCCATGATTTTCCCATTGAGATTTATGAAAGAATTTATTATTTCCATAATCTTTGTAAATTTCTCCCGAAGGAGTTATGTAATCAGTTTCACTACCTTTAATTAATCTCATTTCCTCTTGGATATCTTCTCGATTAATTAATTTTTCTGTCATTTTTCTTGCTGCCATATAATTTCTCCTTTATAATTATTCTATAATATATAAAAAATCTATTATACACAAGTGACAGTTTTGTCCAAAAAATATATTTAAAAGGTTTAATCCTACGGGGTTAGCTTGCCTTTATCAGGTTTAGCCTTTCTTATCAATTTATTACATTCAGCCCGTTTAACAAGGAATTTGTACTTAAAATCACTTTTAAGCCACCCACATATGTTTAGGTGTGTAATAAACTCCAAAGTTTAATTTATATTTCTCTTTAAATTCTGCGCATCTAGTTTTAAATAACTGTTCAATTCTCTTGGCTAATTCCATACCTTTTGGAGTTGTATGGTTACAGCCTATAAGAATCTGAAGGCATTCCGCAAGTCCTAATTGACCAACAGCAAGTGTTCCATGCTTCAGCGCAGATCGTATATCTTTTCCATCATAGCCAGCTATCGTACAATTCTCATACATAAATGCGGCAGACCTAGGATCCTGTGAGCAAATCCACTCGAATCTATCTATCAACGTGTCTTTTGCATCACTAATGTATTCATCTAACATTTCCATAAAAGTATCAATGATATTTTCTTCATTAGCATCTTCTGTGGAGTCCATAACAGTCTCTTGCGCTCTCATAGCTATTGTAGGAAGAATTATAGTTACAGGACAGATGTTTCCACGTCCATCTTTCTGCTGACCAAGTCCATTAATATCCCAACCATTGGCAGTTCTACAACCCATGGTACTAAAGTATGTTCTAGGATCATCCTTGAGATACCCAGCATTCCCGCTCCAATCCATATTAGCATAATTAGGATAAATTCTAGTTGCTGTTGATTTTAGAGCTAATCTATATAAATCATAGTTAGGATCTCCAGGTTCTCTGTTGATTCCCTTACCTGATTGGAAAATCCCGCAAGGGAATATAGCTGTACGATAATGTTTGCCAATACCTTTTAAACAACCTTCTATAATAAATTTAGTAATTAATCTGCCTTCTGGTAATGTACAAGTTCCATAGTTGATACTTGTAAATGGCAGCTGATTTCCACTTCTACTTTGAAGTGAGTTTAGATTATGATACATACCTTCAGCAGCCTGCTCACATTCTTTTTCAGTGTGCTTTAAAGCATATCTATAAGCCTTATGTTGCTTAATACATTGCCAATCTTGCTCATTGAATGTATTCTCATTTGTGTTGGCACAATCCCAGATTTTGAAGTTATGCTGATAATTGTCAATAGGTAATTTACTAAAGTCTTTACCTTCAAGCATCTTCCTAAAGAGATTCTGCATAATTGCGCTATCTTCACACCATTCTATTCCATCTAGAAACCATTTCCAAAAGCTAATTCTGTAATAAGGAACTAATGTCCAATCCAAATGAGTTGCGGAAACGCCACCAAATTGCTGAAGTGACTGAATCTGGAATATTACTGCTAACAGCTGGAATGCTGTATCGACACTCCGAGTCCCGCGAATATCTGACTGACGAAGATCAAATCCGTATTTTAGTAAATCATCAAAAGGGATTGATAGACAATTATGATCGCCAACTACATAGTGATCCAAGTCATGTAAATAAACAATATTATTAACATGATTGTATCTTGTAGTTTCACTAACCATATCATCAAGAGCAATCTGTTTCATCATTGCGGAAGCTGCCTCGCCGATCCTACCTCCAAATGAATGTTCATCAAGATTGGCATTTTGCTGTTGTACATTAGATGCAGCTAATTTTTCTTTTATTATCTGTCTTAATGCAGTCTTACGATCACGCTCTGCGGTTCTATCATTTCGATAGGTAATATAAGCTCTAGCTACATCTTTTCTTTTGCAAGACATAAGACCATGTTCAACTAAGTCTTGTGTTTCTTCTACTGAGATGTCTGTTCCCATTAGTTGCTTTTCTTTGTAGATTTCTTCTACTTTCTTTGCGATGTTTTCTGCTTTCTCTAAAGCATATGGTGTAACTTTTTTGTCTACTGCATTAAATGCTTTCAATACAGCTGACTTGATTTTGTCTGGGTCGAATTGAACTAATCGACCATCTCTTTTTTCAATCATAAGCTCCTCCTAATTATTTTTATAGTTTAAGGATTACATTGTAACATATTATATAAAAAATCAACGAAGACGTTTAAAGATTTTTGCCCATGATTCTGTAACTGCATTTTTAAACATTTCATGTTCCCAATAATAAGTAGTGAATTCATGTATATCCAAACCTTCATTATAGATGATTACTGTTGGATTAAAAATTAAATGATATTCATCTATATCTTTTTTATCTGTTTGAAATCTTCTTATAATTTCATCACAATTAGGATTCTCTTCTCTTGTCAAGCATCTTATAAGTCTCATTTTATCAGAAGCTGTAACATATAGAGTTATTAAATCTATATCCGGATTTTGCTGTAAAGCACATAAACCTGCGGGATTGAAGACTCCAATATTAACAGTATCTTCAGATAATGCAGACATTTGAGTACCATAAAACCACCCTCTAAACTCTGTGGCTTCTAACATCTCACCGCTTATGATCTGTTCTGTCATTCTTCCTTCTGATATAAAGTGATAATCTTTTCCATTTACTTCACCTTCTCTTGGCGGGCGGGTTGTGCAACTTATAATTGGATTTATTTTAGGATAATGAGATACCACCCAATTAAGGATGGTATCTTTTCCAGAACCGCTTGCACCATATAATGCTATTATACAATATTTTTTATTCATCAATTTTACTCCTATCGTGTACTAATTCTATATCTCCATTTTCATATATGTTTGTTATCTTATATAATTGATGTGTTGGTGTATGACTGTATGACTTTGCTACAAAGGTGTCTTCTCTGCGGAAGCCTGTTACCATTACTTGAACTCCTTTACGGAACCAACCTTTTTCGATAACTTTCTTCTTACCATCCGCGCCAACTTCAGATATTTGTCTTTTGAACATCGCATAATACTCTTTTCCAAATTTTACATCGACAACACCTGTTGTTGTTAAGATAGAAATTGTAGATCTCTTATCATCTTTACAAATCACCGTTCCAATAATTTTGTAAGTTTTAAACAAAGGAACACGGAGCTTTCCGCGCTGGAAGTACTTTTCTACTTCAGGTGTTTCTGGCAGCTGCTGATAATCCGCGAGACCATATTTCGCAACATTTACTTTTGCTAAATCATGTTCGTGATAGTAGAAGCCTACACTATCAATCTCCCAACTTGAGATTGTTCCACTTGCATACTTATCCCAAAGTTCTTTAAAACCTATGAAGTTAACTTTATTTAATACTTCCTCTTGATTGTCCTTTAACCATTCTCTTGCTTTATTCATTGTCTTTGAGTAAACCTTATCCCAATATTTCTGCGAAACTGCGAAGAACTCGCCGAACTGGATTACTTGATCCATATCAAAATACTTTGCATAAAAATCATACATATTCTGTTGACCAAAATAATATATCGGAGTTCCACTCATTGTTGCTTTAAAATACTTCATAGCTTTATTAAAGTGAAATACTCTTATTTCAAAATCTAGCTTATCTTTTGGCACTAAATCTTTTTCCAATAGACCACTAAAATTCTGAAGATTTAATCTTGTCTTAGGTTCACTTACTAAAAAGAGATATAGAGCCATTACCGCAACTCTGGGTTCAACACCAAGTTCTTTTGCTAATTCTATCTCTAAGTTATCAAATGCGCCTGCTTTAATTAGACTTATCATTGCGGGCTTCTTTATCGGACATCTTTGCATAAAGTCCTTTAAACTACTAAACGGACGCTTTGCTATTATATTCTTTATAATATCAACATTAACTCCTGTTAAAGCTCTAAAACCAAACAAGATTTGCTGATTCTTTACATCAGGTTCAAACTGAAATGAAGATTCATTTATATCAATTAATGATACCTTAATGTTATTTGAGATAATTTCGCCAAGAGCTCGCGCATTCTTACCATAATCAACTGACTTTGTCTTTTTCTTTGCGCTAACTTCAACTGCTTCCTCTTCAACAATCTGCTCTTCTTCTTCATCAGCTTCTACATCTATTATATCATCTTCTTCTTCGTCATCTTCATCTTGAGAACAACTATTAACTATCAGACAAGCTGTATCCCAATATATTGGATCCCAATTCGTTGCAAGATAAACTGTCTGGAAACCAATGAACGAGTATGCTAATGCGTGAATGATTGAGAACGAATAACCCATCTGAGGACCAATTCCACATTTCCAGATATAATGACCAAGACATGGAGACTTCGCCTGCTCTAAAACCTTATCCCTTAATCCGGGAATCTTGTTCATCTGCTTCTTACCGACAATCTTACGTGCGGTGTTAGCTTCCGCGAGCGTGAACCCGCAAATATCAGGATCCATTAACATCTTCATCATTTGCTCCTGACTTGGCGGAACTCCATGTGACTTTAAGAAATAAGGTTTAACTACTTCCATTTCTTCTTTTGTTAAACCATATTCTCTCATTTCATTATACCATAACTCAATGTTATTCTTAAACATAACATATTTATCCATCGGAGTTATCTCACCTTTTTCTGCTGTCATAAGACGCATCAGACCATTCGCATCTGCTAACTCCATAATTGAGATAGGTTTAATTTTCTTTGCCGCCTGCTTACCTACCGGAGAATCGAACTGGAAGACATTTATAACATCCATATTATAAAATCTTTGCCAATACTTCATATCTTCAATAGGAAGAACATTCGGATTGAGATACTTATTATAAACTTCTCTTAAAGATAAATTCTTATCTATTTCACCATATTTCTGAAGAAGATTGATAGTGATTGCTATTTTATCTTGGATTTCTGTTACAAGGAAGTCATACTTTGTCAAACCTACTGCTTCATCCATATGCAGATCATATTGAGTTATAATTTCCCAATTCGGAGTTCTCATAAAACAACCAAACTCATATGGATCTTCATCAAACAAAATAACACCTGATGCATGACTTGAACGCTTATTAACTAGACCTTCAATACCTTGCATAATTGTTAACAGACCAGGATACTGGTTAACTTCATCAAGGAATAATGCTATTGGCTTTCTATCTTTCTCTGGATTACCATTTATAACATCAGATAGCGGCCACACGAATCCACGCTCCTCAGGGATAAGTGATGAAAGATACTTTGCTATATCTGTGTCAATTCCTTGTGGACATTCTTCACTTCTATACCCACGACAAGCTGTTAAGATTGTCGATCTTGTACTTTCTGTACCAAAAGTTGCAATCAATGTACAACCTAAGTTTGCGCGAGCCTGTGCATCTATACCCTCTACGAAGTTCTTTCCTCTTTCTTTCTTTATTTCATTTAATATCAGTGGACGCTTACTAGGACATAAATCTAAATCAATATCACCTAACTCAGTTCTTTCCTTATTTAAATATCTCCAAAATGGAAGTTCCCATTTGATAGGATCAAGCTGAGTTATTCCTAATAGATAGTGGTTCAGACCTGAACAAGATGAACCTCTTCCGGCGCCAACGATACTTCCGCACTTCCAAAACATATCAACATAATGAGATAACGTTATAGGATATGCAAACATATTTGTGTTTAATGCCTTACCTATTGTTCTTTTAATATCCGCTTCTTCCTCAAGCCGTGAAAGATATTCGTCATTATGTTTTCCTAATTCATATAATTTACTATCACATTCATTAACCCAATATCTTTCATATTTATCATTAGACATGAACATAGAATCTAATATAGGATATTTATCTGCTAATAGTTCTCCTGTCTTTAAATCACATAATTTTCTTTTTCTATAATCATAAACCTCAACCTTCGGGATCTGCTGCGGATGCCGCATGTCCCAAACTTCTATCTTATTAAAAATTTCCATGCTGTTTGCACATAATTCTTCATATATATCTGAGATATTAAGATTCTCTTTAATTTCTTCCTCTGACTGAAGATATGCAAACTCATAGAACTTATCAATTTCTCTTTCACCATTCTTTGATGCAAGATATGCCTTATGCACATATCTATCTTCTTTCTTTAAATAATGTGCATCTGTTCCTATGACCATCTTCACATTAAAAAACTTTGCGATACTTCTTAATCTTTCATTTACTATATTCTGTTCGTGATTGTTTGCGGGAGCGCACTCTATATAAAAATCATCACCAAACCATTCCTTACACTTTAATATGAAGTTTCCTATATCATTTCGTGCGGCTTCCTGTGCGCGCGTGTCACCTGCAGCTTCCGCATTAATTAGAGCTAATGTCTGCTTTGAGACCTCACCACCAATACAAGCGGTGGTTGCTATTAAAGATCCTGGATACTTCTTGACTATTGAATCAAGATCATCATATGTTGTGACAACTCTTTCCATTCTCTTTGTCTCAAATATATTCATCCATGCGGTTGAAGATAATTCTCTTAATGCACGATGACCTGTCTTATTTTTTGCAATCAAAATAAAGTGATAAAAACTCTGATCCTTGTCACGATTAGGACATAAATAAATTTCATTTCCTAACGCAACTTTAAAATCCGGATGTTCTTTTTTTATCACATCATTATAATATATATTCACTTCAGGATGACAACAAAGGGCTTCATGGTCAGTTATAGCTATTCCAGCTAATCCTAATTCTATAGCCCGATCTACAAGTTTTTTAGGTTTGTTAATACAATCTAACAACCTTAGATTAGAGTACATCGTATGCGAGTGAACCTCAAAGCGCTTACACATTACTTTTTCTCCTTTTTCATTTTTCTATATATATTATAACAAAATTTTTATAAAAAGTCAAATGCGGAAGCCGCCTAGCTTCCGCAAAATACATTAGGAATTTCTTTAATTTCCACATCAGGATAAGCTCTTTTAAGCGAATCTTTATATTTTTCTATTACTTCTTTAGTTAAATATAAAGTTATTACACGTTGATCGTCAGAAATTTCTGCCGCCATAAGCAATTTATCATAATATTTTTCATCTAATTCCATAATTCTCTCCAATTGGATATTCTAACTCTTTACAATTAAAAAATTGTTGTAAACCTAATCTCTCGCTACAAGGATTGGTTGGTGCTTCATATACCATCAATACAAAGATAGGATCCTCTATCTTAAACATTTTCGCACAATGGTCAAATGCTTTATAAAGCTTGTCCTTGTCAACATAAGTTTCAAGTAAATATCGATATTCTTGCATAGTAGGACATTGGCATTCATTACCAAGCGGATCTCGTAAATCTGCATTAGCATACCAGCATTGTTCAGGTCCGTTGCAGCTATATTGTCCATAAGTCTGGACTATAAGCGGTTCATAGCGAAGCCCGCAGATAATACCTCTCTTATCTATATAATACTCTTTATCATCTTTAGGTCTAAACCATTCCGGATCTGACATCGCTGTCGAGATAGGAATCATATTCGGTTTAAAATTTCTTATTTGATAGAAGTAACTTGTAGCAAATTTCATTTTGTAGGATACCTCCCACCAACACACCTGTCTTGGTTCCAATGCCCTTTAGGACAAATGTAATATATATATGTATGATAAACAGGTCTATATTCATAAGGATCTAAATATCCACCAGTTAACCGATTAGTACATTCTTCTTCTAAAATTTCTTTCTTTTCTTGCTCGAAAAATTTTTCCTTATAGTAATCTTTACATTTAGGACACCATTTATATCCTTCTTGAATCTTTTTACGGAAAATATCTAAACATTCATCATTTTCTTTTTTTAAAGTTTTATATAATTCTTCAAACTTTTCAATTTTTTCTTTTACAGATAAATTATCATCTACTGCTATATCAGTATATTGTTCTCCAATCGTCATATTTTACCTCAATATTAATACTAATTTATCAACAGCTCTAGTACAAGCTGTATACAACCAACGTGCATGCTCTTCTATATTAAACGGAAAAGATTCTTCTACAACTAAAACTTTATTAAATTGACTGCCCTGCGCTTTGTGACATGTGATAGCATACCCAAAAGCAAATTCCATCGGTAAGGGTGGACAAATCTTAATTTTCTTTAATCTATATTCTGTAGAAGAATCAAAAGTTTTAATATTCTCACTTATTAAAGGCTTATCAAATACAAGATTTTTATAGTAATCTTCATTGTCTACAACAAGATTACCACATAAAACCTCAGTAGGTTCCCGTACAACAAATTTAGGATATTGTATTGTTGTTTCATAGCTATTAGCAAGATACCCAATAGTTCCATTTATAATAGGATCACCTTCTTGCTCGCTCATATAATCCCAATAATTTCTTAAACATATAAGCTTATCACCTTCAACAGGATAGATACCTTCAAATCCCTTGAGTTCACGCATTTGTTTATTTAGACCAAATCGCATCCTATTTGTAGCGCAAATAATCTGGTCTGCCCATTCCATCATTCCAGTACTTAATTCATTATGTTTAAAGATTTTTACATCCTTACCATCAAAAGTCTGAATAGGTTTGCCTTCACGAATTGCCATAGTTAACTGAATGATTTCTGATTCTGCCTCTTGTCTCATAATTTCATCAAGGAAAATATGAGGATTATCAAGTAAGTGGTTATCTTCATCCTTGTTAATTGGCGGGAGCTGGAAGGGGTCACCAAGGAATAGAACATATACATCATGACCTAGAAGTAAATCTACCAATGGCTTAGGAGCCATTGATACTTCATCTACTACTACTATTTTATAATCCAGCTTCATTTTAGCTATTTTCTTAAATCCGCCTCTAGGAAGCGGGAAACAATCATATAGAAGTTTATGAAGCGTCATTGCATTTTTATTACCTTTACTTCTTAAGACCTCTGCTGCCTTACCGGTGAATGCCGCATAGCAAACGAAGTCCTCATCAATTCCTATCTCTTGTATAATATGACGAACTAGGGTTGTTTTACCTGTACCAGCATATCCCGCAATAACTGTGTACTTTAAAAGTTGTTTATATCGAGTTACCGCCAACTGTAGCCCAGCCTTTTGTTTTTCATTTAATTCCATCTTTACTCCATTCTTCTACTCTTGCGCCCATTTCATCTAATCCAACTTTTCTATACCAAGCATTGATCCAATCTGCTACCAGATGTCTGTGACAAAACTCACCCGGTTTTTCATAGCAAAGAAGGATAATATCACGGGTAGGTTTCCCAGAATAAGTTCTTTTATTAGCTATCTGGCTAAGATCAAGTAAAACTTGACCGGGACTTAACTGGTCAAGAACTTCTTCTTGAAAATGCTCAATATAAAAATCATTATCGTGATTTTCTTTCCACTCACTAAAGAATTTCCATTTGGGTGCAAGTTTTTTATACCAAGCACCCTCATACCAATTAGGGATTCCGCCACAGATAGCAATCGGGATAGCATCTTCGGGAAAATTTTTCATTTGACCAAAATAACTTGTATAAATCATTTATTTTTCACCTCTTTTTATTTTCTATAATAATTATAACAAAATTTTTATAGAAAATCAATATTAAAAATAATACTTAGATGAATTAACGATCTCATAATCTTCTAACATAATTTGTGGAGTTACTCTACCACACCATTCATTTACTCCACAAGTACCTACAAGGTTAATTGTAGTAAATCCAGACTCATTTTTTAATTTCTCATATTCTTCTTGAGAAGATCCAAACTTTATAATTTCACACTCTGGAAGTTCGATACATATTGTAGGATTTTTATCAGGACTCTTTAGGCTAATCATATCTGCAGTGATCTTTAAATTCTGAATACCTACCTTAGATTCGAATACATCCTTACCCCATAAGTATCCCATTCTGGCAATGTCTTCAATTATCTGTCCATCTACAGAAGTTCCTTCCCAGAGATAATCTACTCTGTAACAAGCTTCAGTAGGTGTAAACTGAAGAACTGCATCAGTCTTCTTTAAAAACTCTTCTATGTTTTCTTCTTTTATACTTATACCAAATGCGCCCTCATGTCCAGCTACAAACTCCACTAGGCCGGTTCCCGCGCAAATTGATTTAAATTCTGTTATATCTGTAATGTCACATCCTCGAGCAGAACCTGAGTAATAAACTACTTCTTTCTCTTCAATACCAGGTCCCCAAGCTACTCCTACACTCTTAGGTGCTCTTCCGGTAGCAGCATACGGCTCGTCAACTTTTCGTGTATAATAATACTCTCCATCTTCACCAATAGAACCAGTTACAATAACTTGTTCTTGTTCTACTTTAATTTGCTTAGTTAGAACACACACTGGGCGCTGATATTTGCCCATAATTCTATTAGCTACTAAACCAGCTATGTTTGGATGAATCTGCCCGGGTTCTAGCTTAAATAAAAGAACTCTATGCTCTAGCATATTCTCTTCTTCTATTCTACGTTCAAGGAGCTCCAGACCTTCCTTTTCCGCCTTGGTCTGATGGTTCTTTACATTTGTGCAAGTCCGCAGTGCTTGAGCAAGAATAGTTTCCATTTCACCTAGTTTATGTCCACGTTTATTAGAAAGAACTTGTTCATTAGCTTTAAAGACTAACATTGATTCAAATACAAGTTTCTTTTCTTCCATAGTTCCACTTCGCACAATAGCATTAACTAATGGCGCTATATAGAACGCCGCACCCCATGAAGTAATGTGATCGCCAAGCTTGTACTCATTCTTTTTCCACATTCCATAAATAAAAGGATTAACAACATTATCGGGTTCAAAGCCTTTATTTATAAGATGCTTTGTTTCTATTGATAACAAACTCATCATATCTGCGGTGTTACCTAAAGCTACTAAATCAAGTAGTTTGTCTGTATAAAGAGTTGTTTGTCCACAATTAGTTTCAAAATATCTGCAAAATTGCCAAGTGACGCCTACACCGGATAAGAATTTATTAGGATAATTCGAACATTGATTATTAACTGTTATTGCCGATTCACTCATTCCGTGTTCAACATCATGGTGGTCAAGAATGATACACTCAATATCCTTGCTTGCTAACATTCTATGTTCTACATAATCATTGCTGGCGGAATCTGGACAAATAACTAAATTATATTTTAATGCAGTGTCTATACAATCTTTTAATCCATGCTGTTTCCCATCATGTATATACCAATCAAAATTGTTTAATACTGTCCCCGGAAAATAGTGATATAAAAAATTTAGTAATAAAGCAGCTGAGGTGAAACCATCACAGTCTGCATCTACTACAATTAAGATCTTAGATCCATCTATCAAATGGGTAGCTAAACAACGTGCTGCAATAACTATTGAAGGACCAAATAGTTGCGGATCATTTATATCATCATCAGTAGAATGGATATAATGTTGCATTTCTTGTTTATCTTTAATTCCTCTATTAAAAAGTATTTGTTCCATTGTTGAAAAATTTTTATTAGGTTCATTTAATAATCTTATGTTCATAAAAATATCCTTTCTTCAAATAATTGTAAGAATACATCTTTCCCTTTATCCGTAGGAGAATCTTTGTATCCTAACAAGTTCTTTGTATCAAACATAAAACTTATCTGAACCGATGCTCCATACTTCTTATGTATTTCTGTTAACTTCTTTGTCCATTTTTCCCATTCGGGATCTCCTATTTCTTTAAACTGTTTATCAAAAGCAACAATAATCTCTCTACAATCAAGTTGTGTTAATAACTGAACCTGATAGGACACAAGTGAGCTTCCGCATACCGCAACACTTAAATCATTTTCCAAACCGAAGTAATTTGCATATTGCAGTGTACTTTTTTCTCCCTCAAATACAAATGCTTTCTTTAAAGCTGATATATTTGTCTTACTGTTGTTCAAATTGTAAAGATTAAAGCCTAAGGCGTGATTATACATTTTCCCGCCAAGAATAGCCGGACGATATTTTCCATATTCCTCCCTATCTTTAACTAATGTTCTCTCTCTAACTCCTATCAAGTTCCCATCAATATCATAATGAGGAATAACAATACCATCGTTAACTGGGTCATAACATACCCCTCTAGCAATATAAATATCATAAGGGATGTTATCTTGTTCCCAAGATAGGATATGCGGGCGCGGATAATATTGTAATAAATTTTTATCAAGTGTCTTAAACTTTATTTCTTGTTTTTGCTTTTTATCTTCTGTGAGTTTATCATAATTCTTAAAAATCTGCCAATCAGCTAAAACTTCACCAAAAGCTTGTTCTTCTGTATCAACAGTAAAACCAAAATAATTTGCGACATACTTAATAGCCTGCGGGAGTGTCCACTGTAGATGCGTGTTAACTTCCTTATATTTCATCATAAGTTGATATATATCAAATGACTCTTCTGGACATTGTGTATAACATTTAAACAAATGTGTGTTATCATAATAATATAACTTTTGAGAACCTTCTCCAATAGGATTATGACAAAGTGTCTTTGAGATGAACACTTCGTCATTTACCCATTTTGGCTCTCCGCCTATTTCTGCAACGAAGTCAAATACTTGCTCAATCGTTAAAGAATTTTTTAATTCGTCCTTATCTATCATAATTATTTTTCCTTGAATTTTATTTGTGTATCTGGAATCTCTACTAATTCATAATTCATTTTTGTTGCAAAAATAGGGATAATCTTACAAGTTCCTCTATCTTCTTTACACCATAACCATATATTCTTCCAACGACCTCTACGATTCTTATAAATACTAATCTTGATTGTTGGAACTTCAAAACCTGAGTTAATAACTGTCTTTAATGCTTCAATATCTTTGCTTGTTGACTCTAACATAATCATACCAGCATCGACTTTATCTGCAATAGCTTTCGCACCACGAAGTAAGTTCTGATCATAGTTATCTGTATCTGTATAATCACCATTCAACTGAGTTGCTGATAAGATGAATACATCATTCTCAACGCAGATGTCTTTAAGACGAATAGCCATCATAAATAAGACATTATCTTCTCTTAGGCGGACGCCGCCTGACCGGCGCGTGATCTCTTCCAAAATTTTCATTGATGTATGAATATAATCAAGAAAGATATATCTTACATCATGTTCTCTCATATTTCTCTTAATTGTATTCTCAATATCTTGTAATGAGAAATCGGGAAGTTGTTCTACATATAGCGGGCTTGCCTTTAGGATATTTCCTGCACGGACTACTCGCTCCCATTCTCCCGCATAATATTCACCATTTAAGATATGTTCTTCATTAACATCGGCTATAAATGCAATCATCATTGTCTGAACTTCTGATAAATCTTGCTCTGTTGCTATAAAAGCTACCGCCTGAGATTTACCAATGCTAATCCATTTTTCTTCTTTACTATCATATCTTTGTTCACAAGCTATGGAACAAGCATCTGCGATCATGCTACGCGTCTTCCCCACACCAGTGGCTGCAGATCGCAGATAAAACTTACCAAATCTTGCTCCACGTAATATTGTGTTTATAAGAGGTCCAAACAACGGATAACCAATTTCTGGATTCTCTCGCAGAGAATCAAGTAACTCTAGAACTCCTTCACCCGCTTGTACACTCTCGCCAGACCCGTTGTCCGCATAAGTTGCACGGATGCGCTCTATTTTCTCATCTATTGTATCAGCTATTTTTTCAATAGCAATATTGTCTAACCAATCTTCTTGTTGTTGTTTCTTTTTTATATCAAGAATGTTATCTGGATCATATAACCATTTAACATCAATACCATAACTATCATACATTCTTAATAATGTAAATTTCTTTACTCTTGCATAATAGTAGTCAAAAGTTGATAACAAACTTTTATCTGATAGTTCTTGTAAATATTCAATTCCTTTGTTTGCTTTGAAGATCGCTAACTGTTTAGGTCTTTGTTCAAGATAATCTTCCACTGCGGCGGGTGTTATCTGCTTCGCGCCAAGCATATGTAAGTTAGCTACTGTTTCAAAGATAATTTTATGGAACGCTTCAGGGAAGTCATCATCTAAAAGATGATACTTATCTGTATTATCAAATATTTGTGGGTTTGTGTATATACCACCTAATACTTGAATAATTGCAACTACATCTACATACTTATTCTTCATCTTCCTCTATTGCCTCCACATCAAATAGTTTAATAGGTTTTCTTTTAGGTTCTGGATACTTAATCGTTACTTCCTTTACTTTTATATAATTGTTTATATCTTTATTTTCATTTACATGATTAGCAACATATAAATTATAATAATAATCTAATGCTTGATTATAAACATATGGAATAATACCAATTCCACCATTAGCTTTTGAAATATCATTTTTCTTTATATCATACCAATATTGTAAAGTTTTTAAAATACCACGATAAGTATAATTATTTTCTTCTTTATAATTTTTTATTTGTTTATTGACTAATGCCCAATTCGCATAATTCCCAAATTTCTGCACTATATAATCTTTTAATGCTTGAAGATCTTTTTGTTCTTGCGGAATTTCACTATCATGCTTTTCCGCACAAGTAGTATGGGCATAACGGTTTTTTATTTTTACACATGGTTCTGCGTTTCTGTCAAATTGTTGTCCGCAATATAGACACTTGACCATTGCTTTAGCCATCTAATCTTCTCCTTTTCATTATTCTCTATATATATTATAACAAAAATTTTATGAAAAGTCAAAAAAGGCGCCCAATATCTTGGACGCCTATTTATTTATTTCTTAATGCTTTTTAATTCTTCAACGATTTCTGCTATCAGCTCAACTTGCTGAATTGTGGCTTCGTTGACTTTCTTGCCGGGACCTAGAAGTCTATTAACTACATCTATAATTCTTGGCTGGTAGTAAGCTGGATCTTCTTCCATCATCTTCATTGTCATATCATTGAATTCAGAGATAAGACCTTCAAAATCATATGTTTTCTGTTCAACAACCTTTTCTCTTTCATCAGTTACATACTTGCCATCGTTCTCTGCAGCTTCCTTATCAATAGCATCATTAATAGCTTTAACAAGTGGCTCGTATCCCATTTCAATAACGGGAGCGATATACTTAAATCTACAACCAGTTTCAACTGAGTTATCAAGAGATCTAAGGATAAGTCTAACCTTTGCTCTGCCATCAGTATCAAGATAAGGCTCAGCATAAGCATAAACATCTGCTGCATTTTTTGCTATGTTGTTAAATGATGATGAACAAGTAGGAACGATCTGATTATATTTTGATCCATCTTTACGAACAAATTCTTTATCCTTATCATGTGAGATAAAGAAGATTGCATAACCCATTTGAGTTAACTCTCTTATTGTATCATCAAATTCTCTCTTTAATTTAGTCCAACCACCGCCATAAGGGATTTCACTAATGTTCTGAATACCATTCTGTGAACATACCCACTTTTCACAAAGCATACCAGCTATATCAACAGTATCGAAGATAAGTGTATCAAATCTTTCTCTTACTTCTGGTTTCTTTAATTCCTTGCGAACATCTCTCATATCTTTCCAAGATGTTATGTCCAGTGCAAGTACACCTGGCAGAGCATTATAACCTTTTTCAAAAGCTAACAGCAATGCCTTTCCTGCTTTAGATGCGGTAGTTGTCTTACCCGTTTTGGGTGCACCATAAATATATATAACATACCCACTAAGGTCTCTAGAGACCTTGTGGGGTTGTAATGATAGTAAATCTATCGCCATGGGCTATCCTCTCTTTCACTTAATTAAAAACCTGCAAACTGAGCTTTCTGTGCGGGAGCGGGAGCGGGAGCTGTTGTGTTACTAGGAGTTGCACTGCCGCTAGCCTGACCAGCAATATATTCATCGTGATTCTTCTGAACTTCTGCAAGATGAATTTCATATGCCTGTACTGCTCTCTTCACATCTTCTACTGTCATTGTATCTGGACTATCAAGTTCAAAAGTAGTAGGATTAGATCTATCAATAACCCATGCTTTAACTGTAGTTGTTGTAGGAATAACAGTAGGCTCACCAAATGCAGACTCTATAACTTTCTGAGTTGTTTTTGTAAGTGATTCAATCTTACCACTAACATTAGTATAAATAAGGTTTGAATTTGAAGCATCAAGACTTTCAAAGTAATCTCTACCATCACGTCTTTTTACAATAAAGGTTACAGGAATAGCTAAACCCTGATAAGTAAAAATTCTTCCACCAACTTCATCATAACCAAGATCATTTCCATCGGCATCTTCCATAGATGTAACTCTATTGATAATTATATCAACATTAAAGTCATTAGTCTTTTTCTTTTCAGGCTGAGGAAGTTCAGAAATAATATTGATAAAACTACCCTCATTTCTCATAGCGGCGATCATTGTTCCGTCTTTGCTTACAAAGTTATTAACTCCAATAGCACCCTTTATCTGAATCTTTAGTGCAGCATCCTTACCATCCTTAGCCCAAGTCTTGCCATTAGCAATAATATTCTTTACAATAGGATAGTTCTTATTTTTCTTAGGTGTCTGTCCCTCTTTTGCAGGATAACAATCTGCAATATAAGTAAAATTAACTGTGATTACATTTAATCCTTCTTCGTCAGTAGCTACTTTAATATCACCACTAACATAAGGGATACCCTTTTTTGATACCTTTTCTTCAAGTGTGTGTTCAAAAATACGACCAGATATTGTTTCTTCATTGATGTTTTTTCTCATTTGTTTTTCTCCTTAATTTTATTTAATTTTTATTTTCTATAAATATTATATCAAAAATTTTT
>Ga0310786_10003960_pt1 | contig 20919 bp, 14 predicted proteins | sample AusTroGonzalo_MG_FD_203881 | JGI IMG/M metagenome (GOLD analysis project Ga0310786, IMG submission 203881) | Bovine rumen microbial communities from tropical cattle in Woodstock, Queensland, Australia - Gonzalo_03 (v2) (version 2) | ecosystem: Host-associated > Mammals > Digestive system >... | reverse complement strand
GCTACGTCTGTTTCCTCTCCCTCATGCTGGCTTTCAAATACGTGGTCGCGAGGGGCATCACCATAGACTATTTCTCCCGCCGGGGAGCGGCTGAACGCGCGGAGTTCCCCATTCTCAGGACCGCTGTCGTTCTGCTCTGCCTGGGCGGGCACCTTGTCGCCTTCCCCCAGCTCATCTCGGGCTTTTGGCAGGCGGACGTCGTGAGGCTCAACGTCTGGCACAATCCGACCACCGTGGCGGTAATGCCGTTCGCGCTCCTGCTTTTCTATTTCGGCTTCCTGACTCTGAAAGAGAGAACCTTGAGAAATTTCCTTACCATGGCGGTCATCCTCATACTGAACTTCTTCACCAAGCCCAGCTACATCCTGGCCTGGATCCCGGCTGCCTTCATCTTCTTCGCTTTCTTCAAGGTCGGAGGGGACGACGAACTCAATTTGAACCTCAGCCTTAAGCGCGTCCTTTTGGCTTGCGCCGTCATCGTTCCCGCCTTGGCTGGCCTCTTCCTTTTGAAGAGCGTGACGAAGAGCGTCAAGGAGAACGTGATCTTCTCGCTGCCCTTCGCCATCCAGAGCCATCTCATGCACATAGAATTTGACCGCTATCTGAATTTTATGGCTGAGCGCCTGTTGGGAAGAAGCTTCGACGCCATAGCGAGCTCCTGGCAGACCTTCTGGTACATCGTTTTCTACAAACCCCTGACGCTGGCCTGCGGCTTGGCTTTCCCTTTGTCAGCCTTCCTCGTCTCGAAGAGGAAAAAGGACGGCATGCTGCTTTTCGCCTGGCTCACGCTATTCGTTGCTTTCGCCATCGGCTACACGCTCTCCCAGGACGGCGCCCACCGCACGCACTTGAATTTCACTTGGCAGATCCCGGTGGCCGTCTCTGCGCTCTTTTTGGCTTCGCTTCTGAACTTCTTCTCGGACGAGGAGCGCTTCTCCAAGCTCACCTGGCCGGCGGCCCTGACATGCGGCTTTTTCCTTCTCCACGCTTACTCGGGTCTTCTGTACCTGCAGCGCATGATCTTCACCTGGAACTGGAGGTAGGGAAATGAAAAAAGTTCTGGTACTTTTCCTGGGGATCGCCGCGCTGTACGCCGCCTACGTTTTCTTCTACCGTCCCAATCTTCTCATCAACGGCAATTTCTCCAGAAGCATCGCGGGCTGGCAGTTCGCCAAAAAGGGCGACGCCAAGCACGTGGAGCCGGAAGACGGGTACGGCATGGCTTATCTGTCCCTCGTGCCGGGAGGCGAGATGTGCCAGTTCTTCCTTTCGGGCCTGGCCGCCGGGGACGTTTGCGAGGCGAGCTTCAAATGCCGGGCCGCCAAGCCCTGCGGCCGACTGACCTTCCGGCTGGACAATCACACCTATGCCGCCATAGCCGTCACCAACAGCGATTGGCAGACGGTAAGATTCCGTTTCCCGATCTTCGACTACGCCGACAGACGTTCCTTCAGGCTCGTGGCCGGCAGGCATTCTCCCGTGGACGTGGCCGAAGTGTCTTTGCGGCGCTCCGATCCTTTCCGCAAGGCCGAACTTCTCGCGCTCGAGGGAACGCTCGTAACGAACCTCGTCGTGAACGGCGATTTCTCGATGGTTGGGTCAGGTCGGATGAAAGCAACCCAAGATCCTTCGACAAGCGTGGCGTTCCGACCATGATGTTCGCACAGTCCAGCAACGAAGTTCTGAGCGTATTCCAGACGGTCCAGCTCAAAAAAGACGTACCTTACGTCGTCTGCGGCTACGCCTTGATGGACGACGGCCGCATGGCGAACCGCACGGCCAACGTCCGCCTTTCCTACAGCGACAACAGGCCCCGCAAAACGGAACTGAAATTCTCAAGCCCCAACCGGGGCGTCTGGCTCAAGGGCACGCAAAAGATCGTGCCCAAGAGCGACTGCGAATTGAAGATAACCCTCCGCTGCGAACACAGCCAGGGCAAAGAGCCCGGAAAGATCTACTTCCATGGGATCCAGGTATATGAGGACGATGAGCTTCCCAGCGGGACGGACAAAAAGTGAACGCGCCGACACTCTACGCCATAATCCCGGCATACGAGCCGCTGCCCGAACTTCCTGAGCTGGTAAGGGAGGTCGTGAAGATCCCGCTTCTGAAGGGCGTGGTGGTCGTCGACGACGGCTCCAGGAAAGAGGGGACGGCGGAGACCTTTGACAAGATAAGGGATATAGAGGGCTGCACGCTTCTCGTCCACCCTCAGAACAGAGGCAAGGGCGCTTCCATGAAGACCGCCTTCTCCCATCTCCTCGAACATGAAAAGGATCTTCTCGGCGCCGTGACGGTCGATGCCGACGGCCAGCATCTCCCCGCTGATATAGAAAAGGTCCTCCGGGCTTTCCTTGAGGATCCCGAAGACTATGTGCTGGGCGTCCGGGATTTCAAGTCCCTTTCCGTAAAGATACCCTGGCGGAGCCGCTTCGGAAACAATATGACGGAGAAGGTCTTCAAGCTCTTCACCGGCACTCCGCTGCAGGACACGCAGACGGGCCTGAGAGTCTATCCCAAAGACTTCATGCGGGAAGCCCTCAACATAAAGCCCGACCGCTACGAGTTTGAGCTGGAAGCCCTGCTGCGCTATTACCGCTGCGGATTTGGGAAAATGCGGCAGGTCCCCATCACGACCGTCTACGAGGAGAACAATCCCAGCTCGCATTTTAATCCCATAAAGGACTCCATCAGGATCTACGCCATCTTCATAAAGTTCATCGGCGCTTCCTTGATATCGTTCGTCGTCGATCAGATCGTCTTCTCAATCATGATACATGTCCTCGGTCAGGACGAAATGTCCATCTTCTGGAGCCATCTTACGGCCAGGCTCATAAGCTGCCCGTTGAACTTCATCCTAAACAAGGAAGCCGTTTTCGGCTCCAAGGGACACTCGCTCAGACAGTTCCTGATCTTCCTTCTTCTGGCCGTATTCCTTTTCGTTTCCTCCCTTTACGGGTTAATAGGCTTGAACCGCCTCGGCGTTCATCCCCGCGTTGCGAAACTTATCGTGGAAGGATTGCTCTTCTTCCTCAGTTTCTTTGTCCAGAACTCCCTTATTTTCCGGAACCGCCGCCACGGCCGTTCTTAGCCCTCTTTTTTGGGAGGGGCCGATATGCTATAATGAAAAAATAAAACCTTATAGTATTTAACAGCCCCACTACAAAAAAATGACCAAGAAAGCACTCGTTTCCGGTATCACCGGACAGGACGGTTCCTATCTGGCCGAGCTTCTTTTAAGCAAAGGCTACGAAGTTTACGGCATCATCCGCCGCTCATCTTCATTCAACACCAAAAGGATCGAGCACATCTACCATGATCCCAAACTCAAACTGGAATATGGCGATCTGACCGACGCCACCCGCCTAAGAGAGCTGGTCTTGGACATCCAGCCGGACGAAGTCTACAATCTGGGCGCCCAATCCCACGTGCGCGTTTCTTTCGACGAGCCGGTCTATACCGTCGACACGGTCGCCATGGGCTGCCTCAATCTTCTGGAGGCCATCCGCCGCCTGAACAACAAGCCGAGGTTCTATCAGGCGTCCTCTAGCGAGATGTACGGCCTGGTCCAGGAGACTCCGCAGAAAGAGACGACGCCCTTCCATCCCAGGAGCCCCTATTCCTGCGCGAAAGTCTTCGCTTTCTGGCAGACCGTGAACTACAGGGAATCCTATGACATCTTCGGCTGCAACGGCATACTTTTCAACCACGAGTCTCCCAGAAGAGGCGAGACCTTCGTGACGAGAAAGATCACCAGGGCCGCCGGCCGCATCAAAATGGGGCTGCAGGACAAGCTTTATCTGGGCAACCTGGACGCCAAACGCGACTGGGGCTTCGCGGGCGACTACGTGGAAGCCATGTGGCTGATGCTGCAGCAGGACAAGCCCGACGATTACGTCGTCGCCACCGGCGAAACGCATTCCGTCAGGGAATTCTTAGACGAAGTGTTCGGCTGCCTGGATCTTGACTGGCACAAGTACGTTGAGATCGATCCGAAATATTTCCGCCCCGCGGAAGTCGACCTCCTTCTGGGCGACAGCACCAAGGCCAGGAAGGTTCTCGGCTGGGAACCGAAGACGACCTTCAAGGCTCTCGCCAAGATGATGACGGAAGCCGATCTGGAACTCGCCAAGGACGAAGCCGTCCTGAAGGCCAACCGCTGAACGTTTTCAGGGCCGCATGAAGATCAGGACTCACATCGCGCTGTCCGGCGCGCTCACCGTCGCCATTATCGGACTGATCTGGTATCAGTCCAACAAGGCGGGTGACGGACGGCTGAAAAAAGTCATGGAAAGCGGAGTCGCGGCGCAGAAGCCGGCGGTCTCCGCCGCCAATGCCAACCCGTCCCAGGCGGCGCCCGAAAAAGCCGAAGAGGCCGCGCCTGTTCCCCAAGAGGAACAGCCGGTCGAAAAGCAGGAGGTGGTCGTCAGTGTTCCTCCCAAGGAGGCCAAGGACGAACCCAAGAAAGCGGCCGCGGCTCCCGAGAGGTCGACCTCTCCCGAAGACGACGATTTCCCGGCCAGATCGAACATCGTCAAGAACGGCGGATTTAAAAACGGCCTTAGCGCCTGGCGCTTTTGGCGGCTGAAGGAAGAGGAAGGCAAAAAGTTTTTAAAGACCGACAACGGCATCCTCTATCTTAACGGGCAGGCCAACACGCTGATGGGCGTCGCGCAGACGGTAGATCTCATTTCCGGCGCCGTCTACCGCATGAGCGCCAAAGTGCGCGACATGTCTCCGCCCGCCGAGGGGAAAAGTTTCCTGGGCGCCAGAATGGCCCTGAACGCTCCCGGGCAGAAGGAGCACCAGATCGTCTGGCTTTACAGCAGCAGCGACTGGAAGGAAAGCGAGTTTGTCTTTACCAACGCATACACCGGCAAGGCGACGCTCTTCTTCCATACCGGCTACACCACCAATTCCTCCAATTGCGCCGTAAAAGACATTGCGCTCATTTTGGGGAACGAGTTCCCGGGAAGGAACGACTGCTCCTCGAACGGCGATTTCAAAGACGGGCTCAAGGGTTGGAATTATTGGCAGATCTCGGCTGAGGAGGGCAGCAACCTTGTCTTCCGGGCGGAGGAAGGCGCGCCTCACGTCGTCATTAAAGGCCAGGCCGGCAAGAAACTGATGGGGCTTTCCCAGGCCGTCAACGTCGTTTCCGGAAACGTTTACAAGCTGAGCGCCGTGGTGAAGAGCCAGGATCTGGCGGACAGGTCCTTCTTCGGGGCCAGGGTCGCCATTTACGCGCCGGGAACGAAGGAAAAGCAGCTCCTGTGGACTTACGCCACGAAGGATTGGGAGAAAAAGGAACTTGTTTTCACCAACAACTTCACAGGCGCGGCGACCCTTTATTTCCATACCGGATATACGACCAACGCGTGCGTGGCGCTCTTCAAGGAACTGAAGCTCACCAAGAAACGCTGATATGCGCAAACTTCGTTTTTTCATAATCCTGCCTTTCTGGATCATACCGCTTCTGCTTGCGGCTTATTTGGTGTTCCCCAAAGGCGATTCCAGGGAACTTAAGGATTCCGTCTACACGGTCGCCAACGGTCTTGTGGAACTAAGGCTGGAAGTGAGCGACGGACAGCTGCGCGCCAACCGTCTCCAGAATCTCCAGACGAAGGAGAGCATTTTTCTGGGCGGCGAGGAATTCAAAGTCAGCGCGGGCTTTAGGAAGGATCTGCAATGGATCCAAAGATCCAAGGACGAAGAGCCTTATTGCGGTTTTAAGGATCCTCATCTCATAACGTCCGCCAGCTGCCTGCCCGTCGAGGTGAAAAGGGGCAAGTTTGAGACGTCGTTCCTCTATTATTATCCTGCCTTGAAAACGACGGTCCGTCTTACGTACACCGCGAGAAAAGGCGAGGAATTTCTGCACAGCAGGCTGGAAGTTGAGAACTACGGCGAGGAGGAACTCGTAATTAACGAGGTCTCCCTGGGCGACTGGGTGTTAGACGGAAACTTAACGGGCGGCGGTCTGGGACTTCCGGTCTTCGTCGACGGCACCTGGGCTTTCTGCGGCGAGGAGCCCTGGGTGGAGTCCCTTGTGAAAAATAATACCGTCTCCATCCTTCAGCACCCGTCGGTCGTCCTGAAGGAAGGGGAAAAGTGGCTTTCCGACCGGGCCCTGATGGGCGGCGGCAGGAAGGACGCCGCGAGAAAGGCGCTGGCCGAATACATTAGAAAACTCGTGCTTCCCCCAAAGTTCGTTACAGTCTACAACACCTGGTGCGATTTTCGTGAAAAAACTCTTACTACGGAAAACACCGTCAGCGCTTTCTTAAAGCTTTGCGACGGCCTGAGGCAGTACGAGGCCGCAATCGACTACTGCGTGGTCGATGACGGCTGGTTCAGAAGGGATACGGTCTACGAGACCGACAACGAACTTTTCCCCGGCGGTCTGTCGGAAGTCGCGGACGCCATCGAACCTTATGGCTGCAAACTGGGTCTATGGCTGTCCTATTCCGCCAGGATGAATGACAGGAAGGCGCTGGCCGAAAAAGGTTACGAAGCCGCGAACGATTATTATCTCTGCCTCTCCGGACCGAGATACAACGAGGCTTTGAGAGAGACTATAAAGAACAAACTGCTCTTCGACAAAGTCGGGCTTTTCAAGCACGATTTCAACTATTTCGTCTGCGGACGCGCCGGGCACGGCCATCTGTACAGCAAAGCGCAGAGCACGGAACACAACATGCGCGCCACGGCCGCCATGCTTGACATGGAAAGGGAATTGGATCCCGAGCTGCACCAAAGCATCACGACCGGCATCAACCACAGCCCCTGGTGGCTCAAGTACGGCCACATTCTCTGGATGGGCGGGAAAGACAAAGATTACGATCTTACGCGCCCCGTCACGAGCCGAGCCGAGGGCGAGATGCGCTGCAGGGACGCATTTCTCTACGAACAAGAGGTCGTGCAGCGCGAGTTCTTCCCGATGTACGCTTTCATGACCCACGGCATCATCAACGGCCTTCTCGACACGGCCGGGCCCTGGCTCGACGACGATCAATGGGCCGACTATGTCATGAACTATCTGGGCCGCGGCACGGCGCTGAGGGAAATCTACGTCCATCCCAGGGAACTGAACGCCAAAAAGTTCGAGATACTGGGAAGAGGACTGCACTGGGCCTCCACCAGGAACGAATACATGCTGAACAGCGAGATGATCCTCGGCGATCCCGGGAAAGACGAGCTGTACGGTTACAGAGGCCGGGACGCCAAGGGCAGAGTTTACGTTTCGCTGCGCAACCCGGGCTTTTTGGACCGCGAGGTCAAACTTGATGATCTGGGGATCGATTCCGACTATTACAGGATCGTCTATCCCTACCACATGATCTGCGAGAGCAAAAATTATCCGACGGTCACCCTGGCGGCTGAGAGCAACCTCATACTGGAATCGCTGGAATTGAAAGATCTGGAGTATCCCGTTCTCATAAACGCGCGCGCCGAGAGAAGCAACGTTACGGGAGCCTCCTCCCGTTTCGCTGTCCATTCCTCCTCCGATGACAAGAACGACGTTTACGTCTATTCGCCTTTCAAGATCCAGAGAGTTTTGGGTCTGCAGAATGTCAAGGAGATCTCGAAGAATCTCTGGCGCGGCGACAGACCGGTCTTCCAGGAGGTCAGGAAGGTCAGCTGCAGCGACGTTACGGTCGCCAGCAATTATTTCCGCGCGACCGTGAACGTGCCGGACAACTGTTCCGTCCTACTGGTTTGGACGATCAACGATCCGAACGGCGAGATGACGCTTGACATGGACGAGATCGAAGCCAAGACCAGATCCGTTTCCTTCCCGAAGATGGGTTGGAAAGTCGTGACCTTCCCCCTGTCCAGAGGGGAGCACAGGCTTACCGGCACGGTCAAGAACGGCAGGCGTCCCGTGACGCTCTCCGATCTGCAGCTGCGTGTCGCTTACGAACTTCCGGCCATGGAGCTTCAGCTGATGCATAAAGTTGCCAGAGGCCTGGCGGCCAACAGTTACGAACTGCCCTGCCCTGTCTCCCAGGGCGTCAGGAAGGAGACAGTGAGCGTAATGGAAAAGGCTCAGCTGAAAACGGCTCCCAGAACGGTTTGGCGCGACGTGGAGAGCGCCGCGCTGAAACTTGACATCTTTGACGTCAACGGTGGAGCCTACACCAACAAGACGGTCTTTCTTAACGACGTTCCGATAGGCCTGCTTCCTCCCAATGCTCCGCCCATAAGTTCCTGGCAGACCGTGGAGATCCCGGTCCCCTCGGAGGCCCTTTCTAAGATCGGCAACGCCAACACCCTTGCCATATCAGATCAGACCGGCGACGCCTATAAGATCAGGAACGTTTCCCTGAGCGTCAACAGAAGGTCCGGAAAGGCTCCCGAGATGGTCGATCAAAGAGCCTTCTGCAGTTCCCCGACCTGGGCTTTGAAAGAGGGCGAAATCATGCCGCTGGACGGCAGCGCCTTCCTCTTCCTCTGCGAATAAACGCAAACGCGCAAAGCGCCAGCAGCGCTATCGCGGCCGGTTCCGGCACGACGTTCCAGGTGTAAATGTTGGTCACCGTGGAACCGTTCATTTTCGTTATGATGTTGAAGTCGGTCAGGCCGGCTGCTTCCTCGTTTTCTGGAATGGAGAAAAGGGCCGTGACGGCGGTGGTTTCTCCCTGGCCTTCCAGGGTTACCGTTGCCATGCCGGAATAGTAAACGGGGCCCGCCGATTCGATCGTGAAGTCGGCATAGCCCGTGGGACCGTAGTTTACGAATGTGAGGTCGATGGGCTCGCGTTCACCCAAGTGGAGTTCTGTGTTCTGAGGCTTGGCGGAAAGCAGGGCGAAAGAAGTGTCGGCTTCCACGAGGTCGAAGACGTGCCAGTCCATCCTTTCGAAGGAGGAGGCCCAGGGCTCGGGATGATAATCGTCGACGTCGACTCTATTGAGCCCTATGCCCTCATAGCTAACGAGCAGTCCGAGCTGTCCTCCCGAAACGCACTTGAAGAAGTTGGTGGGCTCTTCGCCGGGCCAGCAGGTGTAGCCCCTTATGGACTTCAGGTTGCAGGGGATCTTGACTTCCGCGGTGAAGCCGCCCAGCTCGTTGTCCTTTTTGATGCAGCGGGAACCGTTGGGAACGTTACCACATTTCCAATCCTGAACGCTGTTCTCGTCGTTCGCGGCGGCGTAGATCCTGTTGTAATACTGGTTGTGTGATTTGAACTTGAAATAGTCGCCGCCGTGCCAGGGGCCGGACCAGGCCGAGCCGTCCACTTCCATGGTGAAGGAGCACTTCTTGTTGGTCTTGAAGGCGAGGTACAAGGCGTCATCGCGCCAGCCGGCGTAGGCTGTCACCTGAAATTCCGGATCCTCGCTGTCTCCCGTGCCTGAGCCCCAGTAGGTCCATTCGCCCTCTTCGATGACGCCGTCGATGGCGGGTTCCGTAATGAGCCTCGGAATGCTTTTGTTGTAAGCAATGATGGGATAGGGATCGTCGCCGTCTTTTAACCCGTCTTTGTCGGTGTCCTGGTCGTTGGCGTCGCTGGGATAATAGAGCCCCACGAGATATTCCTTAAGGTCGTCGAGCCCGTCCCTGTCCGTGTCCGTTTCGGTGGGATCGGAGCTCATTCTCACTTCGTCTATGGGAAGGACGGGATCGTTGTCGGCCAGGCCGTCCAGGTCGCTGTCGCGGAATCTATAGGTGTTTTTCCAGGGAGTGCGGAGCTTGAAGTAATTCGTGAAGGGACGCATGGCGGTGCCGCACCAGGACCAGGTGTCGCCGCCGCCGGCCCAGCCGTAATTGGCGCCGTCCGGGTGCGAGCTCGGGTACTCCTGGTATCCGCTGTAAGAGAACATCTGGTCGACGGAATGCATGACTTCGTGGACCGTCACGAAGCCCGTGCCGCTGCCGCCGTAGTTGCCGACCTGCGAGCACATGATCATGCCCATGCCAGTGTACCCGTAGGAGCCGCCGCCCCAGTTGCCGCCCCACTTGTTCCATCCGTTGCCGCAGGTGAAGACGAAAAGATCGTATTCCTGGTTCCAGATGCCGAGCGTTTTCCTCAGATCCCTGGCCATGATCCTGCCGCCCAATTCCTCTTCGCCGAATTCGTTTTCATAGTTCCGGAAAAAAGTTTCCGCGGGCGGGATGATGCGGCGGTAAACGGGGTCGTATCTCAAAAGGAGCTGGGCGTTGGAATTGCGGAAATAGAAATCCTGCACCTTCGGGTAATACATGTTGGTGTAGTTCTCGGGAGGCGTGTTGTTGCCGCCGCCGGTGTAGGCCACCATCAATAGATCGATGGAGGCCGTTTCACCGTAGACCACGGGCAGACTGTTCTGGGCGAAGGCGCCCTTGACCTTTATGGAGCCGCCGGTGGAAAGATTCGTGATCTTTATGTTCACGGAGTCAGGCAGAGTAAGGCTTATCCCTTGCGTGTCGACATCCACCCCATTGACCTGCGCCTTGACCAAACGGCTGTTCTTAAGAAATCCCATGGAGATGACGTTTTCGCCAACCGACAAGGGAAGCTCGCTCAAAGGAATGGGTAAACCGTTGAGAGTGATTAAGCCCAGGCAGTTTTCCGGAATCGTCAGGGCGCAACTAAGCTCCAGCCCGCCGAAGGAAGTTTTGGTGGTGAAGGATCTCTCGTAAGACTGGGCGAAACTCAAATTTGCGCCGGTGCGGTCGTTTATGAGCGTTTCGTGGGCGTCGAGCTCTTCTATGAATCTAAGATTGTCGAGATAGATCTTTTCATGATCGCTTTCCACGGAAAAAGTCGTTTCTCCGGCCGGGAGTTGCCCCACGAAGGCGAATCCGACGAGCTCAGCGTCCATATTGGGGGCTTTCAGCTTCAGGAGGTGATCTCTATCGAAGAGGACCTCGATATGCTGCCATTTGCGATGGAAGAGCGTCTGCACGCCGGGAATGGGCTGCCACTCGGCCTCGCCGCCGAAATAATGTCCAAAGACAAGGGCGGAGATCGTGTTGGTGCCGCTTTCCTCCAGCTTCAGAAGGGGAACACCGCCGAGCTTTAGGGTAAGAGCCTTATCCGCTTCCTCGTCCGGCCAGGTCGTGTAAAAGTCGAAGGCGATCCTTTGTTCGCCGCTTTCCGAGATGGAAACGGACCGGGAGAGAGAAGAGGAGCCTTCCAGTTCAAGCGCCTTGTCCCCGTAGGTGTGCCATGCGGAAACCAAGATGTCGTTGGTGGAGGAAACGGCCATGCTCTCGACGACACGGACGTTTTCGGAGGCGGTCCAGCCGTCCAAGCCTTCTGTCTCGAAGGTGAATTTGGAAGTTTCGCCGAAAGCGGCGGCGCAGCATAAAAGAGCCAGAAGTGCGAAAGTCTTTTTCATAGCGGCATCCTTAACTTTATTTACTACTATTCTAGCAAAAAAAGAAAGACCTCCGCCGAAGCGAAGGTCTTTTAAAAATGGCGCCGCAGGATGGACTCGAACCAACAACACCCTGGTTAACAGCCAGGTACTCTGCCATTGAGCTACTGCGGCACTCAATTTTTACAAGGAGGAATTATACCTGAATCGCCCTTTGAAGTCAAGTTAGATGTCGTCGTCCAATACGTCGCTCTTGCTCATCTTGCGGTACTTCGTGGGCGGCTGCCCGACCGTGCGGCGGAAGGCCGTGCTGAAGTGGTAGGGGTCGTCGAAGCCCACTTCCTCCGCCACCAGATGGACGGGCAGATTGGTGGTCTTCAGCATCATGCAGGCGTGCCGCATCCTGAGCTGGATGAGCCAGTCGCGGGTATGGATGCCCATGTGCTTTTTGAAGAGCCTCGTCAAGTGGACGCGGCAGCAGCCGGCGACCTCGGCCAGGTCTTCCATGGAGATGGGCTCCCTAAGGTGTTTCTCGACGTAGGAGATGACGGCCTGGATCTGCGGGGGAATTACGTTGGTCCTTTGCGAGCTGATGGCCCTGGCGTAGCGGGCCAGGAGATGGAAGATCTTGTAGCAGGTCGCGGAAGCGTCGATCCTGAAGTCCTTGTTGCGGTTCCTGATGTCGTCCAGAACGTCGAAGAAAAGGCGGCGGATCTGTTCGAAATCCTGGTCTTTTAGGGAGATCTTCGAGATCATGTCGAGGCCGAGCTGGTTCAATCCCGGCGTCAGCAGGCTGTGCCTGAAGGAGATCCAAACTTTTTTCCAGCGGCTCGTGCCGATGTTCTGATAGACATGGTCCTCGTCGAAATGGAGAAGGAAGACGTCCTTGGGATTCAGTTCGTACTTGTTCCCGTTGACCGTCAGTTCGCCCTTGCCTTCCAATACCAGTTCCATGGAGAAGAAGGCGCAGTTCTTTCTCGAGAGTTTCGCCTTGGGGAGCCAGCTTGAAACGCCGCAGGCGTAAGGCGTGATCAGGTAGATCTCGTCCTGCGCCATCGGCAGGAAGTACATCTCGGGATCGGAAGTCAGGTTCGAGACGGACTGGTTGATGGGAATGATCTCGGGGGAGGGGATGTCGCCGAAACTTTTTTTGCGGCGCTGGTAGCGCTTCGGTTCTTCCTGCCCTTCAAGCTCTTCGTCTTCGTCCTCGTCCTCGACGATCTTTTTCCTGGGACGGCCGCGCTTGACTTTTTTTGTCTCCGTCACTTTTTCCTCAAGTTCCTTTTTCTTTCTTGGCATAATTCACCTGCGTTTTTGTTAGCCGTTGAAAAAAAGAATAAAGCAAATATAACGGACATCATTGTACCAAAAATTTTTTTAAGATACAATCAACCCGCTTGGCTCGCAATATAAATTGCTGAAATTAGCCAAGTTAAAATTTGAAGCGGAATTTCAAAAATGCGTATATGAGTATTCAACCCAGGATCTGGAGCGCGTCTTCGATGACCTCTTCCTGCTGACCGTCCTTTTCCAGTCCGACCCACAGGGGCAGCCTGACGAGCGTATCGGAAACTTTTCTGGTCACGGGCAGCTCCTCGTTGAAGCGTCCGAATTTTCGGCCGGCGGGAGAGTCGTGCAGCGGCAGGTAATGGAAAACGCAGCCGACGCCCTTTTCCCTCATCTTCGCGATGAAATCCGTTCTTTCCTCAAGGGAATTGAGAAGCAGATAATACATGTGGGCGTTGTGCTGGCAGTATTCGGGAACGATTGGCCTTCTCAATTTTCCGGCTTTTTCCAAACCCTCGAAGGCTTCGTGATATTTTTTCCAAATGGCGAGTCTGCGGTCGGTGATCTCGTAAGCCTCCTTGATCTGGCCCCACAAAAAGGCCGCCAGGATCTCGCTCGGCAGATATGAAGAGCCAAGGTCCTCCCAAGTATATTTGTCAACTTGTCCGCGGAAGAAGCGGGCGCGGTTTGTGCCTTTCTCCCTGATTATTTCAGCTTTGCTGATGAGCTCTTCATCGTTGACGTAAAGGGCGCCGCCTTCGCCGGAAATAATGTTCTTGGTCTCGTGAAAGGAGACAGCGGCCAAATTTCCGAAAGAGCCAAGGGGTTTTCCCTTGAAGGAGCTCATGACGCCCTGGGCGTTGTCCTCCACGACCATTAGGTTGTGTTTTTTCGCGATGGCGACTATGGTGTCGATCTCGCAGCCGACGCCGGCGTAGTGGACGGGCACGATGGCTTTGGTCTTTTCCGTTATGGCTGCCTCAATTTTTGTCTCGTCCATGTTGAGCGTGTCGGGCCTGATGTCGATGAAGACCGGCACGGCGCCGCGCATGACGAACGAGCTGACGGTCGTGACGAAAGTGAAGGAGGGGACGATGACCTCGTCGCCGGGCTTGATGTCGCAGAGCAGCGCGGACATCTCCAGCGCCGCCGTGCAGGAGTGCGTCAGAAGCGCCGCTTTGGCGCCGGACAATTCCTCCAGCCACTTGTTGCAGAGCTTGGTGTATTTTCCGTCGCCGGAAAGATGTCTGGAGGCGTGGGCGTCCGCTATCAGGGCGAGCTCGCGGCCCGTCATATACGGTTTGTTGAAGGGGATCCTAAGTTGCATATCTATCTCCTTTGATCGATTTCTATTCTACTACCTGCACGGACAAAAGTAAACCTTGGCGGAAGAATCTGACGTTCTCGTGGACCATGTCCAGGAGAAGCACGTCGCAAACTCTTTCGGGCGCTTTGACCGAACACTTCACCCTTATGGTGTCGCCTGGGGGGACGTCCCTTGTGAGCCAGATCCTGTCGTCCTGGATCTCCTTGTGGTCGAAATACTGCCAGCTCAGGGAAAGCCTGAAGGGGTTATTTCCCTGGCATTCCCAGGTCGTTTTTCCGAGATTGGCGCAGAGCACCGTGATCTCGAAAGGCTCTCCGGCCTTCGCCTTCCGCGCTTTCGGCCTATGGTCGGCAAGGCCGATGGCGGCGGCAGGTTCCTCTTCGTCCGGCGCGGGGCAGACCGTAAGCTTGTCGAAGCAGAGGGAAAGGGGACGGTTGTCGTAGACGCCTTTCGCGACCTGGCCCGGGACCAATGTTTCGCTCGTCACGACGTTCAGCAGAAGGGGAGCGCCCTTGGGCCGCGGTTTGGGAATGACGTTGGCCCTGAAAAGAACGTTAGTGAAAGCTGTGCCGATAGTCGCGCTTCCCACCGGCTGACCGTCCAGGAAAAAGTCAGCCCGCATCTTTTCGATGGCCCTTACGCGCGCCGCGACGCAGTAGTTCGTGCAGCCCATGAACATGAAGCGGGCCGTGATGTTCGTGCCGACGCACCAGGTCCAGTTCTCCTCGGGACTGACGAATTCGTCGTGCGAGAAGCCTGAGAGCAGATGAGTGTCAGCTTCTTTCGATCCGACGTCCAGAACGCCTTCGTAATACAATGGACCGGACGGCATAAGTTTTGCTGATTCGGGAATGACCTTCGCGGTGGCCGCCGCCACGTCGTGCCAGTTGGTGAACGTTCCTCCGTAGATCAGCTCGTGGCTGCCTATCTGGGAGCGCTCGAAAGCTTCGGGCTTTTTGAGCCTCTTGGCGGTCTGCGACCAGACCACGGCGGACTCGTCCATTTTTTCGTAGGCCGCGCCCTTGCGCATGACCGTCATGAGATCGAGATAGGCGCCGCCCTTGTGGTCCAATACGTCGAAATAATATTGCGGCAGGATGTTGTTGCGCGATCCTGCGTCCGGTTCGCTGATGAGGATCAGTGGAAGATCTTTTTTTGCGGCCCGCTCTTCCAGGAAGGTCACGGCTTCGCGGTTTCCGCTTTCGATCCAGCGCATCTTGAAGAGGGAGCTGAAGCGGAAGAAGGATATCAGAAAGACCAGAAAGAAAACTCCGGCGCTTACGTTGCGCAGCACCGTTTTGCCCTCTAAGACTCTCAGGTTGCCCAAGACGTAGGCCGGGAATTCCAGCCAGACGACCCAGGCGACCGTCCAGATCGGGAACCAGAAAGCCAGATAGCGCTTATCGAAGAAATGCGCGAAATGAAAGTGGCTCAGGAAAAAGTAGGGGATGACGATCCCTAAGACAAGGAAGATCTCCGGAAGCATTTTTTCCCTTTTCGCGATCCTGGCTGTTATTGCCAGACCAAGGCTGAGCCAGAGGAAGACCAGGGAGCAGACGCGCAAGGGCAGGGCGTCGTTCCAGAAAAAGAACTGCAGCCTCTGGGATGCCAGACCCAGCTTAACCGGCAGCCAGGCGTCCTTAGCACCGAAAATCAGCCCGGTCTTTTTTGCCAGGGCGGGAGCGCAGAACGCCAGACACGCGATGAAAGCAAGCGTAAGCGCGCCCCAAACGAACCATTTCACGTTCGCCTTGTTTGGACGGCGGGTAAGGCAGAAAAAGAGGAAGTGCACAAGAAAGACCGGCTGAATGAAGACGCTGAACTGGTGCGTGCAGTAAGCGAGCGCGGCGAAGAGCGCCGGCAGCCAGAGCTTCTTCCAATCCTCCTTTTCCAGCGCTTCGAAATAAAAGTAGCACTCCGCGATGACGAGCGTCATCACGAGGGCATAGAAGCGGATGTAGAGCGTGTAGATTATCTGGTAGGGGCTGAGAGCGTAGACAAGGAGCGCGCCGAAACAGACGAGCGCGCCGAAATATTTCTTCGTGAACTTGTAGAGCAGAAAGAAGCCCAGGAAGGATTCCACAAGGCAGATGAACCGAAGAAAGGTCACGCTCGCGAAAACACCGCCCAGGGAAAGAACGTAGAAGATGTAATGCTGAAGGAAAAAGCCCTGGCCCCCGAAGCCGTAGTAGTGCCAGATCTTCACGGGATCCCAGGTCCTCACTTGCGAGATGATCAGCACCTCATCCTGCGAGAGTCCGTACTTGAAGAAGAGTTTGAACCGCAAAAAGAGAAAGAGCGCCAATGCGGCTGTGAAGACGATAGCCGCGCCGCGCTTCTCAAGGAAACATAGAACTTTTTCCTTCGCGTTCATCTAAGGGAAGTCATTTTCTTCAGATTGACAAAGTAGATGATATAAGCCAAAGCGAGGACCGCGGCGATGATGTCAGCTACCAGCCAGTGCAGGTTGAAACCGATCGGGGCGCTCAGTATGAAGGAGGAAGTGACGGTCAGGTAAAAGGCGCCCGGCAGCACCGTGACCCAGATGGACTTGCCCTCCTTGATGCACCAGGCGGTGGCCACAGCCAAAGAGAAGACCACGATCGTCTGGTTGGCCCAGGCGAAGTAGCGCCAGAGAAGCTGGAAGCCGCTGTTGCTTAATTTGGCGACGAAAAGGAGAACGGCGGTCAGAGCGAAGATGGCGGCGCCCAATTTTAGGCGGTTTTCTGGTTTGCTCTGGTCGACGCCAAGCATTTCGCCGGCCATCAGGCGGCAGCTTCGGAGCGCCGTGTCGCCGCTGGTAATGGGCAGGACGATGACGCCTAGGATGACCACTATGTCGATGCCGTTGGAGAAGAGTTTGCCGACAACGTAGACTAGGTCGTCGTGGGGGGAGGAGTTGTCGATGTTGAAGACCTTGAGAACGTCGTCGATGATCTCGGCCAGCATGTTCGTGGCGTTTTCGGTGGTATTTATGTCGTAGAGCTCGATCACGCCCATGGTGACGGCCGCCCAGATCATGGCGATAAAACCTTCCACGAGCATCATGTTGTAGAATATTTTGCGGCCTTCCCTTTCATGCGTCAAGGTGCGGGAGATGATGGTGGCCTGGGTGGCGTGGAAACCGCTCGCGATGCCGCAGGCGACCGTCACGAAGAAGATGGGGAAGAATTTATTTACCGGGTCTTGTTTCCAACTCCACAAGCTGGAGGGGTCAAGCTCTTTCAGGGGAAGTTTTTCCGCGAAAATGTAAACAAAGAGCAAAATGGCCGTGAAGATGAAGAAGCCCCCGATGAAGGGGTAAACTCTGCCGATGATCTTGTCGATGGGGAGCAGGGTGGCGATGAGATAGTAGCCGAAGATCACACCGTAAACCACCCAAAGATACCAACTGTTGATTTCAGCGCTTTTCTTAAGCACGCCTTTTACGAAGATGTCGCCCGGAGTGTAGACGCAGGTCACGCCGAACAGCAATACCGCCAGGAGGACGAAGATGCCGAAGTAGAAAGCCACGTGTTTGCCGAGGAAGCGTTTCACCAGACTCTCGATCTGCTCGCCGTCGTTCCTTGTGGAGATCATGCCGATCATGTAGTCCTGGACCGCGCCTGCCAGGATGCAGCCCAGGGGAATGGTGATGAAGGCCATCGGCCCGAAGAGAATGCCCTGGATGGGTCCCAGTATGGGGCCGGTCCCGGCGATATTAAGAAGGTGGATAAGCCCGTTGCGCCAGCTTGACATGGGAACGTAGTCCACGCCGTCAGCTTTCGTAACGGCCGGCGTCGGTTTATCGCTGACGCCGAAGAAACGTTCAACGAAGCTGCCGTAAAGACAGCCGCCTACGCCCAAGATCACCAGACCGGTAAGAAACGTCCACATGTCATGCCTTCCTTGTTAAATATTTTTTCCAACTGAAATAGCCTATGAAAGCCAGCGAGAGCAGGCCGGAGATAAGATAGGATTTGTCCCAGCTGAGATTGAATCCGAATTCGGCGTGCAAAATGAAACTTGACACCACGAACAGATAAAAAGCGCCCGGCAGGACCGTGAAAACGATGAGTTTCTTTTGCCGAACCATATAGGCCGTCACGACCGCCAGGGTAAAAACCACGATGATCTGGTTGCTCCAGGCGAAATACCGCCAGATCATTTGGAAGCCGTCCGGCTGGAACTTCACGAAAAGGAGCAGGGAGAGCGAAGCGATCACTATGAATGCGCCCAGCAGGATCTTGCCGAGAAGATTTTCTTTTTTTATTTTCAGCAGCTCGCTCATTATGATGCGCAGGACGCGCATGGTCGTGCCGCCCGTGGTTATGGGCAGAACTATGAATCCGGCCATGACGATGATGCCAAATTTGCTGCCCAGGAGAAATCTTATGATCTCCACCAGCGTCAAGTTGGCGTCTTTGGGGTTGCTGAGCTCAAATTTTGCCGCGACGCCCATGGCGACGGCCGCCCAGATCATGGCGATGAAGCCCTCGACCAGCATCATATTGAAGAAGACCTTGCGGCCGCATCTTTCATGCTTTACGGAACGGGCTATCAAAGTCGCCTGCGTGGAATGGAAGCCCGAGGCTATGCCGCAGGCCACGGTCACGAAAAAGAGGGGGATCATGTTGGCTTCTTTTCCGCGCCAGTTGGCCCAGCTGAGTTCTTCCAGCGGCAGTTTCTTCAGGAAGATCAGGGCGAAGATGATAACGGCCGAAAGGATGAAAAGGCTGCCAATGACGGGATAGACTCTGCCGATCAGCTTGTCTATCGGCATGTAGGTGGCCAAAAGATAATATATGAAGATCACGGCATAAGCTACCCATGTCTGGTAAGTGCCAACATCCGCTTCCTTGTTCAGGAAACTTGTGACCACGATATCGCCGGGGGAGTAGGTGAAAGTGACGACCACCAGCAGCGCCATAAGGCAGATGAAGACGTCGAAGAGCAGCGCTATGTGCTTCCCGAGGTACTTGTTCACGAGATCCTGCATCTGCGCGCCGTCCTCCCTGATCGAGATCATGCCGATCATATAGTCGTGCACGGCCCCGGCGAATACGCAGCCTAGGGGAATGGTTATGAAGACTATTGGGCCGAAAATAATGCCCAGGATGGGCCCCAGCACCGGTCCTGTGCCGGCGATGTTGAGAAGATGGACGAGCGCGCATTTCCAGGTCGGCATCGGAACGTATTCCTTGCCGTCGTTTTTTACTACCGCGGGAGTCGGCCTGTCTTCAACGCCGAAAAATCTTTCCATGAAGCGGCCGTAGAGGGCGCCGCCGAAAATAAGTATTCCCAGACCGATGAGAAAAGTCGTCATGGCTTAAATTAGAATTCCTCCTTTACGGAATGGATAGTCTTCTGCGGCGTGCGCGAACGGGCGACGATCAGTTCGGAAATAAGACCCAGGAAGATAGAAATTCCGCCGAAGACAAAAAAGGCCAGGGCAGTGATGAAGATCGGGGCGGACGCTATGACCTGATTAAAGCCGCCGAAGAGGTAGAGCAAAAGGGACAGGATGAGACAAAATCCTCCCAGTAAGATCGAAAGCACGCCGATGCCGCCGATCAAATGCGCCGGGCGTCTTGAATAGGCGGCCAGGAACGTGACCGTCAGAAGATCCATGAAGCCTCTCATGTAGCGCTCGAAGCCGAACTTCGATTTTCCGTGGATCCTGGCGCGGTGGTTGACGACTAGTTCGCCCACCTTGAAGCCCCTTTCGTGAGCCAGGGCGGGCATGAAGCGGTGGCGTTCGCCGTAGCAGTCGATCTCGTCGATGCAGGCCTTGGTGTAGCACTTGAAGCCGCAGTTGAAATCGTGCAGTTTGACGCCGGTCATCTTGGAGACGGTGGCGTTGAAGAGTTTCGAGGGCAGGCGCTTCTCCATGGGATCGTGGCGTTCTTTTTTCCAACCTGAAACAAGGTCGTAGCCCTCTCTCATCATTTCGAGAAATTTCGGAATTTCATGCGGGTCGTCCTGGAGGTCGGCGTCCATGGTGAAGACGTATTTTCCGGAAACTCTTTTGAAGCCGGCGGAGAGCGCTTCGGATTTGCCGAAGTTTCTCCTGAAGGAAACGCCGCGCACGGCGCCGTCGGAGGCCGCCAGTTCTTTTATGACGTTCCAGCTGTCGTCGGAACTGCCGTCGTTTATGAAAAAGATCTCGTACTCGAGTCCGGTCGTCCTCATGACTTCGGTGATCTCGGAGTGCAGCTGCGCGAGGTCGCTTTGCTCATTGTAGACGGGAATGACAAAAGATATGTCCATGGTTTCTTTTTCGGTTGCTTAAAAAAGGGTTTACATATCTTAATGATTATATCAAAAAGGCCCCGCTACTGATTTCGGGCGCTTTGGGGAGTTTGCTTGCTTTTTGCGCCGCGCGATCTTAAGATACTCCTGTTTATGGCGCGAAAAAAGCCATGAACGACGATCTGGATCTGATAACCGCCCTCAAGGCCAATGATGAGGAAGCCTGGCGAAAATTCATTGCCGGGTACCGCCGTCCCTGCTACCTTCTGGCCAAGCGCTATCGCTGCCAAAAACACTTTGAGGATTTCTTTTCCGAGCTGATCGTGAACCTTTTGAAGGAAGATTTTTTCTCAGGAAGGGAAGATCAGCCGTTCGAGGAGACCGTCACCAGATGTTTCTCAAACATCATAAGCTCCTACATGCACAAGGCGAAGAGACGCTTGAATGTTCCCGTTTACGAGGAGATAATGACCTATCCCTCCGCCTCCTGCCTGGCGGAGAAGGAGGAGCTCTATTCCCTTTTGGAGCAGGCCAGAAGCGAGCTTCCAGGCGAGGAAAAGAGCCTCGTGGAAGATTACTTTTTCCAGGAAACGACTTTGGGCGAGATCGCGGAAAAAAGAGGCGTGCACGCCACCACCGTTATGCGGCGTTTGAGGAAGATCTGCAAAAAACTTGAGGCTCGTATAGAAGGTCGTTAATATGCTATAATTCTTTTATTATGATTGCTTTGACGTATAAAGTGCTGTTCCTGATACTCGGTCTCCTTTTCCTCGG
>Ga0310786_10003958_pt1 | contig 20925 bp, 23 predicted proteins | sample AusTroGonzalo_MG_FD_203881 | JGI IMG/M metagenome (GOLD analysis project Ga0310786, IMG submission 203881) | Bovine rumen microbial communities from tropical cattle in Woodstock, Queensland, Australia - Gonzalo_03 (v2) (version 2) | ecosystem: Host-associated > Mammals > Digestive system >... | reverse complement strand
TCGAATACGACAAGCAGAAAGAGGAACTGCTCATCAGTGTCGACGAAGCCTATTGGCAGGTGGTGAGCGTGAAGCAGAAAAAAGAGCTGGCAGAACAATATGCCGCATTGCTCGACACATTGAACAGCCATGTGGAAGAGATGGTGAAGGCAGAAGTGGCCACCAAGGGCGACCTGACCAAGGTGCGCGTGAAACTCAACGAGGCCCAGATGAGCCTCACCAAAGCCACCAACGGTCTGGTGCTGGCAAAGATGCTGCTGGCACAGCGCTGCGGAATGCCGTTGGACACCCTCTTCGACGTGGATACCTTCAGCGACTCCACCCTGCTCAGCACCCACTATACACTATCCACTCTAAACATGGACACCATCTGGGCGAACCGCAAGGAGATGAAGATGCTGAGAATCAGCGATAGCGTGGCACAGAACGCCGTAGTGATGGCCCGCAGCACCCTGCTGCCCAATGTCATCGCCACGGGTGGCTATATGGTCTCAAATCCCAACCTGTTCAACGGATTCAAGAACGAGTTCGGGGGCACCTTCATGGCCGGCGTAGTGGTGAACATCCCCATCCTGCACCCTGGTGGATTCTATGCATTGAAGGCCGCCAAGCACAAACGCCAGGAGGTGTTCTACCAGATGGAGGAGGCCAAAGAGATGATTGAGCTGCAGGTGAACAAGGTGAAGTTCGAACTCGACCTGGCCTACAAGAAACTGGCACAGTCGGTGAGTAACCTCGACAATGCCGAGGAGAACCTGAAACTGGCCGATGAGAGTTTCAGTGCCGGCATGTGCAGCAGCAGCGACCTCATGGCCGCGCAAACCGCTTGGATCAAGGCTGAGGGCGAGGTGCTGGATGCCCAGATTGAGATTGAGATGGGCAAGCTGTATCTGAAACAGGCGATGGGAGAATAATGGGTAAAGATAATAGATAATAGATAATAGTTAATAGATAATAGATAACAGTTAACAGTTAATAGATAACAGATAACAGAAATAGGACAATTGCACCTGCTGGATCATTTGGCTTAACTACTTAACTACTGTCTACTTAACTACAAAAAGAAAAACAGAAATAATAGATATGAAAGAGAACAGTAAATCGTTGTTGTTAGGTTTGACCGTGATTATCTCGGCTGTGGGCATCGTGGCCCTGGTCGGTCTGTTTGCCATCAATCCGCAGAAGGAGATGGTGACCGGCGAGGCCGATGCTACCGAATACCGCGTGAGCAATATGGTGCCTGGACATGTGGACACCATCTATGTGAAAGAGGGCGACCACGTGAAGAAAGGCGACACTCTGGCCCACATCGCATCGAAACAGGTGGCTGCCAAGATGCAGCAGGCCACTGCCGTGAAGAGTGCTGCCAGCGCCCAGAGCCGCAAGGCCAAAGTGGGTGCCCGCGACCAACAGAAGCAGATGGCCTACCAGGTGTGGCAGAAAGCCAAAGCCGCTGTGGAGGTCTACCGCAAGAGTTTCGAGCGCGTGAAAGGGCTCTACGAGAAAGGCGTGGTGAGCGCACAGAAGTACGACGAGGTGGAAGCCCAGTACAAAGTGGCGCAAGCCGACTGCGCCGCTGCCGAGCAGCAGTACCTGATGGCCGAAGAGGGTGCCCGTCGCGAGGATATCGACGCAGCAGCAGCGCTGGTGAACCAAGCCGGAGGCGCTGTGGCCGAGGTGCAGAGCTACTTGGACGACAGCTACCTCATCGCCCCGAGCGACGGAGAGGTGGTGGAGATCTACTGCAAATTAGGCGACCTCATCGGTACCGGAAGCCCCGTCATGTCGATTCTCAATATGAGCGACTGCTGGTTCTTCTTCGCCGTGAGAGAGGACCTGCTCAAAGGCATCAACACCGGTGATACGGTAGACATCAAGATTCCCGCCCTCAACGAGAAGAAGCTCTACAAAGGCATTGTGCGTCGTGTGCAGGCAATGGCCAGCTACGCCACCTGGCGTGCCACCAAGACCAACGGACAGTACGACGTGAAGAGCTTCGACGTGAAGGTAGTGCCCATAGAAGATATCGAAGGCCTGAGACCCGGAATGACCGCAATACTTGAAAACGAGTAACGTTTAAACGTTACAAAAAAACCGTTAAAAAGAAAAAATCTTTAAACTTTAAACGTTAACCGTTAACCGTTACAAAATATAAATGACAACCAATCCGATATATAGGGTCTTCTTACGGGAATCACGGCGTCTGATACGTTACCCGCGATACCTGGTGATTCTCACCATCGGGGCGGTGTTCTCATTTATCTTCTTCGCCACAATGACCAATGAGGGACAGCCGCAGCGGCTGCCTGTGGGTGTGGTGGACATGGACGGCAGCTACCTCTCGCGGCGCATCTGCCACGAACTCGACGCCACTCCCGGAGTGAAGGTGAAAGAGGTCTTCGGCAACCACGAGGCAGCCCGTCGCGCCATGCAGCGGGGCGAGATTTATGCCTTCTACGAGATACCTAAAGGCACCTACAACGAAGTGCTGCAGTTCCACGCTCCCAAGTTCGTTCTCTACAACAACGCCTGCTACCTGCTGGCCGGAACATTGTGCTACAAACAGTTGGCCACCATGGGTATGCTGGCAGCCGGTGGCGTGCAACGCGAGGTGCTGAGAAAGAAAGGACACGGAGAGGATGACATCATGGGACTCATACAACCAGTGGCTTTCGAGACCCGCAACATCAGCAACCCGTGGATCAACTACGGAGTCTACCTGATGACGACACTCATACCCGCCATCATGGCCTTCATCGTGCTGATGCACACGGCATTCTCCATCGTGCGTGAACGGCAACGCCGCACGGTGAAACACTGGATGAAGAAAGCCAACGGCAGCGCCCTCTACGCCCTGCTGGGCAAGATGCTGCCCTATACCCTCTGGTATACGATGCTGACACTCACAGCCAACTTGGTGATGTTCGGCTTCATGGACTTCCCGATGAACGGCAGCTGGCTGCTGATGGTGTTGAACACGGTGCTGCTGATTGTGGCGGCCCAGTGTGCGGGGGGCTTTATCGCGAGCTGCATCAACGACCCGTCGCTGGCCATGAGTGTATGTACGCTCTACAGTGCTATGTCGTTCTCGCTGAGCGGTTTCTCCTTCCCCATCGACGCGATGCCGGGATTCTTCAAGAGTTTCTCGTGGCTCTACCCCATACGGCACTATTTCCTGAACTACACCGACATAGCCATCAACGGAAACAACCTGCACCAGTGCTGGCCGCATTTCTGCGCGCTGATAGCCTTTGGACTGTTGCTGATAATTGGAGCCATGGTGCTGAAAGGACAGGTGAACAAAAACACTGCAGAGGTCAGGCAGAAAAGAATTGAGGACTCGAAAAAGTTAAAGAAATAAGAATTTGAAAAAGATAAGAATCATATTATACGATATTCGCGAGGTGCTGTATGCCGAGATGGGCCGTGTGTTCAAGGACAGCACCGTGCTGCTTATCTTCTTCATCGCCCCCCTGCTCTACCCCGTCATCTTCTGCTTCATGTACGGCAAGGAGAACGTCACCAACCTGCCGGTGGCGGTGGTGGATCAGGCACTCTGCGACGAGAGCAAGCGATTCATCCACAAGATGGATGCCACGCCCGAAATCACCGTAGAATACAAATGTGCCACTATGGCAGAAGCCGAACGGCTGATGAAGAACCGCGACGTACACGCCATCTTCTACTTCCCCAAGGATTTCGCCACCGACCTCATAGCCAAGCGGACGGCCCATGTGGCTGTCTTTGCCGACATGAGCTCGTTCTACTACTACAAGGCGGCACTGCTGGGTTCCAATGCGGTGCTCATCGACGAGATGCACACCATCCAGCTCGAACGCTATGCTGCCGATGGCCTCACAGGCCTTCAGGCACAGGAGCAGATGCAACCGGTGGTGTATGAAGAGTTTACCTCTTTCAATCCCACCAACGGCTACGGAGCTTTCCTGCTGCCGGCACTGTCGATCCTGGTGGTGCACCAGACGCTCTTCCTCGGCATCTGCCTGCTTTGCGGCGACGCTCGCGAGAACAAGCGCTCGCTGCTGGTCATCCCGGCACGTCTGCGTACCCACTGCACCCACCGCGTGACCATCGGACGTGCGCTGTGCTACCTGCTCATCTACACCCCCATCTGCATAATGTCGCTGTGGTTTATTCCAAGGATATTCCAGTTGCCGCAGCTGGGCAACCTCTACTCCATCCTTATCTTCCTGCTGCCCTTCATCCTGTCAGTCATCTTCTTCGGCATCACGGTGGGCAACATCTTTGTCCGCTACAAGGTCTCTCCCCTACTCTGCTTCGCCTTCTTCAGCCTCATCCTCTTCTTTGCTTCGGGCATGGTGTGGCCGCAGAGCAATATGCCGGGGTTCTGGTATGGCTTCTCCCAGATTTTCCCCTCGACCCCCGGTGTGCAGGGATTCGTCAAAGTCTCCTCGATGGGAGCCTCGCTGGCCGACGTGCGTAGCGAATACCTGACGCTCTGGATCCAAGCCGGCATCTACTTCATCACCGCCTGCTTCTCCCTCCGCTTCATCAAACGCTACAAAATCTTCAACGCCATATAATCATTGGCCCCTCACTCCCTCTCGCCCCTCAAGCACATTTGTCCTTTCACTTCCTATCACTCCCTCTCACTCCCTTTCACTCCCCCTTAAATCTTTAAACTGTAAACTTTATACTTTATAAATATGATCAACATCGTCATCTTCGGTGCCCCCGGCGCCGGCAAAGGCACCCAGGCGAAGCTCCTGGCCGAGAAATACGACTTTCTGCACATCTCCACCGGAGACCTCCTGCGTCAGGAAGTGGCGTTGCAGACCCCCATGGGGCTGCGGGCGAAGGCCATCATGAACCGTGGCGACCTGGTGGGCGACGACATCGTGGTGTCGCTCCTCGGGCGCGCCCTCGAGTTGCGCTCCACCCTACCCGACCCCGATGCAGCACTCGACCCGTGGGATGTAGAACGCTATGGCAAGCCGCACCGTCCGGAGGGCTGCATCATCGATGGATTCCCGCGCACCGTCTCGCAGGCGCAGACGTTGGAGTTCCTCTTCGGGAAGTTGAAGCGCAAGATCGACTGTGTGGTAGCCATCGATGTGCCGCGTGACGAGTTGGTGAAGCGCATCCACGAGCGTGCCGCCATCAGCGGCCGTGCCGACGATACCGAGGAGGTCATCCGTCACCGTATCGAGCTCTACGACCAGCAGACCACCCCCGTCCTCGACTACTACCGAGTCTCGGGGTTGTTGGTGACTGTCGATGGCAGCGGCGAGATAGCCGAAACCAACGGCCGCATCTGCCAGACCCTCGACCTGGTGATGAACCTGAAAGCCAAACACTAAAGAGTAGACACAGCAGTTACAAAACAATCATCCACATAGAGGGTTGTGCCTAAATAACTGTTGATGCCAAAGACAAAGTAGTTGGCCGTGGGAGGCACTGTGATAGTCTCGTCAAAAGTCTGCCAGATGTCCAACTCATGAGGGAAATAGGTCAGGCCATAGCCTCCGCCACGGATGACGTAGTACTCCGCGTCACTATAGAACAAATGCAACTCCTCGGCAGAGAGGTTTGAGGCCTCTGCCTTCCGAGTCCTGAAGTAGCAATAGGTCCGCGCCCCTCTCGACTTCCATTGCTCTATGTAATAACTGAATTGGATTCTTATTTTCTGACCTGGAGTCACCGGGATAAGTTGCTCCAAACGTGCCGTGTTACCCGATTCTTCCGACATCATCTTTGCCGAGAAAGTACCCTCACGAACAATCGTACTATCACGTTTCACAAAACCGTTGTTCGACACCGACCACCCTTCGGGCTTCGGGACCGCCGCAGAACCCCATATCTCCAATCCTCCATTCGTCAGTAGGTTCTGCACTTCCGGAACATCCGGAACCTCACCCCCACCATCGTCATTGATTACAAAATCATTTCTGTTTGTGTTTTCGTCATACCCGTCACGAGTACAACCCGCCACCACCAGGCAAACACATATCATCGCATGAAAGAATAATAATTTTAGCCTACTTGTGGAGTAAAGGATTGACATGTTAAATGGTTTGAGATTCAGAATTATTCCTATTCTTCCTAATCACAATCGAGGCATCTTTCTGTTTGGGCACACAATAGGAAGAATAAAGTTCCTCGTTTTCTTCTTTAAATGTTTTCCTATCAAACTGTAAGATTGTTTTGAGAGGATAGTAGTTGACGCTGTATTTCGTGGATGTATATTTATCTAAATGTCTATCCTCCATCTGCTGTAGGAGTTGAGAACGAAGTTCTTTTATCTTTTCCTCAACATTGGCTTTTTCAAGCAGTAATTCATCTAATTCCTGCTCATATTCATCAAACCAATCCTGGTTTTGCTTCTGGGGAGCGACTTCAAATGAAGGCATATCATCCTTCTTTTCATCCACAACGGATGGGACATCACCCTGTGGTTCCCAAGGCATCTTATCCTCTTTAGGTTTCCCTTGAATCAAACACCCAGACAACTGCAGGTAGCAGCGTTCTTCATCGTCCGAATCCTCAGGTTTCCACCAGTGTGCCAGCGAGAGACGTATCAGCGAGCCTTCCTCTATCGTGTCCAAGGGTTTTTCGGCACCGACGTAGGAGATGGTGTAACCATACATGTTCGACATGTTGTTGTAGCGGTATTGCCATCGCCCACGACTTTCGTATCCCAACAGCCGTTTGTCGTTGATCCAAAAGCAGGTGCTGTAGGCCGGCACATCTTCTTTCGAGATGTAAAGCTTATCCATGTCGGTCAGCTTCAGCTTGCCATCGAAAACCAAAAACAGAGAGCCCCGAAAGATTGGAATTCTGGCTCTTTCGAGCCATCCTGCAAAACGGTTGATTGTCAAATTCGGTGCATCTACCCTATCCACCTTCTCACGTCGCGTCACATTGGCATCCTCGGTGTGCGGATTGGGTCTCCGCTGGCTTAAGTAATAATCAATGTCCCAGATGTCCCATATCTCATAGGGGCAGTCGGCAGCCGTCTCATGCCCCCCATTAGCCGTGAGGAGCCGCACCGAGCGACAGTAATCCACATCTACTCCACCGACACAAACGTAGCCGTTTGCCATTCTCGTTCTCGATACAATAATAACACGTGCCATTACAGATGAGTTATTGGATATCCAAATAATTTATGCAGCTCGTTCGCCACAATCGACCGATGACAGGCATAGGGCGATTCCTCGACACAGAAAAAGACGACCCTTCTCGCACCCATTTCCTTCAGTTTCTCCACCAAAGCATGGAAGTCATAGTCGACAATGTGTTTCTTATATCCGCTGACAAACACCTCGCCCAGCCTCGTGCGGTCTTTCTTCTGGATGCCATTCCACTTGTCGGCTTCCTTCTGCTTCTCGCGGATTTCCTTTGTCGGAGATAGCTCCTTCAAATAGGTGTAACTGATGTTCATTTCGGCGAGTCGGTTCTGCAAGCGCTGACTGTTGACGAAGGCGTACTGGCTTCCTCTCACTCCTCGCCGCTGACGTATGTCGCAGAAGGTGTCGATATGGTTCTCAGCCAGTTTGCCGAAGAACTGCTGCTCAGTGGAGTTGTAAACCCCAAGGGTAAAAATCTCCATCACTCATAGGTTTTTCGTGACATGAAGGTTTCTTCGCCAAAGAGCGTCATGGTGCCCAGCCCCTTGGTGAGGATAGCCATAACGGTTTCCTGCGACTGGCTCTTGCCGATGCCGACGATGTGGTTCATGGAGATGTCATGCTTCATCAGTTCCTGCCCAATGAGCTTGCTCCGGTGGCATTTCTCGGGTTCCGACTCACTGCACATCACGGCCACTTTCAGCCCCTTCTCGGCCGCCACCAGCAATCGGGCAAGACCTTCTTGGAAGAAGGGTTTTTCGCGCACTTTGGCGTAGTCGATATGTCCATCGGTATAGCAGGAGGTGTCGCTCGGCAGCCCACCGATGCTGTCGCCCATATAGACATAGACGAAACCTTTCTTTTGTAGCAAAGACCGCAGTGCCTCCTGGTTGAAGGAGGGGTTCCACTTGGAGTAGGGCTTGGTGCGCACGTCGATAAGATACTGTATGCCAAACGACCGCAGTTCCTGTTCAAACTCCTCGAAAGTCTTGTTCCCGTGTCCTATGGAGTAGATAGTCGACATGCCTTTAATAATACTGATTTTATTGTCAATAACGTCACATTTGCTGAATTATTGCGCATCGCAGAATCAAAAAAAATGCTCAGTCATATGTAACATTTCGCCTCCCGTCCATACTATAAAAGCAGAAAAACACAAAAACCACAGTATATGGTATACATCATTCAAAATCGCATGGTATGGATTCTCTACACCGAAAGAGACATCACTTCGCCTTGTCGACGCCTATTCCTCCCCAGTTTCCGAAATGAGCATATATGGTCACCGATGGTAATACGATTGTAAATTCACAAAAAAGTAAAACATGACACCCACACACGAACAATTTAAAGAACTAATGGCATTCATAAAGAATGCCCAGGAAAAAGAAGACAAAGTGAATGATGCCTTAAAAGTCATCTGGGACGATGAACAGGGCCAATACCCGCCCTTCTACATCTCGCCTTGGTGGACAGCAGTCAGATATGCTTTCTGCCTATTATTCAACCTGGAATTCAATAGACTTGGGATTGATGATGAACTTGAATGGTGGCTTGATGAAGCTCCAAAAGGAGAGGCGAAATACTGGATTGACGAGAAGGAATACAACGTTAGTGACGTCGATGCCTTCTATGACTATTTGGTAGGACAAGCCAACGAATCAAATAAAAAAACAGAAGAATAGTTATGGGACAAAGAACAAACCTTCTTTTGCAAGTCGAACGTTTCGGTAAGCCGAGCGAAGAAGGAGTTTGCTCATTATTCCGAGGCGAAGAAAGGTCGGCCAACGGCCATGGCCGCAGTGGAGCCCGACTGAACCGCGTGTATCACCTCCAGTGGGGGTATCGCAAGTATCTGCCGATGGCATTTTTGCGACTTCTCTCCAGTCGTTATTTCAAACCCCGAAAGATGGACATCTTCGAATTCTTCACGCGAGGCCTCGACCTAGACAGTCTTGACATGATTGAACGTGACTGGAACAAATACGATTTCAATCATCTTGACGAGTGCCAGGAAGCGCTGAGCCATTGCGATAACAACAATGGTGCGATGGTGGTCGTCATCACCGAGGATACCCGGGATTATTACCATCCCAAATACAAGCTCGGTTTTCTGCTTGGCCCCGAGGATGTGGAAGGCGAGCCACCCTTCAGTCGTTGGGTCACTACCGAGGAGTACATGCGACATCAACCAAAATACAATGGCGAATACGATGACATCTTCGCCCATGCCTTCGATGCCCTCACCATCCTCTCGGGCACGCAACATGTTGTACAATTAAAAGACGAGCAATAACTATGGCAAAAGAGAATCTGATAGACAAACTCCACGAAGCCCAGAAGTTAGGAGATTGGGATTTCAGTCCCACCATCCCAGCAACTTGTATTCCCTAATAAGGTGATACAGGTGGAGCGCCTTTGGCCAGCATCCGCTTATAGGCATGTATCGGGTTTCTTCGTTTCATTGTTCTGTTTATTTAAAATTGTTCACTCTTTGCGATGGTCTTGATAATAGGTACTACCTTTTTTCACTTCCATAGTCATTCTTATTAGCAATTATTCATCGTATTCCTCATCCGGGTCATACGGTCCGACAGCGGCCTGAATCATCCGAATTCTTTCCATAAACTCTGCGGGATTGCATCCCCCATGAATTGCAACTGCACCTTTACAGGATTTCCACTCTTTTCCGCGATAATATATCCAAGCCACTGCTCCAGCATTGATATCCCTTATGCAGAACGGAGAATTACCGCAACCATAATCGCAAGGGAACTTAATATCCATATGCTGTTTGGGCAGATAGAACAACACCTCCAACATCTCAAATTCTTCCCGCTCTCCCTTCTCATTATACGCATCATCATAGGGTGTTCCGGCATTATACTCATACGGAGCGTCATCCCAATCGTCTCCCCACTGATCCTCCAAGGCCAGAGGTGTAAAGTAAGCAGTCATAGTCTGCTCCCCGGGAATATAATCAGGATTGGGGTAATCCTTCCACTCCTCCGTCTTCCTATATTCCTTGGCGTCAGGCGTGTAGTCAAAATAGGTTCTGGGGACATCATCAATATAGCACAGCTTATAATCCCCATACATCCCCGCCTTCAAACAGCGTTCCAATTCCTGAAAATTAATTGTCTTTTCCATTTTTATGCATTTTTCTTTCCACACATAATAGGATTCACCTTCCTCACCTTCTCCCACTCCGTGGCGGCAATCACCTCCTTAATCTGTTCCTCCGTGATGTCCACATCCACATAGGGCAGTGTAATCTCGTTCCCAACCTCCTCGTCATACGAGTACTTGTTGGCCCCCGGCGTTATGCCTACCCAGTCCGTCTCCTCCGCAATCCGCAGGAGCCGTGCAGTCTCATCACACACCACTCCAACACCCTCATCGCACAACGCCTCCAGCATATTCACCACATCATTCGCATAGCCATACACGCTGAAACTCAAGGTGAAATACCACCGCCCCTCAGGCACATCAATCTTGTCCTCACCCCATCCCTTGCCTTTCTTCCGGGGCCACAAGTGAACCCTTGCGTAGGCCACATCCATGTTGTGATAGCTGCTGTTCTCCTCATCCCACTTCAGGAAATCCTGCTCGCTGTCCAGATCGAGCCCCTCTATCTCATCCCCCTTGTTGTTATGCTCCCTGAACACCTCCTCATCCGTTTTATCCTCATAGGCAGACTTCGGAGTCGGATTATAACTCTCCCGCGTTCGATACGCCTCATAGAGCAAGCGCCAAAAGTGCATATACGTCCTGAGCGTCATCTCACCCGCAGTCCACAGAGGCAGGGTCTTCATCCTTTTCACGACCTCCACTACCCGCTCTGAATCCTCAAAAGTCCGATAGACAGGACAGATGCGATTCAAGTCTGCCCGCCTGATTTTCCCGTCCCGCTTCGAGTAAGGCAGATGCTGCTCCACATAGTCATTATATGCGTCGGGATCCTCACAGATGTTATCCACCAAAGCCGTGATGTAGCCCTCAAGCTTCATAAGCGACTTCGACACATTCCCATGCCACACGTCAGGTTTCCTCTCTCCCCGAATGTACGTGGCACTCCGCAGGTCGATATACTTCCACCGCCGGTTCCTGATGATCATATAGTGGAACCCCTCATAGCGAGCCGTAAACACCTGATACCAGTAGTTCCCGTTCTCATCAGCCTCTTCCTCCCAGTATCGCTTGGCCGGTGCCTTCAGCTCAATCCACAGCCACCGCTGCTCATCGTCCCCCATCACCTCCAGCCGCTGCATGGTTTTCTCAATCCGAAGCATCACCTCCAGTGCCGCATCATCCACCACTACACCATTCAAATGATTCCTGTGCTCCAGACACATGATGTCCACAATCTCACTGTACTTCACCACAGGCACGCGCCCCATCATCGTCGCACCCCAGTTCTTAATCTTCTTTGCCATACTATAACTATTGTTTAAAATTTATACTTCTTCACCCTTATAGTATGCAAATTCTCAAAAATGTTACATCCCAACCATAAACTTTTTTCAAAAATTTATTCCCTCACTCTCCCTTCCTCCCCTTTTATTCCCTCACTTCAACTTTATCCGCTTTTACTTTCTTTTATTCTTCTTTATTCTCTTTTATTCTTCACGTGCCGGTAGAAATACAACAATTCCGGCAATAATCATAAATATTGCCAGAATTGTTGCACAAAAAAAGGCTCGCGATTGCTCGTGAGCCCTTCGTTTAACATTTAACAAATTAACATCTTAACATCATCCCCCGTTTCGCGGTAAGGCTGCGATTAAGCGAGCGCAACGCCAAGCTTGCTTGAGCATTGCCGAGCGGGAGCAGGCTCGACCGCAGGTCAACAGGTTCGCTCGACCTATGGTCGCTTGCCTAAGCAAGAACATCCACCAGCACTTCCCAGTGCCCGCCACGGTCCGATCCCACACGCATGAGAGCACCATCCTTCTGCAACTTCCGCAAGTGATACTGAGCTCTGCTCTCCGTCAAATCAGCTATCACCTCCGACAAGGCTGCGATTGAGCGAGAGCAGAGTCGAAAGCTCGCTTTCAGGCTATGCCGAGCGTGAGCAGGCTCGGCAAAGCCAATTCCCGGCGACCTGTAATGATGAGGGAAGTAAAGCCGATTCTATCTTCTACGGATGCCGTAGCGTTTCTTCTGCTTCGTGGAGAAGATGTCGGAAGTCTCAAGGATATCAAATATTCCCTCACGGTCAGCATCCGTCAGGAAGCCATAGAACTCACCCTGCTTAAGCCGAGCGATGGGAATGGAGAACAACTCTCCGCAGTCCACGAAACTGTTATAATCCAAAAACTCAGGATAATCCTCCTGCTTCAACTCATACTGAGCCGTCAGATACTCAGCAGAATAATCTGCCTTCGGGCTCATTTTGGTATTCACCAGCACAGAACCAAAGCAGAGTGCACTCTCACGGTCAACGCCAATCACTACCAGACGCTTGGGCTTTTCCGTGCGACCGTCTTTAAACGTGAGGCCGTCCGCCTCAGAGAGGACGGTACGAATCAGAGCCCCGATGGCAATACGTTCATCGGTGACCTCCCGTTGCTGACGGAGATAATCTGCCTGAAGTTCCCTTAAGTCCATGACAAAGCCCTGCGGTTCATTTGACGTTCCTTCACAACACCGAGCATAGCCTTGCTGGCACCACCAGAGGCAGCCATGTCATAGAGCGAGATCTTCGTGTCCTCGCCCGTGCGCTCGGTCTGGCGGACGGCTTTCTGCCAGGCTTTATCATGCGACAATTCAGAAAGGTCGAAAGATTTGATGTCCTTGCAATGCTCAATCCACTTGTCCAGGATGCGGATATTGCTGCGAGACAGCTCATCCATATCGCACTGCACACCGTCAGCGAGGGTCACCACCTGATGGCCGTCGCTCATGGAGAGAGACAGGTCCGAAGCAAAAGCCTGCAGTTCACCCGTCACATCCACAGTCTTGCCCTCTGCCACACGCAGCACCTTGTAAGTGAGCGACGGCACAGGGCCATGCTTACGGGCTACGAATGTGTCATACATCATGGGCACTCCATAGACGGCCAGATGCTCCTCCTGGGCAAAGTACATCACCTTGAACAGGTGGATGTAGTCAACGGCCGCACCCATCTGCTGGAGGATGTATTCCACCACAGCCTTTATTTTGTTAACCTCTTCTATCTCCTTCATATCAAATCAATTGTTCGTTTGTCAAAGCAGCGCTTTGCGCTGCAAAGATACAACTTTTATTCCACATACCGGCAGAAAAATCCAAAAATCTTTGTTTGAAGCCGTTTAAACCGCGATTTTGATATAAATAATGCCCGCCTACCTCCTGAGGAAACCGACGCCAAGCCGAGTGCAGTGCCAAGCTTGCTTGGGCTATCCCGAGTCGCGACGGAAGTGGGCCGTAGGTCAACACACGTTGCGTTCAATGGCCGATAGGCCCGCAGAAGAGGCGGCCGTCAGGCCGTCCGTCACATCTGCGGCCCAATAAAAACACGAAAGGCTTCCGCATCCAGCGAAAGCCCTTCGTTTAACATTTAACAATTTAACATCCGTTTCGCGGTAACAGTTAACGCTTCCTCCCTCACACCATCATCGTCATCATCACCGGCAGCAGGGTCGTGGCTCCGTCCTTGCGCAGGTCTTTGGTGTAGACCAGGAACCGACGAACGAAGCAAGAGCAGAGGCAAAGCTTGCTTTGACTATGCCTTGCAAGGAGGAGGAAAACCGAAGGTTAACCGCTCGCCCACGCGTTCCGAAAACTTCTCGCAGAAGGCATCCAGCGATGCGTGCGTCTTGTAGCCCGACGACTTCACCTCCAGCGGCCATATCTTGGCACCCCGCGACAGCAGAAAGTCCACCTCGTAGTTGGGCTTGCCGCTTTCCGTAGGCCACGTGTGGTAGAATAACTTGCTGCCCGCTGCCGTCAGCATCTGGGCCACAATGTTCTCATACACATAGCCCAGGTTACGCTTCGCGTTTCCTCCTTCTCGCTCGGGATAGCCCAACCGAGGGAGCAGCGAGCGCCATCCAAGCTTGCTTGGGGATGGCCGAGTCGAGTCCGAGGAAGACGAAGTCAAGCCAGCTTGGTCTCTCCTCTCACTCGTGCGTCGGTTGGCACTCAGCTTGTCGCTCAGCAGCTTCTGGTAAATCACGTTCTCCGTCACGTCCTTGTCCCAGAACCGACGGAGCAGCGAGTGCAGAGCCGAGCTTGCTCGAGCTTTGCCGAGTCGCGACGGAGGAAGACGAAGTCAACGCCAGCGTCACAACTTTTGCCGAAATCCTCAAAATTTATTTTGTTAAATCTGCCAAAAATCTCACTATTTTCCAGATTCTCACATTTTACAGCCTGAATTTATTCCAAATCCTCATAATTTATTCCGCATTATTTTACCAAACCCTCATTTTTCTTCCCTCACCACCACATTCATGCTGAGCCGAGTTTACACTGAGCTTGCCGAAGTGAAGCACAGTGTCCTGCCTACCTCCGGTGGCAAAGCTTCACCGTAATGATCACGCCCATCAGGTCGATATAAAAAAAGGCCGATGCCTCTCAGCACCAGCCCTCCTGCCTACTAATGGTCGTCGCCTCCCGGCTCGTCATCACCGCCACCGCCAGGCGTCTCCGATCCGCCGCTCGGAGTCTCAGAGCCGCCCTCCGAACCGCCGGAGCCGGAGCCCGAGCCCCCGCCCGAGATAGGCTCCACCACAACCGACATCCCGGAACCGCCCGAGCCAGCCATCGACCTAGGATTCAGGAACACGGCACTCTTGTTAATACCACCATAACTGTTCGCGCTAGCCTCCATCGCCTGCGAACCCTGGTACGCACTCAGCACAGAAGAATCCACATACAGAAACTGCGTGCTCACCCTCAGCCCGGAACCCGAGTCCTCACGGCTATGCACCCACACAGCCGCACCGTCCGGAGGGCTGCATCATCGATGGATTCCCGCGCACCGTCTCGCAGGCACAGACGTTGGAGTTCCTCTTCGGGAAGTTGAAGCGCAAGATCGACTGTGTGGTGGCCATCGATGTGCCGCGTGACGAGTTGGTGAAGCGCATCCACGAGCGTGCCGCCATCAGCGGCCGTGCCGACGATACCGAAGAGGTCATCCGTCACCGTATCGAGCTCTACGACCAGCAGACCACCCCCGTCCTCGACTACTACCGAGTCTCGGGGTTGTTGGTGACAGTCGATGGCAGCGGCGAGATAGCCGAAACCAACGGCCGCATCTGCCAGACCCTCGACTTAGTGATGAACCTGAAAGCCAAACACTAAAAGTATCTTTTTGCGCCAGCAAAACCCATCCGTGAAATCCGTGCCATCCGTGTGACACAAAAAAGGCCAGCACGTAAGCGCCAGCCTTGAACCCTTTGTCGAAGGATACGAACGCTTATGAATCAAATCGTTCCAACCTCCCTTCTCGTCATTTGTACATTCACAACCGATGCACCATAGCCATAAATACTCGATTATATAAAGCAACTTCTTTTTCTGTGGGCACACGCTTTAACTCAAAATACTCCTTTGGAGCGAATCGGTCGGAAAAATGCACATAACGCATCACCTCTATTACAGTCTTCATGAGATGAATGAAACTGCGCTCATCTTTTCCTAAAACCAGAAGCAACAAACTTTGGCTCATTATCCCCACAAAACCTTTCCTTTGGGCATTCCTCTCAAGCCTATGAAGCATCATCTCTTCCATACTTCTAATCCACCTGCGTACCCAACGTTTCCGATAAGTCAGATAAAATCTATTCATCTGCTTGCAAACCACCTGATCCAATTGCGCATAAGCCCTTGTACAATGGCTGAACATCATCATCCCCATCAGCTTGTACATCCAATCGATATTCTTTCTGGCCACACATTCTTCCACTTGCAAATCAACGGTATGCTCTGTATCACAGAAAGCATCCATCATAATCTTGAAATGTGTATATATGGCAACAGACCTATCCAATTGGCGTGAGGCCTCTTCGTCAAGATAAATCTGATAGTCTTTTTGCAAACCCTCCAGCTTTTCATAAAAGGCATCAAAATGCGCCTCATCAAGAAACGCATTAGGACATTGAAAATGGAAAGTCGGCACATCAAAATAGCCCAGAATCGCCGCCGCCTTCTCCTCCTCCTCCAATGTAACCTCATGATTGTCTTGCCCTTCATAAAAAACGAAAAGTAACTGTTCGTAACCGTCAACCCTTTCCATGGCAAGCTTACCCTCAATCTGGATTTCCCTCTTCCGTCTGTTTTGGTAATATGCGGCAAAAAGTACCAACACAATGCCAGGCACCAATACATTAAGCACCGAGAAAAGTCCTTCCCAAATATATTGCGGCATATTTAATTATTTATTACCAGACATCGTAGCCCCAGCCATTCCCAAAGCAACGGCTTTTGTAACAATGGCCCTCAATTCATCCCTTTGTTGCATAAGACGAGTATTGATAAGCACACTCATGATGGGTCCTTCCGGACTATTGAAGAAATCGTAGTCAAACGCTATCTGTTCACGATGATTAAAGTTGAGATTTTTGAAACTTCGTTTCATCGCTGCAATCAACTCGTCTATCTGTTCCATCAGTTCTTCTTGAAGGGTCATGCCAATTTCAACCGTCAATAGTCGCTCAGCGAAAACAACCTCCTCTTTGTCAAGGGCAATCCCAGCCTTTACAAATTGTTCCTCATACATCACCAACAAGCGTCTGAATGTCACAATGTAGTTCACAAACCTATAGGTTTGTATCATTACTTCTTGGTCGTAATACAATCTTTTTGATGCAATATAACTGTCTATACCAAGCACCGCGTTAGTCAGATTATCCGAGGAATCAAAAATGGCCAAAAGTAAATCTGATTTAATAGGGTTAAACGGCAAGCCCTCTTTTTTCAATTCTCTCACCGCCTCGTCATGAATATCTGAAGGAATAACAACAGACGCTTTCATCGCCTCAAGCTTGCCTCCCAATTCCTCATAAATATCCATCTTACGTTTTAGCAAAGCACCTTCAACAGCATTGATTTCGCTCCTTCTTCCGAACACTCGAATGGTTATCCATGCCACAATCACACCCCCCACAGTAAGAATAAGTAATTGCAAAATACCTTTTCCTATATACTCCGGGCATCGGTTTATCACATCTATGACATCATTCACTATAGTCATCTTTTCAAGTATTGAGAATAACAGTCTTGATACTCTGAGGCCAGTCTCATAAACTCATCATTATTTTTCATCGTTTCGGGATTCCTGGCAAATTGTTCCTCGAAATGCACAAGAATAAAAATGGTCATTAATCCGTACTGATTCTTTAACAACTGAGAACGTCCGTATGAACCATAAAGCACATAGTGGTAGAACCATTGTACCAAATGCTCATACCGGTTATCTCTACCCTTGTCCATTACACCCTCACAATACCGAACAGCGTGTTTCTTTACTCTCGACAAGAGAGGTTCCTTATTAACTCCGGTAATCTTTAGGTTTCTGAGCCTGTCTCTCAGCATATCATCTATCTGACCGCCAAATTTATTGACATCCTTTTGAAGGGCGATACCCAACATCCTGCAAGCAAGTTGACAATGATGCTCAACCGTTTTCTTGTCAAATCCCCACTGCTCATCATATTCCGCTCTTGCGAAAGTCTCAAAAAAAACAATCAGGTCATCCAACCAGTATTGAAACTCCACCAACTTATGCTTAAGATTGTAATCCAACAGCACCTCTTCCTTATTTAAGATCCTATCAAACTCAATACCAAACTGGAACAGTCGTTCCGGCGTATCGAAGAAAGAGGCATATTCCATCCCCTGCATTCCGATTTTGAATTTTGTGAATGAGAGAATGTCGCGATAGTACACTTCATTTTGGTTTGGGGAAGCAATTACGTTCTTCAACTGCATCACCCATCGATGAAAGGTTTTATAGGCATCCACTCGCCATTCAAGAGCACGACCTTTCAAATCCGTGTGGATATCCTTCTTCTTCACAAACACGTTGGTAAGATATGCCAAGAGCAATACCACCAGAACATATCTGATGACAAGGAAGATAATATTCCAAACAAACGGAGCAATATTCAGAAACTCTTGTTGCATAAATCAAACCCAACCTAATTCTATTATTGATAGATTGGTTTTACATATTTGTATTACTCTCCTGTAGCAATCTGTTTTTCGAACTTTTCCCTTACCCTCTTTAAAGGAGCGTAAAACCGGTTTCTCCTATCCCGAGTCGTGACTGAGGAAGACGTAGCCATGACCGTCTGTGGTTTTCTTCTGTAAATGACATTATTTTCAGATACTTCTTCAGCCACAATTCGTCTTGTGTCATCATTCAACAAAATACAATGTAACAGAGGAACTATTATTATCACGTAGTCCTCAGGCTGCTTTGAGGGAATAATCGTATATAATATTGATTTTAAAGCTTGTGAAGACACCAATCCCCAGTCCACATCCCCATAATTTACAAATATTTTCCATCAGCATGAATGCATTCGAATCCCTTTACATTCCATCTTTCTCACAAACCTAATCCCCAAAGGCGTGAAAATAACATCAACTATTCTCTATCACATATTTTATCCCCAAACGAATAATTACTTTTACATTATCCGAGGCACCTTTTATAGTCACCCGACTGTAAAAATCTTCAGCCCCTAGTTTTTTATACAACTCACCAAAAACCTGTTTTGCGCAACATGTGGCCATAGACTTTATTCCAGTCATATCAATCAAAATATCATCACCAGTATTCAAAGTTGATATTATTTCGGAGAAAACGACCTTACCTATTTCTTCATTGCTGAATACCGGTGCATATTTTGTCAAATCGATAGTTTTCATATAAAATTAATATTTATTTCATTTAATTCTGAATGATTATCTTCTACATCTTTAATGGTAACTGGATGGGATAACGGAATCCTAACATAGACTATTGTCCCATGCCAATTGGGGCTAATTTGTACACTATATTTCCCATTACTATTACAAAAGACGGATTTATTTGATATTATTTGAAGTGTTCCCTTGGTACGACTCACAATTTCATTTATAAACCACAATCCATATCCCATATGATTTGTACCGCTTTTTGAAGTAACACCACGACTCATAGCATATAACAGAGCTTTCCCTCCATAATATTTCGGAAAAGAAGAATGAATGGTTCCATCAATTCCCAATCCATTATCCACACAAGCTATTTCAAAAAAATTCCTGTTTCCGTATCCTGCAATAATTGACTTTTCATCTGTCGCATGTGCCCAAAAATTATGCATTATTTCGGTAAAAACTTCTAAAATCATCTCAACAACAGCATCTTTCTGATAAAATCCAGTAATGATTGGCTCGTACTTATTTTTGATGACTATTTCCGAATGGTAATGTTCTGTGCGAAGCAATGCAATCGGAGCAATAACACAGTCGTTCTCATTTTTAATCTCTAGATTCTTATATTCTTTCGTTATCATGCTGTCATTTACAGCCATCAGCAATCTAATAAGATCTTCAAAACCGAACTTATTGATTGTGTTCGTCAAAATCTTATTACTATAGATATTATGACTCGGAGCTGTAAAACAACGATGAACAGTACTATACTCTAATACCTTATACGTCAATAACACTCCTAGTAAATCCGCCCGTTCGACCCTTGAAAAGTCCAAATGAAACGCAGGGATTTCTTTCTCCTCATATTCAAATACACAATTTATTAATCTAATAAAAGAAGAAATGTGTCCGGCATCAAGAAATTTCTGAATATTGACAATCATATTTTTCCTACTTATTCACCATAAAAAGATTTGCTTAGTTTTTTGAAAAACTCTCCTTCTTTTTTATTGTCTTTTTTGCCATAACATGTAACTACCTCTTTAAAATAATCCAATGTTTCATCGACCCTACCACGGTATTTCTTGCCAATGTACAGACTATTCCTCTCAATATAATCGTCTAATTCCTGAATCCTATCCAACATTTCATGATACTCTGCTTTTTGGAAAATTGTTAATTCCAGTAATTTCTTATAAATCTCACTCTCCACCTCTATTGATGTCTCTGAAATCTTCTTTCTCTTATAATTGTGAATGTCATTCTTCCCATGCCTCCAATCCAAAAAAAATTTCAGCAACATGATTCCAATATTGATTGCCAGTAAAATAAGCAACCACATAACTGTATTAGGAGCAATGCTTTTTACAGTTCCGGAAACGGAAAACGCTTCTTCAATACTGTTAATAACAACTGATAGTGCCATACAAAATATTTATTCCCAAATTATGTGAATCTTCATTTATACAATTCCGCTTGTCTTTTCGTTTTAGTTCCACCGCCATCATTATCTATTTTGTATATTTTGTTTGTTATTCCTCTATCTCTTCATCACCGATTCCAGATGACCTATGTATTTCTCTAACCATTCATAGCTCTTCTGACTCGATTTTTGGTGCATATCCATTTCCCGTTGCCTCTCCTCAATACCAGCCATCCGCTCTTTTTGCCTAATCGTAAGAATCTGTTCTTGTTCCTGCCTATACAATTCCAACTTCATATTTTTTAGATGGAATGCATCTTGTTCCATTTTGTGTTTAAAATCAGTCCTTCTCCATCACCAGCAGGTGGAAGTGGTTCATCATAAGACACCATGCGTAAATCACACAAGTACGTATGGGCAGCAGCCTTCCGTCATCGTCATGCTGGAATGGTAAGTCCGCAAGAATATCCATAAACCGATGGCAATCCTCCTCATCGTCGAATATTGCCTGCCGGTTTATCCCACGCATCATCACATGATAGATGC
>Ga0310786_10003957_pt1 | contig 20930 bp, 23 predicted proteins | sample AusTroGonzalo_MG_FD_203881 | JGI IMG/M metagenome (GOLD analysis project Ga0310786, IMG submission 203881) | Bovine rumen microbial communities from tropical cattle in Woodstock, Queensland, Australia - Gonzalo_03 (v2) (version 2) | ecosystem: Host-associated > Mammals > Digestive system >... | reverse complement strand
CACCGCCCGTCAAACCATGAGAGTCACCAACACCCAAAGTCCGCTTCGGCGGCCTAAGGTGGGGGAGATGATTGGGGTTAAGTCGTAACAAGGCATCGGTACGAGAACGTGTCGATGGATTACCTCCTTTCTTGAGAAGGAATTGATGCGCTTATGACAGCAATGTTATAAGTAGCTAGGTCGGTTACGGTTATGTCGAGTAAGCTTAGGACATAACATATCTGGTTCGCCAGACGTGACAAAAGCTAACACAAAACTTTCGATGAAGATTGCACAACTAAGTTGTTAAGGAAAATTCGCCCCGAAAGGGGCGAATTTTTGTGGTATACTTATATCAGTAGCTAGAGTGGAAGTTAAGTAGTTTGTTTTTGTGATAAAACTGCGTTGAAAGGGGGCGGTTTAAGTGGGAATTCGGGAAGATTTTATGGAAAAACTTGTCGAAGTAACAAAGAAGCTTAACCGCCAGGTTACAGCTTCCGATTTTCTTGAGGCAAAACAGGATGATAAGAGTTTGCCCGATCCAAATGATTATGCCTTCTACTGGAAGGATTTTAATCATGCAGCAAAACAGGCGTACATAGAAGGTACACCATGGCCAAAAGGAGACAAGGAGGTGGATGTCATGAAGAGGGTTAGGCCATGCTCGGTAAGTAAAGCCAAACAAGAGCAAATAATCGACGAGATTGTGGATTTGTATATTAAAAACGATGGTGTTATGCCATCTAATAGGCAGATAAAGCACAATCAGCTGATTAAGGAAAACGATGTCAGCGAAATGCGGTGGGCAGGGCTTATTAATGAGCTAGACATCCGCAAACGCGCTGAGGAAAAGAGTGGCAGAACGTTTTCATCGTCGACCGAGGGAGAACATGAGCCACAGAAGACAGTAGTAGTTTCAGACGTTGTGCCAGAGGAGGTGAAGAAGGTGAACGAGGAAGAAGTAAGAGAGGCGATAGAGGTAGCTAAAGAAGAGGTAGTACTTGAAGAGTCTGCGGGACCTAAACTAAAACAACGGTCTTATATTCGTAAGACAGACGAGCAGCTCTGGGCGGAAATCCGTGAGAAATGTAAGGAGGCCGGTCATATACTAACTGACGCTGAGATAAAAGCAGACGATACGCTTAGTGCACCCCAGACGTATTATAATCGCCTGGGTAAAGGGTATAGAAGTGCCATCTTTTTAGAGACGGCACCACCATCGCTGGAACCCGAAATCAAGGTTGGGCCTGCAATCGAAGCAAAGCCAAAATGGGAAATGACCGAAATCCCGATTAAACTCATCGTGCCGAAGGGAATCAAGGGCACAATTACACTGAATCTAGAGTTTTAGCACAAAAAAGTAAGGGAGGGGTAAATATGCAACTAGGAATAGTTGTCGACAGTCACCTCGAGGCACTAGCGCTTAACCAGGCGTTTGGCAAGCCAGCGGCAAGTTTTGGTAGCAACGGGTTCGTCGTTTCGCGCTGGGATATGGAATATTCTTCACATAAAATATTCTCAGTAGTTGGCGAATATGGCTCAATTGACGCCGCAATCTGCACCCAATATCTGATAGATAGGTGCAACATCACCAAAGCTTTAAACATTGGTTTTGCCTACAATATCCGCGGGAAGAAATCCTCGTCAGAGTTTGGTATCGTCACCTGCTCATACTATCGCGATGCGAAATACAGCGCGATTGCGAGCGTGTCTTCCGATGAGGAGGCAGTCGACACCAAAAGAGCACCAGATTTTGCCAAATTGATTTGCGCATCAGATGGTCTTGTCACTACGGTAGACGAAGAGGGGAAGGCTTTTGGTCTAAGTCTGAACGCGATTGATATCTATGACGCCGGTTCTGCCGCCATCATGGTCACGTGCAACAGGGGTAGGATTCCAGTGTCATGTCTCAAATACATTGCAGCCAAAGATAAATGGCTCGAAGAAGCAGGCGGTTTATCTATGAAACTTGCCAAAAGAGTTAGGGACATGATTACAGAAGGGGTAATATAAGAAAGATAGGTCGTAGCGTATCGTTACGGCCTTTTCTCAGGCCTGCTTCCTAGTCAAGACTAGAAAAATATGTTATAATAATAGCGTATTTGGTGGGAGATCGTAGCTTTATAATTTTTGTATTTGGAAACACCGAAATAGTCATATGGAGGAGGTGGAATGCATATGATTAAATTGCAAAATGGTACCTATCACATGGGCGACCATGGAGATAGACAGGCCGTTATGGATTTACTTGTGGCCTTCACGAAAGAAAAGGGACACGAAGTAACTAGACAGGAAGTGTTGGACACGCCTACTATGCCACACCCGAACACCATCGGCTCATACTTTGACGGTGGTTTCGATGCGGCGGTTAAGAAGGCGCATGTCTTAGCATTCCCGAAAGAGGACAAAACGCCAACACCGCCGGCAAAAACACCCGAGAAGAAGGAAAGAACTCCCTTAACGAGGGAGGAAATCATCGATAAGGTGGCGAAAGCTTGTTTTCAGCATGGAGACAATACAGGGTGGATTAATGATATATCGTTAAGGTCCGTAGTCCCCATAGCTGACGTTTACAAAGCCTTCAAACAGGGTGGAGTAAAGGAATTAAGGAATGCCGTCAAAGCGGCTCTTTGGGAGCAGAAACATCCAAATAAACCCCCAAAGACCCCTCAGCCTCTAGCGCAGACAATAGTAGTACCGGATGAGATACTTAAGTCTGTTGCGAAAGAGGAGCCTGAACCGGCTCAACCGGCGGAAGAATCTATTCAGAAGGAAGTGGTTCAGCAATCTGAATCTACCGAAGAGCCTTCCGAGGAAGTAGATGACTTCGAAAGTTATGAAGTTATCGAAGAGCCTTCCGAGGAAGTAGAGGAACCTGAACTTACGGAAGAGCCTGAGATGGTAGAGGAACCTAAAGTAACAGAGGAGCCCACTCAGGCGCCTGAGCCTGAAAAGGTAGAGGAACCCACAGAAGAAGCCACGCCCGAGGAGGTGATTGATGTGGCAAAGGATAAGGAAGAGAAAAAGAGGTTAATAGACACCTCTAAGATGACGGATCAGGAAATCGCAGACATGTATTATAAAGTCTGTAAAGAGAAGGGATATATAATCAACCAAAGGGAAAGCCTGGAATATTCAAAGCGCCATCCCTTCCCGTCATGGTCAACCCTAGTCAATAGGCTAGGCAACTGGTGGACCTGGGGTTCCCGTTTCAACCTTCCGTACAAAGACGAGAAGGCTAACGAGAAGGCTCGCCAATACATGGAAGAGCAGGGAAGACAGAAAGATGTGCCTGAACCTGATGAGCCTTCACTCCCGGAAAAGGACGATGTTCCTGGACCGGGGCCTTCGTTGACGGACAAGGATCTTCCTGAGCGCGACACCACTATTGCCCCTGAGCCGGACAATAATCCCGCTCCCGGGCCTTCTTTACCCACATCAGGGCCTTCCAATAGGGAATTCGTTTATCCTATAAGGATAACACTACCTGAAGGAATGAGTGGCACGATTTCCTTTCACATGGACCTCGACGTCACCATAAAAATTTAACACCAAATACACGCACATTAAGAATCCCTCTTAGCCTCGGCTACGGGGGATTTTTAATGCGCCTATGCTTGCATTTACCCCTGAAAAAGGTTAAAATATATCTGTGTCCACCCCTATAAACGGTCGGGCACGGACATTGATTATGTATAGGGTAATAAGGAGGTAAGACATGAGAATCGGAATGATTTGTGCGCTTAGCACAGAGAGCACGCCATTTGCAGAAGTTATGGAAAAGGCAAAGATTTCGCCGATAACGTATCCGGATGTAAATGGATTTACTGTAACAGAATGGATTTTAGGCCCTAGTGTAGAGAATACAAGCGTATTTCTCATTACCTGCGGGACAGGCATTATTCCGTCTGCAGCCGCAGCACAATTATTAATCGACAAATACTCCATAGACAAGATGATAAACTACGGAGTAGTCGGCGGGCTAAAGAGGGAACTTAAAGAAGGTTCGGTTGGATATGTCAAGAAAGTAATTAAACACGACTTAGACTGTACCCCATTCTATAAGAAATACCTGTATCCAGAGCAAAAACAAGATGACTGGACAGCCGAAGATGCCTTTGATATGGATAATATCGGTATAGACGAATTCATCTGTGCTTCTGGTGACAAGGTTATCCTTGCCGGAGACCCTAAGATTAATCTTCAAAAGGAGACAGGCGCAGATATCTGTGACATGGAATCTGCCAGTATCGTTTGGGTGTGCCGCAACGCAAAAGTCCCGCTTCTCATTATAAAAGCTATCTCAGATGGTGTCGATGAGGACGAGGAAGCCTTCCAGGCAAATATTCGCCAGGGCTCCAAAAAATGCGCTGAGGTTGTACGCAAAGCCATCGGTATTAAATACCCTAATGAAGAGAATAAAGAGCAGGAAGGTTAATAAAGTCTTTTTCTCAAAAAAGGCCGCAAGTTTCATCATGCGGTCTTTTTTAATGCTAGACTTTTATCTGTTGTCGCCGGCACCTTCAATCTTGCCGCGTTTTTTACGGCTAGCCAACTTCTCGAGATTCATCTCTGCAAGTTTAGACATTGGCATGTCTAGGTATAGAGAAATCTCAGCTACATACCAGAGTACGTCGCCGAGCTCCTTTAGAAGCTCCACACGTTCCTCTTCGTTGAATCTTCCTAGTTTGTCACGCATTATTTTCTTTGCTTTGTCAGCAAATTCGCCAGATTCGCCCACTAGCCCAAGCACCTTGTCCAGAAATTCCGGTACGTTTAGACTCTTTTTTGCCATTACCTCACCCATATTTCCAATACCAAGATCGGTCGTCTTGGCTTTTGCCTGGTAGGCATCAAACTTCATTTTACCTCCTCTATGCTATAATTATACCACATGGAAGATACCCGTAATCTCATCGATAAATTCAAAGGTCAGTCAAATGAACAAATTTTTGATGCCCTCGCCAAAACTAGAAACGATCTCGAGATCGCCATTGAAAACGTTGAACACGATTTTAATATCGGCACTATTGTGAGGAATGCTAACTCTTTTAATGTGAAGAAAGTCCACATTATTGGCCGCAAAAAATACAACCGCCGTGGCGCAATGTGTACAGATAAATATATCGAAGTTTGTCATCACGCCACTCTGGAGGAATTTCTAGAGACTCAGGTAAACAGGGAAATAGTTGCAATTGAGAACAATACCCCACGCGCCCTACCACTTCATGATAAAAAATTTACCCAGCCCACAACGTTAATTTTTGGTTCAGAAAACAATGGTATATCAGGCGAGCTTCTTGCCGCTGCTGCCGATGTCCGCTACATCGAATCCTTCGGCTCTACCCGCTCGGTTAACGTTGGCGTTGCCTCCGGCATCGCAATGTATGCCTGGGCTGAGCAAAACCTCTTGAAATAGCTATTTTCCAGCAATTAGTTTCACAATCAAAGTAAGAAGAAGCGTGTGTAGATTGGCAGCCGTAAGTAGCCCAATAATAATCGCAACTACCCCAAATTTTTTCACATTCGTATATGAAGATACGCCATTTGCTAGATTGTCGGCAATTGGTTTATAGAAAAACACAATTGCGCCGCCAGCGGCCGCAATCACAAGCCCACCAATTAACCATCCGATACTAAAAGTAAAATCCATAACAGTATTATATCATGTTATAATGATAACCATAAGGTATTTAACAAAAGGAAATCTAATGGAACAAAATCAGCAATCAGCACCAATCATGATTGATGCTGCTCCAAAGAACGGAAACGGTCTTAAGATTGCTACGGTAGTCGCATCCATTGTCGCTCTCTGCGGCATTGGATTCGGTGTCTACGGCATGATGAAGGCATCCGAGAAAAAAGACACAAACCCAAGTGGCTCCACTGATTGTGCTCAGGTCACAGACGATACAGATGATGGGGGTGATACTGACGTTGTAGTGGATGCGGACGCTACCACACTCGATTCTTATATCTACATTGCTCAGTGGAACATAAAAGTCGCATTACCATCTACTCTTAAGGGCGTCAGCTATTTATATGAAGTGCGTGCAGGCTACACCGATCTAGCTATCTGGGGTACAGACTGTTCTAACTCTGGGCAATGCCAATATGTACCAGATTTTAGTGATCCAGAAAAGGGCTACCCACTAGGCGCTATACTTAGGTATCATAAAAACAATATACCAGAAAGGATGACAAATTGGCCAATTGTTGCGACTATTGACGATTATAACTATTACTATGAAGGTCCTCAATCCGTCTATAGTACTGACAGTGAAGAACAGAGTTGGGAAATGAGCACAGTGCAGCTTATCAAAGAAGCACTGACCAACCCAGACAACTATTCAGAAATCAAATAAAACATCTAGCACAAAATACCCCTCAGTGCATAATGCATGGGGGTATTTTTTATCACATAAAAAATGGTGGGGATATCAGGACTTGAACCTGAGACCTCGTCATTATCAGTGACGCGCTCTAACCAGCTGAGCTATATCCCCACATGGTGGAGTAACAGGGATTCAAACCCTGGACCTCTGCCTTGCAAAGGCAGCGCTCTAATCAGCTGAGCTATTACCCCATATCTGTTTGTAAAAATACTACAATCTATTTTACCTTAAATCCTAGAAAAAATCAAGAGAAAACTAGTCGATCAATTAAAAATACCCCATAAAAGAGAAAAACCGCTACCTATAAGGTAAACGGTTTTTCAGGTCATACATACGACTTAAGCAGCCTCGCAGTTTAATCTGCTTAAGTTACCTCTATTGTATATCACACCATGCATAATGTCAATAGGTTTTTTCCACAAATTGTGCATAAGTTTTATAAAATGTGTTCGGTTTTTAAAAAAATATTAAAACATAAAATTAAGAAATAGCATATTGACAAAACGGAAGCGCTATGATATAATTAAAGCATAACAATTAGTTTTTAATTGGTGGGCAGAAAGATGTTTTAAGATGTCTGGAACCAAAGCTGGTGGCATGAAAGCTGCCGCTACCAACAAGGCCAAGTACGGTAAAGAGTTTTATGCTCGTATCGGTAAAAAAGGTGGCCAAAATGGTCACACTGGCGGTTTTGCCGCTAACCCAGCTCTAGCTCGTATCGCTGGTGCTAAGGGTGGTCGCATCTCTCGTCGTGGCCCAGCTAAAAAAGCTGCTTAAATTGACTTAAATGTCTCACACCTAGGGCAATGATAATTGCCATCCGGTGTCTGAAATCGCGTTAGTCCGCACTCCGGACAACGCGATTTTTTGTGTAGCCAATCTCTATAAGTATCAAGTTCTCCCTCAATCAGATCCTCGTTAACCTCCACCTCATATTTAGGCGCAAGCTCCCGGGCCCTCTCCCAGGCTTCCACCTCCATCTTTAGTCGTCTCACATCGGTATCGAAATCCTTGTGGCCAGAAATCGCATGCCCCACCTCATGCAGTAGCAACAACTCATCATTTTCTTCACCAGGCCCAACAATTACCGTTTTTGGCGGCCTAAAGGCAAACTTCCGCCCCTCACGAAACGTGAGGGCAGGGAAATCACTTCTGATTCTTTGCAAGAATGTAGCATCCATAGATCACGGACTCTAGCGGGCGTTTCGGACGACGGTACTTCACGCCAGGCTCTTTAGGCACGTATTTTACATATAACTTGAAAATCTTCCCAAGTGGCCCACCTAGAACAATATTATCCGGTTGATGCTTCTTAATGATATCTGGAAGTCCCAGATACACACGCGCAGCAACATCCTGCATTACTTTCTTGCCGCGGAGATCCGTAGCGGCATCGACATGATAAACTTTCTCCAGCGCAGAGGATGCGGCAATATCCTCCCATTCAGCTTCTTTGCCATTATAGGTATAAATCTTATGACCCGGCTCCAATTTAGCAGAGTCCTCAGACAACTTGCCGTTCTCAGCGATACCGCCACCAATGCCAGTCGAAAAAGTGAGAAAAACGGTCTTGCCGCGTAGTCCATATGACTCAAAAATGGCTGCGAGACTAGCATCATTTTCAAATTGAATAGGACAATCAAAAACGCTGGATAAATCTTTTAACAGGGAAAACTTGCCCCAATCGCGGTTGCCGAGTGTGACTGAACAATTTTTTTGTACAATTCCCGGAATCGCCACAACCACGCGCGAAATGTCGTACTTTTTAAATGGTTGCAAGTTCTGAAGTAGGTCTGCTACGAACCGGTCTTTTTTCCATGCGGTCTTGAATTTGAACCTCCGGACCACGCGTCCGCGCTTCGAAAAGAGCGCAATTAGGGTTTTTGTTCCTCCGATGTCGATAGCTAAATACATATCTTGATTATAGCACGGTTTTTTGATATAATTACAGGAGTTTTAGACTCATTCACAGGCCTATTTTTGTAAGTCTATGAATGAGTCTAAAGGAAGGAATAATTTAATCATGGCTAATGCCAAAAAATATACTATGGACGAGCTTCTAGCAGAGAATGAAGCTACCTCCAAAAAAGCAATTGCAGGTGATACTGTCAAAGGTACAGTTATCTCTGTAAAGAAGCACGAGATTTTGATTGATCTCGGTGCTCAGGGTGTAGGTCTTGTACCACGCCGCGAAGCCTCTTTCGCACGCAACTTGAACGTTGGTGATGAGGTTTCCGCCTCTGTTATCGAGGCTGAGATGGACGACGGTTATGTCCTCCTATCTCTCAGGAAAGCTGTTAAGGACAAGGGTTGGGATGAAATCCAAGCCAAGCTCGACAGCTCCGAAATCGTTGAAGTTACCCCATACGATGCAAACCGTGGCGGTCTCCTCGTTGAATACGAAGGTATCCGTGGCTTCTTGCCAGTTTCTCAGCTTTCTGCTGAACACTACCCACGCGTAGGCAGCGCAGATAAGGACGAAATCCTTCAGCGCCTCAACTCCCTCGTCGGTAAGTCTATCAAGGTTCGTATCCTTGACGCTATCAAGAAGGAAAACAAGCTTATCTTCTCCGAGAAGGAAGCTATCAAAGACGGCCTCGCTGAGCGCTTTGCAGAGCTCAAGGTTGGTGATACCGTTAAGGGTATCGTTACCGGTGTTGTTGACTTTGGTGTATTCGTAAACGTAGACGGCATCGAAGGCCTCATCCACATTTCCGAGATTTCTTGGGAACGTGTAAACAACCCATCTGACTATGTCAAGGTTGGTGAAACCATCGAAGCAAAGATCATTGCTATCGATAAGGAGCGCCTCTCCCTCTCTATGAAACAGCTCGTAGAAGATCCATGGATCTCCGAAGTTGAAAATTTGAAGAAGGGTGCTAAGGTTGAAGGTACGGTTACCCGTATCACTCCATTTGGTGCATTTGTCCAAATCAGCCCAGCCGTAGAAGCTTTAGTTCACGTTTCTGAGCTTGGCGAAGGTTCTGATGTAGACCCAGAGAAGGTATTTACTTTGAATGAGCGTAAGTCCTTCAAGGTCCTCGACATCGACAAAGAAGGTCGCAAGATCTCTCTTTCCGTCGTAAAATAGTACGAAGCTAAAAAGTAGAGGCCAAGGCCTCTACTTTTTTTGTTGCATTTTTTTAACTTAAGCATTATAATGGTGAAAAGCGCTAAACGAAAGGTCATACAAAATGCAAAACTTAGACGATTTTATCGAAACCCTTTTGAATGAAAAGGGTATTACCGATGTAGATCCAGAAACAAAAACCGAGCTAAAAGAAGAAATGAAAGGTCGTCTAATCGATCAGATTAATCAGGCTGCTATCATGGAGCTTAGCGAAGAAAAAGCCGCCGAGCTCGCTAGCAAGGTAGATGACCCTGAGTTTACCAACGAAAAAATGACCGAGTTCATGCAGAACTCCGGCGTAGACCTAACGGCAGTGGTCGCAAACACCATGCTTCAATTCCGTTCATTCTATCTAGGCACAGGAGAGTAAAATGGAGAATTTAAATAAAGGAAACGGAGAGCCGAATCCACAAGCATTAGCTTGGGAAGAGCTCAAAAACAATCCTGGTCTTACCAAAAAAGAGTTAGCTGAAATAATTAAAAAATATAATGCTCCTAAGCCAACTGTAGATAAACCAGCGGAGCCAAATCCATCTAGGCCGGTTATTTCAAAGCCAGCCGAGAAAACAGACATCGCGGGTGAAGATTTTAAAGTTAGCCTCACCTTAGATGATATTAAAGAAATTGAGAAAAAATACAACTCTCCTAAGCCAACTGTAGACAAACCTGATGACAAACCAGATACACCAGTCTCAACTCCTGAGGGAGACCCAAATCCAGTACCGGCTCCAGCTCCAGAAACTACCACCACTTCAACCGAAAATACTGGCGAAATAACTAAGAAAAATGCAACCGGTTTTTATCCACACGCACCAGAAAAATTCGACGGTGAAGAAAAAACTTTTGCTGAGAGAGAATTAGAACGCCTCTCTAGAATTGTTGGTCGTACCACCGACGATAGAGCTTTAAGGAAGCTCAACCTTGCTTTGCGCTATGAAGAATACAAAAAACAGTTGAAGAATTGTAGTGGCATGAAAGAACGTGGTATCATGATTCAGCGTGCAACCCTTGAGGATCTAGCCACTGCTAAGCGCGAACTTGAAGAAGCAATGTTTTTGTATGACCCGACCTTCGAAGCCATGGACGCGAAAGCGGATAAAATCAATAATGAAAAGAATGATAAAGATGCTAAAGATCGTGATGATATCCTTCTTCATGGTACCATTTCTGAGACAAAAGAGAATGGCGCAAAACCGCAGCTCGAGAAGTATGCTGATGATCGCACGCTATCCAGAGAGCTTTATAAACTTAAAGATAGCAACGCCCGTGCGGCGGTAGCTGGTCACACTGGCCGCTCTTGGGTGCGTGAGCGCCTCGCTCGCAACGCCGCCTTTAAGAAGAAACTCGAAGGCGTCGCCGAAAACCGCGACGAGGTGGCAGACAGGCTCACTGACCGTCTCGAGGAGATACTAGAATCCGTAAAGGCTGAAGGCAACGAGATTTATGAGACGTACGATTGGCACAAGGATGATAATCCAGTAGAATCTATCAAAAAACGCCGTCACGGTATTAAAGACTATTATAAAGATGCTCATAAAGACGAAAAGACGGATCTTGATTTAGATGATATATCCAAGTCCCGTTCACGTACTCCGGATAATCCAGATGGTCCAGATAATCCGGACAACCCAGATGGCCCAGAGAATCCGGATGGTCCGGATAATCCAGACAACCCAGATGGCCCAGAGAATCCAGATGGCCCAGATAATCCGGACAACCCAGATGGCCCAGATAATCCGGATGATCCCGATAATCCAGATGGCCCAGAAAACATCGACCTAGATAGTCCTCTCTTTGCAATCAATGCTAACCTTACTCACGATAGAAAAGAACTTGCTAGCGACCTAGCCGAGCAAGCCTTGAACGAGGAAGTTTATAATCAAACTGGCAAATTTGCTAGATTGAAGCGCCTTTGGAAAGGTACATTATTCAAGAAATATTATCAATCCAAAATTGAGCATCAAATCACAGATGAGGGCCGCACTGTAAACGTTGGTGGCAGAGAAATGACATTAGACGAGGTTATCAAAGACCGCAGCGGCAATGCAGTTAAGCGTTTTATCATGAGCGTTACTGAAGATGAAATGCGCTATGTCCACGAGAAGGCCGGCGAAAAGAGAACTGAGGCTGACGCTGAGACTACCGCGGCCGTAAGGAGAGCCATCGAGGCATACGCCGTCTCTACTCTTCCACAGGGTAAAGTCGACTTTGAGAACGCAATTGCACAGCTTAAGGAAGATTTGAAGAATAAAAATCCAAAGAGTGCAAACGATTTTAATACCGACAACTACCTTGAAACTGCTGAAATAGCTCGCAGGAAGCTCGAAATGTATAGAGATGCGGCTATCCAGGCTCGTGAATGTTTCGACCATAACGTAGCTATGGAGAGAATCATGCAGGGCTTCAAGGTTTATAACGCTGAAGTACGTGACAATGTTCGCACTCAGGCTCACCGCGACAATATCGATAAGATCGTAAACGCTATTGAAAACACCAAACTAGGTTCAATCATCCCGCTTACTACAACTGTTGCCGCCTGTACGATTGTGTCTGGTCTTACTAGTAAAGTCGGTGTTATGTTCGGTGGCCTAGTCGCATCCAGTCTTATTGCTGGTGCTAGGGAAGGTAACCGTGTTACTGAAGACCGTGCCCGTATGCTTCGCGATGAGGCAAATGGCGGCACCTATGGTCACAGTTATACCGAAGAAGAATTAAAGGAAATGGGGCGCAGAAGAAGGCGCCTAGCTAAAAAGACCGAAAAATATGAAGCCAAGATTGGTGGTACACGCTATCAAATCGAGCCAGCATCCAGACTTACTCAAGATATCGAAACTGCTAGACTGGCCGTTGAGAATGAAACTAAAGATGGCAAACCTGCTACCGAATTTGCACGACAAAGACTTCTCCAAGCTATCGCAAACGCTAAATCACGCATTGAATTCTCTGATTCTGAAGCCAAGGATCTCATCTCCTACTCGTCTGAGGATAAACGTGGTAAAGAACGACTAGATCTTGATGTTGCATTAATTCATGCTGAAAAAATGCTCTCCGAAGAAGATCGCACACAACTCAAAACCACAGAGGCAGTTGTCGCTAAAACTATCATTGAAAACGTAGATAAGCAAGATTCCAAGTTCAAGCGCACAAAGGCTGCTCTTGCCGCAAAGAAGGCAGGCAAGACGCTCCTACTTGGCGCTGCCATTATGACCGGTGCTCAGGAACTTGTAGCCTACTTCAGAAGCGATCAGATAGGTGCATTGGAAACAGTCACGAACAATTGGGGCGCCACAAGTACACAAAACAACGTGAACGCCTCAGAAACTATGCTCAGTAAACTCTTTGGGCTTAATGGCGAATATCAAGTTGAAGTCAATGGCGCATACGAGGTTAAATCTGATCCAGTGCGCGTAAATGGCGATGATACAACCGCTATGGAACAACTTGAGGCAAATGGTTACACTAAGGCAGAGGTTGAACCAGCATGGAGTGAAACCAGAAGTACCGTTACCGAAATTAGCGCAGACCAACTACCTGGTGCCGGTAAGGCAAAAATCACTGGTTGGGCTAACAATGGTACCGATGTGCCAGATGGTGCCGAATTGCAGCTCCATATTAGAAATGGCCAGATGGTATCTGGAATTTCACAGAACTCTACCATGGGTAACCAAGTCTTTAACTATGACCAGCTCGTAGCAGACGGTAAAATTAAAGGCTTTATCAATATCGATGGTACCGAAATCGAGATTATGCCAAGCGTAAATGCATCTGGTAGTGGTGGCCTAGCTTGGGGTGAAAATGGTATCTTTACCACACCTGACGGTAGTACAATTAGAGGTATTGCCCCTGATGGCACTGAATTATTCAAGACCATCCGTATTGCTGCCGAAGTTGGTACTGACCCGAGCGGTGTTACGGAAATCGTTTCTCTTGCAGCCAAAAAAGGTGTTAACGACGTTGCTAATGTCACAATCTTGTCGAACGCAACCGAAGTTATTGAGCATCCAGCCGTATATGAGTTTATTAAGACGACTACAGTTCCAGCAGAATACGTGAATAGGATGCGTGACCTCGCTAGTACATTTGCTGTCGCTCCAGAAACGGCTCGTGTAGGTCTTGGCGGCGTGAATCGTCCAGAACCGCAGCCAGAACCACGACCAGAACCGCAGCCAGAACCAGCACCAGAACCAGCACCAGAGCCGACTCCATTACAACAGGTAGATCCAAACCCGGTACAGACACAACCGACACCACATATCCAGACGATTGATCAAAACGTAAACCGAGTTACTGATAACGATACGGAGACCTTCGTAAATAATATTCGCGGCGAAATTGAAAATCTTCGTGACCAAATCGGTGACAACGGTGTGAAATATATGCTAAGCACCGAACCATACACTGATGCTCGTGGTATCGAATTTGCAAACTGGTGGGGTTCACTAGATGATGGTAAGCGCCAAGCAGTTAAGAATGTCATCAACAAAGTCAACAACTCTGGGCGCCGCAACGATGTCCCATTTGGTAAGGCATTAAACTTCTTTGTCGGCACTCAAGACATCATGCTAAATCGCCAGGCCTAATTCTGTGCTATAATATAACTTATGAAAAAAGATTATAAAAACCGTCCATGGCTCAAATTCTATGAAGAAGAAGGCCTTCCGGATAGTATAGAATACCCAGATTGTTCCATGGTAGATATGGTTCTCCAAAGTGCCGAAAAATGGCCAGATAATGTTGCATATTCATATTATGGACACAAAGTTACGTTTAAGAATTTTGTTCGCAAAATCGAGAAAACCGCTCGCGCCCTCAAAAACTACGGCGTGAAAGAAGGTGATCGTGTTACGATTTGTATGCCAAACACCCCAGAGGGAATTACGATGGTTTATGCCGTCAACATGGTTGGCGCCATCTGTAATATGGTTCACCCACTTTCTTCTGAAAAGGAGCTTGAGTATTACATCAAAGTAGCAGATTCTAAGTATGTCCTCGTGATTGACGCTGTATTTGACAAGATTTATCGCCTCCGCGATACTGCTCAGCTTGAGCGCATCATCGTGGTGCGTCCGTCTGATGGCCTCGGCTTCCTCAAAAAGAAGCTCTATACCGCCCTTCATATCAAGAAGGTGCGTCTCCCATCAAACGATAACCGCGTGGTTCTCTGGGAAGATTTCATCGCCAATTCTTACTTCTACCAGGGCAATTACCATGAGGAACGTGGTGGCGCCGACCCAGCCATCATTATGTATTCCGGTGGTACTACCGGTGCTCCAAAGGCTGTGACGCTTTCAAATCTCAATATCAATGCAGAGTCCATCTGTGATACCACGATGATTCGTCAGTGCCAGCCGGGTGCAACCGTGCTTTCGATTTTGCCGCTCTTCCACTGCTTCGGTCTTGGTGTCTGTATTCATACGCCACTCAGCAAGGGTATGGGTTGTATTCTTATCCCAGCTTTCTCTCACAAACAGTTTGCTGATATTATCAAGAAAAACGAGCCAACCTTCATCGTAGGCGTGCCTACACTCTATGAGGCTCTCGTCAATACCAAGCTCAAAGAAGGCGATTTGAAGTCCGTCAAAGCCGCAATTTGTGGTGGTGACGCCCTGAATCAGACTTTGCGCGACAAAGTAAATGAATTTTTTAAGGCTCACGGCTCTACCGCGAGGATTCGCGTTGGCTACGGTCTAACGGAAGGCTCCGGTGCAGTTTGTCTTTCTCCGGAAAACGCCTTTAGTGATGGCATCATCGGTGCCCCAATGCCAGATACTTATATTAAGATCGTAAAGAACAGCACCTTCGATGAAGTCCCAGTAGGGAAAGAAGGCGAAATTTGCGTTTCTGGTCCACTCGTGATGATGGGATACTTAAATGACGAGAAGGAAACTGCCGAGACTCTCCGTATCCATCCAGATGGCAAGCTTTGGCTTCATACCGGTGACATCGGTTATCTTGGTGATGACGGCTTCCTCTACTTTGCTCAGCGTTTGAAACGTATGATTATCAGTAGTGGTTACAACATCTACCCAACCCACCTCGAGTCTATTATCAACTCTCACGAGGCTGTCCTTACCTCAACGGTAATTGGTATCGAGCATCACTATAAGGGCCAGGTGCCAAAGGCATTTGTTGTCTTGAAACCAGGTTACAAAGCAGGTAAGAAAATCGAGCGTGAAATCCGCGAACTCCTCGAGCGTAACGTTCCAGTTTACGCTCTCCCGGTTGCTTACGAATTCCGCGACAAGCTCCCAACCACCCTCGTCGGTAAAGTTGCCTTTAAGAAACTTGAAGAAGAAGAAAAGGCCAAGAACTAGCCTATGTTCCTAAAAATACTTCTCGTATTTCTAGTATCGATGGTGCCACTGATTGAACTCCGTGGCGCCATTCCGATCGCTATCGGTATGGGCTTGGAGCTCCCAGAATGGGCGATTCTCATTATTGCCGCTATTGGTAACCTCATTCCAGTGCCGTTCATCTTCCTTTTTGCTCGCAAAGTCCTTGTTTGGGGTAGTGCTAAGTGCAAGAAATGCAAAACCTTCAAAAAGTTCTGCACTTTTTGTCTCAAAAAAGGCGAAAAAGCCGGCGCCAAACTCTTGAAAAAGGCTGGCCGCGGATTATATTTTGCCCTTTATCTATTTGTGGCAATCCCAGTTCCAGGCACTGGCGCCTGGACCGGCACACTCGCCGCAAGCATTTTGAATTTAGATTTCAAGAAGACCATGGTTGCGGTTGTAGCTGGCGTCATCACGGCTGGACTCATTATGCTACTTATCTCGCTCGGCCTCTTTAAAGTCCTTTTTGCATAAAAATGTGTAGTATTTAGCTAGAAAGCCGTGCTATAATAAAAATAATAAAAAAAGGAGATTATTTTTATGGCTGAAGAAGCTAAAAACAACAAACTAATTGCAATCATCGCCGGTGCAGCTCTTGTAATCGTCGCTGCTGTCGTCGGTATTATTATGATCAACAAGAACAAAGGCGAAGTTCTAAACGATGATTTCTTCAAATCTAGCGACACCAAGATTGTTATTAGCAACGCATCAAACAGCACTGACCCAGCTGTAGCTAAGAAGGTTCACCAGGTTTATACCATTGACGGCGACAAAATCACTGGCCTCAAGGTCTACAGTGAGTTCGAATCCGAACAGGCTGCAAAAGATGCTGATGCAAAACCAGAAATCGCTGAAGCCATGAAGACCGGCAACTACAAGGATCACAAAGTTCAGGGTAAGTACATCATCGTTACTATGAACGATTCAGTATATGGTTCTTTGACCGTAGAACAGCTCAAAGCAACCGCTGCTGCTCTCGAGCAGGTAATCCAGAACGGTGTAGATCAGCAGACTCAGACCACTGAAGAAACTAGCACTAAGACCGAAACCAAGACTAGCGGCTCTGACGAATCCGAAGATACCGAAGAAACTGAAGAAGAGTAATTCGATATTAAAAAGCACCCCGCCAAAACGGGGTGTTTTTTGTGCTATAATGTTATTATGGATAATGATTATGGTAGTTACTATACTACCCAGCCAGCTGCACCAAACAAAAACAAAATCCTAATAATTGTAGGTGGTGTTTTGTTAGTTGTTGCGGTTATCCTTTTAATTGTGTCCTTATTAGTTAACAAAAATGCTCCATCCACCAAAAAGGAAGAGGAAGAAACGACCACAACGCAAGAAATACCTCCAGAGTCAGATACTAAGGAATTAAAAATTGACGACATTGCGACCATTCAGGGGATATGGGATGCTGCTTCTCTGGAATCGGGCGGCGAAATCTCCTCAGTAGCTTGCCAAAAGCTAATTAGCTATGGAAATTCCTTTGCTAGTAAATATGGTGGCAGTATGGGTAGCAGCGACCTTTGTTCATATGAATATATTACCATCTCAATCGAAACAGCAGACGAATACCCATTCGGAGATACAAGCGTTATACGCGTTAAAGACAGTAATCAATGTTTGAACTTCTCGTTCTTTAGTGGGTTCTTTAGCCTTTATAGTTATAATGGAGTGCCTGGCTATTGTGCTGGCGAAGCGAAGGAAATAAGGATAGTAGGAAATGTGTAAAATATTTAGAAAAATTCTATTAGCTATTGCACTTGCGGCCACAGTAGTCCTTCCGACAGCTGGTCGAGCCTATGCAGATAATTATCCACTATGCCAGTGTGGTGAGCCAACAGAAAATGCTATATTAAACAACTGCAAGACCGCGTCCGGTGACCTGGCTTTCTGTGATAATGGCGAAAAGGGCGAGGGCGTATTTTATATTCTACACATTGTATTAAATGTAATGATTGTACTTATTTCCATTCTCGGCGTAATTGGCATAGCGATATGTGGTATAGTTATCCTTACGTCTAAAGATGATGCCAATAGACTAGCAAAAGGTAAAACCCGTCTTCGTGAGGTAATTATTGGGCTCGCTCTGTTTATCAGCTTCTGGGGAATTGCCACGTTCTTGATGCCTACATTTGGAGAAGGCGACCCAGGAACAGGCGGGATGAATACCGAAGACCCAGTCAGGCCAACTCAGCCTGTCGACCCACCATCCGGTGATGGTGGAGACGATGACGGTGGCGGTTCTGGTGGTGGCTCCGGCGGTGGCGGGGGTGGATATTCTGGTGATGACGGCGGTGGCGGTTACAGTGGCGGCACGGTCGACGGCTGGAATACACTCTGCGGTCCAAATCCAAATCAATCCATCAACAAGTCTAAATATGGTGAGAGGACTACAATCTATAGAAACAATTACGGTAGAACGTTCTATACGTTCCAACAAGGTGATCCGGTTTGGCGTAACGCAGATGCTGGCTCGGCATCGATGTCTGGAAATGGCTGCTTCCGTACATCTATAGCCGTGATGTTTAATTCGCTCGGTTTGACAGATTTTACGCCTATGAAGTTTTCTACTACCAGCGGTATGGATTGGTCAACCGCAGTCGGTATGTATCCAGCATATAAGGACTATTTCACTTATGAAGATCTCGGAACCAGTAAGAGAAATACCTGGAAGGCCAAGATAATCGCTGCATTCAAGGCTGGTGGCGCAGTGATTATTCGTACTAATGGTGGCTACTTCCCGAGCGGACAACATCACTCGATGCCGTTCTCAGACTATAGGTCTAATAATGGCAAAGACGAAATCTATACCTTCAACACACATGAAAAAAAGAGGGGTTGGTACGACTTGGATGCAATCGTATACGATAAAGTTATTGCTGACGGCAAAAAAGCAGGCGTTGAAGAGATCATTATTATCACACCAAAAAATACCAACCTCAACTGTACCCAGTACAAATAGGGCTTAAAAATACCGCCTGCATTAGGCGGTATTTTTGTCGTAAATGTACTTATTTTGTAGCGGCTTTCGCCTCGGCTTCTCTCCAAGCCTTCACGCTATCCCTGCCACTTGTAAGCCAGGAATTTACGCGTTTACCGGCAGCTACCACAGTCTGCTCATCCACAAGCGGGCCAATATCAAATCTCAGAAGGCCTTTCTTGCCTCCGGGAACCCGGTCGATTAGCATACTGTGAAGCAAATGGACTAAGCCAACTATACCTTCGCAGCCCCTTATGAATTCTTCGCCTTCCTCTGCGGATATGAAGAGTATAATAAACTCATTTTCCATCTTCATAATCACAGTCTGAAGACTTAGACCTAGCGGCGAGATTCGTTCTACTAATCCTCCGCAAAGAACTTTGCCAGGATGATTCTCGATAACTTCCATCAGCTCTGCTGCTGAGGCATTCCAAAAGCCTGTAATGCTGTTTTTTACTTCCACTTCAGGCTCTTTTGAGCAGGTAAAGAAAAGTGGCCTACTACTCTCTTCCTCGCCTTTGCCGATAGTGTGAACTGACAGTATCCTCCATTCCGAGGAAAACCAGTCTTTGAGGACACAGTTTTCAACTGCGTCAGCAATCACATCTATGGCCTCTGAGCTAAGGACGTTTGTTGCACTTCGATCAATGTAAATGTTCATAAAAAACCACCTCCGATAAAAATATAGGCACCTCTGTATCAAAAGTGCCCTATCTCTATATTATAGCACAAAAACTAAGAATTCTCAACTAGCTCGAAGCGGTACCTCTGTTTTACTTCTGGATGCTTCTCGTGATCCACCTCGGAAAAGAACATATCATAAGGCCTACACCACACCTTCTGGTCGTCGTAAAGGGCCTTATAAATTACTAGTTTTTCCTTTGTCTCAGAGTCGTAGCCGACACCCTCGAGGGAATAAAGATTGCCCTTAAAGTGACGATACGTCCCATGGAGCTGATACCTCTCGTTTTCCATAACCCCATTATAACACTTTTTAAAAAGAAAAAACTCCTCTCTGCATTGCAAAGGGGAGTTTCTCTAAGTTACCAGAAGTCTTTATTGACCAGCTGTATATAGTCGCTATAGGCTTCCAATTCTGCTTCGGGGTGAGTCTGGTCGTAGATGTTACCGACCACCATGCACCCAAAGACTAAAAGCATAGAGAACCCATTTATGCACATTTGCGCGCCTAGGCTTCCGCTTCCGTCTTCGGTAAACATATACCCCTGGTAGATACATACTACTATGCCGGTGAACAGGAATAAGAGACTCAAACCGGCAAGAATGTTTAGGATTACTCCTATTATATCTCGTCGCATGTTATCACCTCCAATAAAAAGTTCTAAATCTTCTATAGAGATATTATAACATTTTTTAGGGTATTTTTAAAGCACCGGCTAAGCCGTAGCTAAAAAGATTATGTTATAATAAAAACATGGAACCAGAACAATCAAATCTACCAGTCGCCGAGCCACAGCCACAGCCGATTTCGGCTGAGCCAGCCCCAGCTCCGCAGCCAACTCCAGTCTCACAACCAGCCCCAGCTCCGCAGCCAACTCAGGCTTTAGCTCCAGAGCCGGCGCCTGCCGCCCCAGCCCCAGTTTCTACTACCGAGCAACCTGTCCCAAAGGCCAAGTCGAAAGTTACAGCTGGTCTTCTCGGTATTTTTCTTGGTGCGATCGGTGCCCACAACTGGTATCTCGGCGAGAAAGCGAAGGGAATCGCTCATGTCTGTATGTTCTTTTCATCGGTCCCGTCAATTGCTGTCATTAGTTTTGTCCTTCCAAATACTAGGACATTATCAGCAACAATGCAGACCGAAGCCGTATTTGATGTTCTGTCTACATTCTTTGCACTCATCGTTATTGCTAGCGCGATTTGGGGCCTCATTGAGGGTATAATGATTCTCGCAAAACGCCAATAGGCATTTTTAAAGCTCCCCATTACTGGAGAGCTTTGTAAAACTATTTGGTGGCGGGCGCGTCGTCCCTCAATAGGACTATTGTAATGACAAAGCCCAAAAACAGCATTATAGAGCCGAATATTAAAAATCTTTGTTCTAGCCCTATTTCAAAGAAATATGCCGTATGCGAAAACAGCATAATCAG
>Ga0310786_10003955_pt1 | contig 20932 bp, 36 predicted proteins | sample AusTroGonzalo_MG_FD_203881 | JGI IMG/M metagenome (GOLD analysis project Ga0310786, IMG submission 203881) | Bovine rumen microbial communities from tropical cattle in Woodstock, Queensland, Australia - Gonzalo_03 (v2) (version 2) | ecosystem: Host-associated > Mammals > Digestive system >... | reverse complement strand
TGGTTCCTATAGAACCCATTCGCGACAAACACCGGAATATATTGCTCCCATGTGTCTCCAGGAGTAGCGGATAATATGATCCAATTATTCTTTCTTGTAATGTTCAGGAAAGTTTTGACCCATGCTCCATGACCTGTGACACGATCTTCATCAAATATGAAGAACGCTCCGTAAATGTCTTTATACTTCTTAATGTTGTTCCAGGAGTCTATTATTACTTTATTATTATACTGACTTTCCTTTGGATCTGTAGACAATCGAAAGAAGGTCAACTCCTGGTCAAATTCGTGCGAGTCTCGCTTCATTGCTGTAGTAATGATATACAGATCTTTCGGATTAGCCATGGGGAGGTATAGATCATTTCTGAATATACCTCCCTGTTCTTTAAAGTAGTAATAAAGTCCTGTACGAGATTTACCAGATCCGACGCCGCCATTGAGAATACAACCATTTTTCATTTTTTCTACGGCATCATACTGATAATCATACAGAATATTACTCATAACAAAGCTTTCTCGCAGGCATTGACGGTCCAAAGACGCTTATGGTTCTTTGGAGTATCAGATTCTCTTTGCTCTTCTTTTTTCGATTATTATCGAATGACGAGACAGGATGAAAACCTACACGTTCGAACCACACTTTGACCGTACTGACATTAACGTTTAATTCTTTTGCAAAGTCTTCGACAGAATATCCGTAACAGTCTCGCATATGACAAAAATACTCTCGCTTTTTTAAACGAGAGTAATCTGAAAATTCGGCGAATGTTACTTTATGGAGATCTCTTTCATCGAAGTCGTAATTGCTTTTATTATATGCATTATATCTTTTCATAGTATCATTTAGAACGGACGTTCTCCTTCCTCGATTTCATGAGCCATATGAGCCAGCTCAAATCTGCTTACATTACATGTCACTCTCATTCCTGACAGATACGCAGATCTTCCTGTCTTTTTATTTACTTCCCAATCATACGGACGAATATCAAGTTCTACTTTAGCAATGTCCGCTTTATCGAGAATCTTTACATTATTTTCATCAAGTTTGACCTCTTTGTCGCCCATAACCATATATACGGCAGGACCACGGTCATTGAATTTGATCTTGACAGGAAGGAATCTGAAAATATCATCAGGATCGGATCTGCTGGGCTTAGTCTTTACATTCCAACCCTCAGCAACAAGAGCTCTTTCCTGCTCTTCAGTTTCAATAACGACCGCAAAGTTACGATCGCCTTCGCGATTATATGCACTGGCCTCGCCAGCAAAATTACGATAGACGATCCTAGCGTCATCGATCTGAAGAATTCCTCTGGGCGCAAAAGTGATATCCATTATTTAAAGTCTCCTTTTAGTTAGAAATATAGATTAACGTACGTCGAATGGTGTAGATTCTTCTTCCCAAGGAGGTTCAGCCGCTTCCCATGGAGCCAAATAATCCTCTACATCATCGACAATGTCGACATTTAGGAATCTTTCGACATCCCCAAATTCAGAGATTGCCTCAATCGCTTCGTCGACCTGTTTGTTATAATACGACAGATCGATGTCGTCCATCATATCCATATCCCTAACCATTTCGGACTCAAGCCATTTATAACCTTTTGTACCTGTAGCGAATGAATACTTTGGATTACCATCTTTATCTGTCCCTTGTCTTAACAGATCATGTCCTTTTCCATTTTTCATCGGAGTAAACGCTCCAACTTTTCCTACAAACTTATAGTCAGGATTCTCTTCTGTTCCTACTCCCAAATATAATGCTGTAGTTACAGACATGGTCTCTCTCATGTCCTCAAACTTTATCGGTTCGTGTGAGAACAATGTTTTGAATACATATGGAACCTGGAACTGTTTGCCAGTCGCTTCCCATTCTCCAGCATGCTCTCGATTTTTTTCCGGAACATAACCATAATGATCCATACACCATTCTTTGGATGCATATCGACAGACATAAACAGCATCGTTCACAAGACACATACGTTCGTACGTAGCCTCATGTTCAAATGTGTATCCATATCTTCGACCGAAGTCCATTACAAACTGAATAATAAACGGATCTGCATTTTCAATTTTAATGGAATCCGTCTTGATATGAATTACAGAATATCCTTTCTGAGATACCGCTTCCTTAAGATCTACCATAAACAAAGCACCTCGCTTTGCCACGATATTATCTCTATTCCGCTTATCTCTGAAAGCATTATCGAACGACGCTGCTGTGAGCCCGTAGACGCTGTTTACAGCCGTTTTAAGCGCGTTTGCAAGATCCTTGGCAGTGAATTCTCCCTTTTCAACTCTTGCGATAAACGGCCGTAGAATGCCTCCTAGATGCTCATCGAGCGCATCCCATGCCTGATGCTTGATCGATACTCGTCCTTCAACGATTTGTCTAAATATCTCAGTAAACTTCGGACCAAACAAACATTCTGCGATAGCACTGTGCGGATGCATACTCGCAACGTCAAGCAATGCATCATAATGCGAGATGCAATGCTTGGCATATACATATCCGCCTTCGCCCACTTCGATTCCTTTATACAAAGACTTTCCAGCATCATATGTATAACCAGGAAAATATGGAAGCAGACTGTTTGCTTTTCCATGAGGTTTACTCATCATTTCAGGACAAGCTTCTTCAAGGAACGATGCAACTTCCTGATCCAGTTCCTTGACCGGTTGCGACAAATCTCTGTAACAGAACTCCCCCTGGGGATTTTTTACATCGCCAAATATAATTTTGGTTGTAAGCTGGTTTGTTGTGTCATTTACCGTCATTCCAGCTAATTCTGCCAGAATCTGTCGTGCGATCCAGTCGCCTTTAATATCTTTACTATTGAATACTGCCTCAGTTGCAATAACGTCGTTATCGCAATATTCGGCAACCAACGGCCATAATTTTTCAGGAACAGGCTGATCCCAAGGAAGACCCAATTCTTTATGACTGATACCAAGCTCGATCTCAAACTTTTTCAAGCTCTTTTTGTGTCCTGCTGAAGCAAAGTCATAAATATCAGTATAACTGAGGTTATAGGCTTCCCCGAACATCTGCCCTCTGCTGCCCTTTTTCACATTTATGATGTTTTGTGAAAGTTCATACAGATTTTCTATAGAATATCCAATCATCCTGGCATAAAGCATGTGATTATCGTACCGACGACAGTTGAACCCTATAAGATTCAACCGCTCTGTCATTTCTTCAATTTCTTTAGGCTCAGGATTGAACATCCTTACAACTGGCTGACCTTCACCGGCATATTTCCAACACACTAAGAATAGATTTGGAAATACCTCAACATCAAAGAATGCTATTGGCTTTTCAGTTCCTGAAATATCTGGTTTAGATGGCTCATTGGAACTCAATTTCATATTCGCCACAATACTAAGACACTGCTGTGGATGATTTGTACTGCTCAATGCAAATTCCATCAATCCCTGATTCATGTCTGTAATATCATAGCTTAATCCACTTTCATACGTTTCGTTAAGGATCTTATTTATCAGATCTACTCCCGACTTTGTTCCCGGAACGTTCGGGACTTCTTTTCTCATGATCCTTTCTATCATCGTACGGAGCGCTTTCTCATCCTCAAATGCTTTTTTATTAAGCATCTTTTTGGACTCCTCCTTTAACGGCAAACCGCTATCAATATGAGCCACCGGAAGATCGTTACATTTACTTAAACGTCTTCGTAATGAACTTCCTTTCGTAAAGACTTTGACCTCAATGTTCGGAGAATATATGCTGCTAAGCTTTGTAACATCTCCGTCATAAATATAATGCAGATGCAAGCCCTGTCCGCCTTTCGACAATTCTGCATATGTCGGAGGCCAACTCGATGCTGCTTCTGCATTAAGCATGAAATCTTTTTTACCTTCAGAATTCTTAAGATCAAAGTCAATTACTATCATGTTCTTTGGCGGCCTAACATAATGAACTTTTCTTGTGTCAATATCTTTGAGTTTAGTCTTTGTTTCTGCCCAAGGTTTAAATGGACCTCCGTCGTCACTAACAGCATACTGAGCTGGACAATCTGCTAAAATATCGTCCAGAATTGATGCTGTGCATGGCAGATCCATTTTAGGTTTAGGCATGCTCACTGTCTTTTTCTTTTTGTCAAAGTCAAATTTGTCAGCTTTGAAACCGGAATAGAAACTCCTGACCCTAGTTCCATCGTCTGAAGTGATCCGATTATAGAATTCTTGAAAATAATTCTTTAATTCCTCACCAAACTGACGTCGACTCATTTTGTAAGGCACATTTGCAGCATCACAGTATTTGTTATACTTTTCCCAGGCAGCTTGAAGAGTCGTCCCATCATCCTTTTTAAAATTATGGAACTCGCTAATTACATAATTGTAGAAGTCATTCGACGCTTGCATCATCCCTAATGGGATATAATCGTCATAAGCTCCTGGATCTGCCAAATATACTTCTTTACAATGGTTTGCGATCTGACCCAACTCAAATGACACATGTTTTACTGTGTCTCTATACTCTGATATGTTTAATTTATTTCCAGATGGTGACACATCGATCAATCGTCTAATCAAACCAGACTTTGCGTCTGTGATTTTTACTGGTTTATTCGTGCCCATAAATAAAAATGCCTTGAATCGAGTAGCATAAGTACTCTTAAACTTCTCGTTTACAGTCATCATTTCATGAGCAACTAGACTATTTAATCTTGTATTATCTTCTATTCTGGACAGATCACCATCATGTTGGATCGCCACAAGCGGATTGCCATTAAATGCTTCCAACGCAAACGAATTCGAACTGGACCCAAGTGCCTTTGCATCAAAAACACTATAATATCCATCAAACAGTTGTTGAATAACATTAAGAATCGTTGACTTACCAGTTCCGGCAGCACCATACAGAACCATAAATTTCTGTATTTTCTTACTGTCACCAGTCACGATCGCTCCAATAGCCCATTCGATCTTGTGTCGTTCCTCTTCAGAATATAAAGTGCCTATAAGTTTGTCCCAAGCACTGCAAGGACCTTCTGTCAAAGGATAAGACAACCTTTTACTTGCATAATCCTTCTTCGTGATCTTTGTGTTCGCAAATATCAATGACTCATCGAGCATGGTGTAATGATCTTTGAGCTGATGATCTGTATACTTATGCCATCTATCAATGCTCCCAGAATCCCCATCCCACATGTATGCCACTCGCAAAACATGTCCTGGATACTGAGCTCTGACTTCTTCGATCGCATCTGTTAACATCTGATCAACTCTCGATATTACATCCTGCTCGTCTGTAGACCATAACCCTTTGTCTTCGCACCATACGGCATAAAATCCGCCGCCACGAATCATTAGATCCTCATATGCCTGAGCTCCGATAATAAATTTAGGATATATTTCGACGGTTCCCTGCTTTGGAAAACGCGTCGAAATTTTCACGAAGCTTAGCATTATCGACGTTCTCCTTTACAGGAAGTCATTCAGATACCAATTTAATTGATTCCAAATTTCCGCCTTTCTCATATCTTTATCACAGTGATGTACTGTAAATAACCCACCTTGGCCATTTGGCGCATAATCATGATATAAAAATCTTTCTATACAATAATCAACAAATTCATCATCATATCGCTTGTCATACATTGCGCCCAAACCAAGGTTGGTTATCATTCCCCAAAACCATTGTCCTGTTCTGTTTCCAATTTCATCATCACAAGCAATGGTTTCCTCGGCTCTTAATGAAAGAGCCACCATCATTTCTAATAGAGAACATGGGCCTGGAATATCAGTATCCAAGCCCAATTCTCCATACAGAAATCGAGATCTTAAATCTAATCCATCTAATGCTCGATTTTCATCAAGATCGATCGTCCAGGTGAACTCTACATTGAAGAGCTTCCAGAGCAGTTTATCGTATGCAATTTGATCTGAATATACTCCGTCACAAACCAAACTACATAGCCACTCATAATATAGGATTCGCTCGTCCTCCGTAGCTCACCCCTCCTTGTTTCAAGGTGAGGTATAATACCTCAATATTTCATAATATGTCTTCAATGTGTCATTTCTTACTCTGACACAATCTGGATCTTCCTCGTACTCATCGAAATGAGTAAGAGCATCATCACCGATCATTTCCTTCAATTTGCCTTTACCGATCGGAATATACTGATCGTCAGTAACGTCGCCACTTTCCGGATAATAGAACAATACTTCAGATTCAAACTCCGGTTCCGTTTCAAAATCATCGAATGGGATCACAGATACTTCTGAAGTCTTAAATGCTGGCGTGTGCTCGGCAGGAGCATAAGAAACAAACTCATTACTTGTTTCTTCAGAGACAGTTATATCAGCAGCTGTTTCCTTATTTTCTTTTAATTTGAAAATAATATCGTTAAGTTCTTTTTCTACTGCCTCCATTGCTTCGTGATTTCGATCATACATGATCTTGGCACCAGCGTACGTTCCTATTGCTCCACCAAAAATGGCTCCACCAAAGAAAGCAACGATCCAAGTATGTTTCATAAATATCAATCTCCTATCATTTTATTATTTATTACTTTTTCTTGGGCTTCTCCACAGGCCTAATCTTTTCTTTCGGGGGCTTTATCTTCATCGCTTTATAGATCTTCTTAGCTGCTTCATCGATCAGATGTTCATAGACAGGGCCGATCCCTTCAATCTTTGTAAGATTGCCCTTTTCAGCCTCGTATTTAACAATAAATCCGGCGGCATCAAGAGGCCAACCAGCTCTCTTAAGCGCATTGTTGATTCTCGTCTTAGCTGCCTGCTGCTGATCGAAAGACCGATACTCCTTAACGTCGATATACTCGTCCAGCATAACTACTTCCTTTTTCTTCATAATTAAATCCTCCTTTAAAATATAAAGAAAGAGCCCCGAAGGGCTCAATCTTTTACGGTTTTGCTCAAACTGATTGTAACAGCTATTTCCTCATGCTCTTTGAGCCTAGAAAGCAGCTCATACATCTCAGCTGCGAGCCTTTTCTTGACCTCATTGATGATATCATTCTCCATAGAGTCAAGGCGACTATAGCGAATGATGATCTCACTCGGAGTGGGAGACCAGGACTGCTCAAGAGCTTTGGGCTCGTCCGGACCTTCGTCCTGCTCTTCGATCTCATCCAGATCATTAATAGGTGCCAGAAACTCGGGATCAAGGAAATTGACGAATGCTAACCGAGTGTCATTCGGCATCCCGTTAACACCTTTCCTTTTACCGATAAGGATATCAATGCCAGTTTCCTTCTCGATCTCTTTCTTATGACGATACCAAGACGCATAAGAGATGTCGAGAACTTTGAGAATATCCTCACCATTACACCCGAATCTACGCACCAGATTGTTGATATACTCGACAATCAATCTGGAATCAAACAATCTAAGATCTCTCCAAGTATACCGTTTTCCGAGATCCATCTCGGACATAAGACCATTCATTTTCTTCCACTCCTTTTTGCTCATGTTATCGCTCGAAAGCATCGGACGTCTATGCCGGACATTCTTGTGTTTAGCTCCGGTCGCCGTCTTCTTTTTCTCTTTCAAGTCCTGATAGTATTCGTACTTGATATCGTCCATAACTATTCTCCTTTCGATATCGGTTCCGTTTCTTCTTCCTGCTCTATTACTAACTCAGGCTCCGGATAAATATAAATGATCCGAGGCTCGAGATTTTGTATTGCGTCGTTTACCTGTGCTTTTGCAATTCTGGCAAACATAATGATGATGAGAACTGAGACCAATACCACAAGAAAAATATAAGGGAGGACCTCTTTCATCTCTTTGCGGTCCTCCCTGGTCATGGCAAATAATCTATATCGTTGCATGGTATCACCTTTCTTTTTTCTTTCGTTTTCTCATCGGATAAGATATGGCCACAGAAGAATCAAAGGCTTGCCGTTGTTCATCAGCAAGCCTTTTCATCTCGTCCCACGTCTTTTTTTCACTCTGGTATTTTTCGCATGTCGCATGACATCCAACATGCCTTTCTTTACAAAGTAAACATGCTCGAAAATGATCCGAGCGATTAAGACGTTTCATGGCTTATACCTTTGGCATCCAGTTACACGTCTTCGGATTCAACTGAAGTCCGTCAATGATCGGCCCATCGACATTAAAATCCAGGACAACATATTTTATTCGACCATTTCTGAACATTCGAACGTTTTCGTCCTCAATATTCTCGATGCCAAATGAAATATAATTGTCCCCATTCTCAGAATTCTTAAGCCAACCAAGAAGCTGACCTGCCTGAGTCAATGGATACCCGAGCATCTTATACACGTCATTCAGGAACAAATATCCATTCTGATCAAATAGTGCCTGCGCCTCTTTTCGTCTGGTTTCGAGGAACCACAATGTCTGGATCCTGTCAGAGCACCATCCAATGCACGTTTCATCGAATACTCTGGCTACCGGAGAATACGGATCTGGATTTATCTGTTCGATTACTTCATCGTCCTTAATCTCTCCGATTGTCTCTTCCCCGTTTTCAATAGCGACCTGCTCTTCGGGTGTCAAATATCTAGCAGCACGATCTTTATATGTGTCCAATGCTTTCTTATACGCAGTCAAAGTCGCGCCAAGTGCAGCATTACGCACTACCATATCTTTGAATCCAGAGGTTTCGATGATCACAGAACTCGCTCCTACACCAACAGGAATAATATAAAGCTTAAACAGCTTTACTGCCGTTTCCTTTCGCACCATGGCAATTGCTTCCTGCTGGGTGCATTCAATGAGCTCGCCGGTTTTTGGGTCTTCCATATGATACGTGGACTTTGGTCCGATATCCCTAATAGCTGCAATCGTATCTTTAGCCCCATCCAAGACTCGTACTGCTTTGGCTGTGGCAACACATCCTGCAACTCCAGATGCGATAAGACCCACATTTCCCACAACAAACTTGATGACCGGCCCATTTTTCTTCCAACCAAGTTTCCACTTCCCAATTCGTTTACTCCACGATGCCGGCATTTTTAGCTTCATCTTGACCATCTCCTTGAATTTTTATTTCCGGAACAACATATGCCAATGGCTCATATGTCCCATCATTTTTTACTATAAATATTGTCCATTCTTTACTATGTTTTTCTGCCATATCAGTCTCCTATCTGCAGTTCTATTGGCTTCGGAAGATCAATAAAATATGAATCTCCCATTTTTACTATTTGCACGGAGCTAAGATCGGTCCAAACCAAATAACAATTTCCAGGATTATTCAAAATGTTTTCTAGTCCACAAATTGAGTAATAATATGCTACCGTAACAAATCCATTTCTAACAACCGCTGCCTTTAACATACTTAATTTCTGTTTTGCGGCTTCTTCTGTTGGAAATGATAATACTTTTAATTCTTTATCTTTTTTATTCAGACATTCTCCTAAAAGCATTATCGATTCAGAAGCTAATCGGACCAACGAATCTTCTATTGACTTGGTCATATCGTTCGAAAGAGATACAGAATAAGTGTTAAAGGGTTCTCTGACACGATAACGAGTGCCAAAGAACCCTTCCTCAATAAATTCTTTATGCCTATTTTTCTTTTCTTGATCTGTCTGACCATCAATAAAAGACCGAACAAGATCCATAGCTTGAATATAATATTCAGTTATTGGAACCTTATTCATGCGCCAAACCTACAATCTTTGCAAGATCAATAAGACTTTCTGTGAAGAACATAAGCCCATCTGTTATACTAATATTATGGGCCTTACATCTGTTAATAAATGCATCAGCAAAATCATTTATTGATGCTTCCGATTCAATATGAAGTTCTTCAAGAAGCATTTCTGCCAAACACACAATCGATGCTTTTGCAAGTTTTGTTTCTATTTTTTCCTTAACAGACTTTATCTGCTCTTCATAAAGTAAATCGATGTTTTCGGCCTCTTGCTTTTTTGAAGAATATCCAAAAATCAATTCTCTGAGAAAATCCGGATCAAAATCATATTTTTCAGACATCGATTCGTACCTCAATAAACCGAATCACTTTTTCATCCCTGGCATATGGATCGTACTCTAAACTCGGGATATAAAGACGATCTCCAACTTCAAGTCTGATGCAAGTACTCGAATCTACTTCCTGGATCGGACGTTCAAATATAGATCTCATCTGATCTGCAATGTCTGGCCAATCCGGGTCCTCATAAATCATAGGGACCCAAGACATCCGATCGACCACTGCTTCCGACACAGGCATAATACCAATATTATGCATATACCTAAGGTCCAGCATTTCAAGCACGTCATGGTTGTTAGTCAAATACATCATAAATATCAATCTCCTTTATTTTAGTGGCTGCGCTTTAGGCAACCGAATCATATAACTATCTCCTCTGCGGACTATCGTACTGACCGTCCGGATATCACTAATGTTAGGCTTTGCCCAACCATAATCGTTGTATGTGTACTCCGGAGTCGCATTCGACAGCTCATACATATCCGCTACTGATACTTTTCCATACATATTCAAAAGATCATCCATAGCATTAACTACATCGATTGCCTCATCTCTTGTGCCATATTCAAGCTCGTCATAGCCAAATCTGGCAGACAATTTCTGAGGCTCCTGCCTGGATGAGAACCGATCATTATAAAATCCGGAATACGAAACCCTTCCCGCATTATTTTTCTGACGATTTGGATTGCCTCCAGCCCCATAAAGCAAAATATCAATACCATCTTTAAAAATGGTACTGATAGCTGCTTTTATCGCCGGAACTAATACATCCATCGCAATATAATGCCCTATCGTTCCAGCATCGTCAGATATAAATACGTCTTTTACAGTATCAAAGAAGCCCCGCTTTTTACGCGAGGCTCCAGACACTACCGGCTGAATCGGTTCCTTTTTCTGTTCCGTTAACTGTTTACTTTTGTTCGAGTTGCTAAACTCATTCAAATTTAGATCTGCCACATGTTAAACCTCCTTATTTTTCAATATAAAACCATCCGTTCTCTATTAATTTAGAAAGACTTTCTGGTTTTATATCTTCTAATGCTATCTCACATTCATAATGATACTTCTTTACCATTGATTTTCATTATTTTATCCTCCTATTTTTGTAAAGTATTATTTGTAAAATATCAAAGGAAAAGGCCCCGAAGGGCCTCTCCTTACTTAAACGGACAAATCGGTTCTCTCTCAAATTCAAGAGACAGTGCCGGTTCGCCCCAAGGTGCCGTAACGCCACGATTCATAATCCTAGGCCAAACAGGGCCCTGGCCTTTTCTCGTACCTTCAACCAACTGGAACATATTCCATCCGAACTCTTCAGCAAATCCAGTCCCGCTACGATTCATATAGTCAAGCAGATCATTATATGATGCACAAGGCTCAAGATTGCCTGTGATATATGCATTCAACTGCGCCGCTGCCGTATAAATCGCTTCGTTCGAACTTCTGAAGAATTTTCCAAGGAACGGATCATAATATAACTGATCACCATCGCCGGTCTGCTCTACATCTCGAACTGTAGGTTTCTTCTTATTTATAGTTTCCTGCTGATTGAGATACTTAACTGCATCGTCTGTGGCTTTTTCACATGCTTCCTGAGCAGCTTCTTTACCGCAACGTTCTTCGATCTCTTTTTGATATGTTGCGATTCCTGCTTCAGCTGCCCCAAGAGCCAAACCAAGACTCGCGTTTGCTTCCTGAAGTTCTTTACGCTGCTTACGATAAATATGAGTGCCCAATCCTACACCGGTAAGACCGCCGGCCATTGCTCCTGCTGCTGGAAGATAATACTTATAAGTCACCTTAACTTTATCTTTGAATGGCAACTTCTGATCTTCCGGAATATCCTGTCTTTCTTTCTCTTCTTTGATCGCTTCTACAGCCTTCGGAGTTGCACGTACTGCCAATACCGTAGAAGTCACCAATCCTCCTGCTCCAAGTCCTATACAAATTTCGGCAGAGTTCTTCTTGAAGAATCCTCCAATTTTATACAGAATATCTCCCATTGCTTTTCCAAATTTTGCCATATTAATCGTCTCCTTCCATTTTTTTCGGCAAATACTTGTCCACTCGTTCAATAAGATCTTCCAATTGCGCCTCTCTCCTATTATTAGAGAGCTCTGTAACGACCGCCATAATTCCTGCTCCTACTGCCATGATAATGCTAATGATCCTTCCAGGTTTTGCCATTGATAAAACTCCTTTCTAAATATAAAAGGAAAGAGCCCCTGAAGGGCTCAATCCTTATTTACCACTTATACTTCCTTCTGGCTTTAATACCAAGCCAGATGTCTATGGCCATTACCATACTCAAAATCGAACCAGTAATGATCCACGTGAGCATCTTGTACTTCATATTATTACCTCCTTTATAGTCCATAATAGGAGGTGTAAAATATAAAAGGAAAAGGCCCCGAAGGGCCTAGTCCTTATTCGACGAAATCAACGGACTCGTCGACATCCGGAACGTCTTCGTTCACAGTTTCGCTGGATGCATCGTCGTGAACATACACGACATCGCAGCTCCTACGTCCGAAGAGAAATGCTGCAGTGCCTACGATCAGAGCGCCTACACCGAGAGCGACCCCTTTTGCGACTCCAGTCGTTTTGGGATGATTCTCGGCAAAGCCGCGTACCTTCTCTTTCAGCGTCTTCTTCGTTTCCTTCGTTTCCACAGTTACGATATTGTTGTCCATTCTTGACACTCCTTTTTAAAAATATTGTGACTCGCGTCCATAATAAGGATTGTTTTTTTTGCATTTTTTAAATATAAAAAGGAAGAGGCCCGTAGGCCTCAGTCCTTCTTGTTTCTAGAAGGCCAATAATGATAAATAAACAAAACAAGGGCTACGATCATTAAACCTGTCAGTATCATTTTTTTACCTCCTTTAAAGTTATCCCATTATATGCACTGTATTTTTTGAAAAAAGGAAAAGGCCCCGAAGGGCCTAGTCCTCGTCACACTCGTCGTCAAAGGACCAGGTGTCTTGGACCTCTTTGGCCAACTGAACAGCGCTTTCAGTCATTCGAAGAGTTCTCTCTGCCAGTTCATTGGCCCTCTGCGTATTTTCCGTTTGCTCACGCATGAGTTCCGTATGCTTTTTGGCTTCGATCGTGTTTCGATTGATTGCCTCTGCAAGACTGTCAATTGCCATAATAAGGTTCTTAAACATATTATTCCTCCTTTAATAATTAGTGCTCCATTATATGCACTGTAATTTTTAAAAAAGGAAGAGGCCCGTAGGCCTCAATCCTTATCCTTCTTTTTTCCTTTTTTTCGGAACGCTTTTATTATCAGACAAATAATGCCTACACATACGATCGGCTCCATAAACAGTAGAATCCAGCCTAATCCGCCGCCAACGGCGAATAGGATAGATACTCCTACAAATAATATAATGGAAGCCACCAATACTAAAAACAATATCATTATTTTACCTCCTTTTCATCGTTCCATAATAGGAACTGTAAAATATAAAAGGAAAAGGCCCCGAAGGGCCTAATCCTTACGTGGAACTAGCCTGGGCTTTTGCCTTCAGAGATTCGTTCAAGAGAGATGAATACATTTCCCTCAGAATCTCATTCTCTTTCTTCAGGGATGCATTTTCTTCTCTCAACCGAGAGTTCTCTTTCATAAGATCATTCTTTATACCCATAATTAAACCTCCTTTAATAGTGTTCCATAATAAGGATTGTTTTTTCTGAAAATATAAAAGGAAAAGGCCCCGAAGGGCCTAATCCTTAATGATAGTAGTTTCTTTCTGCGGCTTTTTCTGCGTTCGTAGTAAATATAGTATTGTCTGCTTTTTCTCGATTATGAAAATACTTTAGACCATCAAATTTGTCATGCTGAAGAACCAAGCCGAAAAGCCCTGCAATTACCGCTCCTCCAATTGTTCCTAAAAAAGTCCAAATTCCCTTTTTGTCGGTCTTAGTCGAAGACACAGCATTTAGAGCATCGACCGTCTCAGAATATCCAACTTCTGCCGGGTCCATAACCACTAATCGATCCATCAATACTTCTTCTGTTTCCTTACGAACGCTTTTCTTAAAAATGCCCATAATAAAAACCTCCTTTCAGATTCCATTAAAGGCTTTGTAAAATATAAATTTTATTTATCACAATTTCTTCTACAGGACGATGTACTCCAACGTACGGATTCACCTCAGCCACAAACTCATACGTTTGGCAATACCCTCGATACTGCATCCTTGTCTGGTTATTCCGAACTTTCGCATTACTGTTCTGTAATCCACTCCTAAATATACTGCTAACTCTGTCGGATAAATCCAATGTTTGTTGAAATGCCTGAGGAGTTCCTCCAGGATTATCCGATAATCTTCTCTTTCTCGCCCCATATTAATCTCTCCTTTGAGAATAAGATGGAGCAAATATAACACTGAGATTTGACAAAACAAGAGGATTTGTTGATAATGGTTTGTAATAGTAGAAAGTTGTAATATTTAAAAAAGAGAAAGGATTGAATAGCCTCCAATCACTTTCTCTTTCTCTCCATTCTGTCAGCGACAGATAACGTGGTAGCCATTGCTACCAAAATCACCATAACACTCAACATTTTTTTATCCTCCTATTATGTTTTCATATTATTCCATAATAGGAAGTGTAATTTTCATGGAAAATACAAAAGGAGGAGACATTGTACTGTCCCCTCAACGACAAGTTATTTGTCGTTACGAACCGAAGGCTCTTTCAGAGTCGCTTCGTATTCCTCACGAGAAATAACAAGACCGTCCGCTGTTACATACATAGTGTTACCTCCTTTGTATGTCCGGTTGTTTCCTACTTCCTTCCATAATAAGGATTGTAATTTTTGCGTTTTGTCAAAATATAAAAAGGAAAAGCCATTGCGGCTCATCCTTTGGAAACTATTTAAGTTATCCTTCTGTCGTTTCGTATGCTGGTACATACGGCATGAAGCGCTCACACCGCTCTTCGTGTTTTGCCTTAATCTTTCCAATCACGAATTTCACGGTGGCAACTGCGCCGATCACCGCCATATTAAAAATAAACCATACGATAAGAAACTCACCAAAAGTCATGTTTTTATCCTCCTATTTATTAATAGTATTCCATAATAGTAATTGTAAAAATTGTAAAAAGAAAAGGCCCCGAAGGGCCTAATCTTTATTTTCTAATTTCATGAAGAAGTCCCGCTGCTGCCACACTTTCGAACATAAGAGTTAATTTGTCAATTGCTTCTTTATCCATTCCTTCATCAAGCAACGACTCTCCACTATAATGGATACCTATATCTCTAATTGCCTCATCATATGTATACCCCTCTTTCATAGCGCGTATAGCAAGATTCCGAAATACCCAATAGAGATCAGTTCCCATATCTTCAATGGTTTGTGTCGATGCATGAAGATCAGACCTTATCGCTTCCTCTGTCTGTTCAAACTGTATCTTTCTAAATGTTTCCTTCAGCTTGTTCATTTATTTACCTCCTATTGAAATTAGATTCCATAATAGGAACTGAAAAATATAAAAGGAAGAGCCCCGAAGGGCTCATCTCCTATCGGGGCATTCGTCCCGACGGCTGCAATGCCCGCAGCCAGGGTCCTCGAACCACCACATACGATCCCTATCGTACTCACTCGGATTGAAATGATCCTTGATTTCAATCTCAGTGATCTCAAGCCCTCCGCAATAGAGACGGTCATACGGTTTATCGTAGCAATGCCCATCTTCGAATTCCTTAACGAAGGCTTTTGCATCCTCTTCATTAAGGAAAGTCTCGATGAGATCGCTTTCGTAAACCGCATCGCCGAATCCTCCATCTACGGAATACTCATGAAATACCTGATAAATCTTCATTTCTATTCCTCCTTTTAAATATGTAATATTTGGTGTTTCCATAAAAGAAGGTGTAATTTTTGCGAAAAATCAATTATGCTTCAATGTTCACAAAACGTAAGGACGGGACCTATCAAAAGTATGTGAACGGCAAATATCTATATTCTAAAGATCCTGAGGTCCTTTACCAAAAATGGATTGATTTCACGAAAAACCCCACCGGGAAAAATTTCAGATTTGTTGCTGAAAAGTGGTCTGAAGAACATCGTGAGCAAATATCAATACGTACGTGGCTTAACTATAAACCTCATTACGATGAGATGGTTGACCGCTTAGGGTCCAGACAGATAGATGATATCCAAGCCAGTGAGATCCAGAAGGATCTGATGAAATATAAAGCTCAAGGCTATTCTGCTACCGTTTTACGTACTCGTCGAACACTGTACAATCAAATCTTTGACTATGCGGTGATCCACGACTATGTAAAATATAACCCGGTAACGTCCGTACATCTCCCAAAAGGGCTGCCAAAAAGCCGTAGATCCGCTCCTACAGATACTGAGATCAAGGCCGTAATGGCAAATATCAATAAACCTTTTGGGTTCTTCCCGTTCTTCCTCCTCTGTACCGGTATGCGTAAAGCCGAAGCATTAGCCCTTCTGGTATCTGACATAGACCTGGAGAATGATACAATCCAAATATCAAAAGCTCTGGTATACATAGACAATGCTAATCCGTCCGTAAAAGAGCCTAAAACAACCAGCAGCATCCGTACTGTACCAATTCTAGCCGTACTGAAGCCACATCTGATAGCCTATCTGGAAAATATAAATAGCACTGTATTATTCCCGGCCAGGAAGTCTAACCGTAATCCAGGCGGAGGATACATGACAGAACGTGCGTACGATGTTGCCTGGGCAAACTATTGTAAAGAGACTGGCCTAAATATCACCGCTCACCAACTACGTCATGGTACAGCTACACTTATGTTTGAAGCCGGTGTGGATGTATATACAGCCCAACACATACTCGGTCACGCAAATATTAATACAACTATGGCTATCTACACCGAACTAAGAGAAAAACAAAAGGCATTGTCGATTGAGAAGTTGAATTCATATATGGCGAAAATGTAAAAAGGAAGAGCCCCTTAGGGCTCAACCTCCGTGGTTTAATCATCGTTTTCTAATCGGAGCACTCTATCTTTTAGTAAATCAATATCTACGCGATGTTCATTTATTTCTTCTGCATTATCACAAGCTATTTTACTAGCTCCAAGAGCTACACCGCCAGTAATATTCCATAGTTTCCATAAATGCCTAATCGCCCGTTCATACCTAATTGATTGTACTATAGAAAATCCGATTATTAAAAATAGTATTATATATACGAGCATTAAACTCACCTCCATAACAGGAAGTGTAAAATATAAAAGGAAGAGGCCGAAGCCTCAACCTATGTCAAACTCTACCCAATCCTGGGTGCAGAAGATCTCAAATTCATGTCTTTCGCCATAGATATCTACTACTGGACAAATCCTATATTTCTTGTCCGTTGCAAGGCCCATTGGTAACGTCCGAACATTCTTAGAAGCATTTGGAAAATATCTATTTAAATACTCCAATGCGTCCTCCAACGATTTGGTTATACCAATCAGCTTATTGTCTTCCAAAATAATATAAGTATCCATCATATATCCTCCTTTATTATTTAGATCTTCCATAAAAGGAGGTGTAAAATATAAAAGGAAGAGCCCCTTAGGGCTCAACCTCTAGCTTTGAAATCCTATCTTTCAGATGTTTTATTTCTTCATTTAATCTTACTACTTCAGTATCTGTTTGATCTAATGAGCATTGCAATTCGCAACATCTCGATAATAAATCGATAATGCATTTTGCTACACTGTCATCAATCATGCCTTTAATATATGTAAGATCCATGATTGCACCTCCGAATTTTTAGTATTCCATAATAGGAGGTGTAAATTATGTAACCCATTATGTAGTAACGGGCGAAAAACGAAGAACCGTTGACTTTTTTGCAGACTGTAAATCTGTTGTCAGTGACTTCGGTGGTTCGAATCCACCCTCCTCCACCACAAGAGCTGAGAACCAGCAAATCCTTATGGTACGCCGGTTCCCAGCTCTTTTTATTTACTACTAGAAAAGAAATATGCCAAACCAACATCCGCGCTTTTAGACATTTAGTAACAATTTAATTATGTAGTAAATTATGTGGTGGTTTTGGAACGGATCTGCGGCTTAATGAAAATATCAATATGGGTGAGCATTCGCCCGCATTATCCGATCTTACAGGAATCCTTCTTGCTTAAAGAATGGCGTACGGAGATAAGCTCCATGATACTTAGTAGTAGCGCTCTTCACTTTACAGTCATTGCCAAGATGCTGAACGGTAGCAGGAATAGTGGTATAAAGCTTAGCGTTTTTACGTCGGTAACTGTCCATTATTGCCAGCTCATCGTCGTTTTCAGCAATGCCTTCTTCTGCATAATATATAGCCCTACAGTAATCCACAGGCATCATGATAGCACATCCGCTCAGGTACGTCGTACGGAGAAATATCCCTTCTCTTTTGTGTCTCTCCTCTCCCTTTTCCGGGAAATCCACAAATTCCAAAGGAAATAAGCTCCATACTCCAGCAGGATCAAACTTAACCATAGCTTGCAAGTGATCCATAAAATTATCGCAAACAGCCACATCATCCTGCAGGACACATCTATGCGTTTCTCCGACCTTTATTCTGTCAAGCCATGCTTTCTTAGCCACATACAAAGGAGTACCTCCGTTTGGCCGATCATCTGTGAAAATATGATCCGAAGGTACTCCTATCGTTTTTGCTCTCTCGTATATCTCAGGTCTACAGCCGTAAATATAAAGAGAAATCACGTCTCGAGATCAGTCTGAGCCGGAGGAGTGATCTTAGCGATCTCCTGTGCCACATAGGCCTCAACTTCTGCCTTGGTGTAGTAATCACTTAGATCAACAGGCTCGGCAGTCTCAATGCCAAGAAACTTCTTGATCCTCTCTTTTTCAACTCGAACTTTCTCACTCATGATAATCATCCTCACTTTCATCAATAATTGGTTCTTTAGAATAATTATAACGTTTCCTCAGATAATTAATAAACAATCCGAGGAAAGTGTCTACAGCAATAACCGTAGTTACAATTTGTTCGGCGTACGGAAATCCCCAGATAGGAGCTAGGGCAGCGTATAGAGTCGCCAGACCAGGAAGTAGTAGCTCGGCTATAAAACGGAGAATATCATACGCCTTATTTGACAGGTTCATGGGAATCACTCTCCTTTTTTAATTCTGTATAGGGAGGCCTTTTACCTGAGAAACAAGTTCGTCCAAATATCCATTGCCTTTCAATTTCTTGTGATAAACATCCCAATCTTCTACAAGCATCTTAAACTCTTTAGCTGTAATGAAACCCTGCTGAATATAAAGCAGACACCTACGTTCAAGATCAGAATATAGCAGAGTCCTGACAGCCTGTCTCATACCCGCTCTGTTCTGCCATATGTTAGCTACAAATGGCATAATGATCGCCAGAAGTGAAAATATCCCATTCACCAATGCGACCACTACAATGGGATCAAGCTTCAATTCAATCGCCTTACCCTTTCCTAACTATCTTAAGATCTGATCTCCTAACGGGGCTCATGATTGCCTTCGTTCCATCTACGCTCTTATTGATAACAATTCGATCGCTGTTCGTCGGAGCACTGTAAACAAGCCAATTAGTTGCCTTTACCCACGCAGGAATCGTAGCTCCGGTATAATACTTCGTACCGGTAATGGCTACAATATCGCCCTTTTCGATGGTAGTACCCTTTTTAGTCACGGGGATCTTCAACTTCTGCCCCACATTGATGACATTCGGATTCAGAATTCCGCTAAGCTCCGCGATCTTCTGATAAGTCGTGCCATACCTAGCAGCAATAGCTCCAAGCGTATCACCCTTAACTACCGTATACTCAATATAATCAGTAGCAGGAGTAGGCTCAGGTGCAGGCTGAGGAGTAGGCTTAGGTGGAGTGATCTGCTCAGTAACCTTAGCCGCAAGATCGCCAAGACGAGAATATAGCCAATCACCAGGACAACTCTTATTGGCAAACCAGCGATGCACCGTGATCAGCATTTCGTCCGAAGCCGGCTTATATGCCAGAGCTTTCGTCTTGTCGTTGATCCACAGCAGCTTGGTCTTACCATACCGTTTGCAAATATCAACACAAAGCTTGATCAGAGACTGGTAAACAGCATCTTTCATCGCGTACGGACTATACGTTTCAGAAGCACACTCAATAGTAATCGCCCGCTGGTCATTAGCTGCTGAGCTAGTGCACCACGAGCGATCTGATTCATCTACGTACAATCCAATTTTACCGTCATAGCCTATGCCATAATTACTGGAGGCCTGTGTTGAACTCTTTGCGAACCATGATCCAAGCCCTCCGGCGCTCATCTGACCGACAACACAATGAGGAGTAATTCTATCGATCGTTGACGTTGCAGGTATCAGATTTTTCATATTGCGTTTGCCGCTGTTATTCGGCGACTTTACTGTTACGGAAACAAGCGAAGAATTAGCCATCCTCGTCGTCCCCCTTTCCATTCGTGAGCTCGTCATGAGTCTCATGGGTGGTCTTTACGCCTTCTTCGATAATGGTATCGGGGCAAGAAATATCAATAGTTTCGTCCATATTAAAGACCTCCTTTACTTCCATATTGCTATCCATTTATATGTACGGCCAGACCTGAAATATCGACTGTCCGAGTTTGCCCAGGGCCTGAATTCTGTCTCGGTGGCCCAATACCGAGAATATACTTTCGTAGAATCTCCAGAATCGTCCGAACTGTATTCTGTGAAACCTACGAATGCATTACCGCCAGTACTTGTTTTAAACGCCGCAGTAGCTGTTGCATACCTGTCACTTCCGGCGTAAGCGTAAGTCCCGCCAAACATTCTGTACGGGTCAGAATATGTGACGAAACTAATGCTATCTGTAGTCTGAGTCGAACCGGTTGAAATATCAAAGATAGCTGCGTACGCAGGCGTCGTAGAATGAGTATTAGAGAACGTGATCGACGGCCTGGAAATATCAGAGGACGGCGTAAATGTGCCCTCTTCATACGC
>Ga0310786_10003954_pt1 | contig 20934 bp, 21 predicted proteins | sample AusTroGonzalo_MG_FD_203881 | JGI IMG/M metagenome (GOLD analysis project Ga0310786, IMG submission 203881) | Bovine rumen microbial communities from tropical cattle in Woodstock, Queensland, Australia - Gonzalo_03 (v2) (version 2) | ecosystem: Host-associated > Mammals > Digestive system >... | reverse complement strand
AAGGTAAAATAGTGCTTCTTGTTGATAATAGTCCATTTATCCTTGTTCTTCCAAGTTTTTTTACTGATTTTATAAATCCAATTGTAGATAGGTATTCTACAGCTAAACCAAGTAACTTTATAAAATTAGTAAGATATTTATGCCTTTTAATAACACTTATTGAACCTGCATACTACATAGCTACAATTAATTATAATCAAGAAACTATACCAACTAGCTTACTAATAAACTTTGCATCACAAAGAAAAGGTGTTCCTTTTCCTTCAGTTGCTGAAGCCATAATAATGCTAATTATTTATGAAATGCTTCGTGAAAGTGACTTAAGATTTCCTTCTAAATATGGGACAGCTATATCAATATTAGGTGCATTAATTCTTGGAGAGGCTGCTGTAAAAGCAGGTATTGTTAGTCCTATAATGATTATTACTATAGCAACATGTTTTATATCTTCATTAGTATTTACAAATACAAACTTTAATAACGTCTTAAGAATATATAGATTTATGTTTTTATTTGGAGCATCGATTTTAGGTTTATATGGAATTATGTTAGTATTCTTATATCTATTAATTAACCTCACATCATCATATTCATTTGATAAACCATACACTATTCCAATAGCTCCATTTAAGAAAAAATACTTTTTCAAATATATTTGGAGAAAGGCTAAAAAATGAAGAAAAAAATAATTATTATTATATTTTTAATTTTATTTATTTCTGGATGTTATGATTATGTTGAAATAAACAATCTTGTTATTATAAGTGGTATCGGAATTGATTATAATAATGAAAAATATATTGTTACAATTGAGGCATTATATAATGAGGAAAATAACGAATCTAGCGCTAAAGGAAAAACTGTAACTAGATCTGGTAAAACATTAACTGATGCATTTAATAATATATCTTTAACTTTAGATAAAGAACCATATTTAGCCCACTTAAAAGTAATAGTCATATCTACTGAAATAGCAAATAACCATATGAACTCATTATTTGATTTTTTTCTTAGAAATAATCAAATCAGAAATATATTTAATGTTGTAATAGCTGACAATTCATCTCCTAAAGAGATTCTTGAAACAACAGATAAGACGTTTAAAGTGTCTAGTGAAAAAATTAAAGATTTACTTGAAAACAACCAGTATTCTAACTATATAAGTAAAAATACCTACTTTAAAAAAATTGTGAGTGATTATTTAAGTAAAGAAAAAAATATAACTCTATCAAGCATTAAAAAAACAGAAAATACATTGTCCCTAGGAAACTTATACTACTTTGATAATAAGAAAATAAAAGGAAAACTAACAGATAATGAAGCAAGTATACTTTCTCTACTCGATAATAAAAAATTACAATCGTATTTTAAATATAAGTGTAAAAATAATAAATATGTTGTTATAAATGTATATAACAATAAACCTAAAATAATTATTAATAAAAACGAGTTTATAATTAAAAATAACATAGAAGCTGAAGTAATCGAAAATGACTGTAACATTAATCTAGAAAAAAATATTAATCAAAAAAAATTATCAAATAAATTTGAAAATATTATAAATAATAAAACTGAAGATTTTGTAAATAAAATTAAAATTAATAATGCGGATATACTTGGAATAAATAATAAGTACTATTTAAAATATCGAGAAAAAAACAAAACATATTTTAAAAATGCAAATTTTAAAATCAAAACAAATATTAATGTAAACAAAAAAGGATTAATATTCGAGGTGAAAAATGATAACTAATAGACAAAAATTCTCACTTATATACTTTATTACAAATAGTTTCTTTCTCGCATCGGGTTACTCACTTATATTTAAAATAAGTAAAAATGATTCATGGATATCAATGATTATTGGAATTATTATTGGCCTTACTCTTGTTAATATATTCAACCATTTTGGTTTTAATGAAAAAAGAAAATATTTTTTAAATGAAAAAAAGAATATTCTAGAAAAAATAATTTCTCTTTTATTTTTTTCATTTATTATATTTGTAAATATAACTGTAACAAGAATTTTTGCTACATCTTTTTTCTTAACTAAAACACCGGGTATAATAATAACAATCCCTTTTATGTATCTATCAATAAAAGCAGCTAAAAATGGAATAAATACAATAAGTAAAATATCAGAAATTCTTCTTCCAATAAGTATTATGTTTATCATTTTAAGTATGTTAGCAGTATGCAAGGATGGGTCACTTCAAGCATTCCTACCTATTCTTATTACTTCTAAAAAGAAAATAATATTATCTAGTATATATTTTGCTATATTAACATCTATACCACAGTTATTGTTATTTGATATAAAAATAGAAAAAAAGAAGCACTCACTTTATTACTTAATTACAAGTTTAATTACTCTTTTTGTTGGAGCTGTTATAATTTTTACAATGGGTTCAAAACTTATAAGTATCTTTAGGTTTCCTGAGTATATGGTTTTAAAACAAATCAAACTATTCAACTTTATAGAAAAGATAGAAAACTTAATTGGTCTTATGTGGTTTTTTGATTTATTCATATCTACCTCCATAAGCATATATAATATGAATAAGGTAAATAGTGAAAAGAATTATATATCATATATATTACTTGGAAGTATTATTTATTTCACAGAATACATAACTAAGAAATATACTTTTGCTAATTTTCTGTATCAAAATATACCATGGTTTCTTTTAATTACTGGATTACTATTTTTTATTTTGATTTTTATAAAGAAAAGAAGAATAAAAAAAGGAACTAACTCTAGTTAGTTCTTTTTATATCCATCTTGCAATATATACATTACGAGTTGTATATTCTTCATAATTATTAAATATAGATACTATACTTTCAACTATTGCTTTAAGAACATTAGTGCAACTCTTTTTAATTTTAACTTTTAGCATAGATAACTTCAAATTTTTTCTAAACTCATAATCATCTATATAACGAGATAAAGCATTATCAATTTCACTTACAAGTCTTACCTCTTCTACATTAGATAAATCAATATCAAATATATAATCTTGATAAATAGAAACTAATTTTCTAGAGATATTATCATCTTCATCAATATCAAAATTAACAATCTTATAGAAGTTAGGGCAGTATTTTAATACTAGTTTATTCTTCATAAGTGTCACCTACCTTACTCTTAAGATAATAATACTACACCATGAGAAAAATTGCAAAATATTTTAGTATTTTTTTTAAGAAAAATTATGTTATACTTTATTTAAGGAAAGTGGTTATAATGAGTACTAGAACAAAATACAAATTAAAACCTGATGTCTTCTTATATCTTGCAGTCATAATCGTTTTAATTGTTATGGCAAATAAAGGAATTAATGCTTATAAAGATTATAAATACAAAAAAACTACAGAATATAAACTAATAAGTGTTGGTTACAGCAAAAAAGATATTAAAATTTTATCAAAATATTTTAAGGAAAAAGATTTAATAAAACTTTCAAAAACGAAAAAAGATAACAAACTTTTATCTTTAATAACTAACAAAAATTATTTAAATAAGCATTATCAAGATTATCAAGATTATATGGATTTAAATCCTGATAAAACAGTTAATGATGTTGTTAATACAGTTAATCTTCATTTAAATTACAGTTTTTATGAAGATACAAAAAAAACTGACACAAGTAAAAATAATTTAATTTTAGTTAACAAGTTTAATTATCTAGAAGACAATTATGTTCCAGATGATTTAAATGTAATAACTAGTAAATATTCATGGGGATCTAATGGTTCACAAAAAACACGTGCTGAGGTTTTAGAACAATTTTTAAAAATGCATGAAGATGCAGAAGCTAACAACATATATCTTATGGTAATGCTAAGTTATAGAGACTATAATGAACAAGCAAATATTTATAATGAATATAAAGAATATCATGGTGAAGCATACGCAGATAAGATTGCTGCAAGGCCTGGATTTTCAGAACATCAAACTGGTCTAGCCCTTGATATATTTAGTTTAAAAGATTCTCTTCAATCAACATTTAAAGATTCAGAAACCTATGAGTGGCTTAAAAATAATGCCTATAAATATGGTTTTATAATTAGGTATCCTGAAGGAAAAGAAAAAATAACAGGTTTTACATTTGAGCCATGGCACTATAGATACGTTGGCATTGAAGATGCTAAAAAAATACATGATTTAGATATTACATTTGAAGAATACTATACATATTATATTGATAAATAAAAAAACTAGAAGATGCTATCTTCTAGTTTTTTTATTTAAATATTCTAAGTATATCTTGCCATGTAATAACAAGCATTAATATAAGTAATAATATAAATCCAATAGTATGTACTGTATTTTCTATTTTACTATCAATTGGTTTTCTTCTAATCTTCTCTATTAACATAAAGAACGCTCTTCCACCATCAAACGCAGGAAGTGGTAAGATATTAATAAATCCAACATTGATACTTAAGAAAGCTGTTATATATATTAAGTATGATATACCAGCTGATAAGCCAGTATTAACAACTTGATATACTCCAACAGGACCTGATAAATTTTTAAGTGATAACTTTCCTGTAATTAAACTTGTTATAGTTAACCACATAGTTTCGATAATATTAACAAATTTGGTAAAAGCAAACTTAATTGATGAGAAAAATCCTTTTTCTACATTTTGTTTTACTTTTAAACCAAATACATATCTATCAGCTTTAATATCTTTATCATAAACCTTCTTAGGTTTAACTTTATAGGTTTCATATTTTCCGTTTGAATGTTTTACTTTAATATCATATGTATTATTTTTTGATTTTATAGTAAGAAGTATTTGAGCTTTATCCCAGTTTCTTACCTTTTTATTATTTATAGCAACAATGGTATCACCTTTTTTGATACCAGCTTTTGCAATTGGATAATTCTTTTCTACACTATATATTTTAGTATTATTAGTTTGTCCACCCCAAATTAGTGCATAAATAAATAATAATAAAATTGCTAAAATAAAATTATTAACTACACCTGCAATTATAATAATAATTCTTTGATGCCATGGTCTATTACACATAAACTTTTCTTTTTTTATCTTAGCATCATCTTCGTATACTTCTCCAGCCATTTGAACAAAGCCACCTATAGGAAGCATACGGACAGAATATTTTATATTATCTTTTTTACCTGTATGGGAAAAAAGAACTGGACCCATACCTATAGAAAACTCATAGATATGAACTCCAAATTTTTTAGCCCAGATAAAATGTCCAAATTCATGAACTAATACAATAATACCTAGAATTAAAATAAATGCTAGAATTGATAATATTGTCAAATTAATTCCTCCTTATATTATTGAAATAAATATTACATAAACTATCGAAACAAAGCATAAACTGTCAATGCGGTCAAGAACACCACCATGACCAGGCATTATATTTGAAAAATCTTTTATTTTATTTTCTCTTTTAATCTTACTAAAGAATAAATCTCCAAATTGATCAACGATTGATAAAAGAAGTGTTATCAAACATAACTTGATAGAAAAACTTCCAACAAGATTAGAGTAATATATTACTGCAACAGTTGTTCCAATTATAGAACCACCTATACAACCTTCAATAGTTTTCTTAGGACTTATATTAGGTGTAACTTTATGTTTACCTATAAGCATTCCAGTAAACATTGCAAATGCATCTGTTAAAGCACATATTAATAATAAATAAACAAATCTATGAAGAGAAAGTGTCCTAATATAAATGAAGTTTGTAAACACTAAGCTTAAGAAAGCAACAATACCTGCAATATAAAAAGCTTCTCTTGTAGTATACTTATTATTCTTGTAGAAAAGTGTCGGAATAAGTAAAGTAACTAATAAAACACATAATCCTTTATATGGAATTCCTAAAGATATAACAAATTTATTATAAGCTGAAAATACTATAAGTAATAAATTTAGTAAACCTAAAGCTTTAATAGCATTAGGAATCTCATGAGCATTTTCTTTTAAATCTAATAATTCTTTATAAGCAAGCACAGAAAGTAAACTTACTGCTATTTTAAAATACATTCCTCCAAATATTATAACGGGAACAAAAATTGCTAAAGCAACTATTGCTGATATTATTCTTTTTAACATATTTACACTCCTAACATACACATTAAAATTATACTATATTTTAAAACTATAAGCAATTAATTACCCTTTAAATAATTAATAGCATCATCTAGCGTATCAACAACTACGAGTTTTAATTTTAAATGATATTTTTTCTTAACATTCTTGGCTTCTAAGTAGTTATATCTTGGAACAAAAAATACATCTACATTCTGTTTATCAGCACCTAGTAATTTATATTTTACTCCAGCTATTTCTCCTACTTTTCCATCTTCCTCTATTGTACCAGTTCCAGCTATTTTTCTACCCTTAGATAGTTTACTATCAGAAAGGGCATCATAAATAGCAAGAGTTGTCATAAGGCCACCACTTGATCCTTGTTCATTTTCTTTATCATTTATTACTACATTCTTTTCAGATTTTAATTTAACGTCATTAAAAACTACTATACCTAAAATCTTCTTTCCATCTAAATTATATATTTTAGGTTTTATAGTAACATCCTTTTTCCCACGCTTAACAACTATTTCTAATTTATCATTGCTATTAATACATGATGATAAATCATCATGTGTTAATACTTGATTATTCTGACATTTAAGTATCTTATCTTGAGGCTTAAAATCATTTTTATATTCAGGATCTGAATAGTAAACATATAATCCATTATTAATTTCTTCATAAGGAATATTAAGTCTATCATAAACAAGTTTTATTGCTAAATTATTTGAATTATCCATGGAAATTTTTTGAATATTAGATATTTCTTTATATGATAAATCTTCACCCGAAGAAAAACTAGATAGTTTTTCTAAATCCCATCTTGGCATAACTAGTGACGCAACATAAGTAACAACTCTTCCTTCACTAACGCTTACATATGAAGTATAAAAATTATTCTTCATCTTTTTCCCATCAATAGTTACCCTATCATTTAATGATATGATTCCACCAGGTCTTTTAATAACATATGGAACTTTAATATTTAAAACTAATGTGAAAGCTACAAGAAAAAGTAAAAAATTATGATTATCAATAATATATTTTTTTATTTTTCCATATAATTTATTGTTCATGTAACCACCTATACTAAATTATATCATTTAAAGAGGAATTATGAAAAAAATCATCTTAGAGTTTATTATGATATTTACATTGATATTTTTACTATTCAAATATAATATCGAAATTAGAATAAGTGCATTAATAATGTCTACAGAATTTATTAAAAATGTGATCCCTTCACTATTTCCTATTTTAATCATATCAAAATATATAAAAGAAAATATTATTTCAAAAACAAATAATAAATTTATAAGATATATTTCTCTTTGTTTATCTTTTATGCCAGCAAATGCCATTATATCAAATAATGAAAAAGAACTTTTATATTCATCAAATGTTAATCCTATCTTTTCATATGTAATGATTAGAAATATATTAGGAAGTAAAAAAGCTATAATTATTGTTTTAATAAATCTTTTTGTAAATTATTTTTTATTATATAAAAATGTAGATACTACAAATCATATTGATAATTGTAAAAAAGATGATTTTATTAATATAATAAAAGCTTCTAGTAAATCATTAATATATATTTATGGGACGATAATTTTTTGTAATATAATCTATACTTTACTAAAGATCTTTATAAGTAATAAATTCTTATTCATTATTGAAATTACTAATGGATTTAAAATCATTAGTTCATTTATGAAATACAAAACAGCTTCAGTAATCTTATTAAATAGTTTTGGTGGATTATCATTTATGTTGCAAATAAAAAGTATTAAAACAAATATTTCACGAACCTTTATTATGAAAAGGATTGCTATATCAATATTTGTTTTAATACTTACAGAAATTATATTAATGTCTTACTTTATTATATAATTCATCAAGAATACACTGAACAGTTTGACAATCAGAATCAGGATTATAATATCTAATATCAGAAGCTGTTAGTGAAAAACCACCAGATATCCAGAATATCTCAATATCATCTAAAGTAGTTGACTCTACACCTGGTTTTTCAGTTGTAAATAAAATACTTTTATATTCTATACCGTAATACTCACCTGTTGTTTCAATATATCTAGGTACATAATATGCGTTTGAATCATCCATTTTATATTTACTTTTTACTCCATTATAAGTAATTGTAAAATACTGAGAAGTTACTTCAATAAGAAGTGTTTTTGAATTACATAAGTCAAAAGTAACTGTAGCTTTACTATTATTAGTTCCACCTAAAGCAGCAGTATAGTTACACACTCTATTTTGAGATAGTATAGAACCTACTTTATTCATTATTTCATATCTTTTAATTTGATTACTTTTTATATAGCCAGCACTTCTTTCTTCGTTTTTAACATCACCAATTAAACGAAATAAGAAAATCATAACTATAGAAACTAATGAAATACAAATTAATAGTTCAAGAAGTGTAAAACCTTTATTATTTTTCATACTTACTTCCTTTCATTAGTCATTATAATTAACTACATTATTAATTCCACCATATTTAACAGCAGCAAATTGATGCATACAATCATCTTTAGTGCAACTTGCACCAGAACCAGATTGATTAAATTCAAAAATTACCCAATAGCCATTAACATCAGGAATATAATGAAGTTGTTTAAAATATCCCTTTGCTTGATTAGATAAATTATTATAATCTAAGCATGCATTAGAATTTCTTGTAGAACTACAAGATTTAATGTAACTCAAATCATATTTAGAAACATATATTCTATAGATGTTATTTGCATTAAAGAATGCATCACATGCAGCTTTATTATTTGTGGCTGCAGTTATTTCAGCTTGAGATGCTCCATCCTTAACTTTACCTAAAAATAAATCATTATCACATGAAATACCTTTTAAGTTATATTCTACTTTATTACCATTTGAATCATATTTAGTTAATAGATCACTTAAAGTTATATATATACTAGGATTTTCATTATTTGCACTATTCGTTCTTAAAACTTTTTCAAAAATAATAGATAAATAGTTTGCTCTATAAGTATAAATAGGATCATCATAATATACTCTTCTTTTTTCTCTTACTAAAACACTAGTAAAAAGTGTATAAAGTGATAAAAGAGCTGTAACAAGTATTACTACAGTAACCATAGTTTCAATAAAAACAAATCCATTTTTGTCTTTCATACACATTCACCTTATTACTCTATCCTATTTTACATTATCAATTATAGCATACGAAAAATCATTAATCAATTTTATATGATTAAAAAAATTACGTCATAGAATAACGTAATTTTTTTAATTTCATATGATAAATTAGGTGATATAAATGTATAAAAAACCTAATTATTTTTTTTCAGTACTTGCTCTTTTTTGTTTATCAGTTTTAATATTTTATCAAATAATTATTACACTAATTATTCCTCTTAGATTTAATATATTTGTCCTTTTTATAGAGTTATGTCTTTTCTTTTTCTTCATTATTCGCATAATATGGCCTTATTAATTCTTCGGTTTTATTCATATAATTAATTAAATTATATATTTTCTTAGTGTTAACATAATTATTATTTTCTAATTCTATATCTTCAGGTATAGATATTAAAATAAAAAATAATTTAAGTTCATCATCATATAAACTATAATGATACAAATATTCATCAAGCATTGTTTTAAAATCTATGTCATCATACATTTTTTTATATAAACTAACTAAATCCAAAATTGGTGTATCAATTTTCGCATAATCAAAACTTATTAAGTAATCCTTATCACTTTTAATAAAATGTGAACTATCAAGATTATTATGAATCAAAGACACCCTTTGATTCTTTTTATTTGAAACAAGATTATACCAGTTATTAGTTTCTTCAGTTAAAAACAGAAGATTATTATTTAATTTACTATAATAATCCATAAATAATGATTCATGAGGTTTATAATATTTTCTCGGAAAAATTTCATCGTATAAATTTGAATACTTATCTTTTAAGTAATTTATATTATTTATTATATTATTATATAGTTCATCATATAAATTTAAATCTACATTCTTTTTATAAGTTGTTTTTGCATGAAGCAAAGAAACTAATTTTATAAAATCTCTATTCCTCTCTTCACTTGGAAAGTATAAATCATCTTTATATTCAAAAACATAATAATTATCCCTGTTTTCATCAATTATAGGAATGTAATTTTCAAAATTACATGCTTTCATATAATCATAGATTGGTTTTAAGTCACTATTTTTTCCTTTAATAACTACATTTCTATCATTACAATAAAGAATCACTGCATGATTCTTTATTGTATATTTATGTGGTTTATATATTTGATTTAATACAGTATAATTATTCTTCTTCATTTAATTCTGGTATTAAAATTTTATCACCAACAGATATTTCACTTTGACTATTTAAATCAAAAAGTTCTTCTTCACTTATGCTATATAATTTAGATATTGTTTTAAACGTTTCCCCTGCTTTAACCATATGTATATGATATGTAATATAGTCATCCAAAAGATTGTTATTTTTAATAATTTCTACGCTTTTTTCAATATCAGTATTTCTTACATTATCAAAATTTATTTCTTCAATTGATTCAGAAGAAAAATCATCATTTGTTGTTTTACCACTAGCTACTTCTTTAGTAGTTTTATTTTCATCTTCATATAACTTTTCATCAAAAGATTCTTTATTTTTCTCTTCAAAAATATTTTCAGTTGGTTTTTCAAATAATTCTTCATGTCTATTTATAATCTTATCGGCACTTACATGAAACAGTATATTGACAAGCAATATATCTTCATCTTTTATTTCATATGAAAAATCTTCAATCTCATATTTTAAAGTTTCAAGATCAATATCATTATCTAGTTCAACTGAAAAAGGAACAATATGACTAAATGGGTTAGTATCAACGTTTACATCTAAGTTTTTATAATCACCTGATACTATAAAATCACCAAGTAATTCTTTTTCATTAATAGAAACATCATGTTCAAGTGATATTGAAGTAATTTCAGCTATTTTACTTTTAAATAAAATTTCTTTATTAAAAGGTATAGTTATATTCAAAATTAATCATCTCCTAATTATAAATATGTTTTTAACCTTAAAGTATTACAATAAAAAACTAGATTTAAAAATAAATCTAGTTATTAAATAAGTCTTTATATATTTCCATATAATCAGATACTAAAACAATTTCAATTTTATCTTTAATTAGTTTTGGTATATCATCTAAATCTGATTCATTAGCTTTTGGAATATACACTTTTTTTATTTTATCATTATAAGCACCTATTAGTTTTTCCTTTAAACCACCTATTTTTAATACATTACCTGATAAAGATAACTCACCAGTCATAGCAATATTTCTTGGTACAATTTTATTTTTAAGTAAACTTAAAACTACACTAACAGCTGAAACACCAGCACTAGGACCTTCTTTTGGGCTAGAACCATCTAGAAAGTGTATATGAAGAGGTTTTCTAAATTCTTCCTCAGTAATTCCAAATTCTTCTAAATGACTAGAAATATATGAATTAACTACATATATACTTTCTTTCATTGTTTCACCAAGCAAACCTGTTATAGCTGGAGATCCAATTGTAACGCAGCACTCAACAGGAAGTACTTCTCCACCACAATATGTACATGCAAGACAATTAACACAACCAACCTTCCAATTAGAAAATGATAGATGTTCGTAATTTGGTTTGCCTAAATATTTATTAATAACATCTAGTGTTATATTAAAAGGATATTTTTTTTCATTAATAATAATTTTTCTATATAAAGTATCAAGAATTCTTTCTAAATCACGAACACCCGGTTCTTTAGTATAAGAATTAATAATTAATTTTAAATTACTATCTTTTAAAATTAATGATTTTTTATCCTTTTTATATAAATCATATAGCTTTGGCAAAATATGTTTTTTTGCAATATTTTCTTTATCAAATTCTGTATAACTATTAAGTTCAATTATTTCTAATCTGTCTCTTAATTCTGCTGGTATATTTTGAATATAATTAGCAGTTAAAATAAAGAATGTCTTTGATAAATCAAATGGTTCTCCAAGATAATTATCAACAAATGAATTATTTTGATTTACATCAAGGATATCTAATAATGTTGATGCAGGATCACCTTTGTAGTCTTTTACCATTTTATCAACTTCATCAATTAATATGACTGGATTTTTTGAACCACACTTTTTATAAGCATTAATTATTTTTCCAGGAGCAGAACCAACATAAGTTTTTCTATGACCTAATAATTCTGATGAATCATTAAGACCACCAACACTTATTTTGACAAACTCACGATTCATTGATGCCGCAATAGATTGAGCAATCGTTGATTTTCCAACTCCTGGTGGACCAACTAAACATAAAATTGGTGTCATTACATCTGGGTTTATCTTTTTTATATAAATATATTCAATAATTCTTTTCTTAACATCATCTAATCCATAATGTGTTTTATTAAGTTTCTTTTCAACAACTTTTATATCTTCTTCATCTTTTGTTTCATTAGACCATGGAAGATTTAAAAGTAAATCAATATAACTTCTTATCATTGTTGATTCAGGAGATAATTCAGAAACCATTTCGTATTTTTTTAATTCTTTTAAAATACGATTATAAATATGTTCTGGAAATTCTTTTGAATTTAATTCAGTATAAATAGAATCAACGTCTACTTCTTTACCTGATTTCTCACCAAGTTCTTCTTTAATAAGTTTTATTTTTTCTTTTAAAATAAATTCTTTTTGAGAATTATCAAGTTCTACTTTTAAGTCTTCATCAATTTTATTTTCTAATTCAATGATTTCAAGTTCAATCATTATATCTTCGATTAAAACTTTAGCTCTTTTATTTGCATTTATTTCTTGCATTAAATCAAGTTTTTTAGAAAAAGTAAGTGGAATAAAAGAAGAAATCATATCTGTTAATATCTCCAAGTTAGAAACATGAGATATTTGTGACAATATACTATTTGAAATACTTGGATTTGCTTTTATATATTTTTTTAATAATGATACTAATTTTCTTTTAGAAGCTTCTTTTTCCTTTTGATTTAACTTAGGTATTTCGATATCTTGAACCTTGCTTAAAAGAACATCTCTAGTTTTTTTAGAGTTATAATATTTAAATGCAGCAACACGTTTTATACCTTTTAAAACAACTCTATCATTACCATTAGGAAGTGTTACTGAAGAAACAACTTCAGCTATTACTCCTACTTTAGGTAAATCACTAACATCAGGTTCTTCTTCTCTTTGATTTTTTGGGCAGATAACTAATACCTTATTATCAAAATCTTTTCTAGACATTTCTATAGTCTTACGACTATACTTATTATTAATTTCAAGTTTAATTTCTTGATCTGGGAGGATAATGAGTCCTTTAAGAAGCACAACCGGTAGATTATATTTCATAAGGATCACCTCCATCAAAAAAAATAATTGTTTTTTATTATAAAGTTAGATGTTTTCTTTGTCTATCTCTTTTACACCTTTTTTACAAAAAAATAAGAACCATTTTTTGGTTCTTATTTCATTCCTCTATTCATTTGTTGCATAACTTGATTAATTTGTTTTTTATTAGGTTTTCTACCCATGCTACTCATCATTGTTTCAATCATTTTTTCGTTAATTGGTGGATTCTTTTTTAGATATTTTTCCATCATATGACGAGCTAAGAAAAAACCTATTACTAAACCAACTAAAATTCCTATTACTGCACAAATAATATTTCCTATCATTTTTAATCTCTCCTAACAAATAATATTTTACACTATATATATTTCTATTTCAAATTAATTCTTTTTTGCTTGTCGTTCTAAAAACTTATTAACACATGTTTCCTTAAATCTTTTTCGTTTAAAAGATACTTTTCTTGTACTTTCCATTTTATTATATAAAGCATAAGTAATATCTCCATAATCTAAATCACCATTATAAGAAACTGGAATAACTGTGATAATTGAATCTTTAGCATTTTCACTTGCATCAACAAATTTAACAAGAAAGTAATCTGTTTCAAATTCTTCACCATTACCTTTTGCAAATGAAATATTTTGACATCTAAATATTTTTTCATATGAAAAATTAGAATAATATGTTGGTGCTAAATCAAAGTTTTCTTTGATAGTTTCAATAAATGTATCCCAATCAGCAGTAAACTGTCTATCTCTAATAATAAGAACATGTTTTTTTAAAGCCTTTTTCTTCTTTTCGATGCTTCCAAGATGAACATGATCATTTCCTTCATATAATAATCCTCGAAGAATATGTTTCAAATACTTATTATTTGTTTCTAATAAAACAGTTGATTCCTTATAAAAATACATTGCTTTAATCATTTCACCTTTATAAAAAAATGCTTCAGCAAAAATAAAACTTATTAATCCCCTTTGATTTATTTCATCATACTTTTCAGAAATTTTAATAGCATAAGAAATCGCTTCGTCAAATTTGCCTAAACGAATTAAACTTCTCATATAATAGTAATGAACAAAAAAATGAATTTCACCATATTCATTAAAAATATCATTACATGTATTTAGTAACTTGTTAATTTGCCTTTCACTATACATTTGTGATACAGGAACTTTCTTCTTTCTTGCCATAATTATGTCATTCCTTCGTAATTAATAGATAGTATAACATAAAGAAAAAATAATTGTCTATAGACTACTAATATAAAAATAGTCTTTATTATCAAAATCAATGACAAATAAATTATTTTTCTTTTTTAAGCATTTAAAAAAATCAGGTATTTCTTTATTTGAAGTTAATTCTAAATAAGAATTTTTAACATAAAGATGCGATTTTTCATCCCGGTATTTATTTATATAACTATGCGCATTATGAAAACTAGTGTAAAAATCACATTCTTTGTAATAATCAAATATCTTTTTACTTAGCTTACTTTTTTCAAAAGGAGAAACCAACTGTTCATATATATTTATCCCCATTGATAAATCACTTCTATTAAGCTTTCTTATCTTATAAAAAGAATTATAAAGTGAATATGAATCATCCTTCGTTAGATTATAAATACTATCATTAATATTAAATAAATAAAACTTTCTCATATAAAAATCACCAACTTTATTATAAAAGTTGGTGATTAAAAATATTGTCGATTAATAATGTCTAATCATTTTTTCAATTCTAGATTTAACTGCATCATAATTAACTAACATTTTTTCAGCAACATCAACAGCAGCTCCACTATAGCCAAAATCAGATAATCCAATAATATATTTATTAAATGTATATCTTTGATAATTATTTTGTGTACTAAGTTCAAGTGCTATGGTTAAACAATTTCCTGGTAGAAGTTCATTTTTGTAGTCACTTGATTGTTTTTGGAATAATTCCTGACAAACCATACTAACAACTCTTGTATGAATTCCCATCTTATCTAAATCATTTGATATATTTACTGCCATTTCAACTTCAGAACCACTAGCAATAATAACAGCATCAAGGTTTTTAGTTTCCTTTTTTACCATATATGCGCCGTACTTAACTAAGTCAGATTGAGTTCCAACAAGTTTAGTAAGATTTTTTCTAGCTATAACAATTGCATTTGGAGACTTAGATTTAATAGCTTCACCCCATACACCAATAACCTCATTAATATCACAAGGTCTAAATACATTTAGATTTGGTATGCTTCTTAAAGTTATAAGTTGTTCTATTGGTTGATGAGTTGGTCCATCTTCACCTATTAATATAGAATCATGAGTAAATACATAATTAACAGGTAGATTCATTAGAGCACTCATTCTAATAGCTGGTTTTAAGTAGTCACTAAATGTTAAGAAAGTAGAACCAAACACTCTTAAATTACACAAAGCCATACCATTTAAAATTCCACCCATTGCATGTTCACGAACACCAAAAGGAATATTTCTCTCTAAAGGTTTAGAATCACTTTCAAAATCTTCATTAAATATAAATGTTTTTGTGCTACTAGATAAATCAGCAGAACCACCAATAAAATATGGTGTTTTTCTAGCAATGATATTCATTATTTTTTGATTAGTATCTCTTAAATCTTCTTTATAATCATCACTAATATCAAAATCATTTACATCAAAGTCAATTACAAGTTTATCGGATTCTATATTATGGAATAATGTTTTTAAATCTTTATTAACATTTGATAAAGTTACTTTTTCACTTTTCCATTCATCATAAACCTTTTGACATCTATCATATATTTTACGTTGAATATAACCTGCTATATCTGAAGAAACTACAAATGGATCATTTGATAAACCATAACTTTCTCTTAAATTTAAAATATCAGCTGGATCAAGTGGTTTTCCATGAACTTTATTAGTATTTTGATATTTTGAACCTTCACCAATTATAGATTCAATATATATAAATGAAGGTTTTTTTGATTTTTTGGCTTTTTTAACAGCTTTTTCAATTAAGTCAGGATCGCTTTGAATCATTTGTATATTAAAACCAAGTGCTTCCATTCGATCAACAACATTTTCAGTAAATGATAAGGAAGTTGGCCCATCTAAACTGATGTTATTTGCATCATATAAAACAATAAGTTTATTTAAGTTCTGTGTTCCAGCAAATGATAAGGCTTCATAAGAAATACCTTCCATTAAATCTCCATCACCGCACAAAACATATGTATAGTAATCAATCATAGCTTTATCAGGATAGTATTTTAAAGATAAATTTCTATAATATCTTTCTGCTAAAGCCATACCTACAGCGTTAGCAACCCCTTGACCAAGTGGCCCAGTTGATGCATCTACTCCAGGAGTTAAATTATATTCTGGATGACCAGGAGTAAGCGAATTAACTCTTCTAAAGTTTTTTAAATCACTCATATTTAAATCATAACCAGATACATATAAAGTGCTATATAAAAGTGCAGACCCATGTCCTGCTGACATTACAAATCTATCACGATTAAACCATTTAGGATCTTTTGGATTAATCATTAAACATTTAGCATATAAAGTATATAAAATATTTGCAGCTCCTAAAACTATTCCAGGATGTCCACTACCTGCTTTGTCAATCATATCAATACCAAGCATTTTGATTGTATTTACACAAGACGTATCATTAACTTTCATTTTTAACACTTCCCTTTTTATTTAAAATATTTAAATATAATTCTTCAACAGTATTAGCAAAATTTTCTTTTGAATACTTTTTAGAAGCTTCTATAGCATTCTTTTTAAGTTTATGATGTAGAAGTTTTTTATTTAATGCATCATGAACATAATTAATATATTCTTTCTTAGTTTTATACATATATCCATTATATCCATTTTCTATAACGCCATCTAAACATCTATCATATCTACATACTAAAGGTATACCGCAAGCCATAGCTTCAATATAAGTAATACCTTGAGTTTCACTTGTTGATGCGCAAACAAATACATCACCTAATTGATAATATTTATAAGTATTTTTAGGAGATATCATTCCAACAAATCTAACATATTTTTCCATATTTAGACCAGATACTCTTTGTTCAAGTTTTTTTCTATATGGTCCATCTCCACCAATTAAAAATATAATATTACTATCTTTCTTTACTAAATCAGGTAAATAGTCAATAATTTCATCAAGATTTTTTTCTTTAGCAAGTCTACCAATTGAAACAATCACTTTTGCTTTAGAAGGAATATTAAGTTCTGCCTTTAGTTTTGCCTTTTCAAATGTGGATACTTTTTTATAAAATCTTTCTAAATCTATTCCTGTTGGAATAATAGACATTGGATTATCTATACCATAACTATTTAAAACATCTTTAATCTTTAAACTTGGTGTAATAATAGCTGCTGATTCTTTATATGACTTGCGCAATGCCTTTTTAGCTATGGCTTTTCCTAATTTCTTACTTGGAATAATGTAACCAGTATAGTCCTCATAAAAAGTATGACATGTATTTATTATTGGAGCATTACATTTCTTTGCAACTTTCTTTCCTATCTTTCCTATTGAAAACTCAGTTTGGATATGAACAATATCAGGATTCCAAGAAATAATATCTTTAATTATTTTATCTTTAAACTTAAGTGTTTGTCTTATATCTGGATAAAAAGGAACAGGAAAAGATCCTATTAAATAATCAGTTTTAACCATTTTTGATTCAGAATCCTTTGATAAAGTTAATACTCTAACATCATGACCTTTTTTTCTTAATTCATCACGAAGTGTTATTACAGAACAGGAAACCCCATTTATTTGATTCTCATATGTATCTGATGTAAGTAAAATCTTCATAGCAAGTCTCCCATCTACTTTCTAAATAAATTATACAACAAAAACGCGAACATTCCTATAAAAATATTTAACAAATCATTGAACATTTGTTTGACTTTTTACCAATATTTTGTTAACATACGTTCGAGGGAAGAAATATGAAGCAAATAAAACTAACAAAAAAACAAGAACTAGTTTTAAACTACATAAAAGAATATACCGCAAAACACGGGTTCCCACCTGCTGTTCGTGAAATAGCAAAAGGTGTTGGTTTAAACAGTCCTTCATCAGTTCATTCACATATTAAAAGACTTGAACGTGATGGTTTTATTAAAAAAACAAACTCAAAATTCAGAACTCTTGAAGTTGTAGGAATCAATGAGTTTAAAACAGATGATACTAAAGCTATTAAGCTTAAATTATATAGATCTATTCAATTTAAAGACAAAAAAGAAACATTTGACTTTCCTGTATCAAGAACACCAAAAAATGTTGAAATATTTGCTTATAAAATAAATGAAGATTTAGAAGAAATAAAAAAAGAAGACATTATAATATTAATAAAAGCTAAAACTTTTGAAAAAAATGATACTCTTCTACTATATAAAGATTCAAGTTATTCAAAATATATTATTAAAGATAAAAAAGAATTAATTCCAAGTGATTATATAGTCGTTGGAAAAATAATAGAAGTCGTAAAAATGTATTAAAAAACATCATCACTTATAAATAGTGATGATGTTTTTATATGTAGTAAAACAATATATAACTTAAAAATCCAATTAATAAAGTTAAACATATTGTCCCATTAATTATAGATTTTTTATTTATTTTACCAGGAACACCTAAAGCCATAAGAGTAAATATTCCACCGATAAATCCACCAATATGTGCGTATACATCAATTCCTGTTATAAAGAATCCTAACGCTAAATTTATTATAACAATTGGTAATATTTGATTTTTTAAATTATCACCAAGTACCAATCTATAATGATAAGCAAAATAAACCAGTGCTCCTAATAAACCAAATATAGCTCCTGATGCTCCAACAGAAACATACTTTGAAAAGATTGTTGAAAATAAACTACCAGTTAAACCACTTAAAATAAATATTAATGCAAAACGTAATTTACCAACATAAGATTCTAGTTGTTCACCAATAATTTTAAGAGCATACATATTAAAGAAAATATGTAATATAGAACCATGAACAAAAATACAAGTAAACAAGCGATACCATTCACCAGATTGAACCAATCCTCTTTGAACTGCTCCATATCCAACTAAATTAATTGCTGAAAAGTCACCTTCCAACTTAAAGAACATAATACCAAAATATATTATACATACAAGCATTATAATTCTTGTAATTATAGGTTGTTTAGGTGAGAATATATGTTCATATGTTTTATTCTTTTTTTCTGTCTTTTTATTTATATCTTCAGTTTTAGAAATAAGTTCTTCAATATCAATTTGTTTAGTAGATAATTTAGTTTTCATTTTCTTAAATACTGAAGTAAGTTCATCATTATTAATGATATCACTTATGGATTTAACCTTAATAAAATCCATACCTTTAATTTCTTTTTCAGGAAGTTTATCAATATCTAAATATATAGTTAAAACATTCATTTGAAGAGAAAATGTCTTTTTCTTAATTTGTTTTAAAACTCCTTTAGTTTTTAAAACATCATAATTAAATTGTTCTTCATTAAAAATGGAATTTGAATTAAGTCTTACAACACGATATGGGGCATCCATATTCTCAAGCCAAATTTCATCTTTAGCTCCTTTTACAATTATCGGAGTATAATTTTCTTCTGTAATAAAATAATGAACTAATGCAGTTATTATTTCGTCTTGATCACTCATTATTAATCCCATATCTATTGATTCTCCTAACGAATAATATTATATAGCATTTCATATATTTAGTAAAGAGGAGCCCTAGTAATGATAAATCATATAACTGTCGTAAAAATTATATTCTTATTACTTATAAATATCTATCAAATATCAAAATATAAAAACATAAATAATGATATTCTTTTTAGTATTATTTCAGTTAATATATTAACAATTAGTAGTTCCTATTTATATTATTATTATAAAATGTATTCTATTTCATTTTTATTTACATTTTTAAATATATTTATTATTTTTTCATACATGAAATCTATTAAAGAAAAAAAGCATAAATATATTTTATGTATGCTTTTTTTAATCAATATTTTTATTTTTATTTATGGTACATTAAAGCATTTCTTCATCTAAAGAATTTAGAAATTCTTGAAATTCTTTAGGTAAATCAACTTTAAAATGTAAATGCTCTTTAGTTATCGGATGAACGAAATCTACTTCACTTGAATGAAGAAATTGTCCAAATTCAGTTGCAGGAGCTTTATTATAAACTGGATCATTATATATTGGGTAACCAATATATTCCATGTGAACACGTATTTGATGTGTTCTTCCTGTATCAAGTACTAAACTGACTAAAGTATAATTTTTATATCTTTTAATAACTTTAAGATGAGTAACAGCATTTTTACTATTTTCAGCTGTAACACAC
>Ga0310786_10003953_pt1 | contig 20945 bp, 19 predicted proteins | sample AusTroGonzalo_MG_FD_203881 | JGI IMG/M metagenome (GOLD analysis project Ga0310786, IMG submission 203881) | Bovine rumen microbial communities from tropical cattle in Woodstock, Queensland, Australia - Gonzalo_03 (v2) (version 2) | ecosystem: Host-associated > Mammals > Digestive system >... | reverse complement strand
TGTTTACAGATATAGTCTATGCTATATCCTTGCTCGATCATCTTGATATACTTTAGATGATCTTCATAAGTGTTTTTGTTCATATGAACCTCGAAAGTTTTTTGTCCAACTTTCGGGGTTCATGTCAGTTTGGTACCGTTTTCGCCAAAGTGTCCCACAAGAACCCCGCTCACCCACCGTGCAGCGGGGTTCACTGTGTTACATCCCCTCATCTCGGCCCCTTGTCCCACACTCACCCGCCTCCCAGCCTCTTCTCGCCCGCCTTAGCGTGGGACACTTTGGCGGAGATACAGCAAATGCAACAGTATTGCAGCGACTATTTGTTCTATTGATACACTTCTGTACCTACATTTGTCCCACAAACAATAAAAACGGTTATGAAAAAGAAATCTGCTCTGCTGCTGTTGGCATTTATTGCTGCAGTAAGTAATGCTCAGGAGAGTCACCTGTTATCAAAACTGGAGTATTATTCCCATGGCAGGCTCGATGATTATTATACTTATCAGTATGATAATGGTGAGTTGATAGCAGATACTTACGTCATTCTAGACTATCACACTGGCAATATAGATTCTACGTTTTCATATTCCACGTATGAAAGAACAAAAGTTGGCGATAATGTAGAGACAATAAGGAATTATACCGAATACAAAAAAGACGGTGTAAAACGATTCCGCTATATCTCCAACAGTGACGGAACATCTATCAGCTATTATCTTGACGGAGATAAACTGAATGAGACCTCCAGAAGTAAAACAGATAAACAAGGAAGAGTTCTGGAATACATCACTCCCGGTCATCAGGATTATAACACTTATGATTCATTGGGGCGTAAAACAGGAAGTAAATATGTATATACAGATGCTGACGGCAACATCACCAAACAAGGAACTGAACAAATAGAATTCAGCGCTGATGGCCTGCAGTCCACAAGTATAAAAACATATCAGGAAGGTGATTCCCCTGCCATTATTGTCGCCAAATCCGTTACTACATACGATAAAAAAGGACGCAAATTAAGTACTGAATCTTTTGATGTTGATGAAACTGACGATGAACATCCCTCATTTACATCATACAGATATAAATACAGAAAAAGAAGTCTGATACGCACAAATTTCGTAAAGGAATATAAAGACGGTCATTATACATATGCATCTGACTCTAAACTCAAACTCAAATTTGTATATAACAAACGTGGCTTAAACACAAGAATAGTTGAGTACCATATAAAGAACGGCTGGCCATCCAGACAATCAATTGTCAAACGCAAGTATAATCGTGAGACTGGAGAACCCTTAAGAGAAACCCACTACAACTTAAAAGGATTCTCATTGTTCCGCAAGCCCTCTGCTGAAACCATATGGACATATGAATAATCCCGCGGGCTGTTCCCTGCGTACCATATATTAAATCCCCCCATGACTCAGAAGGATTGTTTCCTTGCGCCATGTACATGTTTCACTTTTTTCATTATATTTGCCACAAACAGTTTTAAAACAATAATATTATGGAAACCAAAACCACAAAAAACACCTCAAAGAAGAGGAAGAAAAAGATGACCCCAGAGGAAAAGAGGGCCATCATGGCTACTATTGTACCACAAAACAGGAGTATGAAAGCATTTATCGAACACCAAGGAGAAGTATGGGTTAAAGATCCTATGTTATTATTATGAGATATTTGCTTGATACTAATATCTTCATATACCTGAGTACAGACCGTGAAAACCTTAGCCTTGATATTGTTTCTTTATTAAGTGAGCCTGATGCTCTTTTGTACATAAGTGCAGAGAGTGTCCGTGAACTTATTATTGCATATAACAACAAAGGATTAGGAAACAAGCAATGGAAAACAGCTGAAGATATGTTGCGCTCCATAGAGGAGACATATTATGTAGAGATTCTGCCAATCCAAAAGAATGTGATGCAGACGTACTCTCGTTTGAGTGTCAATAAGACCATGAATCATAAGGATCCATCGGATCATGTCATTATATCACATGCTATGACATTGGGGATTCCTCTCATATCAAGTGATACACGCTTTCCTTACTATACCCGTCAGGGACTCAATCTGATCTTTAACGAAAAATGACACAATAGGATCGCTTCCTTTTGTGTCCTTTTTTGAGTACCTTTGTAGTATTATGATAGTATGTATTGCTGAGAAGCCCAGCGTGGCTAAGGATATTGCCGATGTGCTGGGTGCCAAGACAAAACACGACGGCTACATTGAGGGTAACGGTTACCAGGTAACCTGGACCTTCGGCCATCTTTGTACCCTGAAAGAACCCCATGATTACACTCCCAATTGGAAGAACTGGAGTTTGGGCAGCCTGCCCATGATTCCGCCCCGGTTCGGCATCAAACTGATTGAGGACAAAGGAATAGACAAGCAGTTCAAGATAATAGAGTCACTCATGCAGAAGGCCGATGGCATTATCAACTGCGGTGATGCCGGCCAGGAGGGTGAGCTTATACAGCGCTGGGTGATGCAGAAAGCCGGTGCCAAGTGCCCCGTAAAGCGTCTGTGGATATCATCACTGACCGAGGAGTCCATACGTGAGGGATTCAGCCACCTGCAGGACCAGGAGGCCTTCAAGTCTCTGTATGAGGCCGGCTTGTGCCGCGCCATCGGCGACTGGCTGCTGGGAATGAACGCCACACGACTGTACACCATCAAGTACCGCAACGGAAACAACCGCCAGGTACTCTCCATCGGCCGTGTACAGACACCCACGCTTGCATTGGTCGTAAACCGCCAGAAGGAGATAGACAATTTCAAGCCCGAGCAGTACTGGGAACTCAAGACCACATACCGCGACACCACCTTTTCTTACACAAAGGGAAAGTTCACAAAGATTGAGGACGGCCAGGCTCTGTTGGAGGAGATCCGTCCCCTGAACTTTGTCATTACCGATGTGGCCCGCAAGGAGGGCAAGGACTACGCCCCGCGCCTGTTTGACCTGACATCGCTTCAGGTTGAGTGCAACCGCAAATACGGATATTCGGCCGATGACACCCTCAAAACCATCCAGTCTCTCTACGAGAAGAAGATAACCACCTACCCGCGCGTGGACACCACGTTTCTGAGTGACGACATATATCCAAAGTGCCCCGGCATTCTCAAGGGCCTCAAGGACTACGCCCAGTTCACCGCCCCGCTGGAGGGTGTAAAACTACCTAAGTCCAAGAAGGTGTTTGACAACAGCAAGGTGACCGATCACCACGCAATCATCCCCACCGGAGTCTATCCCAACAACCTGACCCAGCAGGAGCGTGCCGTGTTTGACCTCATAGCCCGCCGTTTCATAGCAGTCTTCTACCCCGACTGCCTCTACGCCCAGACCACAGTACTTGGCAAGGCCGGACGTGCAGAGTTCAAGACCACAGGTCGTGAGATACTAAAGCCCGGATGGAGAGTGTTGTTTGACAAAGAGAAATCGGACGAAAAGGCCGATGATGACGAGCGCATACTCCCCCAGTTCACGGTCGATGAGAACGGCCCGCACCTGCCTGAACTCCAGGAAAAATGGACCACACCGCCCAAACCATACACTGAGGCAACCCTGCTGCGTGCAATGGAAACGGCCGGCAAGCTGGTGAACGACGAGGAGCTGCGTGATGCCATGAAGGAGAACGGCATAGGCCGCCCGTCAACCCGCGCCGCAATCATCGAGACCTTATATAAACGCGGGTACATGCGCAAGGAGAAGAAAAACCTCTACCCCACGCCCACGGGCATCGGCCTTATTGACCTTATCCATGAGGAGTTGCTTAAAAGTGCCGAGCTTACCGGTATCTGGGAGAAACACCTGCGTGAGATAGAGCGCGGCCAGTATCAGCCGGCCCAGTTCATGGATGACCTCAAGCAGATGGTCACCACCCTGGTGCACGACGTCCTGGCTGACAACTCCTCCCGCCTTTAATTCCGTTTGTAGCCTTCAAGGTTAGCCTTGACAGTCTCCCACTTGTAGTAAGGACCATAGAAAGGCTCCAGGCCGCGAAGGCGTGTCTCCTGCTCTTGATAGAGGAACTTTACTATCACGTCATTACTCTTGTTGCGATAGAATATGATCTGCAGGTTGCTGGCCATGGGAATGTTCCAGAATCCAAGCCAACGGTCACAGATCTCGTCGGCAGGAATGCGGTCACCTACTCCCTCAATGCCCAGATAACTTACCAGAGCCATAAGCGGATAGTCATGACCAAAACGGATATCGGCCGCATACTTGCCTGTGGCGATGCACTCATCGGCCTTGGCAACAATATCCTCTACGCATGACTGAGCCATGGGAACGCGGTCATCACCTGATTCAACGGAGTTGCAATGGCCGGTATAGAGAGATACGTTGCTCTGTGCCCAACGCTTGTAGATGGCGTCAAAAGGCAGGAAACGGAACAGGTTGTCCTCAATATCAAAGTCCTCTGCTATTATCGCAGTATTCCATACGTTCTCCGTAAAGCTACGGGCACTCTTGATAAACGTACGGGCTCTGGGCACATCGGTAAAGAGGCGGGGGAATACGCCTAACGTATCATCGGGCAGACCGCGAAGAGCCTCTCTTGCAGCTCTTGATGCAGCCATGGATTTACGCTGCCATCCGCTCTCATTATCCAGATAATCCATGAACTTCTCACCGGTATCAAGGTAGAAGTAAAGTTTGGGATTCTGACGAACAAGTGATGTGGTGAATGCGTTCATGCTGATGAGACAGCGCTGAACGGTACTTCCAAACGCACGTACCTGCTTGTTGCCCTTGAACACCTCGGGATAACGCTTATACATACGCTCTGCAATGGCTGTATGCTCACGGACACCCTTCTGGGTCAATCGGCCGTCCATTCCGTCATATGAAGCCAGAACCTGACGAGCAGCAGCAAGCAGGGAGTCACCACCGGGAGTAAGGATTCCCAGCTGCTTTGCCGTATCCAGCACAGCTATCACATTCTCATATGAACTGCCACCCCAGTTGGAACGGGATCCGTGACGGCCGTAGTGGCTTATATAGAACGGTTTGTAACCCTTGGGGGCTTTCGTGTCATGAATTTCCTTGAATTCATAGGAGTTAGTGTTGTTGCCGGCGCGTGTAGGATCCTCCTTGAGGGCGCGGACGGCAGCCTCAGACTGATGCGACTGAGCAAAAACGGCAGTCGCACAGATGAACAATGCGGAAATAATGGTTAGTCTCTTGATTCTCATATTGTAATTAGGTTATATTTCTCTTCTGAACGTAATGAATGAGTAAGAGTACGGATTCTTCTCATCCGCTTCATGATCTTCCTTATTCACAAGATGCCAGCTCCTGTCACTTCCAAATTCAGGGAAGAACGTATCAGCCTCGGCCGGAGTGTCATTCACCACTGTCACCTCCAGTTCATCGGCCATGGAAAGTGCCTGATTATAGACCTGCGCACCTCCTATTATGTAAACTTTCTCATCACGGGAGCAGCGGCTCAGAGCCTCGTCAAGTGATGAATAGACCTCCGTACCGGGAAATGAGACACCGGTCTGGCGGGTAAGCACAATGTTACGGCGGTTGGGCAGAGCCCCCTTGGGCAGGGACTCAAAAGTCTTGCGGCCCATGATAATGGTGTTACCTGTGGTGAGCTCCTTAAAACGTCTAAGGTCTGCACTCAGGTGATAAATCAAGTCCCCTTTATAACCGATAGCTCCGTTCTGTGCTATCGCAACAATAATTGATATCATACTGAAACGTCTGCTTTGATATGTGGATGCGGATCATAGCCCTCAAGTTGGAAATCCTCATACTTGAAGTCAAATATGCTCTTTACATCAGGATTGATAATCATCTTGGGCAGCGGACGCGGCTCACGGGTAAGCTGCAGACGGGCCTGCTCCAGATGGTTCAGATAGAGGTGTGTATCACCGGTGGTGTGGATGAAATCACCCGGTTTGAGACCCGTAACCTGCGCCATCATCATGGTGAGCAGAGCGTATGACGCGATATTGAACGGCACTCCCAGGAACGTATCGGCACTACGCTGGTAAAGTTGCAGGCTAAGTTTGCCATCGGCCACGTAGAACTGGAAGAATGCGTGGCAGGGCGGCAGGTTCATATTCTTGAGATCTGCCACATTCCATGCGCTCACAATGATTCGTCGTGAATCCGGATTATGCTTGATGGTATCCACAGCCTCGGATATCTGGTCAATGAATCCGCCGTCATAATCGGGCCATGAACGCCACTGGTAGCCGTAGATATGACCCAGATTGCCGTCAGGATCAGCCCACTCATTCCATATGCGGACCCCGCGCTCCTGCAACCATTTGGCGTTGGTGTCACCGTTCAGGAACCACAGCAGCTCATAGATGATTGACTTAAGGTGCAGTTTCTTTGTTGTAAGCAGAGGGAATCCCTCCTCCAGGTTGAACCGCATCTGATGTCCGAACACGCTGATGGTGCCTGTGCCCGTGCGGTCTCCTTTCTGCACTCCCTCGCGGAGTATCCTATCCAGCAGATCTAAGTACTGTTTCATTGGTGAATCTTGTTTCTTGTCTGCGAATATACTGATTTTTTGGCTTACCTTCGCAGCAGAAATCACGCAAGGTTATGGCTTTACCTAAGGAATTTATCAACATATTGGGTGAGATACTTGAGGCCGATGAACGCGACCAGCTGCTCAAGGCACTTGAGACCGAGCCTCAGGTGAGCATCCGATTCAATCCCCTCATTCCCGATGCAGAGAGCCTTGCACTCCAATCTCTTGAATGCAGTGCCGATGGCCGCGTACCATGGGCCGGTAATGCCGTATACCTTGACCACCGCCCCCAGTTCACGCTTGACCCCCTGATACATATGGGCTGCTACTACGTGCAGGAGGCATCATCAATGTTCCTGGAGCAGGCAGTACGAAAGTGCGTATCGGGCCCCGTAAGAGCGCTGGACCTGTGCGCAGCACCCGGCGGCAAATCCACACTGTTGGCATCACTGCTGCCTGAGGGAAGTCTGCTGGTAAGCAATGAGATTCAGCGTGGCCGTGCCCAGATCCTGGCAGAGAACATGACCAAATGGGGCCGCACCGGAGTGATGGTAACCTGCAACACCCCCAAGCAGATAGGCCAGTCCAACCTTATGTTTGACCTTATTGCGGTCGATGCCCCATGCTCCGGTGAGGGAATGTTCCGCAAGGATGAGGGAGCCGTTGCAGACTGGAGTCCGCAGAATGTTGAGATGTGCGCCGCACGCCAGCGCCAGATAATTGAAGATATATGGCCGGCACTCAAACCCGGCGGATATATGATATACAGCACCTGCACGTTCAACCGTCATGAGGATGAGGATAACGTACGGTGGATAATGGAGCAGTTCGGTGCAGAAGCCGTAAAAATAGAGACCAAGCCTGGATGGAATATAAAAGGTTCACTTACACAGGACAACCTGCCGGTATATCATTTCATGCAGCACCTGACCCGCGGCGAAGGCTTTTTCCTCTGCCTGCTGCGCAAACCCGATGGTGCTTTCCGTGAAGCACCTCAAAAACCGTTCAAGGCCGATTCTTCCGTTCCCGCCGAATGCCGCAAGTGGCTCAATGACGGTTATGAGTATTTTGTAAAAGGGGATTCCATATATGCACTACCCGCCCCGCTTGCATCGGACATGAATCAGGTAAACAAAGAACTCTATGCCCTGATTCCGGGAATAGAAGTTGCCGTGCGTAAGGGACATGACTGGGTTCCGGCCCATGCGTTGGCCATGTCCGATGCCCTGAACACAGAGGCTTTCAATAAGGTTGAGATAACCCGCAAGCAGGCATTGGAGTATCTGCATTGTGACGCCCTGCATCTGGATGATGCACCCCGTGGCATAGTTTTGCTCACTTACAAGGGTATTCCTCTGGGATTTGCCAAGAATCTGGGCAACCGCGCCAACAACATGTATCCTCAGGAATGGAGGATAAGAATCTCTATCAGCTGATTGTCAGTTACCGCCAAACAGGCCGTAAGTGGTACGTATTACGCGGAACTCAGTACGGCGGTTAAGTTGGTTGCATATCTCCTGCTGTGACTCCGGAAGTGTCAGGATAAACTTCTCAGTGAGCACCGTACCCTCCTCAAGGAAGTCATACTGCTCTGCCACCTTCTTGCTCACGCTCTTGGGCGCAGACTCTCCGTATCCGCGGGCAGTGAGACGTTTCTTGTCTATCCCCTGACTTATCAGGTACTCTACCACACTCTCGGCACGCTGCTGTGACAGACGCTTATTATACTCATCGTCACCCTTATAGTCACAGTGGGCACCAATCTCTATGGTCACACCCGCATTATCCTTAAGCTGCTGTACAAGCTCATTAAGAGAGCCGGCCGACTCCGGAGAGAGTGTGGCACGTCCGAATTCAAAGAATATATTGTCTATTATGACTGGCTTGGAGATTGATGAGAGCGGGAACTGCAGCACATATTCACGATCCAGGTCTGTACTGTCGGCAGTCATCTCCTGTTTGTAGTTCATGAATCCCTTGGCAGTTCCAAGCAGCAGGTAACTGACACCCGGATTTATGCGCTGGGTAAACGATCCGTCCTCACGCACGTTCAGTTTCATGTTAGTGCCGTCATTACCTATCAGATAAACAAGGGCATCAGGCAACTCATAACCGTCTTTCTCATAAACCCAGCCGGTAATCTTATGGACCGTCTCAGGCAACTCAAAACTCCAGATATGGTCACGGCCGCGTCCGTCGTTACGGTTACTGCTAAAGAAACCGCGGGTAAGGTCACCCTCAAACGTCATTCCAAAGTCATCCGACGGTGAGTTCACGGGAGTACCCATATTGGTTACCGTCCATGTGGAGTCACTGGTACTTACAGCACGGAATATATCCAGACCGCCCATACCGGGATGGCCGTCAGACGAGAAATAGAGCTCTCCGTTACGGCGGAACGTGGGGAACATCTCATTGCCGGGAGTATTGATCTCCGGCCCCAGATTCTCGGCTCCTATCAGTTTGCCTCCCACAGGAACACGCCACAGATCCATGCCTCCGTAACCGCCGTCCATATCGGACACGAAATATAGCCATTTGCCGTCAGGTGAAGCGGCAGGATGAGCGTAATTGTATATCGTATCCGATGCGGAACTATAGGGCTTTCCGGCACCCCATGCCGCATCAGAACGGTTTGATTCATAAATGGTTGCGGGACGCGGCAGCTGTGGGTCCGATGCACAGTAAGTGTAGTACATAGTCTTGAAATCAGGACTGAACGAGCATGAGCCATCCTCAAACAGGGTATTCGGCCCTCCCTCAATCAGTTCCGGTTTCTGCCATTTACCCTTCTCATCCTTGCGGATTACAAAGAAATCACAGTATTTCATGCCGGTTATGCCGTTTATGTCATCACCCGAGCACTCCTTGCGGGATGACGTAAACACAATCTGATCATACTCAGCCGATGCATATACAGGAGACCAGTCGGCATATCGGCCGTTCATGATGTTATCCTTCTTTACGCTGTATCTGGTGGGGTTATCCTTAAGGTCCTGAATTATACGGCAGGACTCCAGACCGGTCTGAGCCAGACGGTCGTCTGGATTATGATCCAATGCTATCCGGTAGTTATTCTCAGCCTCCTTAAGTTTACCGCTTGCTCGCTGCATATCGGCCAGATAACGATATACGGTACTATCCTGGTACTTGTACCTCACCGCGTTCTGATAGGCAGAGAGAGCACGGGGAACATAGTTAATACGACGGTAGCACTCTCCCAACTTGAAGGCCGTTGAGCCACGAAGCTCTTTGTCTTTTGCAGACAAGCCCGAGTATGCTTTCTTGTATCGGGCTGCAGCCTCCTGATACTCGCCCAGAGCAAAGCTTTGGTCACCTTTACGCAGACTGATCTCAGCCCCGCAGCCGCAAAACAGCAACAGGGCCGCAATCCACAAGTATGCAGCCGATCTATTCATACACCTTATTAACGGAAAAATGCGCGTGATATTGCAGAAACAAAGAAAGGCCTCCTAAATCAGGGGCCTTTCCTTTATCAGTTCTTAAGTGAAGTCTACTTCTCCTTCTCCTTGCCTGCAGAATAGACAATGTTCAGAGCACGTGCCTTTCTAAGCTCCTGCTTAACATCGGTAACAATACCCATCTGAACATCCTGGTCTATCTTAAGAGACATCTTCATAAGAGGTTTGTCACGCTCTGCCATGCTCTCACGCTCAGCTGATACGAACTCACGTACTGCCTCAGGCTCTGCAAAATGCTCATTGAGCTGAATCTGAGGAGCAGAACCGAATGTTGCACGATACTGCTTTGCGGGAGGACCGATGTAGATATGTGACACCAGAGACTTTCTCTCAAGTTTCTCAATTTCTGAACTTCCCGTAGGAGTCTTTACCTGAACCTTTACCTCAACTTCACGCATTGATGTTACCATCATGAAGAAGAACAATACGGTAAAGATAAGGTCCGGAAGTGACGAAGTATTCAACTCCGGCATTTCTCTCTTTCCATTACTTCTAAACTTACTCATTGTGCAGTACCATATTGTTTAGGTTCAGCCTCCGAAATCTTGGAAGCGTACACTGCGCGGACAACAGGCTGTTCGGTCTTCTCGTCGCACTGCTCGTACTTCTTACCGAAAGTCTTTCTTGCCCATGCATCTCTCAATTCACTATAAGCCTTTGACAGCTCATGCTGGACCTTGAAGTAAATCTCATAATTGGTGGTACGGTCTGTCTGAAGGGAGATCACGTGTCTTACGGTGGTAACTACCGTACCGTAGCCCTCAATCTCATAATCCTCCTTGATAGGAAGATTGATGTTATCGTCAGGATTTGCAATGAACTCCTTGGCGATATCCTTCAGCTCCGAAACATCAATTGTGCGATTCAGAACGCCATTCTTGACATGGATCTCATTGTTCTTGTTGACCTGGACCGTCATTACGTTACGCTCCTTGATCTTCATTTCCTGTTCTACAGCATCCGGATCCCAATCAGGAAGACGACGGGACAGACCCGAGTCAACATCCATAGATGTGGTCACCAGGAAGAATATGAGCAGGATGAACGAGATATCCGCTGTCGAAGACTGGTTAAGTCCCGGAACTTTTCTCTTTCCCTTTGCCATAACTCTCTTTATTCAAGCGTCAGGTTACTTCTTGGCTTTGAAAATACCAAGCATAGAAAGTATTGAGCACACAATTGAAACAACTACGAGTCCGTAGATTGAGTACAAGCAGACATCAGAAAGCTTGAGTACCCAAAGTGTATCCTCGATTGAGTTGTCACCAAGAGTTACAGATGATGTATCTGCCAGGAAATATGAAGCGGCAATCAGAGCAAAAGTGAACAGGAATACCCATCCGGCAAATCCGGTTCTCTTCTGACTCTTGGTCTTAACCTTCAGATTCCTCAGGGCATTTGACAGTCCAAAACCAAGCACTGCCACTATGCATATGCCAACCAGGGCATAGAGCCAAAAGAGCAGAAGGCCGGTGTAGTGAGGAGCTGTAAGGTTCTTGTTGTTGCTGTAGTATGTCTCACCGTATCCGAAACCGAAGAACAGAACGAGTACAACGGCTGAGATTACGAAGAGAATACCCAGAGCCCAAGAAGAAGCCTTTATTTGTTTATTCTCAGTTTTCATAATCGGGTTTTAATTACTTTTTAAACTTCAGGTTGTACTTCATGATGATGTCGAGCAGAGTAACTGAAGAGTCCTCCATATCTGTGTTAAGAGCCTCGACCTTGCTCAGAATGTAGTTGTAGAATACCTGGAGAATAAGAGCAACGATAATACCGAAGATAGTTGTGATAAGGGCCACCTTCATACCGCCGGCAACAACGTTAGGTGAAATATCACCAGCCTTCTGGATATCATCGAATGCCTGTACCATACCGATCACAGTACCAAGGAATCCGAGTGAAGGAGACATTGCGATGAACAGGGTGATCCATGAGAGGTTCTTCTCAAGGTTTGAAGCCTGAACGCTACCGTAAGATACAACTGAACGCTCAACTACGTCAAGACCCTCGTCGATACGCATCATACCCTGATAGCAGATAGATGCAACAGGACCGCGAGTCTCACGGCAGATTGTCTTAGCGCCTTCTACATCACCATTCTCAAGAGCAGCCTGGATGTCCTCGAGGAGCTTCTTGCTGTTGATCTCAGAAAGACTGAGGAAAATGATACGCTCGATGCAAAGAGCAAGACCGAAAATCATAGCGATGGCAACAAGTGACATGAAGCCGGCGCTACCCTCGATGAACTTGATCTTGATTGTCTTGTGGAGACCCTGACCTTCGCCGTCCTCCTCAACATCAGCGGCCTCAGCCTCTACAGTTTCGGGAGCTGCGATTGAGTCAACTGCAGCAGAATCTTCCTGAGCAACCTCCTCTATGGCAGGTGCTTCTGTCTCTTGAGCATTGATTGTCTGGTTTACTCCAAATGTAAGGAGTCCCATCATTGCAACGAATGCAAATACCTTTTTCATTTGAGATAATTTTTAGTTATTGGTTAATTTGATAATTCTTTAATTAGTCAGTTTCAAACTGCGGAAAGACGGGGATTCGAACCCCGGATACGCTTTTGGCGTATACACGCTTTCCAGGCGTGCCTCTTCAACCACTCGAGCATCTTTCCCTTCAGGCACTATTATCCCATAGCGTCTAAAACGGGCGCAAATTACAACATTTTTACTGAATATAACAATCAAAGGTTATTAAAACATGTAAAAATGCAGTCTTCCACGCTATCCCAATAAAGCTGGTATTAACAAAAGCACCCTGCTTACCTTTTTTTGTGTACTTTTGTATCAACCAACGTTCAAAGATAAGTCATTATCGCGACAAAATGAAGTCTGAAATAAGAATTTATCAGATTCTCAGGCCCCTGGGGTGGATATACGGTGCATTGACCGGGATAAGGAACCTGCTCTATGACAGGCATATCCTTAAAAGCGTGTCGCCGGATATCCCCGTCATAAACATAGGTAATATAACCGTAGGCGGAACCGGCAAGACTCCGCACACCGAATATACAGCTTCAATTCTTAAGGATTTTTATCGTATAGCCGTGCTCAGTCGGGGCTACGGTAGACACACCAAAGGTTTTTTCATGTCCGATAACCGGTCCGACAGCGGTCTGATAGGTGACGAGCCCATGCAGATAAAGCGCCGTTTCCCTGATCTGGACGTTGCCGTATGTGAGGACAGGGTTATCGGTATAAACAGACTCGTTGAACTGTGTCATCCCAAGGCTGTCATTCTGGACGATGCCTACCAGCACCGTAAGGTTACACCTTCTTTAAATATCCTGCTGGTCAACTGGCACCGCAACATACTTAACGACGCCATGTTACCCGCCGGACGCTTGCGCGAGAGCGCCCGTGGCCGCGACCGTGCTCACATAATCATAGTTTCAAAGTGTCCCGACGGGCTGACCGGCCAGGCAATGGATGAAATGGCAGCCGCACTCAGGACCAACCCCTCCCAGCAGGTATATTTCACCACGCTGGAGTATGGAAACCTCTATCCGCTTTACGGATCAGACATATCTGATGATATACCCACAGGATCGGTCCTGGCCGTTACCGGAATAGCGTCACCAAGTCTTATGGAGGCTGAACTCAAGCGCCGTGGTAACCAAGTTTCCCTCATGACCTTCCCTGACCATCACAGGTTCAGCAGAAAGGATATCGGCAATATGGCCAAAAAGCTCATGAGCCTGGGTCCTGACTCATTTATTGTCACCACTACCAAGGACGCCTCACGTCTGTATGACCTGGATATCGATACGGAACTGCGCAGCAGGATATACGTACTCCCCGTAGGCGTAAGGTTCCTCCGTGACGGGGATGCATTTGACCGCACCGTCAAAGGACATGTAGAATCATTCGGAAAGTAAAAAGTATAAGAATATATGGCAGAAATCAAACGTACAGAGATTGCCGAGCTCGGAGAATTCGGGCTCATAGACCACCTCACAAAGGACCTTAAACCACAGAATTCATCCACACTGTACGGTGTAGGTGATGACTGCGCCGTGCTGGACTACTCGGGAAAGGACAAGGAGGTACTTGTGACCACTGACATGCTTATGGAGGGCGTCCACTTTGACCTGACATACGTGCCGCTCAAGCATCTGGGTTACAAGAGTGCCATGGTCAACATATCCGATATTTACGCCATGAACGGTACTCCCCGCCAGATGACCGTATCGGTTGCCCTGAGCAAAAGGTTCTCGGTAGAGGATATGGAGGATTTCTACGCAGGAGTGGTACTGGCATGCCAGCGTCACGGGGTGGATCTGGTTGGTGGTGACACCACATCTTCACTGACCGGTCTGGCTATCAGCATTACATGCATCGGTGAGGCTGAGAAAGGAAAGGCCGTGTACCGTAACGGAGCCGGCCAGAATGACCTGATTTGCGTATCAGGCAACCTGGGCGCAGCATATATGGGTCTGCAATTGCTGGAACGCGAGAAGGCCGTATTCAACAGCACCCCACACAGCAAGGACGAGCCGTTTGCCCCCGATTTCGCAGGCAAGGAGTACTTGCTGGAGCGCCAGCTCAAGCCCGAGGCCCGCGGTGACATCATTAAGGAATTGCGTGAGGCCGGCATCCAGCCCACCTCCATGATGGATATATCCGACGGCCTGTCATCGGAACTCATACATATCTGCAAGCAGAGCAACACCGGCTGCAGCGTATATCAGGAGCGCATCCCCATTGACTATCAGACGGCCGTGATGGCCGAGGAGCTGAACATGGATGTCTACACCTGCGCCCTTAACGGAGGTGAGGACTACGAGCTCCTGTTCACCGTACCCCTCACAGACCACGACAAGATCATCCAGCTCAAGGACGTCAAACTGATAGGCCACATGACAAGACCGGAGCTTGGAAGACACTTGGTCACCAAGTCCGGTCAGGAAGTTGAGTTGAAAGCCCAGGGTTGGACTTCCAATCTTTAAATCGATTTTTCGATATTCCACACAAATGCGCGGAGGCCGAGTTTCTCGGTCGCTACGTCCATTGCGTGAAGCTTTTCCAGGATGATATCCACCTTGTCGTCATCAACCATGGTTATGATGCCCGAGCACATGGAGGGCCAGGCGTGGTTGCCGTAGTGCGGCTGTCCCGTCTTGGAACCCCTGCCCTGCAGCTGCTCCACCATGGAGAAGCCGCGGCAGTTGTTTGTAGTGAGCAGATCTATGATACGCTCAGTATATGACTGGTCAAATGTTATAAGTATTGCTTTCATATTCTTGCTGTCTTGTCATGAATGAACTGATCCTTGTTCTCAGCCCAGAAAGCTGCCAGCTCCAGCTGTTTGCGGTGCTTGCGGCGGGCATTCTTGATACCGGTACTCTGGAACATACAGTACAGGGTAGGTACAAGAATCAGGGTAAGGATGGTTGAAACGGTAAGACCGCCTATAACCGATATACCCAGAGGACGCCACATTGCAGCACCCTGACCCTGGCTCAGAGCCATAGGAATCATACCCAGGATAGTGGTCATTGTTGTCATGAGCACAGGACGCAGACGGCTGCGGGCAGCTGTCACGGTAGCTGTGATGGCCGACATACCACGCTCACGGCACAGACCGGTGTAGTCAATCAGCACGATACCGTTCTTAACCACGATACCAATAAGCATGATGGCACCCAGCATACTCATCAGGTTGATAGATGTACCTGTCATCCACAGTGCAATGAGCACACCGCTCAGAGCGAACGGGATGGAGAACATGATGATGAACGGCAGAGTGAGTGACTCAAACTGTGCGGCCATCACGATGAATACCAGCATGATGATAAGCAGTGCCAGGGTAGCCATATCGGCAAATGACTCCTGCTGGTCCTCATAGTCACCCGATATCTGAACGTTCACACCCTCTGGCATGTCCATATCGGCAATGATCTTCTGACCGGCCTCAACGACATCACTCAATGCAGCACCACCGGCAATCACGCAGGTAACGGTATTGATACGCTGACGGTCCTTACGCTGGATGGTAGGCGGAGTGAACACCTCCTCCAAATGACCTACGTCACGAACGCGAACGGCATTGGTGCCGCTTCCATAAAGCAGGATATTCTCGATATCCTCAAGCTGGGTACGGTACTCAGGAGCGTAACGCACCTTGATATAGTACTCCTCACCGTCCTCACGGAAGTATGATGCGGTAGCACCGTAGATTCGGTTACGCAGATATGTAGCTGCGGTGGAGAGGTTCAGTCCATGCTGAGCCAGTTTCTCGCGGTCAAATACCACCTCATATTCAGGCTGGTAGTTGTCACGGCTAATATAAGCCTCACCTACGCCCTCAACGGTCTTCATTGCGGCAAGTAGCTTGGCTGCCACCTCATCGGTCTCGTTAAAGTCATAGCCATAGATTTCAAACTCGGCTGTAGACTGGCTTCCCATGCTCATGCCGCCACCTGCGGTAACCATGAAACGCTCAATCTCCGGACGCGCGTTAAGGTCGGCACGCATCTGGGCAATCACATCGTCAGATGATATGCTGCGCTCACCCAGCTCCTTAAGTGAGATGGTGAATGAGATGACGTGTGTACCGTTGGTCTGCATTGAAGCGAACGTATTGTTCTCATCGGCAGCACCCACACGGAAGTTACAGGTCACCAGATCCTGCTCATAACGTTTCATCCATAGGTCTGAGAGCTCCTGAGCCACACCGCGTGAACGGTCCGTATTGGTATTGATAGGCATGTAGATGGTTGCCGATATACGGGACTGCTCATCGGACGGGAAGAACTCGGACTTGAGGTTTCCGGCAGTGAACAGGGATGCCACAAAGAGCAACAAGGCAGATATGACAACCAGCTTGCGGTGACGTACGGCCGTGTTGATGAGACGTGAATAGGCACGGTCCAGTCCGTCAAGCGCCTTCTGTATGGGACGGTAAAGCAAAGTATGTATGCGGCTACCCTTTTTCTCCAGCTTGAGCATGCGTGAGCAGAGCATAGGAGTAAGGGTCAGTGATACGGCCAGTGAGATGGCAATGATGATACACATCATCCAACCCAGCTGCTTAAACATGATACCGGCCATACCGGACATCATGGTGAGCGGGAAGAACACGGCGAATATGGTCATGGTCGATGCCATAACGGATACGGCAACCTCATTGGTAGCATGGATTGCAGCCTGCTTGGGGTTGGCGCCGCGCTCAATATGGGTGGTGATGTTCTCAAGCACCACAATGGTATCATCCACTACCATACCGATGGCAATGGTCAGCGAACTCAACGATATGATGTTGAGTGAACCGTCGGTAACGAACAGATAGATGAATGATGCAATCAGTGACAGCGGGATGGTGATAGCCACAACCACTGTAGCACGCCAGCGTCCGGTAAAGAAGTATACCACCAGAACAACAAACAACAGTGCGTATACGATAGTCTCGGCCAGAGAGTTCACAGTCAGAATAATATCCTGTGAACCATCATTGATCATACCGATATGGATGTCGCTGGGCAGGTTCTTCTCCAGTTCAGGCAGGGCCTTGTTAATCCTGCGGCAAATCTCAACAGTGTTACCACCGGTCTGTTTCTGGATAACCATCATGGCACCCTGAACACCGTTGTTGTATGACTCCTGTGCACGCTCCTGAGTACGGTCCACAATCTCGGCCACATCACTCAGGTAAACGTTACGGCCACCTATTGAGGCAACCACCAAGCTGCTCATGTCACGCGGATCCTTGAACTCACCGTCCACGCGCAGGGCATATGTCTCGTTACCTACATCCAGGTTACCGCCGGGAATGCTGCGGTTCTCCGATCCGATCATGGCCGATATGGCCTCAATGGTCAGGTTATAGGCCTCAAGCTTGGCAGGATCGCAGTATACGTAGATCTCACGCTGAGGAGCACCGGTAACGGATACTGTACCCACACCGGGGATACGTGCCAACGGGTTGACCACGTTCTCATCCAGTATCTTGTAGAGAGCACCCTGACTCTCACCGGCCTGCACGGAAAGCAGCATGATAGGCATCATACTGGTATCAAACTTGAATATGATAGGTGATCCGGCACCGTCGGGCAGAGAGTTGGTAATCATGCTCAACTTGTCACGCACATCATTGGTAAGGTCATCGATAGAGTATCCGAACTCAAACTCAAGAGTGATTACAGATACGTTCTCAGATGACTTTGAGGTGATATGCTTGATATGAGTACAGCTGTTAAGCGTATTCTCAAGAGGGCGGGTCACGTTATTCTCTATATCCGATGCGTTGGCACCGTTATAGTACGTGAACACCATGATGGTGTTGGACTCTATATCGGGCAACTGGTCAATGGGCAGCTTGGAGTATGAGAACAAGCCGAACACCACCACAGCCACGAAACAGAGTGCTGTAAAAATGGGTCGTTTGACCGAACTTTCGTATAGACTCATGATACGTGCGGTTTACTTTTCAACTTCAACTTCCTTGCCGTCTGCAAGCTTGGCCTGACCGGCAATAACAACCTGAGCACCGTTGGGTACGCCCGATATCAACTCGTAGCGGTCACCAAGACGCTGTCCAAGCTCAACCTTGGTAAAAGATACCTTACCGTTATTGTAAACGTATACAAAACGGTCACCTGAACCGGAACGCTTCTCGATAGCCAGGTCCGGAACAACCACGTGATTCAAAGTACCCAGATTAAGGGTAGCACGGGCAAACATACCGGGACGCAGTTTCTGGTCAGTGTTGGCCACATTGATCTCAACCGGGAATGTATGAGTCATGGCATCAACTGTAGGATAGATCAGAGATACCTTACCGGTAAATGTCTCACCGGGATAGGCGTCAAGCTCAATGCTCACCTCATCACCCTTGCTAACCTTTGAGTAGTACTGCTCTGAAACGTTGATGGTAATCTTAACCGGAGTAATCTTCTGAACCACCAGTATAGCCTGACCGCTGTAAAGGTCACCGTTATCATAATTACGGGCGGTAACCACACCGTCAATAGGGCTCTGGAGTCTTGTATTCTCCTTAAGTGTCTGGAATGACTTGCGGGCCACCTCAAGCTGCAGGTTCACGTTGTCCCACTCTGACTTGGATACGCCACCCACCTTGTAGAGCTGGTCAATACGGTTAAACTCTGTCTCCAGGTTCTTGAGCTGCATCTCCTGCTGGCTCAGTGTAGTCTCATCCATCTCAACCAGTACCTGGCCTTTTCTTACATTGTCACCCACCTCAACCTTTATGCGGCTGATACGTCCGGGTGAAGACGGAGCGATGTTGTTCTTTATCTCACCGACAATAGTTGCTGAGTACACCTGGATCTGAGCTACAGGCTCCTCTTCAACCATGGCAAGCTTGACAAGCGGTTTTGCATTAGGATCCACAAGCGGAGCCTGGGCAGCCTCCTTCTTTTTCTGCCCGCATGCTACTATAAGCATCGAGCAGAGAGCGATTCCAAAAAATCTGAATGCTTTCATATTCTATATCTTTTTGTTCTTATTTCCTTATAACATCTTCATTGCCAAGCACCTTGTCCAGGTCTGCCTTGGCTGCCAGATAATTGTATATAGACTGGCTGTATGTAAGTTTGGCCTGTGTAAGAGAAACCTCACTGTTATTCAGTTCCAGTATTGTACCCTTACCTATCTCATAGCGTTTGCTGGCTATCTCACGTCCCTTCTCGGCCTGCTCTATAGCCTCACGGTTACTGGCCACCTGCTCTGCGTTGGCCTTCATGTTGTCCACATAACTGCGCACCTGCATGTTCAGCTGCTTCTCCGTATAACCGATGTTCTCATTGAGCTGACTGATCTGCAGTTTGGTACTGCGAATCTTGGTAAAGTTACCCATACGGAAAATGGGAATAGAGAGCGACAGCACTATTGACGAACTCTTGGACCAGTCATAATCATACACTTTCCAGTTGTCATTGTAAAGTGACTGGAAGGAATATGTACCGGCAAGGGCTAGTGTCGGAAGGAAATTCATCCTCTGGACACGAAGAGTCTGGTTAAGCATGGTCTCATTGAGTTTGAGCTGACGCATATTCGTGTTGTTTTCAAGAGAATAACTGCCAGCCTGCAGAGCCTCGCCGTAAAGACGGTCCTCATAATCCTCCATACTGCCTTCAACTACTATCTCAGTTTCGGGATCGATACCCATGAGCAGCATAAGCTGCAACTTGGCCAGGTTGACTGCGTTACGGGCCTGTATAACTGTAGGATTCAGACTGCGCAGCTGAACCTCGGCACTGATCTTGTCATACTCACTGGTTCCGCCCAGTTCATAGAGAGACTTTACGACATCAAAGTTTTTCTGTGCCTGATCAAGGCTCTTGCACAGCACATCATAACTGTCTTGGGCAAGTATGACCTGATAATAGGCCTTAGTCACCTGATTAACCAGATCCAGCTTTGAACTGCGGCTCTGTTCTACCGCATTGTCCAGATCCGTCTTGGTCAGATTCATGGTAGCATACACAGTGGGAGCAAATACCGGCAGGCTTACCTGCAACTGGCCGTTCCAGGTACTGGTGTTATCCTGACCCATCTTGAACTCCATACCACTCAGTTTCATTACGGCAGCCAGAACAGTGTACTGAACTGTTCCGCTGAAATCGGCACTTGGCAGAAGTGCCTGCCAGGCCTCATCCTTACTGATTTTCTTAACCTCAATCTGTTGCTCTGCCACCTTGATTGTAGGGTTGTCACTCAAAGCTATGTTGAGGGCGTCATCAAGAGTGATCTTGAGCTCCTGCCTCTCAGGCTCCTGAGCTTTCACCACCCCTGTGGCAGCAAGTACAACCGATGCAAGGAACAACATCCTTGCCATTGAACATCTTTTCATCATCTGTTATTTGATTTATACCTATACTTTTCAAGTTTTGCCATACCCTTAGGTGCAGCTATGCCACGCAGCAGAACCACAATAGTGCCGTCAATGAGCTCATCATAATGCAGTTCACCTCTCTCACACTCCTTGT